>ERZ779870.6-NODE-6-length-358611-cov-27.1503_pt1 | contig 358611 bp, 272 predicted proteins | sample MGYA00511247_ERZ779870 | MGnify/ENA primary metagenome ERZ779870 (study PRJEB29588, sample SAMEA2149068) | human gut metagenome | biome: human gut; feature: human-associated habitat; material: faeces | place: Denmark | collected 2008/2010 ...
CATTCCACGGAAGGTCAGACGATGAGCCACCAGTTCCTGTCCCGACATGAACCTCTGCCGGCCCACCGAAAGCAAGCGTGAATGCCGCCCCAAGCAACTGTGCCTGTATCTCGTTCACCTGTTCCTGCGGATCGAATACAGCATTGACAAACTCCTCGTCCGTGATCTGGCCGTTGAAATGTCTTTGAGCCACATCATAGTCTATCTGGAATTTGATGTTCTCAAAAAGTTCATCACCGACCCGTGTCCAGATGTGGAGCGACGGATTCCGATAGTTTGAGACATTGATACGTACAAGCTCGGCACCGGACGAGAGGCTGTAACGTTGGGGATTGGCCTTGCGGTCAAGCAAACTTATCTGCTTTCGCTGCCTGTCTATGAGTGCATCCTTCTCCTTGAATTGCCGTTCTGCTGCTTCCGCCTGATGAATGGCCTTGTCTATTTCTTTTTGATAGCCGTTTCGCAGTTTTCCGATTTCTGATTTATGTTGTTCCTGCAACCGAGCCTTTTCTGCCTGAAGTTCCTCAATCTGTTTATTGAGTTCGGCTATCAGCCTGTTCTTGTCAGCCAGTTCCTTCTTTGCCTTGGAAAGGTCTCCCTTGCCGAACCATGCGAGGATGGTGCTCCTGCCTTCTTGCGCCTTCTCCACATCGGCCTGCAACTTGGCTATATCCTCTTCATACTGGATTACCTGCTGCCTGTAATATTCCGAGTTAACCTGATGCTTGGCGGTAGAACCGACAATTCCACGCTGCAACCCGAACGGTTTCATGGCCTTGGCATAGCTGTTCTGGTATTCATGCAATTTGGTACGACGCATCACGTCATCCGCCGACAGACGGGGTCCGGACTTCGTTTCATATTTCTTTTCGCCCTCCCGCTTCCTGCGGATACGCTCACCGGTTACAATGGGTACGACTGTGGCGTGCAGGTGTGGGGTCTTCTCGTCCATATGCAGCACGCAGGACACAAGGTTGTCATCACCAAAGGTTTCCTTTAGCCATTTGAGATTGGCATCGATCCAACTGTCCAGTTTGCCGTCATTGGCAATTTCCATCATCTGCTCATGCGTTCCGGTCAGCATTACGCGTATTGCCTTTGTCTGGTTCTTGCTGACTTTGCGGCGTAGCCCGGCTGTCTCGATGCGGCACTGTATCGCCTCGGTGCGATTGGACACGCCATCGGGAAATCTGACCAACTCACGGTTGAGATGTGTCCGGTCCGCATCGGCATTAACCGACACATAAATCTTTCCCTTGGCATCCTTTCTTTCTATATGGCATGACATTCCACTGTCATTACCGCTGCCACGTTGCAGGTGGCAGACAGCGTATTGTGTATTACTCATATCTGTTCGTTATTTTATTGTTATTCTTGTTGTAAAATCCCGTCCAGACAGCCGGAGGCACACCCGGGAGCCTGAGGAATTCCCCGGCTTATGGGCTTTTTGACTGCCGGACGCGAAGCGGAGACAGTGAAAATGCCCTAATAAGCTACGGGATTTTACAACCCCATTTTCACGGGACAGCGAGCTGTCCATTGATTCTCCTTCATTCGATCTTCCCTGCATCCACCAGTTCAAGTCCGAAGGTGTCGATGAAGCTCTGCAACATTGGATTGCGTTGTATCATCCTCGCGAGAATCATCTGTGGCGTGTCCTCCATCAGCAGGAAGTCGGCGATGTCCAGTCCCCGACTACGCTGTTCATCGGTCGCCATCTTTTCCAGCAGGTCGGAACAGGTGACACGCCTGCAGATAGTCTCCAGCATCGACAGTCGTTGCCGCCATTCGTCGGTTGCCTTGAGATCGGGGAAAAGGATCACTTCACGTTCTTTCAATACCTGCATGGCCTCGCTGTTGAAACAGCCGTGCATTCCCCCGGTGGCAAGCCATACAAAATCAGGGATGAACAGGGCGGCAACCAGTGCCGTCTTCTCGCTTTCGACAATGGCTACAGGCTTGGCTGACATGGCAGCGGAAGTGTCCGAAAGCAGATGTTCACCGAACAGGCACTGCTTCATGTGGAAATCCGGCACTTTTCTTACAGAATGGACCCAGTTGACTTGACTGAAAGGCTCTTTAATCCGGTGCCCGGTTACGGCATCGTAGCCCATAATCTTGCCTGCACGCACGTTACCCCTGACATCTATCTGCCAGAACACGGTCGAACCGTTCCACATCCTTGACGTGCCGACTTTGTAAACATGGAACAACCGGCCGGCTTCCTCCTTTCCCGCCACTTTGGTGAAGTAACGGTACAAAGGATTGATGTCGTACCCGCGCATGGATTGCTCCACCCAATCATAGGGAAGATAAGAAATCTCCGGTTCTTGTTCTGTTGGCGGTTGTTTTGCTACATACTTTACTGTCGCGAATGCACTGCCGTTCATTTTATGGCCAGCCGATGTTTCCCTTGCTGACGGATTGTCCCGGAAGTATTCTTTCGGGGAATAGTGATAGCCACAACTGTGGATGTGGTCGCATTTACCCACGTATCCCGGGAAAGAAATCTCTCCCGCCTCGTCGATATAACGGGTAAAGCAGGACTTCCTTCCGCACCCCGGACAGACGGTCTTGCTGCCCGGTTTGTATTTTTGAAGATGGAATCTATATTCGTTCATAATGTTGTCGGTTATGTGTTTCTGCAAATGAATACCACCATTTGCAGTTTGCAGTTCTTGCAGTCCTGCAGGAATTTCCCCTTTTCAGTCCTCGAAACTGCAAAACTGCAAAGACTGCAGGCTGCAACAAGGGATCATCCGTTGCAGTTTCGTGGGGATGATTCATTATTGTTTTCATTGGATTTTCCAGATTTATCATACATGATTTTCTCGTAATGTCCGGCTTTTGATTTCCGGAGAAGCCTGCTGTGGCATAACTCTTTCAGGTAATTCATGACAGTCCGCTCGCTGACGCACTGCCGTTCCTTTCCAATGATTATTGCTGTTTTTGTATCAAAGGTATCAGGCAACATAGACAGCAGCACCTTGGGAGGGTCTTCACAGGTGTCATTCGCCACGAAAGAACGGATACGCGTGTATGATTCCTCAAAATAGTCGTTCAGCCGTATGGCGGCTTTCACCGATGATACATCTATAAACTGCAGGTGACTTTCACCGGACGCGTGGCGCAAAACCTGAATTATCAATGCCAGACGGGCTACATGAGCCGGATGTTTCATTTCCCGGCTGTCCACCTCGGCATCATCCTCTATCCGGTTGATACGCTCCACTTTCCTGTTCCACCAGGAGAAGAAGTATTCCCTGGCCTCCCCGTCCATGGACAGCACATGGGGTATTTTTTCTTCCGCTTCGGTGTCATAGTCCAACGCAAGGACCTTGTTCAATATATTCTCCCAACGGGCTGCAGCGAGGGATGTCCTTTCCCCATCGTCGTCCCGGTTTTTCCAGGATGAAAGTTTGGGGGATTTGGGCATCACGAACAGGATACGGTCAAGCAGCCCGTTTTCCTCGAAACCTTTTTTCAGAAGCTCGTGTACACGCTTGGTCTGCGTGGTCCCGATGATATTTATACATGGATGCTCGATGTGTACAGGAACTGGGGAGTTTACCCTGGTAACATCCAATGCCCCGCCACTCCATGCAGTCAGGAGCTGTTCTATGAGCTGCCCGTTCGTGTAACGGTTGGCGGAATTGAACATGCCCATGATCTCGTCCACCAGAATGACCACGCTTCTCGGGTTGTGGTGGTGGGTCAGTAAAAGCGACTCGGGAGTGAAATCAGAGACTACAGTACGTTTCAGGACAGGTCTCTTCCCGTTTTCTCCCGCGGCTTTCCATGCCTCCAGTTCTGCCTCGTAAACCTTGAAAAGGGCATAGTCACGTTTTCGGATCGGGCGATATGCGGCCTCCAGCGGTGGGGTCTTGCCCAGTCCGGGCCTGCCTACCAGAATGACGTACAACGCTCCGCTGCTCTGCCAGTCTCCTTTGATGCGGATACGGTATGCGCCTCCCAGGGCCGCGGATACAGCCGACAACATGGCCGTCGCGGTGAACTCGATCTTGTAGTTCTCGTATGTGGCCATATCGAGTATGACAGACTGCACGGTTTGGGGCAGGACCTCCAGCGGGAATCCCGTTCTTTCAATATCCTCCGCCTCCATGCGGATTCTGTTACACAGTTCAAGCCTGCCGGTTGCCATATCACACATTTTTTCTCTTGCAATAGGATGTTACACTCTCGGACTTGTTGCCTGTCTGTACCCGGCGTACATCGGACTTGGCATACATGTTCTTGTTACCGACCTTGACCGGTACGAGATAGCCTCGTTTCGCCCACAGGTTGAGCGTGCCCTCGCACACGTTCAGCAACTCACGGACCTGTTTTGTATTGAGATAAGTCTCCTCCGCTTCACGCAGTATCGCGGCTCTCTGTTCTTCCTGTTGCGCCATGATGGTACGCTGCACGATGGATTCAGCGAACATTTTAAGGTCAGCGGGAGTGACTTCCAGTTTCACGTTCGCTCCCTGCTCGACCAGACTCTCTATGGTAATCATAAATATCAATTTTGAAGTTTGTGACGACCATCTTCAAAAGTTCCCTGGTGCCCCGCTTCCGATGGCTTATAAAAGAGAAGCACCGCCAGCCCTCGGGAAAGGATTGACGGTGCAAAACTATACATGAATTAAAAGTAATTGATATATAGTGATTTGTCTTAAATTATCATGACAATATAAGTCCGTGTGACAACGTGAAAAGGTTATAATTGGCCTTATTTCTATGCAATGGTCATCGTGCCTGTACCTGGGATATTACTGATAGCCTGTGCCAATTTCCGGAACAGTTCCCGGTTATCGTCACTTTCTATAAGGGGTGCCATCTGGTCTTTGCCGTCCTTGATAACGTGTTTTGCCGTTCTCAGGAACCCGACCGACTGCCGTATGGCGCTCTCGCTTTTCAATGACGGCAAATCCGGGAACTGCAATGTCAGCCCCATGCTGTACTCCTTGGCTGTATGCATACCGGCAACCAGATCGAGTTCCTTCAATACATAGAACGGTAATGCCTGATGAATGGCACTTGTATTGACGGAAATAAAGTCGCGGATATGTTGTAATACAACTTCCTTGTTCTCGTGATCAAGATAATCGGCAAGTGGCCGTTCCTGGATTTTTTTCTTTCCGGCCACGCGTTGTACAACGGGTTCCCTGACGCTGTCTTCGGCCCGAGTTGTAATCGTATCCCTGCTTTCTTCATCGGTTTCCATGTCAGCCGTGATGGTCTGCAAGGCCCATTCGCCGACATAGCCTTTTTCAATGGCGCTGTTCATGGCAAAATACCTGTCCCAGTCTGCCCGGGTTCGGAAACCGTTCCTGATGGATACGTTTATTATCTGCTTGACGACAAGGGAACAGCCCTGCCTGTCAGCATTGTCAGCTTTCGGATTCTTCATCTGTTTCTCTATCATGGAAACCATCGCCTCGAAGCTCTTTCCATAATACAGCCAGCTCAACACGAGCGGTGCCGAAAGGGTGACACCCGGCTTGGAAGATTTGCCGCTAAAAAAGGACTTTATCCTGCCCCAGAATGTGACCGGTGGAATGTTGTCGGGCAGAGGATTGTTTTCCTCCCTCTGTTTCCTGTACAGCTCCACGATCTGCCCGGGTACCGCGTTCTCCGCGAATTGCATGCCTATATTTGCAAGGCCATCCGTGCTGTCATCGTTCCAGGACAATTCCCATTCCCGCCTGATACTGGGGAGTTGCCTGAATATGGCTTTGCAGATGGCAAGATACTGCCTCTCGTCACCGTTTGTCATCAGGCGCGAGAAGCGGTTGTATTCTTCACGGTGCGTGTTCTTCCACTGGAGAATATCCTCCTTGAATTGTTCGTATGTCAACTTCTGCTCGTCCATATTCATATTGCATTATCGGTGGATATAAAAGGATAGGTGGAAAAAGAAACGGTCAATCCAGAAGGTTTACCAGCTCCTTCTTCATTTCATCGTCTATCTTACGGTACCGGGCAAAGGCACGGCTACCCTCAGAGTGCCCGGACATGGAGGCAATCAGGTTCGGGTCCTTGACCTGCTTGTACAGGTTCCCGATGAAAGTCTTCCTCGCTGTGTGGGTGGTGGCCACCTCGTACAATGGTCTTGCCACATCCTCGCGCGTCTTCGGGTCGAGCACCCTGACCATACGGTCAATTCCCACGTATTTGAGAATCTCCTTTATTTTCTTGTTGTAGCCGAAATGCGAGAATCTCGGGAGCAGCGCTTCTTCCAGGTCCTTGTACCTTTCTAGTATATCCAAAGCCTTTTGGTTAAGCGGGACCCGTACCGTGCCCGCGTGCTCCAGCTTGGTCTTCTGGGGAATGTACTCCACACAACCGTCCACGATATTCGCCTTGGTCAGCCGGTTCAGGTCACTGACACGGCAGCCGATCAGGCACTGGAACATGAAGATGTCACGATAGACCGGATAGCTGGCACCCATGCCGCTTAAGTCGGCATAATATACCTTGTCACGTTCTTCAAGTGTCAGGTAGAACGGGTCTCCGTACATGGGCTGTGCGATCTGGTACTGGTCGAAAGGATTATTTCGTGTAAGGCCACGCTTGATGCACCATTTGATGACGGTGCGTACGCGGTACAGGCTTCCCGACATGCTGTTCTCGGAACGTACCTGCTCGACATTACGGCAGACCTCGTTCTGGTAAAACACGGGATACATGTCAACATACTTGTGCTCTTCCTGCAGCCAGAATTTGAAATCCCTTATGTCATCTGCCGTGATGGAGTCAATGCAAAGATGGAAGCCCCTCTGGTGCATGACCTCATGGCGGAAACGCTCGTAACGGAGTACCTTGTTGAGATTGTCAAGATGATGTTTCCGGCTCTCGAACGCGAGTGGGGTCTCGTCAGCATATTTTTGTATCTGGTATGACAACAGGTATTCCTCTGCCTTGTTGCCGCCCCTTGCATTGATGTTGGGGTGATGGTATTCTTCTATCAGTCCCTTGAGCCAGTTCCCGTCAACTCCACGGCTGTATTCCCTGGTAATCAGGTGGGTGATTTGCTGGATATCCCTGTCGAAAGCGTTCTTCTTCTCTTCCGAGACAAGAGCCACACGTGGTTTGTAGCCTTGCCTCTCCGGGCTCCAATGGTTCGGGTTGATGGACAGCTCGCTCGCGGCCTTTATGTCCACACCACCGATATCCCGGACACGGAAATAGACTCGGGCAAGATCCGTCACGTTGTTTTTCGCCGATGTCTTTCTGATAAATGCTGTTACTTTCATGTATATATCCTCCTCAGTTTATCATTTCAACAAGTTTTCGTTTCATGTCATCATCTATCGTCCGGTAACGCCGGAAGGCCCTGCTGCCTTCCACGTGGCCTGACATGGAGGCTATCAGGTTGGGGTCCGGAACCTGCCGGTACAGATTGCCTACAAAGGTCTTGCGTGCCGTGTGGCTGCTGGCCACCTCGTACAAGGGCTTCTGTACGGTGTTGTAGCCGTGCGTGTCAAGAATGGTGACCACACGGTCAATGCCACAATGTTTCAGCAGTTCCCGTATCCCCAGATTGTAAGTGTTGATGGGCTTGAAGGGAAGCAGCTTGCCGGTATTCCCGCTATAGCGTTCCAGTATTCTGACCGCCTTTTCATGCAATGGAACCCTGACGGTTTTCGCCTGGCACTTCTTGGTCTTTTGAGGCATATACTCCAGAAAACCGTCCTTGATGTTCTCCTTGGTCATCCTGTAGAGATCACCGACACGACAACCGACATAGCAGTGGAACACGAAAATATCCCGGATGACAGCCAGTTTCGGGCAGTCGCTCAGGTCCGCGTCGTACAGGACATTCCTCTCTTCCGATGTGAGGTAGAACGGGTCGCCGTAGGTCGGCTCCTTGCAGCCATAAACAGCATAGACTTCGTTATCGGAATACTTCATTCTCTTGCACCAGCGCAGGAACGTGCAGAAAAGGTTCATGATATTGATGACGGTTGTGTTGGATAGAGGCTTGGGCTTGTGGTTGATGAGCATACGGGGAGTATAAAAGTCAGGATACTCCTGGCGGAACAGGTATTCGTTGGTGACATACTCCCTGAAGTCGTTCATCTGCCCCAAGGTGACAGTTTCAACGAAGAGAGTGAAGTCAGTATCGCCCAATAATTCACGCCGGAACTCGTGATACCTGGTCATCGTTCGCTCGAAGCGGGCGATGTGCTCCTTGGTTCTTTCCGCGCCGTCATATTTTTCCAGGTACTCGTGGATACGGTGGAGCAGGTTCGGGTGATCACGCTCGAAAGCCCGCGCGGGATGCAGGACATCCTCGATGACCTGTTTCATCCATTTGCCGTCAGCCTTCTCCGAGAAGGTCTTTTCCGCTCTCTCGATGATGGCGGCGATCTGTTCGGGCACCCGCTTCTGTTCATTGGCCGTCACGGCAGTCGTTCGCCTGTAACATAAGGTATCGGTATCCCAATACTTGTCATGGACCGCGATGGGGGAAACCACTTTGATGTCCACGTTCTTCTCCCGTACCCGGAAGCAGATGTTTGAAGTGGTCGCGGAACATTTTTTCAGATAGACGGAAATTTTCATTTGCTGTACCTTTTTGATTACATGACAAAGGTAAATAAATTCCCGAATATGTTCCCATATATCCCGAAGAAACTTGCAACGAATTAAGACAAATTAAAAAGTCATTCCCGAATCTGATACCACATAAAGTATTGAATATTAGAGGTTATATTTGCACTTGTTTAGATCTTTTTTTCATTTTCGACTTTATTCGACTTCTCAAATATCAGATATTGCAGTTCCACACTTCGTGTTTAAATAGCTCTTTTCAGGAACTGCAAAGAGCATAAAATGAATCACAAAATGAAGACAATTCACTTTTTCAGGCTTATTTTACTTTTTGCGACATTACCTATGTGGATTGCGTGTGGATCTGATGACAATACAGTAGATCCGGATAAACCTAACCAAGATGATCCAGATCCAGACAATCCTATTGAGGTGGTAGATATATCTGCAGAGGATTTAGTGGGACATTGGCAATGTATCACTCAAAAATGGATAGAGGCGGGAGAAAAAACACAATCTTCTTACGACATCACAAAAGATGAATACTATATTCAATTCAATGATGATATGACTGGAGTTTTGGATAGTGGCGAAGATCAACTGATGGAAATCATGGGAAAGCAAACTTTCACATGGTCTGTTTCTAAAGGGATTATTACTTTTGGAAAATCTGAAACAGATAAATGGTATATTAAAGAATTTTCTGATAATAAAATGACGCTTTATTGGGTAGACGGGGAATATAATATCACCTGTGAATTCAAAAAAGATGCAGGAGGAAGCTATAAACCCATATTAGGGCCTCAAATAGTCCACATTGATAACTATTATCTAAGAGGAACGAAGAAAGATATGGATACATCTCACGATTTCACTTACGATTCTCAAGGCCGGATAAAGGAGTGGAAAACAACTTCGTACTCAGGGAGCGGATATGTAGATATACAGACTTTTAGCTATGTAGGGAATTTTGTCATAATCAACGAAAACACAAAATATTCCATCGGAGAAAATGGTTATCTCAAAATTGATAATAAAGGAGTTGTACCTCAGATAAATGGTGAGAAAATCAATAAATTGACTTATAATAATGACGGATATATTGCCACTATAGAATATGGAGATGAAGCCTTACGTAAAGGTACGATTAATTTCCAGTATGAGGAAAGTGGTTGTTCCTCTACTTTGAAATCTTTTTACAATGATGAAACTTTTCAATATATTTATAATGTAGAGTTCCCCAATAATACTTCTGTAAATTTAGTTCCATTATATACATCTGGAGGATATTTGGGTTATTCTTTGACGTGTTTTGATATTGTGGGAAAAAGACTCCCGTTCCTTCCAAGAGAATATACACGCAAAGACCATAGAAATTACACCCATAAACAGTTTATTTTTCAAAAAGATAAAGAAGGAAGAATTACGCAAATCAAAGAGGTAACCGACTTGTCACCACAGGTCTGGGATATTTATTACGAAGGTTATACAGATAATCCGACAGATAATCCGACAGAAGATGTCGGTAAAATAGCGGATGCGATAGACCTTGGTCTGAACGTAAAATGGGCCAGTTGGAACATCGGTGCTTCAAAACCCGACGATTACGGCAGTCTATATGCTTGGGGAATTCCAAATGTTAAACCCGGTTATGCGGAAGGAGATAGACCTAATAACATTAAAGAAATCAGTGGTACTGAATATGATATTGCCAGATCCAAATGGGGTGGAAGTTGGCGATTACCTACCGCAGCAGATCAAGCAGAGCTTGTAAGTAAATGTAAATGGGAGTTAGCCAAATTAAATAATATCGTTGGATTAAAAGTAACTGGGCCTAACGGGAATAGTATATTTTTACCAGCTGGAGGTTATCAAAACAAGGTTTCTATAATCGATCGTGGAGATACCGGTTATTATTGGTCTGGAACAAGGGATCAATTAGGTTCTAAAAAATTATACCCATCCTATCGCTTTTTCACGACATTAGAATCACAGATTAATTGGATTTGGTCACCAGGTAACGCTCCTGGCGGCACTTATGATTTGAACTATCGCATCGCCATGTCAATTCGTCCTGTATGTGATTAATAGTCTACTACTTATTTTGTTGTACAATTAATCAAAAAGCAAGTTCACCTGCAACAACTTGCCCCAACCTTTTCAACGAAAGAGGAGGCAACAAGTTGACAATTTTGCAGGTGAACATGCTAAAGGGATATACAGCAAAAAGCGTTTCTAATTCAGGCTAATGCCCCCTTGCCCTCGTTCAATCTTCCAGTCATAAGCCCCATTTGCTACATCGGCAATCTCGTTTCGGGTTTGCCGATGTTTTATTTCGTCAAAAGGCTGTCGGCTTTCCGCATAGTCGCAAAGCCATTCGCCGATTGATTTTTGTTGTTCGGTCGTTTCGCCGTATTCCTGCATGACACTCTTAATGTCGGCGGCTTCGGACGGTGCAAAGACCGACTTGTGCTGTTCCGTTCCGAAATGGATAATCGCCATGACAGCCCGTTTGAATACCTCGCTCGCATGATACAGCATGTCGGCTATAAGGCTCAAAATCCTTTTGCTGTTTTTTAACGCACCTTGCAGCAAGCGGATAGTCTTGTCTTTCCCCTCTGTGGCTTCAAGTACCGCTTGGCTGATACGTTGCTGCTCGCCGTCCTTCTGTTCCTGAAGCTGCTTTACTGCCTTATCCCGTTCCATAGTAAGCGAGCGATTCAGTGCCAACGCCCTGTCACGCTCGGTTTCGGCTTCCTGTTTTTCCGAGGCTAATACTTTTGTCAGTTCCTCCACCTTGTTCTTTACGGCATTGGGAAAGGCTTTTCTGATGCGCTCGTTCTCGGCTTTCAGCTTGGCGTTTTCCTTTTCAACTGCTGCGGATTTGCCAACTCCTACAATGCTGCCGACACTATCCAAAATGCTGTCCATTTTCGCCTTGCGCTCGTCTCTGAGTTGCTTTTCCTTGTCGGCAATCTCGTTGTCGAGTGAAAGACCGTACTGCTCTTTTTCCTTGTTCTCTCCCTCAATAGTGAGCTTTTCCGCTTCGGCTTTCTCTTTGGCTGCAAGGGCGGCTTCCTTTTCTGCCTTGGCTTGTTCCGCTTCCCGTTTTTGCTTGGCAACGATATAGTCGTTCCGCTCCAGATGCTCTTTTCCTGTAATCTCCTTTGAGATGCCCCTTTGCATCTCCAAACAATCAGCCAGAATAGTTTGCATCTCGCTCATGGCTTTCTCGTCCAGCTTGCAGGATTTCCCGGTGTCGTGGTTCATCCAGTCCCATACGATATGGGCATGTAAGTTGGGCTTCCATGTGGCGGTGTCTCCGGGGTTGATGTAGTGCCCCTCGTCCCGGTGAATGAATATTTGCAGGGCTGTGATGCCCCAGCGTTGTTTACACACCTCGCAGAAATTCTGCAACTGCTGCATCGTGGTGTCTTCCTTGATAACGACCACGCCCTCTTTGAGTGGGGTGCTGCCACGTACAATGGTCACCTTTCCCGTCTTTTTGTTCACCCGTTCCCGGTCTTTCGTCTGCATCGCCCGTCCTGTCTTCTCCTTGACCATTGCGGCTATCTGGTTATAGCGGTCAGCCAACGAGGTATCGCCAAGTTCAGGTGCTACCCACGCTTCATTTCTCTCCATGAGGTCGGTGCGAATGTATAGCTTTTCCTTTCGGATATTGGCGAGGTATTCCGCTGACCGTCTATTATGCGGACTGCTGCTTCCAACGTTGCAGGGTTTTATGTTGATAGATGTTTTCTGTGCCATAAGTTCACTTGTTTTTTAGTTTCACAATGGGTTATTAGGGCTTCGCCTTAATCGGAGGGTGCAGGGAGAGGGTCACTTCCTGCTTGGGGTTCTTAGGGGTGAAAACCTCTAAGCGGAGTTCCCAAAGAGAGGGTCACTCTTTGGTCGGGTTGCACAGGGCAGACCGCCCTTGCCGGGTTCTTAGGGCAGCGCCCTAAGTGGGACGGGGCAACGCCCAGCCCCTCGGGAGAGCCCACAACTTTGTAGCGTAGCGGAGAAGTTATAGTGGGCTATACCGGTGCAAGCACGGTCACTCACGCACGCCAACGGAGGCTCGTTTGAAATCCGGCGTTTTGCGCCGTTCAATTTCCTTTCCCTATGTTCGCCTCACTGTCAATCGTGCCGTCCTGCGCCTCTTTGGGGCTTTCTACGTGATTACCCGCAGTTACCCTGTCCTTACCGTTCAGCCAGATACCCGAATGCTCGGAAGCCATAGGCGAGCAAAGGGAAGAAGAAAAGGTTGCTGTTTCGCTTCCCGTGCTGTCCGCATTTTGCTCCTGACAATGACAAATGTTCTGCACAGAACTCTGTACGGTTCTCGGTGGTAAATCAGAAAAAAGAGGTGTCCGTACATCTCCCGTTTGTCCTTTGGCGGTAGCCGAAGGTCTGACATAATACGGATTGGTCACGAGGACATCCCCGACATACCAGCCCGTGAGAAAATGCAGGGTATGAACGGAAGTACGGTTGTTGGTTCGGGTGGTCAGCATACCGAGCCTGTTAAAATTATCAATGAGCTTGCCGATAGTCTTGCGGTTACAGTCCAAGTATTCCGCCAGTTCCACGTCGGAAGCTGCGACCTGTCCCACCTCCAAGACTATTTCAATGCCCTTGATTTTATAAACGGTTTTTGCCTGTACCGCACTGGTCATCAGTCGATGCAGACATTTCTGTCTTATGCCTGAAAATCTGCCGTCCAAAAGAAAATCCCACTGTTCGGCTGAAAGAATGGTACAGTAATGTATCGTCTGTTTGTCCTTGCACATAGTCTATGATATTATGATGTTACAATGGTCAGCTACCTGCCCAAACCGTATTCCCGTTCAGGCATGTAATACTCTCTGTCTTCCGCTATGTGGTTCAGCACGTCCTGCAAGCGGTCAAGTTGGTTATGGTCAAGCACACGGATTGCGTTAATGGTTATCTCCTGCGAGGCAATTTTGCGGTGGGCGATGTTCGTCTCGTTCATCGTGCCGTCACCGTCCGCATGGACGGAATGCAGGTAGGCATTGACCGCCTCCGTCTGCTCTTTGGTTGGGTATGGTGCTGCCCATTTGTCCTGAATATAGCCGACCATTTGGCTGACTGCGTTTGCCAAGAGCGGGTCACGCTGTGCGATACTCGCTGTCAGTTGTTCCACGTTCATTTTTTGTGTCCTCCCTCTATTCGTTCTATGTCAGAAAGTTTATAGCAGTTCTTGCCGCCGACCTTGTAACGGGTGAGATAGCCGGAGATGTTCCATCGCCAAAGTGTGGCCCGGCTCTTGCCGAGGCGGTGCAGGACGGTTTCCTCGTCGAGCATGGCCTCCTTTTCGGCTGCGCGGCGTTGTCGTTCCTGTTCCTCCGTCCATTGCTGGAAAGCGGTTTTCAATGTATCGACCGAAGTGATGACTATCGTGTCGGGTTGTCTTGATTCCAAATCATGTGTAGAAGTCATTTCTTTGACAAGGCAGTTCTTTCGGCGACCCTCACGGCAAAACATTTGCCTCGCACCTGCCCGGACTGCACCGTGGCAGTGAGGTCTGCCACGGATTCGTGGTGCGAAGTTAGAACGCTTTGAAACGAATGCGGAATATTTCGGGTTGTCATTGCTTGCCGGACACCGGAAGACATTTTTATGAGCGGAATTAACAATACATGAGAGGGGAAACGCACTCGTGAGACTGATTTTTGGCAAAAAGTTTGGCGGTTTCGGGAAAAGGCATTATATTTGTGTACCGATTTTGGTACACAATGTAAATTATAAAAGTTATGGCAGTCATTCAGATCACGTCAAGAGAATTTCGGGAGAAGCAGGCATCCATGTTTGCACTCGCCGACAATGGGGAGCAGGTGGTAATCAGGCGCAGGGGAAAAGTCTCCTATATGCTGACCCCCGTTTACGAAGAAGATTTTGTCCTTTCCCCGGAGCTTGAAGAGAGGCTCGAAGAGGGTCGCAGACAATACAGGGAGGGCAATGTCACGACCTGTACTACAAAGGAAGAACTTAATAAATTCTTGGAAACGCTATGAGCTTGTATAAGATAGAATTTACCCAAATAGCGATAAAGACTGTATCGAAATACAAGAAATCCAATCCCGTGCAATACAAGAAGCTCGCCAAGCTGCTTAATGAGTTGATGGAGCATCCGAGGACAGGGACGGGACACCCCGAACCACTAAAAACAGGCGATTCGATAACATATTCCAGAAGAATATCAAAAAACGACCGCCTGATTTATGACATATACGAGGAGAAAGTTACCGTGTTGGTCTTGACCGTAGAGGGGCATTACGACGACAAATGACCTCCCGCACCTTATCCCCCTGCCCAGTTATAACAACCGAAAAAGAGGGAAAAGGAAAATTATTCTGCCAGCGATTTCATCATGCGCCACAGTTGCAGGAACACGCTTTTGTAGCTCGGTTTGTCGGGCAGGAAAACAATGCGTCCGTCTTCCTCTTTCGTGTAGCCAATCTTGGTACGGAGCGTTCCGACGATGCGGCTTTTCTCTTTTTCCGTGAAACGTTCGTGCAGGTAATTGTTATAAGCGGTTTTTGTTACGTGCCGGAACTCGGTAACGATTTTCGCATGGGCAATGTCCCGTACCAATCCCTCGTCCCTTGCGCATACCATAACAAGTGCAGCACCACGCCCTACCTCGCCCTGAAGCAAAAAATGCAGCGTGTCGAGAATTTTCTCCGCATGTTCCGGGTAGAGTATTTCATCGGTGAACTTTGTCGGTCGGGATTGTCCGGTAATATATTTCCACGCATTTAGGTAAATGCATACCATTTGCGACGGCATTTCCGGCACATATTGTTTGAGCAACCTATCGACAAACCTGTGCACCTCGTCGGGGTGGTTACGTGCCCGGATAAAAAGGTATTCCATGACGTGTTTCACACGCTGTTCCCGGCAGATCGTTTCCCAAGACAGTTCGGGGCGGTCAATCAGCAGCAGGATGGCCTTTGCCGCCGCTTCGATGGACGGAACGGGAATATCATCATCCAGTCTCCCGTCCTCCGTGGCATGCGCCTCGACAAGTGAAAGGACATAGGCGATGTTACGCTCCATGTTCGACTGTCCGTATTGCAGTTCAATATCCGCACTTATATCTTCGATGTTTTCTTTCATAAGCCCCTATGGTTATAACGGTTATCCGGCAGTACCGGTCTTTGCCAGTTCGAGAAGTCCGGCAAGCTGTTCAGCCGACATTTGCCCGAACTGTTCCAACAGTACCGATTTGACCTCTGCTTCCTGTTTGGCTTTCGCCACTTTTTTTGCTATGCTGGTAGCCAGTTCGATACCGCTTATCTTGATGTAGTCGTTGAAAACGCTTTCGGTCTTGTGCCCGCTTATCGACATCATCTCGTGGCTGTCGAGCATCTTGCTCAAGTACATGAGGGTAATGCCCGTCCTCCGTGCCGTATGGGTGGTGGCGAGGCGGTATCTCGGTACGAGTATATCTCCATACTCGTTGCGTTTGAACGCTACCCTGTTCTGTTCTTCCATCCTTTGGCTTATGAGCGTGATTTTTGTCGCCATTTCCTGCCTCAAACTCGGCACGGATTCGGAGAGTTTTTCCAGAACGACCTTGATAATTTCGTTCAGGTCGTTGTTGTGGATGTACGGCAGATTGTAGTCGTATTTCTCGAAAATGCGGATAAGGTTGTCATTGAGTATGGGAATGGAAACCTCCGTGCCTGTCTTCTGCTGTGTCAGCGTGATGATGCCCACGCCGTCGTGGAAGCTGATGTTGCGCTCCGTGATGCGGGAATAGTCGGAAAAACGCTGGCTTGTGTAACAGCCCACGAGGAACACGTCACGGGCTTTGTCTTCCTTTCCGCTTAAAGGCATTTCATAAAGGGCTTGCAGTTCTTCTTCCGTCAGGTAGATTTCCACCACCTTATCCTCCCGTGTCACGTGGAGTTTCGGGAAATGGTCGAGCACCGATGTCTTGAATCGGAAGCCCTCCTTGAAAGCGGTATTGAGCATGGCGGAGAAGACAGCGAGGTTTTTGTTGATGGTCTTCTTCATGTAGCCGTAGTTCTCCATGTAGAGGACAAACTCGTCAATCAACCGCTCGTTGATGTCTTCCCAGTCGAAAGGGTGTTGTTTTATGAATGTCTCGAGGATATTGGCAAAGCCCGTATAAGTGTGAAGCGTCTGTTTCGTGTAGTTGTTGCCCTTGCGCTTTATCGTACCGTTCTTCATGCCCTCCAGCCGCTTGCGCACAAAGTCCAGCACTCCGGGGCGGCGTGCCTCCTGTAACTGCCGGACGAGTTCGGCGTTGGCGGCGGTCTGCTCCTTTTTCTTGGCGATGATAGTCGTGCGGCTTATCTCGGCGGGGTTTACAGACTTGACAACCTCGTACACTTCGAGGATGTCCTTACGGGTACGGGCTTCTTCCGGCAGAGCCATAGAAATGGCGGTCAAGGAAGCGATGAATGCCTCTATGTCCGTCTTCTTTTTCAGCAGTTCGTCACGGAACGCCGTATTGAGTTTCCCACGCATGGGTATCTTGATTTCGCCGTCGGCGAAATATTCCGGCAGGACGGTGACAGTGGATTTGAACTGCGGGCGGTTGGTGCGTGTGATGTCCAGCCGTATCAATATCGGGTGCTCGCCCTGCGGGTTTGCTTTCTTCGAGAGTGATAATGTTGCCTTTGCCATAACTGACTATTGAATGGTTATGGCACAAAGGTAGAAAAATCCTCCAAAAAATGTCACAGAAAAATGTCACACTAATGAGAAATTATGAAATTTTATCGAAACACCGCATCTTATTAAATATCTAATAATAAGTATTTTCATTTGCTTTTATTTGACTTTGTTTCTCTTGTTTAGCCCTTGTTTTCGCTAAAATGGGGTGTTAGGCTCCCCCGAAAAGAATTTCGTGGACAACAGACATACCTATTTGTTTTCCGTGAATGGCAAAGTTCTTATATCGAAATAGGAATATAATATTCTCCATTATACAATTTTGTTCCTTTTTTAGAATCATCAGGTAGCATTTATTTGTCGTGAACTATCTGACTACTTTTACTCATCAAATTACGCAGATAAAGAGTAGCCTAAAGCAATAACCAAACATTGAGTTATTACCTTATTTTTGAGTTATTCAAAAGAAAAGGTAGAAACTCAACGGGCAAAATTGTCTTTACAATCGTAAAAGACTTTTAGAAAAAAGACAGAAGCAAGTCAGATCTCGAAACTGGAATTCCGAGTTTCAGAAGACTTACAAAAGCACTATGTACGGATTGACCAAACATAGTGCTTTCCCCTTTTGCGAGAGCTTCCAGCGTTATAGTTTCAGTTCCTTGATGACTCTTTTAATTCCATAGGCGACCGATGTCATGTTCTTTCTGACAGCGGAAAGCGCGGACGAAAGATTGGAAGCGGAAATAAACCGTGAGCCGTCCTTCGATTGCAAGAACCGTCCTTTGTCGAGAACGGACTGCCAGCGGGATTGGATGAACGAGTTTTCGAGAAGCGCATCGAATAGGATAACCACGTGGCGGAGATTGTTCACCCGGATATGAAAGCCCTCTTTACAGGAAAAGAGAGCTTCCATATCCTCGACGCAAAGCATAGAAACGCAAAACAGATGATAAGTATTGGCACAAGACACAATACCTGTCATCTGTTCTTGAGTGAAGTTGCAGTCGAAAGAAAGCGGCGGGGCATCTGTCACCTTAGCGACACGATGCACGATTGGTGTCGGCAATGGCTCCGACCTGTCATACTGTCTTCGCAGCTCCACACACTCCTCGAAAGAGAAATCTGATGCGGTAAAAAGAGGTTGGATAAGGTGAGCGCATTCGGTCAGTAGCCCTTTGACGATGTGGATGTTCATTTCGTGACAGTTCCGGCAAACGGCACTATCGCAGTTGATGTACCGGTGACTGTTGATGAAGTCATCCACATAGCGGCTGTACCGTTTGCCGTCCGCGATTACATTTTGGAGATAGAGTTCTCTCGCTTCGGAAAGTAACTCGAACAGTTCTTCCGCTACATCCTGCTCAGTAGCGAAGTGGGTTAGGTGTTGCTTCTCCTCAAAAAAAGAGAAGACCTTTTGATTTCTTTTTTCATGTCAATCTACTTGTTATGAATTTATATTTGAGTAAATTTTTTCCATATTACAGAAGGGAGCATCAGAAATGTTATTTGTTCCCTTGTTTAGATTCCCGATGTTTGCTTTTTAACCCTATCTACCAACAAGATACTCACCTCATACAGCAACCACATCGGCAACGCCACGAGCGAGAGCGTGAACACGTCCGAAGTCGGCGTGATAACAGCGGCCACCACGAGAATAATCACGATGGCGTGTTTCCGATAGCGGCGCATGAAGTCGGCGGATAGGAAACCCAATTTGACAAACCGCCATGATAAAATCGGTATTTCGAATACGATGCCCATCGACAGGCACATCAGCACGAGGGTCGAGATATAGGAATCGAGCGTAATCAGATTGGCGACCTCGCCGCTGACCTGATACGTGCCCAAGAATCGGAATGTCAGCGGAAAAATCAGGAAATAGCTGACCAATACTCCGACCACAAACAGCGCATAGCCTCCGCCTACTACCCGCACGACGTATTTCCGTTCATTGGCATACAGAGCCGGAGATACGAACCGGAACAACTGATAGAGGATGTATGGCGATGCACAAAGCACACCGGCACACAATGCCGTCTTCATGTGGATGATGAATTGCTGCGCCAGTCCAGTGTTGATGAGCTGCACGGCAAAACTTCCTGTTTCACCGCCAGCCCATGCCGCAATCCGGTTGAAAAGGCGATACGTGACAAATCCGTCGTTTTTCGGAGCGAGTACAACGGCAAACAGTTCATCCTTGAAACAAAAGGCGGCGATACCGAACACGACGGCAACGGCAACGATTTTGACAATCGCCACCCGCAGCACATCAAGATGTTCCCAAAAGGATTGTTTGTCCGTATCCACCGCCATCCGTTACTCTTTCTTCATCGGTTCGTCCCCGATTTCTTTTTCCATATCGCGCATCCCTTCCTTGAACGAACGCACTCCTTTGCCGAGACCTTTCATCAGTTCGGGAATCTTCTTGCCGCCGAAAAACAGCAGCACGACCAACGCGATCTGCAGCACTTCCTGCATACCCAGACCGCCAATAAATAAGGGTGTCATCATCGTCTTTTTAAGCGGTTAATATCCCAATCTGTCAATCCACGTGCGGATGGTTTTCTCATCGGCACGATTGAGCAAACGGCCCTCTTTCCAATTCAACGCCGGATAGGTGCGCTTCAACGCGGCTGCGCTGCCAGCAATCGAACTGCTGCCCGAAGTGGCGAACGGAACGACCGTCTTGCCTTTCAAATCATGGCTTTCGATGAACGTATTGATGATTCTCGGAGCGAGGTCCCACCAGATGGGATAGCCGATGAAAACGATGTCATAGCCTGAAACGTCCAACCGTTTGCCGCCCAAAGCCGGGCGTGCTTTCGGATCGTTCATCTCCACCGAACTGCGCGACTGGGCATTGTGCCAATCGAGGTCGGCATCGGTATAGGGCTGTGCCGGGGTAACGGCATAGAGTTCCCCGCCCGTTGCGGCAGCCACCTTTTGGGCGGTACGAGCTGTAGTCCCTGTCGCGGAGAAATAAGCGACGAGGACTTTATGATTCGATTGCATGCTGTTCATATCCTGTTTTTGTTGTGCGAATGTTGCGGTTGCTATACCGACGACCGACAACAATATCAATAAGCATTTATACATGAGAAGTCCGTTTTATTTCTGAAGTTTATCGTATTCCTCGTCCGTGACGGATTCGAGCCATTCGTTCGAGGTATTCTCGCCGGGTATCTCGAAAGCGAGGTGCGCAAACCAACTGTCGGACGCCGCACCGTGCCAATGTTTTACGTTCGCCGGAATGTGGATGACCGTACCGGGCAGAATCTCCTGCGCGGGCTTGCCCTCCTCCTGATACCAACCACGACCGGCAACGCCTACGAGCATCTGTCCGCCGCCTTTCGTGGCTTTATGGATATGCCAGTTGTTGCGGCAACGCGGCTCGAAAGTAACGTTCGAGAACGGAATCTGCGAGTCGGAGATACGGGCGAGATAGCTTTCGCCTTGAAAGTATTTGGCGTATGCGGTGTTAGGCTCACCAATCGGAAATATCATTTCCTGCTGAAAGCGTTCTTTTTCAGTTGTCGCATCTGTCGGGTCAGCCCAGACCTCCTTCGCTACGCGGAATCCCGCCCACGCATTGGGCCAGCCGGCATAAAAGGCAGCCTGTGTCAGCAGTGCGGCAATCTCCCGGCGGGTGATGCCGTGCCGTTTGCCCATTTCGAGGTGCGAACGGAACGAAGAGTCAATAAGCCCCTTGCCGAGCAGAATCGAAATGGTAACCATACTGCGGTCGTGCAGCGAAAGCGTCGAATCGTTCCAGACAGCCTCGCCGAAAAGAACATCGTCGTTCAGCTCCGCGAATTTCGGAGCGAAATCGCCGAGCACGGTGCGCCCGGCGGTCTGTTTGATTTTTTCCTGTGCCATAAGTGTCGTATGATTGAATGCCGTAAGCATCACGGTGAATACAAGAATTATCTTTTTCATAAATCAATCCGCTTTGAAAGTCAGTAGATAATTGACGAACTCCGGGTCGTAATGCGAGAAGAAAAGGCTCTTGCCTCCGTCCAAAGCGGCGATTGCCGCCATGTCATCGTCCGCAAGCGCGAAGTCGAACACCTCCATGTTCTGACGCATCCGCTCGATATGTGTCGATTTCGGAATCACGATTACGTCCCGTTGAATCAGATAACGCAAGGCGACCTGCGCCGAGCTCTTGCCGTATTTTTTACCGATGCCTACCAGCACGGGGTTCGTGAACAGGTTGTTCCGCCCCTCGGCGAAAGGTCCCCACGACATGATGCGGGTTCCGTATCGCTCCATGATTTCCTGCGCCTTGCGTTGCTGGTTGAATACGTGCGTTTCTACCTGATTGACCATCGGTTTGATTTCCACATGCTCCGCCAGGTCGATAAAGCGGTCGGGATAGAAGTTCGACACGCCGATGGCGCGTGCCTTTCCTGCCTTGTAGGTGGCCTCCATCGCCCGCCATGTTCCGTAATAGTCGCCGAACGGTTGGTGGATGAGCAACAGATCCACGTAATCGGTCTGCAACTTGCGCAGCGATTCGTCGATGGAACGTGCCGCTCGCTCCTCGCCGGCGTTGGTTATCCAGACCTTCGTGGTCAGGAAGATTTCTTCACGGGCAATGCCGCTCTTGCAAATGGCATCGCCGACCTGCTGTTCGTTGAAATAAGCCTGCGCCGTGTCGATAGAGCGATAACCGACGCTTAGGGCGTCCGCGACGCATCGTTCGCACTCCTCGGGAGTCACCTGATAGACGCCGTAGCCGAGAATCGGCATTTCGACGCCGTTGTGTAATTTTACTGTTTCCATATCCTTTTACTATTATTCGTTTATTCTTTTTGTAATGATAGCGTTAGCGTAATGTCTCCCGCTCCGCCCAGCAAGTCGAGCATCTGCTCGCGGGTCGTCACGCCGTCCACCTTGCCCAAACGGGTGAAACTCCATGAATTGGCGTCGTAGTAAATGACCAGCGAGTTACCCTGATACAGAATCAGGTCGCCGGGAGCGGTCGTTATGGAGACATCGTTTCGGGGCAGCGAAAATCCCAGCGGGCCGACTTTCTCCATATCGCCGTAATCGCTCATGCGAACCGTGAGCGGACCTTGCGCAAGGCGTTCTTTCAGGGCTTCGACGGAGGAATTTTCCGCCAACGTAGCGGTAAATGTTTTGTCTCCCACCGTCAGGGAAAGGGTGTTCGTTTTCATATCATCGTCATGCTTATCCTTGTTCAGATTCAATTGTTCCAACCATGCGGCGATGCGACCTGCCATTTGGGGGAGCGTGCTGCTCATCAGATGAAGCGTCTCGGTAAATTCCGCCTCGGGGCAAAGCGCACGTGCCTCGCCCACCGAAGTGGAAATGCCGCTGCTGCCGCTTGTGGCGAACAGGGCGATTCGTTTTCCGGCAAGTTTTACAGCGTGTTCGTGCAAGAATGTCTGCATGGGAGTTGCCATGCTGCCGTGCCAGATGGGATAACCAACGAATACGAGGTCGTAAGCATCGAAATTTCCGACCGATGTCTTAATCGGCGGATAATCGCCCTGACGGATAGCCGCCAATTCTGCCTGCGCACGTGAGAGCATCGAATTGTAGTCGTTGTCGTATGGCGTTTCGGGTTCGACCTCCAGCATATCGCAGTCGAGCGTGGTCCGAATCTATTGCGCCACACGCTCGGTGTTGCTCGTGCGCGAGCAGTAAAGTACCAAATACTTGCCGTTGCTGCCGGGAACAGGTTTATCCGGTTCATCGTCGTTGTCGTCTCCGTCGCCTGGCTGCGTGGGCGTTTCGGGTTGTTCCGGGATAATCGGCTCTTCGTCATGGCCTCCGCAGGCGGTTTGCGACAGCAATGCCAGCAACAGAAGCGGGATATAAAACCATTTTTTCATATTGCGATTTGTTTTTTAGTCCAACTTTTTCTCATGCAGCCACTTCGACAGATGGTCCGCCACCTCCACATTGTTCAGGTCCGACATCGGGAAGTGGGTGTTGCCGTGCAGTCCGATGTCGGGCAGGTGAACCACCGTCACATCACCGCCCAGATCGTTGAGCATCTCCGCCCATCGGCGCATCAAGTGCAGGCGGCGCGTCCACTCGTAGATTTCGGGACGTTCGTCCGTCTCGGGCAGGTTATCGCCGTAATAGACGATAATCGGAATTTTCGTGTATTTCCTAAAATCGGACATCGGAACCTCCACGCCCTCCGTTTTTTTCGACAGGGTCAATATCTTTCCCTCTTCGGGAACCTGCCCTTCGGGGAACGGAATGCCGCCGCCCGGCTCGTAGGAAACAATCGCCCGGATATTGTCCGTCTTCAGCAGCGTCCGCCAGCCGACGGGACCGCCTTGCGAGTGGGTAACGAATATAGCCGGACCTATTTTGTCGAACAGGGCGGCATAGGCATCGGAATAGACCTCGAAATCCACAGAACCGACATTGGGTGTCATCTGACGGAAATACTGGTTCAAAGCCTCCTTGTCATGGCTGAACTGCACGCCCTCGAAATAGTTCGGCCAAATCCCCACACGAAAGCGGTTGAACCATACTTCTTCATCGAAAGCGGGGGAAATCGTCGTCTCCTCCGTGCTCCGTCCGGCATTGCCGCGCCGGGGCTGGTCTACAAGGTAAGTCGGAAAGCCACGTCGCAAAAAGATGTTCTGAAATCCTTCGCGTCCGTCGGGCGTCGTCTCCCACGTCTTGGAAAACTGACCCACGCCGTGAGCGAACACGAGCGGATACCGTCGTGCATCGACAGGCTTCTGATAGAACACGTAGGCGTGGTCGCCGTGAAAGGTGCGTCCCAGCGAATCGGTCAGCACCGTGCCGCCTACGGCAAAACTGCCCTGTTCCTCGATGCGCAGGATGCCGTCCTGTTTTCCGCATCCCGCCAGCAAAGCCGCCATAACCATACAGAAAAGAATCGTCTTGTTCATATCGGCTCCTATTTCTGTATTTTCGATTCCTGCAAGGCATCGTAGCGGCTCCCCACAACCGGAATAGCGGCGACGGCTTGTTCCAGTTCCGCCATTTCCTCCGCCGTAAACGCAATGTCGCCGGCGCGCAGATTCTCTTCGAGGTGCGAGAGTTTCGTCGTGCCGGGAATGGGAACGATAAACGGACGCTTGTTCATCAGCCATGCCAACGCCACCTGTGCGGGCGTGATACCCCTCGTTCGGCCAAAAGCATTCAGCACCTCCACGATACGGGTATTGGCGCGGATGGCATCGGACTGGAAGCGGGGCAACGTCTGGCGGTTGTCGTTCGTGGCATCGAACTGCGTGTATTCGTTGATAAGCCCGCCGAGGAATCCCCGGTTGAGCGGACTATACGGAACGAAACCGATACCTAATTCCTCGCACAACGCCAGTACGCCGTTCTCCTCCACCGTGCGGTGCATCAGGTGGTATTCACTCTGAATCGCCGTAACGGGGCAGACGGCATGAGCACGGCGGATAGTTCCGGCATTCACCTCGCACATCCCCCAATGCAGTATCTTTCCCTCCTTAATCAGTTCGACGCATGTCTCGGCAACCGCCTCGACAGGCGTGTTCGGGTCGCTGCGGTGCTGGTAGAACATACCGAGCGTCTCCACGCCGAGGTTGCGGAGCGAGTTTTCGCACACGCGGCGGATGTTGGCGGGCGAGCTATCCTCTTCGGTCTTCACCTGAACGCCGTTCACGAACTTGTGTCCGAACTTCGACGAGACGAATACCCGGTCGGTATAGCCTTTCAGTGCCTTTCCCGTCAGGATTTCATTCTTGTGGTAACCGTAACTTTCGGCCGTGTCGAAGAGCGTCACGCCCCGTTCGATGGCCTCGTGAACCAGCCGGATGCACGCCTTTTCGTCGGGCGACTGGCTGCGGTGGTGGTTCAATCCCATGCAGCCGAAGCCCATTGCCGAGACGGTGAAGGCCGCCTTGCCGCTGCCCAACGTGCGCTGCGTCCGTACCGCCGCCATGCCTGCCGGAATATCCTTCACGCCCGGTTTGCGTCCGGTCAGTGCCCTTTCGGCGGCAGATACCTTGTTCAAAGTCGGTTCTATACACATAGCGGCTCCCGTCATTGCCGCCAATTTCAGAAATCCCCGGCGGCTCATCTCCGGACGGATTTCATTGTTCTGCTCTTTCTTCATATCGCTTATCTGCTTTATATTCATTTACATGTTGCAAAATTACAGCGCACCGTTCATCCTGCCGGTATCAATTCCACAGATTGAATGACCAATTTCATCGGTTGAGATATTCCGTGAAAAATACCGTCAGTTTGTCAAACGGAATTTTGTCTTTTCTATCATATAAATCCACATGGTTGGCGTCGGGAACGATATACAATTCTTTCGGCTCGTTTGCTTGTCTGTAAGCATCTTCGCTGAAATAGCGCGAGTGCGCATTCTCTCCTGCTACAAACAGCAGAGGCCGGGGCGATATTTCCTTGATTTGGGCAAACGGATAGAAATTGGTCAGTGCCGCCATGCTCGTATAACGAGTGCCTTGGTAGCGGGGATACTGTCCGCGTTCGGGATTGCGGTAATAGCCGAAAAATTCTTTCTGTACGGCACTGGCATTTTCCGGAAGCCGTTCGGGAGTACCGAAGCGGATACGGGGTTCTGCTCCTTCCGCTTCACGCCAGCGCTGGACGGCGACCTCTGCAAACATCGCTTTTCGCTGTTCATCGGACATGGCATCGCCCAAGCCATTACGGGTGGCACGTCCCATATCGTACATGCTCACCGTTGCCAATGCTTTGATACGCGGGTCTATCGAGGCGGCGCAGACCGAGAATCCACCGCTTCCGCAAATACCGATTACGCCTATACGCTCCCTATCGACAAAAGGCTGTATACCGAGCCAATCTACCGAGGCACTGAAATCTTCCACTAAAGCATCGGGTGATACCGTATGGCGGGGCGTACCGCCACTTTCGCCCTGATAGGAAGCATCGAAAGCCAGTGTTACGAAACCCCGTTTCGCCATTTCCTGCGCATACAATCCGGCACATTGTTCCTTCACGGCTCCGAACGGATGCCCTATAATCAGTACCGGGTTCCTGACATCCATATTCATATCCGACGGCATATAGAGGTCGGCAGCCAGCAAGATGTCATACCGGTTTTTGTAGAATACCTTTCTCACCTTTACCTTGTCGTCCGCTACGAATGTCTTTGGCGGTTCCGGTATCCATTCGGAGGCACGGACGAGTGTCACGATTTCATCGACCTGAGCATCGGTCAGGCTGTTATGTTTGCCGTGAGCGATATGAATCTTCAATTCTTTTTCCGTATCGTTCATTGCGGCAAGCATGGCGATAGTGGCAAGTTCCCTTGTTTTCCAGTCGAGATTATCCCGCCCGAATATATCCCCGAACAGATGGGCTTTAAGATATTGGTCAATAGCCGGCGCAAAGGCCAGTACTGCCCCTTGCGCATCCCGTCCGAACAGTTTCCTTTGGTTGGCTGCACCATATTCCACACCTCTGCTTACTTCCTGCGAGGCAGGCAATGCACCTTCTGCATCATGGATGCCCTGTGCCTCACGTACTTTCAGAACACCCATAAAGGTATTCAATGCACCCGTGCTGCGTGGAAAACCGCAATAGGCATAGACCTGAACCAGTATTTCCTTGATTTCATTTACGGTCAGCCCGGCATCCAGTCCTGCGGTCAATGCCATAGCCAAACCCTCCTTATCGCCTTTTGCCGCACTTCCACTGATGGCTGCAATTTGTCTTTCCTTCAAGTCCAACATGTTTTCGGAATTTTGAGCGTACGCTCCGCCCATGCAAAGTATCATACAAATGAAATTTAGAACTAACTTTTTCATATTCATCGCGTTTAATGATTCATATTGCAAAATTACAGCGTACCGTTCATCCTGCCGGTATCAATTCCACAGATTGAATGACCAATTTCATCGGTTGCGGAAATGCGTCGTCGGCGTATCTGTGAAATTGGTCATCGGACAGGTGATTTCGGTACATCCCGTTCCGTCGGGAGTCCGTACCTTTGCAAAGATTGAAAGCGGAATGAAAAGCCGTTGTAAAAAATAAGCTGTATCTTTGTAACAAGATTAAAGAGAAAGGATTATGAGCGACATCATGAAAATAGACACCGTCCAGCAGTATAATGACTATTTCGGGGTGGAGACCTGCCACCCGTTGGTCAGCATCATCGAAGGAAGCAAGGCGAAGCCGCTGCGTTACGGACGGAAGTTGTACGGCGTGTATGCCGTCTTGCTGAAAGACGCCGTGTGCGGCAGTCTGAAATACGGGCAGAGCATCTACGACTATCAACGGGGAACCATGCTGTTCATCGCTCCCGGACAGGTGATGGGTTCGGAAGACGACGGACAGTTGCACCAGCCCGAAGGTTGGATATTGACCTTCCATCCCGAATTTCTGCGCGGCACGCCGCTGGCGGGCATCATGAAAGCGTATTCCTACTTCTCCTATAACGCCAACGAAGCCCTGCACCTCTCGGAGCAGGAGCGACGCACGGTCATCGAATGTATGGAGAAAATCCGCACGGAACTGCAATATCCCGTCGACAAGCACAGCAAGTCATTGATTACCGACAACATCAAACTGCTGCTCGACTACTACATCCGTTTCTACGACCGCCAGTTCATCACCCGCGAAAATGCCAACCACGATATCCTGACCCGCTTCGAGAACCTGTTGGATGACTATTTCGCATCGGGCAAGGCCGCAACAGAGGGGATGCCCTCGGTTCAGCAGTGCGCCGATGCGCTTTGCCTTTCCGCCAACTATTTCAGCGATCTCGTCAAGAAGGAGACCGGAATGTCCGCCCTGAAACACATCCAACAGAAGATGCTCGACGTGGCGAAAGAACGGGTGTTCAACACCTCGAAATCCATCAGCGAAATCTCCTACGAATTGGGATTCCCCTACCCGCAGCATTTCAGCCGCTGGTTCAAGAAAATGGCGGGATGCACACCCAATGAGTATCGGATGCTGAATGCCTGAAACAAAGAGGTTGTCAAAATTAAGTGTATTTCCAAACGCTGGCACAACCTCTTTTTGACACTGATATGGTTAATCACTTTACTTTGTTTTTTTCCTATACGTACCCGGATTAAAGTAAACCTAAATTTGGCCATATGCAGACATGGAAACAGTACCATTTTATAGCACTCAACAATGCTACGATTTACATCGACTAATCGAACAACCCGTTTACAAGATTGACGGCATCATCCTTTTTCTGATTGATGATTTTGGCATACACCTGTGTCATCTTCACATCGGCATGACCGAGCAGCTTCGAGGTAGTATAGAGATCTGCTCCGAGCGTCAGCATCATCGTGGCGAAAGTGTGGCGCGCCGTGTGAAAGGTGAACCGCTTGTCGATTCCCGCAGCTTTCGCCCAAGGCTTGATGAGTATATTCATCATCGACGGACTGGGCAAATCGAATACATGGTCATCTGCTGTCTTGTCTCCTCGTTCCGGCATCCACTTCAACGCTTCGGGGGAAAGAGGCAGGTAGATCGGTTCTTTGGTCTTTTGCATGGATACAGCCAAGCGATATTGTCCTCTATCGACGAAGACGTCTTTCCACTTCAATCCGACAATATCACTCACGCGCAATCCGCAGAAGCAGGAGAATAAATAAGCGGACTTCACCGCCTCATTATTCATCGGAGTGGCAATCAATGCCCGGACTTCCTCGATGGTCATATATGACCGTTTGCTCTCCGGCAGGCGAATCTTATCCGAATTATTGATTTTGGTAAACGGATTGACTTTGATAATCTCCGCACGAACGGCAGCGTTCAAAGCCCCGTTCAGGATACGGTAGTAGGTGTGGAGCGTAAAGTTCGACACACGTTTCCCTTTGGGACGATATTCCGTCATCAGATAATCGAGGTAGTCCTGGCAGAATGCCTTGTCGATTCGATCCATCGTCATCCGTTCTCCTGCATAATCTTTCAGGATGCGAATAGTAACTGCGATTTGGTTTCCGTCCTTTTTGCCTCGCTTTGCCTGATTCTCTTTATACGTATTCATCCAATCGAGCAAGAATACCTTTTCCCTGTTCTCGATACCGGCTTCCCCATTGGTCAATTCAATGATGCGTTTCGATTTGATTGCATTGGCCGCATCCATCGTTGCTTGATTCCGTTTCCGGGCATTATTGTCCGTTTCCGGGATGATATACATTTTGAGGTACTCGTATGTCCGCTTTCCGTCGCGGTAAATATCCAGATACAAACTCTTGCTTCCGTCACTCAACGGCTTCATCCGAAGACGGATCGGTTCTTTGACTTTCGTCAGCTTCTTTACTCGTGGCATATTCTATTCCTTTATTCGTTATTTCTGTTGCAAAGGTAGGAATAATAATCCGAATTGAGGAACAAACAAGAAACAAAAATGTACCGAATAAGAACCAATCAACTGAAAACAATGAAAGCAACTGAAAAGAAACATGCACACTTAAATACTTATAAAACAGTGCATTAATTTTCACTTGTTTGGCTCTTGTTTTCTTCTTACGAGTATATTCTATAAATCTGGGAAATTTATATGAACGGCAAGAATTGCAGGATTCGGTGTTGTTTTTTTATAATAAAGCATTGCTTTATTATCAGCATGCGCGAGATTCTGTGGGTGTTGGAATCTCACTGCGTAATATAGGTCGATCATACCTTCATTTTGATTTGGATAGTGCTGAACGGTATTATCAAGAGTCACTACAATGGCTTCATAACAACTGATATATGAGAGCTTCCGTACTGAATGATCTTGGAATTTTATACAAACAAAGAGGTGAGAATGAATTGTCCTTACAATATATAAGACATTCGTTGGAGGTTTCAGGTTATGGCATACGATATATACATACCAGATATCTGAATATAGGTGAATTATATTTGCGAATGGGACAAAAAGACTCGGCATTGTATTATTTGGAACGCTGTTTGGCAGACGCGAATACCCGAACGGCCGCTTGTGCCTCTCTTTCTAAACTATATAGTCGTATCGGTGATTGGAAGACTGCTTGTACTTATCAGAACTGCTATATTGCCTATATTGATTCTGTTTATCAAAACCATAAAGCGGCAGAGCTGGCAATGCAGTCGGAACACTATGACAAAGAAAAAGCAATAGCAATCATGCAACAGCAGAATTTGAAATCTCGCTTTGTGCTGTTTCTGATTGTGGGTATCATAATCATGATATTGTTAGTGATATTATTGATTGTGAGTAAAAAAAGTAAGTCGAAAGCAGTCGACTTGCTGAAAGCATCACAGATCATAGCTTCTTTTAAGCGGGACTATGTGGATGCGCAGGAACAAAAGATATTATTGGAAAATAATTATCGAACCGTTTGTGAAAAATTAAAATCTTTGAAAGAGAATGAGGCACAGAGGCAGGGACAATATACGAAATTAGAAAGGCAGAAAAAGGATTTGGAAGAACAATTAGCAGGTTACAAGAAAGAAATAGAAGATCAGTTGGAAAAAGAAAAGCAGAGTTTGAAATTGCAGTTAGTAAGCAAAGAAGAAGAGGTGGTTCATTTGAAAAAGCAAATAGAGCAAATGGAAAACCTGGAAAAGAATGTGGAGATTTTAAGGCAATATATATTAAAACAATCAAGTCTTTATAATCAAATCATTCCTCTCGTAGGAAAAAAACATACAGTAAAAGATCATAAGGTAAAAATAGCGGCAGAAGACTGGCAGATATTCTTTACTCAAATGGATACAGCATTTAGTGGCTTTGCCTCCAAACTGGAGGCAAAGTACCATTTAAAAGATGAATATCTGGGACTGGCTTGTCTGATTTTCCTAAATGTTAAGCCCTGCAATCTGCAAATCGTGTACAACATCAGTCTAAGTGGCATCAGTAACAAAAGAAAGAGTTTGGCTGTAATATTAGATGTGTCAATCGATGATTTGGATAATTATTTGAGGACGAAAGTAATATGAAAAACAAAATGTGTATAGATTTTGATGTTGTATGATGTGATGTTTTTTAATGCTGTGTCGTTTAAGTTGCTTATATTTATATGTTTATATTTATGCTGGTAATGGTTTTTATATGATCGGGATTGGTTGAAAAGTGTATAAAATTGAGGAAAAAGTGAATAGGAACAGCATTCTTGTTTGGATATTTAACTCTTACTTTACAGGTGAAAACACAATATAAAAATAGTATAACCATGAAAACTACAATTAAAATTTTGATGTTGGTTGTTGGATTCTTTTTTGTGAGTGGAACTATATCTTATGCAGAAAACGATTCTACTGAACGCATTATTATTAAAGAATCACAAGATCAAGAACGAACCCGTTCCATTTGCCCAGTTGAAGCTTGGTATCAAGGGACGAATGTTTATATTTCTTTCCTTGATCAGCCGGTCATAGCAACAATCTCTATTACTAATATTCTGAATGGCGAGGTTACAACGAACGTCTACCAGTCTCCACAGACGATTTTAATACCTGTATATGGTGGAAGCGGTGAATATCAAATAGAAGTTAGTTATGATTCAAAGAGTTTTGTTGGCCATTTTGAATTGAAATAAGAATTATTCACTATAGAGACAAGCAACCATGAAATGTTTGCACATATTATATCTGTATATGGGAGAAGTGGAATCAATAGTTCTGAAAGTCCTTTCTACTCGTTGTTCTGTCCAGTTATGTCGTGCCGGAGAAGAAAACGGATTACAAAAGGATGGTTGGGATTTGGTAGTTCTTCAAGATGCCGTATACTGTTTATTGCAGACAAGTTTTTGCCATAAATTGAAGAAATATCCTTGGCTGTTTGTTTCGACCCGTCCGGATATCCGGGGATATATGGCTCCTGCAACCAATCTGTTCGGTGTGGTCAATCTTTCCGGCATAAACCTGTCTTTGTGGGGAATTCCCAAAGAGTTGCAGGTTCGTTTGGATTATCCGGTAGAAAAGGTGGCAGACTGGTATTTTTATGAGCAGCAACCGGAAGTCTGCCGGATAGCCTATTGCCCGACCGGGAACAGCGTTCAGGAGAACGATTTCAAATTAATCTCTTTTGTCCAAAAAACGAATGCCTTCTTGACGATCGTTTCGGATCGTTATCGGGCTTTGGCGAATGCATTCCCCCCATTCGTCCGGGTTGTACCGGAAAAGGACGGTCTTGCTGTTTTCAAAAAATCCCATTTGGTTGTTGCTTCCGGCCAGGATGCTGTTTGTGCTTTGGCTGTTTGTAAGCCTTGCGTTGTCTTGGGAGATTGCGGTTTGGGCGGATTGGTGACACCTGCCAATTATGAGCAACTTCAAAGTGTATCCTTTTCCGGCAGGAAAGGCGGTTGCCCCGGTGAATTTGTACCGATAGATCTGTTGGAAACGGAGATTCGGACCGTTTTTTCATCTGATTGTAAAGAGGAAATGCTTGCCCTTCGTAAAAAGGTGCTTGCCGTGTATGGCATGGACTGTTTTTCCACAAGTTTGACTGGCGAAGTCGAGCGAATCACCGCTTTGTCTGCCCGGTTGAAGAGCCGGAAAGGACGGTTTGAGTTGAAACCGTTCCGGTCTTCTGTTTTCCGTGTGGAGGAGTTGGATGGGAAAATGTATATTATGCGTGGTTTGCAGTGTCTTGGCGAGATCGAAGATGAAATGGCGGGATTGCTGAAACAATGCGACGGGACTGTGACGGTATCGGATTTGATCGGACGTAACGGTTTTGAGCCGGAAGATGTTGTCATTCTCTGGGAAAATCTGTATGCTTTGTGGAAAGAGAAACTAATCCTGTTCGCGCTATGAAACAATTGCCTGATTTTGATTTGAGCATCGTGATGCCGTTCTATAAGCGTCTGGATGAGTTTAAGCGGGTGTTCCCGTCTAAAGCGAAGTATTATGAACGCAATGGTATCGAGGTGGTGATTGTCGCGGACGAACCGACTGAGGAGCAAGGGATCTTGGATTATATCCGAAGGTATCCCTTTATCAACTGGAAAGTCGTGGTCAACGACGAGGATCATCCCTGGCGAAATCCGGCGAAAGCATTCAATGTCGGCATCCGACAGGCTACGAAATCGTATATTCTGGTGATGGATCCGGAGTTGGAGTTCTATACGGATGTGATTTACGAACTGCGTGAGAAACTGGACTCTTATCCGGAACATTATGCCGTCGGTCAAGTCTTGTTCATGGATATATGCGAAGAGATAAATGAAGAAACGTTGCATAAACATGGCCGTGGACTAATTCCATACGGGAGTATCATGGCGAAAAAGGAATATTTCGAACGGGTCGGTGGTTATAGCGAACATTATACCGAATGGGGTGGCGAAGACGATCATTTAAGAAAACGTTTGGAACTGGCAGGTATCCACCGATTGTTTTTCCCGGATTCGGTGTTGATTCACCGGGAAGATATGGGGAAGCGGACTGTTTCCCGCAACGAGCAGCGGGCGCGAATTCCCCGTGATGTCCTGTCTGAAATGCTTTTACCCATGAAAATCGTGGTAAACGGAGAAGATTGGGGGCGGGATTTCAGCCGTATTACATACAACTGGTGGGATCATCCTTATGCAAAGGAGCAATGCCGGGAGTACCTTTCGACACTGAAACAGTTCGATATTTCCTCTGACGAGATCTTTGAAAAGTCTTATCCATTGATAGCCTTGATCCCGACTTATAATGAGTCGGAACGGATTGGTGATTGCCTTCGGAGCGTGGAGAAATATTGTGATGGTATTATCTTGTTGGATGATGACAGCCGGGATGATACATATGAAATAGCCCGGTCTGAAAAACTATTGTTGAAAGCGAAGAAAGTCCGTACGGAGTTCAACGACAAGCAGAACCGGAACATATTGTTGGATATAGCTTCATTTTTCAAGGCTGAATGGTTTATCTTCATAGATGCAGACGAACGTTTCGATGATCGTTTTGTGGATTTGCGTGAGGTGATGAAGAGGGACGATGTGGATACGGTCGGGGTTTGGATAGCGAATCTGTGGGATAGTATGGATACGTACCGGGCGGATATGGAGGATACACATCCGTTGTCTCAGAATGGCTTGTGGTTTCGATGGAGGATGTTCCGGAATAAAGGAAGGATGCAGATAACAGAACGAAAACGTTTACACTTTAAATCAGTCCCTTATTTTAACCGGAGAATAGGATTTGCAGATACATTGCTTTTGCATCTTGGATACATTAGTGATAAGTATCGGAAGAACAAGTATGATTTTTATCTTCAAGAGGATAAGAACAAGCTGTTTTTCTATTATGACATTTTAGTCGAATCAATGTATATGAATCAAGTCAGCGATATAACACCGGCTTTTTTTGAAGTGAAACAATATGATATACAGAAAATATAATCAACATGTTCATGTTGAACGTTGTTGATAAATGATGGTTTAACAATTTAAATTTAAAAGTTTATGAAATTACAGCGATTGAAATTGACTCAAGTCAACAACGTCGAGTTGCGCCAAGAAGAGATGAAACATCTTATAGGTGCTTCAGCGTGTGGGTGTGGTTGCAATGGTTCTTCTACAACTTACACAAATGCGAATGCCAATTGGTATGCAGGTTATTCTCAGTCTGGTGGTGGCAATAAAGTATGTGGAAATTGGAGTGATAATTCTCATTGGAATAGTAATTTCTGATTGGAGAATAAAACATTTGAGAATCCATTGAAATGCAAAAGGGTAAATTGGTCATTATATGTGTGTAGTGCCTGAATTTACAGTGAGCAAAAAGGGATGAATCGTTTCAGTTTAAGAGAAAACTGAAACGATTCTTAATAAAATGTTCTATAAGTAGATAAATTGTTGAATATATGAAAATCTATGTATATATAATTTTTTTGTTTTTTTTGTTAGGATGTTCTAATAAAGCAAATAATACATCCTCGATTTTGTCAGAAACCGATACGCTTGCGGTTGAAGAAGATATAAATATCAGACCCAAGGACAAGCATATTCCTGTCTATGAAGAAATATCGGAATATTGTAGCAATTTGTCGGAATTTGCTTCTGAAATATCTTTTGTCAAGTTATCTAATGAGCCTTTGGTCCGTGATTTCTTCATCTATGATATTCAATCTACTGATCAGTATATTTTCTTGATGGGGCCGAAGCTTATTTATCAATATGATTGGAAAGGTAATTTTATAAGGCAAATAGGTGGTGGAGGGCAAGGTCCGGGTGAATATACGAACTTGACAGCTCCATTGATGGTCAATGGTGAAAGTAAATTGCTGTATGCACATGACCTTCATACGCAGCAATTGTTGGTTTATGATTTTGACGGGAATTTTAAAAAGAAAATCAATTTGGATCGAAAGGCAGCTTGCCTGACTATGTTTGACAGTACTTTGATTGCAGAAAGAACAAGTTCTGCTTATCGTTTTTTGCCTTATGAAGGAAAAGCATTGGCCTTTCGGGGTTATAACGGAAAAATAGTCAGGTCTTTTGGTAGTTGTTTATATCCCATTTCAAGAGATGGATTGGATCATTATGGCCCGGATGTTAATCCGTTATGGAATAATGATGGAAATTTTTATCTGTTGGAATATGGCAATGATACTATTTATCAAGTGACAAAAGAAGCTCTAATACCTGATTTGGTATTGACCGGAAAGTTGGCTCTTGATAGAGATGGACTGTTTAAAAAAGATACGAAGGACAAGGTTTGGGTAGGAGGCCCTTTGATGAAACCCAATTCTTATGTATTTGAATCCAATCGGTTTTTATTGTTTAGGATGTATGCAGAAACAGAGATATATTATGCCATCTGTGATAAAAAGACCGGGAAAATCAGTCGAACCGGACATCAAGATAAAAGATACGAGTTTGATTACAAGGGTGAAAAGAGTAAGGATTATTTTATAGATAATCTTGTTTCCAATATGGTAGTTGATCCTTTGTATCAGAGTTCCGGCATGGCAATAGGGCTTATCCCTGCACCTGCAATTGTTGGTGACCATGATAATATTACAAACTTTATAGATCAACATCCTACTGACGAGGGAACAAAATTAAAAAAGATTATTACTCAAATGACGGAAGAGGATAATTCTATTGTTTGTTTCATTAAATTCAAATAACAGTCCGAATGGAATATGTATATTTAAATAAAGAGGTGATATACAGTAATATCCGGAATCTTTCCCAAGTAACATTCGAGGTGACAGATGCTTGTAACTTGCAATGTAAATATTGCGGATATGGAGAATTGTATGATGGTTATGATACTCGTAAGAGCAAGATGCTGTCCCTTGAACAAGCATATCCTCTATTGGAATATTTATATGCCCATTGGCAGCAATCAGATTCTTATCGCAAAAAAACTTACATCAGTTTTTATGGTGGTGAGCCTTTGCTCAATATGGATTTTATTCGTGGGATTGTCGGTTGGATCATGAATCACCAAATACCACAATGTGATTTTGTTTTTACAATGACCACCAATGGAATGTTATTGGATCGATACATAGATTATTTGGTGGAACATGAGTTTAAAATATTAGTAAGTTTGGATGGAAATAAGGAGAATAATGGATATCGGGTCGATTTTTCAGGGAGGCCATCCTTTGATCGGGTATTTGCTAATGTGAAATTCGTCCAACAGTATTATCCTGATTTTTTTCGCAAAAATGTAGAATTCAATTCAGTGTTGCATAACTTAAACGATTATCAGGATATCATACCCTTTTTCCAAAAAGAATTAAACAAAGTCCCATCTGTATCAGAATTGAGCATTAGCGGAGTGAAAGAAGAGAGGATGGAAGAATACCTGAAAATGCGTAATGATAAATTGAGTAGTTTCGATAAAATTTCTGATAGGGAACGATTGAAAGATTCTTTGTTTATGGATGTGCCTGAAACTTCAATTTTGTGTACTTATTTACATGCGCATAGTGGCAATGTGTATTATTCCTATCGTGATTTGCTTGTTGACCAAAAGAATAGGATGTGGTATCCAACCGGTACTTGCCTCCCTTTTGGGAAAAAACTGTTTGTGACTGTCAATGGGAAGATTCTGCCATGTGAACGTATTAAACAGGAGTATGCATTGGGACATGTGGATGAGAAAGGGGTTTCTATAGATATTGATAACCCAACTATATACTTGAAAATACCAAGTTGTATTTGCTTAATAGAAAAATCATCAGTAACTTTGCATTCAAATAAAATTTCTATGTTACTATGTCAAAAGTTACTTTAGTAAATAGCCCGCTTACACCAGAAGAACTTAACTATGTTAATGTTCTTAATCCATGCATTTGTCCAGTACATAATAAACCGGCAACATTATCTTATAACAATGGCGAATTGCAACTTAATGTTTGCTGCGATGCATTAATATCGATTGTACGTTTGCAAATATCAGAACAAAAATCTAAGTTATATTACGAACAGTAAGAATTACCATAGCTCTAATTGTCATTTCATCAGTTGCATTATACTGTTTCTGACACTCTTTAACTGTTTTGACAAATTCATCCAGTGAGTCTTTTGCAACAATTTCTAAGGGCACCAATTCTACTGTTATGTCCTGCGGTTCTTCGGCATTATTTTGTAAGTCATTCATTGTACTTGATATTTGATTTATTAGTAATACTAAGCATCTAATAAGTTAGCTACTTCAACAAGTCGTTTACGAGGCAAATAGATTAAGTCATCTTCTTGAATGTTACCGCATTTGACCATTCGAACCAGTTCAGCATTTGTCTTAGAATTAATCATCTTTCTGTAAGCTCGTTCATTAAAAGCATTTAATTCTGCCAGCCAATTACTAAAATTATCCAATGTTCCATCTACGGCAATTACGATCGATTTAGTTTGTTTACATTCTATCATTATTTTTATGAATATTTAGTATTTGTACTAATTGTTTGACTTTTAACATGTTAATTATTTTTGTTATTTTTATAATACAAAATAAAGCATATTTTAACATGTAGACTGTATTACACGCCCATAAGTGCAAAATGGGCAAATATGAAGCAACCTAAGTCATTAATTCAATTGATAAGAACATGCCATGATGATAAAACATGCAGGGAGTTCTTAGAGGAATACAGATGGCAAGGTATGCCAATTTGCCCGCATTGTCAATATGTATCTGATAAACATTACAGACTAAAAACTAAAGGTGAATATAATGGCAAGTACAAATGTAGGCACTGTAAGAAAATATTCACTGTTACAGTAGGTACAATATTTGAAGGCAGTCATGTTCCATTAGATAAATGGTTTTATGCAATTTATGTGTTCTTAGCGCATAAGAAAGGCATTAGCAGTATACAACTGTCAAAGGACATAGGAGTAACACAGAAAACGGCCTGGTTTATGCTAAATAGAATACGACATAATCTATTAGGCAAGGAATTGGAGATATTTACAGGCATAGTGCAGGCTGATGAAACCTATATTGGCGGTAAAAACAAGGGGCGCATTTGGCAAAATCAAGGCAGAAGCCTTAAACAAAAAATTCCTGTTGCTGGCTTATTAACAGATGACAAGGTTTATCCTGTAGTTGTACCAGATACAAGCAGTAAAACATTGCAACTAATAATTTATGCACTTGTACGAGCTGGTTCAACTATTGTAACAGATGGTTGGGAGGGTTACTATGGCCTATCTAATCATTATACGCATAAGATAATTGAACATAGTAGGGGTATTTATGCTAAGGACGGTTATCATACGAATGGCATAGAAGGCTTTTGGTCACACTTAAAACGAGGTTTAAAGGGTATTTACCATACAGTTAGTTATAAACACTTACAGAAATATTGCAATGAATTTGCATATCGTTATAATACAAGAAAATTGTCCGATATGCAAAGATTTATGCAATTTATCACAGCACATGTCGAAAGGCTAAAATATGCAGATTTAACATACAATGCTACGTAACTAATGCATTTTTACTATATTTGTACAGTCCATTTGGACGACATAATTTTATAGGAAGCGTTTAGTAGCTTTTTCTCAAGTATGAATCTGGACAATTCAAGCTGTGTCGAGAAAACTGCAAGACGTTCTCCTTTGGTTTGTACATACAGCACCATTGTGTTGATATACGGCCAAAGGCGTGAACTGTTTTGTTCGTATTCGACACAGGGTTTGTCCAGAACCTATACTTGGTATTGGCCTAACAGTCTCACGCCTTCTTTTATTGTGTAAATCTTCATTGGGACTGTGAAGAGCCAAATTTGATATAGCATGAATGCATTTTCACAGAAAACGATCGAAGAACTACATTATTATGTTTACGTATTGGTTGATCCTCGTGATAACACGATCTTTTATGTCGGCAAAGGAATAGGCAATAGAATATTCGCGCATGTTCATTGTTCTTTAGATGAAACCTTAGAAAGCGACAAGTTAAACATTATTCGAAACATTACGACTAGTGGTAATTCCGTAAAGCATTTTATAGTTAGGCATGGATTAACTGAAAATGAAGCATTTTTAGTTGAATCTGTACTTATAGACTTTCTCAGTTATCCGAGTTTTATGTCGGTTCGTAAGATTTCAAATATACAAGCGGGACATCAGCAATGGTTTAAGGGCATTAAAACAGTAGATGAATTAGAGGCATTATATGCTTGCAAACCTATCAAAGTTGAAGATATACGACATAATCTAATGGCCATTAACATAAATAAGACCTATCGACTTAAAACCGAGTATCATCCGAATATCTATGAAGCTACTAGGAAAAGTTGGAAAGTAAATGAACATAGGCTAAATGACATAGACTATGTACTAAGCGAATACAAGGGTATTGTTAGAGCTATCTTTAAACCGGAAAGATGGATAAAGGATGGAAATCGGTGGCAATTCGAAGGTGTTGAGGTACATGATCATGAACTTACAGATTTGTACTTAAACAAATACTTGCCAGAACGAAAGAAAGGTTCTATGTCACCTGTTCGGTACTTTGTGAAATGCGAATAGCTTGTTAATATAGTAAACATATACGCAAAGAGGCTGTCTATCACAGACAGCCTCTTTTTGTTTGATAGGGCAATTTGTCAATAATTGTTAAAATAAAATCTGCTAAAAATTCGATTGATATGTACAGGCTAACAATTTTAAAAGTTTAGCAATATGAAAACGATTAGCCTGATAATCATAGAATTATCAAACAAATTGTATGACAATGTAAACAAGTTGCATGACAACGTATGCATTGCGGTAATTTATATTGAAAACAAACCAATGCTTAAGTTGTTAATCGAAATGACAATTGAATTACTTTTGTCTATGTAACAATTAAGTCCGCCTATTTTACAGATAGGCGGACTATTATTTGCCTTATCCTAATGTATAATACATTCTGATGTTTAGCATATGTTGATTTTGGTATTTTCAAGTATATAGTTGGGAAAGATTAAATTGGCTAATCTAAGGCAATTGTTATTTGAAGTAACGGATGGTTGTAATTTGAAATGTCATTACTGTGGATATGGAGAATTATATAACAATTATGATAAAAGGACTTCTTCCAAACTTTCTTTTGAAAAGGTGAAAATGACTGTTGATTATATGGTAGAGTTATGGAAATCCCCCTATAATACCTCCTATAATAATGTCGTTGATATTTCATTTTATGGAGGAGAGCCTTTGCTTAATATGGATTTGATAAAGAAAACGATTTCTTATTTGGAGGAAAACAGGATAGAGGGTTTGGATTTTACATACAGAATGACAACCAATGCTTTCTTTTTAGATCTATATATGGATTTTTTGGTCGAAAAGGGATTTAATTTACTGATTAGTTTGGATGGTAATGAATATCATGATAGCTATAGGTTGACTAAAGGAGGAAAAAGTTCGTTTAAAAAAGTATATCGGAATGCCTCTTTGCTAAAGGAGCGGTATCCGTATTTCTTTGAGGAACATGTTGAGTTTAACGCAGTTTTACATGATCGAAATGATTATGAAGAAGTCGTGTTATTTATTAGAGAAAGATTTAATAAGACTCCTAATATATCAGAATTGAATGATAAGGGATTGCGGTCAGATAAAATAGATGAATTTGAACGAATCTATAAAGATATAAATATCGGGCAAATAGAATTTTATAAGAAAAACAAAGTGGGAGATGCAGATCTGTTTGTGAAAACCGAAAATACTGAATTACGTTCTGTTCTTCATGGACATACTGGAAATATGTATAAAACATTGAATGATTTATTGAGAAAGAAAGAAGAGATGATGAAAATACCAAGTGGTACTTGTATGGCATTCAATAAAAAATTCTTTTTAACGGTAAATGGAAAGGTATTGCCTTGTGAAAAGATAGGACAAGAGAATCCATTGGGTCATATAGACGAAAATGGAGTAAATATCGATTTTGAGGGTATCTCATCTTTTTATAATAAGATGTATGTTCCATTGTTGAAATTATGTAAACAATGTTATCATCATGATAATTGTGCACAGTGTATATTTAACATTTACGATAAAAGCAAGTCGGGGAAATTACACTGCCCGACATTTGTGAATAGAGCTACGATGAAAAATTATTTGAGCCAGAATATATCTTATATAGAAGAAAATCCAGATGTTTATGAAATGATGATTAAAAAGGATATATTGGGGTGATCTAAATCGAAAAATATCATGAAAAGTTATTGGTTATATTTGGAGTCTTATTCGTTTATATTTGAAGGAGTTCAAGGATTAATTATCTATAATACATTGAGTGGTAGTGTTGTTACGGATAATCGAGACTTTGAGGTCAAAGATTTTATCAGGAAGTTAATGCTTCCTGATATGGATACTGTATACTTTTGACTGAGGAACAATTAGAGCATCCTGCAGTATTGAATTTTGTTTCGGAATTGCGTGACACTTTTTCGGGTGATTTTATAGATACATCTTTATCAAAAGGAAAACCTTTTATTTTTAAGCCGATATTGAATTTGTTGAATGATCCGGAAAAAGTAAAGGATGAAAAAGGATATACATTGAGAGAGGATGTGTTGGAGTGTGTGCATGAAGTAAATTTCTATTTTAGTTCTCCTTGTCAGCAAAAATGTGTGCATTGCCAAGATTACTATAAACAATTTTTGTATTGTTCTTCTTTGTCGAAAGAATCGGTACTGTGCTTGGTAGAATATCAACAGCTATTGGATCGCTTTTCCACGATTGGATTGAAAAAAATCAATTTGTTAGGAGGAAATCTATATGATTCTGATCTTTTTCGTGGTTTCTTAAACTTGTTGGCACAATATGATTTTGAAGTAGATATCTATATTCATATAACTCATCTTAATGAGGCTATAATTCCTTTGTTATTGGAAAGAAATAATATTACATTGATTGTTCTTGCTGATGGAGAGGTAAACAATATGAAAATAGAAGAAGCAGAGGCTTTTCTTTCCCGAATTTCACATACATGGCGTTTTGTGATTTCTTCTATACCTGAGTATGTAAGATTTGGTGATTATATTGATTCTTATGGCTTACAGGGAAGTGTGATTCCTTTTTATAATGGGAATAATCAAGAGTTCTTTATAGATAACGTTTATCTTTCTTTAGAAGATATTTTGCTTAATCCAATTGGCAAACAACAGATTTTTACCCGGCAGGTTATGAATGAAAATTTCTTTGGAAAATTGACTATAATGCCTAATGGTGATGTATATGCAAATGTCAATGTTAAAGTATTGGGAAATTTGAAATCGAATTCGTTGAATGAACTGGTATACAAAGAAATGTCTCAGAAGGAAAGTTGGTTCCTGAAAAGGGAAAATCAACCTTGTTGTGATTGTGTATATAAATTGCTATGTCCATCTCCGAGCAATTATGAATTAGCTATTGGCAAAATGAATCTGTGTACTATTTTATCAGATTGAAGATATATGGATAATTCTGGCATTAGGAAAAAGAACCAATTATTAATAATAGGAAAGTATAAAAGCAGAGATCAACAATTGCCTGATGATTTAATGTTGGAAGATTCAAATCTTGCACGTGTGATATGTTTGTATACATATGCTCGATATTCCGGACAACAATATTTTGAACAAATTGCAGACACAGTTTTAGAGCAGACGCTTTCTCAACGGTCAGAGAACGAACCTCTGGAAAGTACACGTTTTGATTTGTATAAGTTAGGTTGTGGTTTGATTTATTTATTGAGAAACGGGTTTGTCGCAGGTGATGAGAATCTTATATTATCTGAGTTTGATGATAAGGTACAACATCAATATCTTACAGAAAGAATAGAACAAGCAGAATTATATGGCTGGATACATTACTTAAGGTTGAGGATTGGAAACAAAAACTGTCCAGAAAAGAGACTATGTGTAAATAAGCAAAATCTGCTTTGTTTGTTGTCTTTATTGCAAAAAATAGATTATTCCAATGATGTTTTAGTAGAAGATATAACTATTATTCATCACTGGAAAATATTTTATGAAAAAACAAAAACTTTGTTAAATCCGTTATTGGCGAATCGCTTTTATGATTTTAGAAATTATCAAAATGATATTGATAGGGATTATGTTACATTTATTATTGTGTTGCGTATTGATTCTAATGAAAGAGCAAGAAATTTAGATGTTGCGATAAAATTTTTATCCCAAAGAACGAATGTGTATATACATATACTTGAAGTTGATTCTGTATCACGGTGTAAAATGCAGTTCGATGCTTCATTTATTAAGTATAAATTTATCAAAGATGATAATCCTGTCTTTTATCGTGCGAAATATTTGAATGGCTTGTTGGAAGAGTCAAAAACTTTAGTTGTAGGCATTTGGGATATAGATATGGTGATTCGGAAAGAGCAGTTGGAAGAGTCAATATCTGAGATTCAAAGTGGTAATGTTGTTATGAGTATACCTTATGATGGGCGGTTGTATTATCTTTCATCTGTAGATTCTATACGGTATCGGATGGATCAATCGATTGATTATCTTGAATATTGTAAAGATAAAGCGGACTATTTTTCGATCCGATCTGTTAGAGGTTGTTATTTGGTAAATAGAGATGCTTATTTGAAATCCGGTGGGGAAAATATCCATTTATATGGATGGGGATTGGATGATATGGAGAGAGTAAAACGAATGGAAGTTCTAGGATATCCTGTTTTTTATGCCGAAGGTTCTTCGTTCCATTTGTACCATCAGAGAAAAAATATGATGGGATTTTATGATTCTTCTTGGGAAACTAAGAATCGGAATGAACTGTTAAAAGTCTGTAGTTTATCCAGAAATGATTTGTGCCTGTATGTAGAAAGTTGGAATTCTGAAGATAAACAGGTTAATAAAGAAGTAGTTGCTCAGTCTCCCTTTTCTCAAAATTATTTTTGTTTGATTGAAAAGTCAAATATGGCATTTGTATCGATTTTTAAAAATGGTGTTACTCATTTGAAAGCATTAGCAGTTTATTCAAAGACCGGATATTACCCGAAGGATGTAAATGAAGCGCATGATCTGATTGGGTATGATGAAACAAATGGTTATTTGTGCATAGTAAGTAGAATAAAGGATTTAGAGATGGAAAAAGGCCCTTTATTAAAATTTGCAGTATGGCGAGATCCTATTGAAAGGCTTGTTTCCAATTATAAATATTTTTGCTTAGAAGGAGTTTATAGGCGGTATTTTGAACTTGTTGGTCTATATAAAGACACTTCTTTTGAGCGTTTTATGGAATTTGTACGTTTTGAATTAGGAAAAAGTGATCCTTTATTTCAAGATGAGCATATTCGTAAACAGTCTGATTATTATAACAAAGAAGACGTTGATTATATTGTCCCTTTGAATAAATTGAATTTATTTTTAGGTGAACATGGAATTCCATTGGTAAAAAAAACAGTGAATGCGACCTATGTTGATTTTAAGCTGAAGGATATAGATTATATAACCGAAATAAAGGAATTGTATAAAGCAGATTATGATTTAGTTCCTAATTATTAATGATGTTTAAAATATTTCTCCATTACCACCAGCTCGAATCCGCAGACTGCGGCCCCTCGTGTTTGCGCATGATCGCGAAGTACTACGGACGTAACTATTCCGTGCAGTATCTCCGCGAACAGGCATTCATCACGCGCGAAGGGGTGTCTATGTTAGGCATCAGCGATGCCGCCGAGCGGATCGGGTTCCGGACGATGGGGGTGAAAGTGACGTTGGAACAGCTCAGGACAGAAGTGCCCTTGCCTTGCGTTTTGCACTGGAACCAGAACTATTTCGTCGTATTATATAAGGTAAAGAACGGAAAATATTATATCGCCGATCCGGCTACCAAGAAATTAGTCTATGAAGAATCCGAACTGGCGCGTTGCTGGTGCAGCACCGTTGTGGAAGGAAAAGATACGGGAGCAGCATTGCTCTTCGAGCCGGGACCTGACTTTTACGATCGCGAGGAGGAGGATACACGGACAGGGAAAGGCTTGTCTTTTTTCTTCCGTTATCTGACTCCTTACCGGCGTGAACTGTTCCAGTTGGTGCTGGGAATGCTGACAGCCAGCATCCTGCAATTGATCCTGCCGTTCCTGACGCAAAGCATGGTGGATACGGGTATCCGGGACGGTAATTTGAGTTTTATTACATTAATATTAGTAGCGCAGTTGGTAATCTTCGTGGCCAAACTCTCTGTCGATTTTATCCGTAGCTGGATCCTGCTGCATGTCAACACCCGGATCAATATCGCGCTGATCTCCGATTTTCTTGCCAAGCTGATGCGGTTGCCCTTGCATTTCTTCGATACGAAGATGGTGGGGGACATCATGCAGCGCATCGGTGACCATAACCGTATCGAGACGTTCATGACGGGTTCGTCCATTTCGACGCTTTTTTCGTTTGTCAATTTTATCGTGTTCGGGTTTGTATTGGCCTACTATGATTTGACAATATTAGTGTTGTTCTTGGTAGGCAATGGCTTGTATGTGGCCTGGATACTTGCCTTTATGAAGTACCGGCGCGAACTGGACATCAAGCGGTTTGCGCAGGCTGCGGGCGAACAGAGCAACCTTTTCCAGTTGGTGACCGGCATGCAGGAGATCAAGCTGAACAACTGCGAGACGGAGAAACGGTGGGAATGGGAGCGCATCCAGGTGAAACTGTTCAAGATAAGCATCAAGGGCTTGGCCCTGCAACAATACCAACAGCTCGGATCGGTGTTTTTTAACCAGACCACCAATATCCTGATCTCCTTTTTGGCGGCGCGGGCCGTTGTTTCGGGTGAAATGACGTTGGGTATGATGATGTCGCTGACGTATATCGTAGGACAGTTGACGGCTCCGATCGAGCAGTTTATCGGCTTCGCGCGTTCGTTCCAGGATGCGAAGATCAGTTTGGAACGTTTGGGCGAAATACACCAGAAAGAGGATGAGGAACAGACGCTTGCCTTGAAAACGAACCGGCTCCCGGAAGAGCGGACGCTCCGGATCGAAGATGTGTGTTTCAGTTATGACGGGGCGGACCGTGACTATGTGCTGGAGCATGTCAGCCTCGCGATCCCGGAACATAAGGTGACGGCTGTGGTGGGGGCGAGCGGCAGCGGGAAGACGACGCTTGTCAAGTTGCTGCTTGGTTTCTACGAGCCGAACAAGGGGACGATCCGTGTGGGGAACGTCTTGCTGAAGGATATGAACCCGCATGTGTGGCGTGCGCATACGGGGTGTGTGATGCAGGACGGTTTCATCTTCTCTGACACGATCGCGCGTAACATAGCGGTGGGGGCTGAATCGATCGACAAGGAGCGGCTGCTGCATGCCGTTACGGTGGCGAATATCCGGGAGTTCATCGACTCGTTGCCGTTGGGCTACAACACGAAGATCGGCATGGAGGGGAACGGCGTTAGCCAGGGGCAGCGGCAGCGTATCCTGATTGCCCGTGCGGTGTACAAGGATCCGGAGTTTATCTTCTTAGACGAAGCGACGAATGCCCTGGACGCCAACAACGAGAAAGAGATCATGGAGCACTTGCACCGGTTTTACCGGGGCCGCACGGTTGTCGTGGTGGCGCATCGGTTGAGCACGGTCAGGGATGCGGACAACATCGTCGTCCTGGACAAAGGCCGCGTAGCCGAAGAGGGGACGCACGAGGAGCTGACGGCGAAACGCGGAATATATTACGAATTAGTGAAGAACCAGTTGGAGTTAGGCAATTAGATGATGGTTATTAGGCACGGATAATATATGGAAGATGGAAAAGACATAGAACTGCGCAGTGAAGCGGTGCAGGAAGTGATGGGGCATGTGCCGTCCTGGATCGTGAGGTGGGGTATCACGGTGCTGTCCCTCGTGGTGCTCATGCTTGTCGTTGGCAGCTTTTTCTTCCGCTATCCGGACGTGATCGAGGCGGAGATGAGGCTGACGAGCCGTAACCCGGTGACTGAGGTCGTGGCACGCACTTCGGGCAGGGTGAGCAGCCTGTATGTCGCCGACGGGCAGGAGGTGAAAGAGGGTTTGCCGTTGGCGGTGGTGGAGAATACAGCCTTGACGGAAGATGTGCTGCGGTTGAAGCAACTGTTAGCGCGTTATGCCGATGAACCGGAGCGGTTGGGCTATTACTTGTTGCAGGATGTCTGGCAGTTAGGTGATATCCAGCCGGCTTATACGGCTTTGGCGTCGAAAGACCCTGCGTCGCGGGATTACCGGGCAGCGTTGGGGCAGTTGTTAGCAGCCGTGAGGCGTTGGGAGATGGATTATTGCATAGAGGCCTCGGCGTCTGGGCGGGTGCAGTTGCTGCGGCAGGGTTACCCGAACCTGTATGTGCAGGGTGGCGACTTGTTTGCGCGGATCGTGCCGGAGGATGCTGGCGAATGGGTCGGGCTGGCGTCGATGCCGATCGCGAGTTCGGGGAAGGTCCGGAAGGGGCAGCGCGTGATTGTCCGTTTCAGCAATTACCCGGATCAGGAGTTCGGGATCGTGGAGGGGCGTGTGTTGTCCGTCTCGATGGTCCCGCTGGAAGACAATTACAGGGTGGAGATTGCCTTCCCCGTCGGACTGACCACCAATTACGGAATCTGTCTTCCTGTGGCGCAGGAAATGAAAGCCACGGCCGGAATCGTAACAGAAGAGCTTCGTTTGATAGAGCGTTTCTTCCAACCACTGAAAAAGATCTTGCGGGAAGGAATGTAAGTGGCTTTCCGGGTGTGAGGGATCAATTTCCCCCCCTCCGGAAGTTATTAATGAAAGAACAATTGATTGCGCTGTTTGGAGGCGCAAAACCTACCGTTCGTCAGTATCATGAGTTATTGGAGTGTATGCCTCTTGAAGAAAGGGGCATTTTTTTTGATCGTACCTTTGGCCTTGCTTTGTCCGGTTGGACAGGGTTAACGGTCACTTATCGCCTGTTTTTGATACGTTTGATCAAGAAAAACCGTCAGTTGTTTGTGGATTATGTCCGGCAAAAGACGGTGTTGGGTGAGTTTTTGTATGGGATGGACGAGTTAAATCTGTTCCTGAAAGTAGTCAATTTATGGATGCAACCGTATAAAAACCATAAATCTTCGTATACGGAAATTTCATTTTCTCTTTTGCTTACTTTTGATATGGATGTGTCTGTCAAGTATTTGGCAGACAAAATCCGGTATGCGCGGATGGATTCGTACGATTTTGCCGACCTGATGGAGAAAAGCAGTGAGATGGAATAGTTGAAAGGTGAAAGTTGCGACAAGCGGTATTTCAACTTTCACCTTTCACCTTTTACCTTTCAACTGTCTTGTCTCCCTGCTTTTTTAACAGTTTTCGGGCGCCATATCTTTGCAGTGTGATCAAAAACAAATTATTAATCATTTAAAAATTAAAGATTATGGCATTGAAGTACAAATTGGTCCAGAAAAGGAATTTGGGAAAGGACCAGGATGAAAATCCAGAAAAGGTGTATGCACAGATGGTCAGTGGCGACTTGGTGACGTTTGAAGAACTGATTGAAGAAGTAGGTGACAGCACCGTTGCCGGGAGTGCCGGTGTAAAGGCTGTCTTGGATCGTCTGAATGTGGTTTTGGCTCGTCACTTGCGTAACGGGCGTCGTGTGAATGTGGGCGAATTGGGTACTTTTCGTCTGAACTTCGGATCGCAGGGTGTGGTTGGTTCCGATGATTTTAATACGGGACTAATCCGTGAACCCCGTGTGCGTTTCCTTCCGGGTAAGGCGTTGCGCACCATGAAAAGCCTTACAAGTTTCGAACGAATCGGACCGGAAACGGACGGACCGGACTCCGGAGGCGGAGAGGAAGAGAGACCGGGAGAACTTTAGAATTGACAATTGATAATTGACAATTGAAAGGATCATAAATCATGAAGAGGTTGACGGTTCAGTTAACAATGGCAATCCTGCTCACAATGAGCGGGATTGTTTTGCTCTTCTGCGGATTCTGGATTGATCCGCAGGGAAAGGTGGATAACAGTGTGCTGGTGGCTTTCGGGGAGATCAGTACGTTTGCGGGGGCGCTTTTCGGGGTGGACTACTCTTATAAATTAAGAATTAAGAATTAAAAAATGGTTTGAGAGTGCTGGAAAGTTCGTTCGCAGAAACTTTTTTCCTAAAAGTTCTGTTTAACAAAAAAAGAATGCTAAATTTGCATCCTGATTAATTTTTAGGAATTTATAGTGAACAGATTATGATAAAGATTACATTTCCGGATAATTCCGTAAAAGAATATGCCGAAGGAACGACTGCCATGCAGATTGCGGAAAGCATCAGTTCCCGTCTGGCACAGGAAGTTCTGGCAGCGAGCGTGAATGGTGAGATTTGGGACTTGACCCGTCCGATCAACCAGGATGCCGCCATCAAACTTTTCAAGTGGGAAGACGAGGAAGGTAAGCATGCATTCTGGCACTCCAGCGCTCACCTGATGGCTGAAGCTTTGCAGGAGTTATATCCCGGCATCAAGTTTGGTATCGGACCGGCTATTGAAAATGGGTTCTACTATGATGTGGATCCGGGTGAAGCAACAATCAAAGAAGGTGATTTCCCTGCTATCGAAGCAAAAATGCTCGAACTGGTAGCGAAGAAAGAGGAAATCAAACGTCAGGACATTTCGAAGGCAGATGCCCTGAAAATGTTCGGTGACAGAGGCGAAGAATATAAAACAGAACTTATCAGCGAATTGGAAGACGGAAAGATCACAACCTATACGCAGGGGGCGTTTACCGACCTGTGCCGTGGTCCGCACTTGCCGAACACTTCTTATCTGAAGGCTGTTAAAATAATGAGTGTTGCCGGTGCTTACTGGCGGGGTGACGAAAAGCGTAAACAGTTGGTTCGTCTGTATGGTATCACTTTCCCGAAGAAAAAGATGCTGGACGAATATCTGGCATTGATGGAAGAAGCCAAGAAACGTGACCATCGTAAGATCGGTAAAGAACTGGAGCTGTTTACGTTCTCTACGGCAGTGGGAGCAGGGCTTCCGTTGTGGTTGCCGCGTGGCACGCAGTTGCGCCTGAAACTGGAAGACTTCCTGAAACGTATCCAGAAGAAATATGGTTACCAGCAAGTGATGACTCCGCATATCGGTGGCAAGCAGTTGTATGTGACTTCCGGCCACTACGCTAAATACGGTAAGGATTCGTTCCAGCCGATCCATACTCCGCAGGAGGGTGAAGAGTTCTTGTTGAAGCCGATGAACTGCCCTCATCACTGTGAAATATTCAAATCGTTCCCGCGTTCATACAAGGACCTGCCTCTGCGTTTCGCGGAGTTCGGGACTGTGTACCGTTATGAACAAAGCGGCGAGCTGCACGGTTTGACAAGAGTACGTGGTTTTACGCAGGATGATGCCCACCTGTTCTGTCGTCCCGATCAGCTGAAAGACGAGTTTTTGAAGGTGATGGATATTATCTTTATTATCTTTAAGGCTTTGGATTTTGAAAACTTTGAAGCACAGATTTCTCTGCGCGACAAGGTAAACCGGGATAAATATATCGGTTCGGAAGAAAACTGGGAGAAAGCCGAAAGCGCTATCATCGAAGCTTGTCAGGAAAAAGGCTTGAAAGCCAAGATTGAATATGGCGAAGCTGCTTTCTACGGTCCTAAACTGGACTTTATGGTGAAAGATGCCATCGGCCGCCGTTGGCAGTTAGGTACGATCCAGGTTGACTATAACCTTCCGGAACGTTTCGAACTGGAATATACGGGTGAGGACAATAAGAAACACCGTCCTGTTATGATCCACCGTGCACCGTTCGGCTCTATGGAACGTTTCGTTGCCGTGCTGATCGAACATACGGGTGGTAAGTTCCCGCTGTGGCTGACTCCGGACCAGGTGGCGATCTTGCCGATCAGCGAGAAGTTCAACGATTATGCTTATGAGGTAAAACGTCAGCTCGAAGCCGAAGATCTGAGCGTTCTGGTTGATGACCGTAATGAGAAAATCGGTCGTAAGATCCGTGATACAGAATTGAAACGTATCCCTTATATGCTCATTGTTGGAGAGAAAGAAGCAGAAAATAATGAAGTTTCTGTAAGAAAACAGGGCGAAGGTGATAAAGGTTCGATGAAAATTACTACCTTTGCAGCGCTTTTGAAAGGTGAGGTAGAGGATCAGATGAATCACTGGAAGAAAGATAATAATTAATTAACTAATAACGAGGAGAATAAATCTTTTTGAATGAAGAATGACAGTCTGAAAGAACAGTATAGAATCAACGAACGTATTCGTGTTCGTGAAGTTCGTTTAGTAGGTGATAACGTAGAACAGGGAGTTTATCCTACTTCTCAGGCATTAAAGATGGCTGAAGATCAAGGGCTCGATCTGGTTGAAATTTCACCGAATGCTGCGCCCCCCGTTTGTAGAATTACTGATTATCAGAAATTCCTTTATCAACAGAAGAAGCGCCAGAAGGAACAGAAGGCGAAATCTGTGAAAGTGATCGTGAAGGAGATCCGTTTCGGACCTCAGACAGACGATCATGATTACAACTTCAAGTTGAAACATGCGAAGGGATTTTTGGAAGAAGGAGCAAAAGTAAAAGCATATGTGTTCTTTAAAGGACGTTCCATTCTTTTCAAAGAGCAAGGAGAGGTATTGTTGCTTCGTTTTGCCAATGACTTGGAGGAATACGGAAAGGTAGAACAATTGCCGGTACTGGAAGGTAAACGTATGATCATCATGCTGACACCGAAGAAAGCCGGAGCTGCCGCCGCTCCCAAACCTGCCGTTTCAAAACCGGTAGTGAAGAAGGTGGTCGCGACTCCCAAGCCCAGGACTGAAGAGTCTGAATAATAAGGAAAGAAACCACTCGGTAGAGGGTGGAAAGTTTAATAATTAAAATATATTGGAAAATGCCTAAGATGAAGACTAATTCCGGTGCCAAAAAAAGATTCGCTCTTACCGGAACAGGTAAAATCAAAAGAAAACACGCTTTTAAAAGTCACATTCTGACAAAGAAGACTACAAAGCAGAAGAGAAATCTTACTCACACAGGTTTGGTTGCCAGTGTGGACGTAAGCAACGTTAAGCAGTTGCTTGGTTTGAAGTAATCTTTTTTAATTAAGCGAGTTTTACAAGATTTTTATTAACCGAATGTATTTAGCAAATAAGATCATCCGATAGTGATGACGCTAGCATTCAAAACAGATTAGTATTATGCCTAGATCAGTAAATCATGTTGCTTCAAGAGCAAAAAGAAAACGGATTTTAAAACTTACCCGTGGTTACTATGGTGCACGTAAGAACGTGTGGACCGTTGCTAAAAATACCTGGGAAAAAGGTTTGACTTATGCATTCCGTGACCGTCGTAACAAGAAACGTAACTTCCGCGCATTGTGGATTCAGCGTATCAATGCTGCCGCACGTCTGGAAGGAATGTCTTACTCTCGTCTGATGGGAGCTTTGCATGCAGCAGGTATCGAAATCAACCGTAAAGTTCTTGCCGACTTGGCTATGAACCATCCGGAAGCTTTCAAAGCAATCGTTGCTAAAGTGAAGTAATTGACATTATAGAGCAATTGGAAAAAGAGTTCCTGAATGGAGCTCTTTTTTTTATGTCAAAAGTTTGGTGGTTTCATTCCTATTGCATATCTTTGTGATAAGAAAAATGAGTTAGCCGCACATGTTCGATTGGGAAACTCATCAGTTTATTTTAATTCCGAGACACAGCTCTTGTCGTCAATGGCGGGCCGCACCCTTCGGGGTATGCTTAGCACGGCGGATTACAAAGATGGCAAAGCACTCAAATCCTGTCATACGGAGTTTGTTCATATCTACGGTGCGGCTTTCTTTACATAGGAGGATATGTCAGAACAGGCATATCCTCTTTTTTGTGCCCCGTCAAGCATAGTTTTAGACGGTGTAACGCTATGGGTTAGGGAGCTAAAGCATAGCTTTTTGTTTGAAATAGGAGCTTGTCCGTTTTTTCTTCGTATATTTACCCTCCAAGAATTAAACACACTAAACTAAATATTTATGTTACTGCCAAAACAGTCTCGCAATTATGTAACCGGGCTGGCTGCCGCTTGCTCGTTGCTATTGATTGCCTGCTCTTCGGAGGAAGTCCGGCAGGTCAATCTTATTCCCAAACCGGAACAGATGACAATGACCGGAGGAACTTTCACGGTCGATAGTCTCGCGTTATTTGGCGGGCAATCTTCCCGGAATATCAAAACAGTGATCGATGAAGCCTGGTCCGGTAACCCGGAAGGTTATCAGTTGGATGTGACGCCGGGAGGAATCGACCTGCGTGCCGGTTCGCCGGACGGTCTGTTCTATGGGATGCAGACGTTACGCCAACTCTATGCCGGAGGAGAGGTCCCATGTGTTTCGATCCGGGATAATCCTCGTTTTGGGTATCGGGGATTGCATCTGGATGTATCCCGTCATTTCTTCTCCAAAGAGGAAGTGATGAAATTGTTGGATGTGATGTCTTTTTACAAGTTGAACACCTTGCATATGCATCTGACGGATGCCGGAGGATGGCGTATCGAGATAGACAAATATCCGAAACTGACTTCTGAAACGGCCTTCCGCACCGAATCTGATTGGCGGAAGTGGTGGGATGGTCGCGACCGTAAGTATCTGCCGGAAGGGACGCCGGGTGCTTACGGCGGTTACTATACGAAGGAGGACATCCGGGAGATCGTGAAACATGCGGCTTCCAAACATATAAACATAATACCGGAGATCGAATTTCCGGGGCATTCGGAAGAGGTCCTGATGGCCTATCCTGAACTGAGTTGTTCCGGTAAACCTTATCAGAATGGTGATTTTTGTATCGGCAATGAGAAGTCGTTTACATTTATGGAAGACGTACTGGCGGAGGTGATCGATCTTTTCCCGTCCGAATATATCCATGTCGGTGGCGATGAAGCCGGGAAGTCTGCTTGGAAGAAATGTCCGAAATGCCAGGCTTTGATGACGGAAAAAGGAATGAAGAGCGTGGACGAGCTTCAGAGTTATATGATTCATCGGGCTGAAGAATTTCTGAATTCGAAGGATCGCAGGCTGATCGGTTGGGATGAGATTCTGGAAGGCGGCCTGGCTCCGGAGGCGACCGTTATGTCGTGGCGTGGAGAGGACGGTGGAATTAAAGCCGCCCGTATGGGACATGATGTAGTGATGACGCCGGGCAATTATATGTATTTGGATTTCTATCAGGCCGATCCGAAGACACAGCCGTATGCCATCGGCGGCTATACGCCGATAAAGAAAGTATATAGCTATGATCCCGTCCCGGCGGATTCGTTGACGGTAGAGGAATGCCGGCATATTTTGGGGGTGCAGGCCAATACCTGGACCGAATATATCCAGACACCCGAACATCTGGAATATATGATGTTCCCGCGTGCCCTTGCTGTGGCCGAGATCGGATGGACGCCGCAGGAATTACGGACATGGGAGGATTTCAAACCTCGCATGAATGCGCATATTTCCAAATTGCAGGGAATGGGGATCCGTACTTTTACCCTTTCGGACGAATTGGAAGTGACCATGCAGGTCGATACGGCAGGCAGAGAGATAGAAGTCATACTGGATGCCGAGAAATATCCGGCGGAAATCCGCTACACGACGGACGGTTCCGTTCCGGTGGCATCTTCCGCCCTTTATGCCGGGCCGATAACCGTGCAAGATTCCGCCCATATCAAAGCCGCTATTTTCCGGGACGGTGTGCTTCAGGGGACACCGACGGAAAAGAAAGTGGATTATCATCGGGCCATCAATAAGCCTATACATTATAATAGTAAGCTCTACGAAGGCTATATGGCCGGAGGAACAAACGCCTTGTTGGACGGCTATCGGGGCGGCCTGACTTATCTGGACGGACGTTGGCAAGGTTATTTGGATGACCTGGACTGTGTGATCGATATGGAAGAGGAAACGGATATCCATAAAGTGTCCATTCGTTTCATGCAATTGATCGGTCCGGGGGTGTTCCAGCCCGGACAAGTGGAGTTGTTGACTTCGGAAGATGGTGAAAACTTTATTTCCCGCGGGATTGTTCCGACAACGGTTCCAGCTGATGATCCGGACCTCCTGTTCCAAGAATATACGTTCGACGGTAACTGGAAAACCCGTTATATCCGTTTGAAAGCGCCGAGGGCGAATCCCGGTTTTATTTTTGCGGATGAGATCGTTGTTTGGTAAATTAAAAATTAGGAATTAAGAATTAAAAAATATGAAGGTATTGTTGTTTTCTTTTCTATTGAGTTGCTGTTCTTTGCTGGTTTCCGCGCAACAGCCGGTAGATTATGTGAATCCGTTTATCGGGACAAGCAACTACGGGACGACCAATCCCGGTGCGATTTGCCCCCAGGGAATGATGAGTGTCACCCCCTTCAATGTGATGGGGTCGAAAAGTAATAAGTTTGATAAGGACAGCCAGTGGTGGTCCACGCCTTATTCGGCGGATAATAATTTCTTCACCGGTTATGCGCACGTCAATCTGAGCGGTGTCGGTTGTCCGGAGATGGGAAGCCTGTTGTTGATGCCTACCTCCGGGGAGCTGAATGTGGATTATCACGCATACGGTAGCGAATACAAGAACGAGGTGGCCCATCCAGGCTATTATAGTAATATCCTGACGAAATATGACATCAAGACGGAAGCTACCGCCTCCATGCGTACCGGCCTGACACGTTTTACTTTCCCGAAAGGGCAGGGGAATATCCTCTTGAATTTGGGTGAGGGGCTGACGAATGAAACCGGTGCGACCGTTCGTATGGTGAGCGATACGGAGATAGAGGGAAGCAAGTTGCTCGGTACGTTCTGCTATAACCCGCAGGCTGTTTTCCCGATCTATTTCGTGATGAAGCTCAGCAAAGCCCCCAAGCAGGCCGGTTACTGGAAGAAACAACGCGAGATGAAGGGAGTGGAGGCCGAATGGGATGCCTATTCCGGCAAATATAAATTGTACACGAAGTACGACCGTGAGATGAGCGGTGACGACATCGGTGTCTGGTTCAAGTATGATACCGAAGAAGACGAAGTGATCGAAGTAAAGATGGGTGTCTCGTTTGTCAGCATCGAAAATGCCCGCCTGAATATGAACACCGAACAGCCGGATTTCAATTTCGACAAAGTGCGTGCGGCTGCCGGCAAGATGTGGAACGACGATCTGTCGCGTGTGATGGTGGAAGGCGGGACGAACGACGATAAGACGATTTTCTATACCGCCATGTACCACCTGCTGATCCATCCGAACATCATTCAGGACGTGAATGGCGAATATCCGATGATGGAAAGCCTGAAAGTCGGCCATACTACCGGAAACCGCTATACGGTCTTTTCGCTCTGGGACACCTACCGCAATGTCAGCACATTGATGACATTGCTCTATCCCGAAAAACAGCTCGACATCATCCGCACCATGATCGACATGTACAAGGAAAGCGGCTGGCTTCCGAAGTGGGAACTGTACGGACGCGAGACGCTGACGATGGAAGGTGATCCGTCTATCCCTTATATCGTGGATGCTTATATGCGCGGTTTGCGCGATTACGATATCGAGACTGCCTACGAAGGAATGCGCAAGGGTGCTACTACTCCCGGAGAGTTCAACCTGCTCCGCCCGGACAATAACGACTATATGAGCAAAGGCTACGTCCCCTTGCGCGAACAGTATGATAATTCGGTTTCGCATGCCTTGGAATATTATATTGCCGACTGGAATCTCTCGTTGTTGGCAGATGCGTTGGGAAAGAAGGAAGACGCCAAGTTGTTCCGTGAGCGGGCTATGGGCTATAAGCATTACTATTGCAAGGAGTTCGGTACGCTTCGTCCCATCCTGCCCGACGGCACGTTCTATTCCCCTTTCGATCCGAAACAGGGGGAGAACTTCGAGCCGAGCCCCGGTTTCCATGAAGGAAACGCCTGGAACTACACGTTCTATGTTCCCCATGACATCAAAGGCCTTGCCAAACTGATGGGCGGTCAGAAGAGGTTTGTCGATAAGTTGCAGATGGTCTTCGACAAAGGGTACTACGATATGGCAAACGAGCCGGATATCGCCTATCCGTACCTCTTCAGCTATTTCAAGGGAGAAGCCTGGCGTACGCAGAAGCTGGTCCGCGAACTGTTGGGCAAATATTATCATAATGCTCCGAATGGACTTCCGGGTAACGACGATACGGGTACGATGTCTACCTGGGCGATCTTCTCGATGATGGGATTCTATCCGGCCTGTCCCGGCGACCTGGATTATGTTGTGACTTCTCCGACCTTCAACAAGGTGACGATCCGGCTGGACGAGAAGTTCTACCCGAAAGGCGAATTGGTGATCGAGTCCGCCCGCAAAACCCCGGAAGATATTTATATCAAAGAGGTGACAGCCGGCGGAAAGAAGCTGAAAGGGTATACGATTTCGCAAGACGAACTGGTGAATGCCGGGACATTGCGCTTTACGCTGGAAAACAAGCATTGATTTCCCCTCTCAATTTTATTTGAAATGGCATTTAAACGTTGAAAAACGGTTTCAAATTTTCTTGAAGCCGTTTTTCACTATTGAATCCCCGTTTCAATATTTCTTGAAGTGCCTTTTTAATGGTGAAAAACCGTTTCAAGAAAAATGGAGATGGGTTTCACCATTGAAAAATGGCTTCAAGAAAATTAGAAACGACTTTTCAACGTTTAAATGCCATTTCAAATATTCTTGAGACCTATAAATTATTATCTTTGCACACGTAAAAAAGAAAAACAGTTTAATCCATATTATATAATGTATAGAACAAGAACATGTGGCGACCTGCGCGTTGCCGATGAAGGCTTGGTGATTACGCTGGCCGGCTGGGTACAGAAAACCCGTAAGATGGGTGGCATGACGTTCGTGGATATCCGCGACCGTTACGGTATTACGCAATTGGTGTTTAACCAGGAAGTGGATGCCGCTCTTTGTGAGAAAGCAAATAAGCTGGGACGCGAATATGTTATCCAGGTGACGGGAACCGTTCGCGAACGTTCCAGCAAAAACCCGAATATCCCTACCGGTGAGATCGAAATCATCGTTTCGGAACTGAATGTCCTGAATGCTGCCGTGACTCCTCCTTTCACGATTGAAGACGATACGGACGGAGGTGACGACCTGCGCATGAAATACCGTTATCTGGATTTGCGCCGCAACGCCGTCCGCAAGAACCTGGAACTGCGTCATCGTATGGCTTTCGAGGTGCGTAACTATCTGGACAAGCAAGGATTCCTGGAAGTGGAAACTCCGGTGCTGGTAAACTCGACGCCTGAAGGGGCGCGTGACTTTGTCGTGCCTTCCCGTATGAATCCCGGACAGTTCTACGCTTTGCCTCAGTCTCCGCAGACGTTGAAGCAGTTGTTGATGGTTTCCGGTTTCGACCGTTATTTCCAGATCGTGAAATGTTTCCGTGACGAAGACCTGCGTGCGGACCGCCAGCCCGAATTTACACAGATCGACTGCGAAATGAGCTTTGTGGAACAGGAAGACGTGCTGAACATTTTCGAAGGAATGGCCAAGCATCTGTTCAAGGTGATCCGGGGCATCGATATAAAAGAAGCTTTCCCGCGTATCAGTTGGCACGATGCCATGAAATATTACGGAAGCGACAAGCCGGACCTGCGTTTCGATATGAAGTTCGTCGAACTGATGGACATCATGAAGGGACACGGTTTCTCCGTATTCGATAATGCTGCTTATGTCGGCGGTATCTGTGCGGAAGGGGCGGCTTCTTATACGCGCAAGCAGCTGGATGCGCTGACCGAGTTTGTGAAACGTCCGCAGATCGGTGCAAAGGGCATGGTATATGCCCGTGTGGAAGCAGACGGCAATGTGAAGTCGAGCGTGGATAAATTCTATACCCAGGAAGTATTGCAGCAGATGAAAGAGGCCTTTGGTGCAAAACCGGGCGACCTGATTCTGATCCTTTCCGGCGACGATGCGATGAAGACGCGCAAACAACTTTGCGAATTGCGTCTGGAAGTGGCCGGCCAGTTGGGCTTGCGTGACAAGAACAAGTTCGCCTGCCTGTGGGTGATCGACTTCCCGCTGTTCGAGTGGAGCGAAGAAGACCAGCGCTTCTATGCAATGCACCATCCGTTTACTTCTCCCAAACCCGAAGATATTCCTTTGCTGGACAGCGATACGGGAGCCGTCCGTGCGAATGCATACGACATGGTGATCAATGGTGTCGAAGTGGGTGGCGGTTCCATCCGTATCCACGACAGCAAGTTGCAGGATAAGATGTTCCAGTTGCTGGGCTTCACCGAAGAAAAGGCACAGGAGCGTTTCGGCTTCCTGATGAATGCCTTCAAATATGGTGCGCCTCCTCACGGTGGTCTGGCTTACGGTCTGGACCGTTGGGTCTCTTTGTTTGCCGGCCTCGATTCTATCCGTGACTGTATCGCGTTCCCGAAAAACAACTCCGGTCGCGATGTCATGCTGGATGCGCCCGGACAACTGGATGATTCGCAGTTGGAAGAATTATGCCTGAAAGTAGATATTAAGGAGTAATATACCGATAGGTCGATTTGCCGGTATGCTGGTGAATGGTTCACTGGCCTATTGGCAAATTGATTTATTTATAAATTATTGATTATGTTAAGGGTTAAGGATATACTGAAAGAAATCGAACAATACGCTCCGTTGCCATTGCAGGAGAGCTTTGACAATGCAGGTGTGCAGGTAGGCGATGTGAATCAGCCGGCTACCGGTGCGCTTCTTTGCCTCGACGTCACCGAAGAGGTGGTGGACGAGGCGATAGAGATGGGGTGTAATCTGATTGTCTCTCATCATCCTTTGGCCTTTAAAGCCTTCAAATCCCTGACCGGTTCGACCTATATCGAGCGGTGCATGATGAAGGCCTGCAAGTATGACTTGGTGATCTATGCTGCCCATACCAATCTCGATAATGCGGCGGGAGGCGTGAACTTCCGTCTGGCGGAACTGATCGGGCTGGAAAATGTCCGTGTCCTGAGCCCCCAGAAAGGAGCTTTGCTGAAGCTGGTCACTTTCGTGCCGGAGGCCTATGCCGATTTGGTGAGGACGACCTTGTTCAATGCGGGAGCCGGAGCGATAGGCGACTATGATTCCTGTAGCTTCAGCCTGCCGGGGAGCGGGACTTTCCGTGCCGGCGAAGGGACGAACCCGTTCTGTGGCGAAATAGGCGAGTTGCATGTGGAGCCGGAAATCCGTATCGAAACGATATTGCCCGCTTTCCGTAAGTCGACGGTGACGCGTGCGTTGCTTTCCGTCCATCCTTATGAAGAACCGGTATTCGATTTCTATCCATTGGATAATGCCTGGAACCAGGTCGGTTCGGGGGTAGTCGGAGAGTTACCCGAAGAAGAGAGTGAATTGGGCTTCCTGCAACGGATCAAGGAACTGTTCCAGGTGGGGTGCGTGAAGCATTCCGCCCTGACCGGCAAGCCGATACGCGAAGTCGCTTTATGCGGGGGGAGCGGCGCTTTCCTGATCAAAGACGCAATCAGTTACGGTGCGGACGTTTTCATTACGGGAGAGGCTAAATATAATGACTTTTACGATGTGGAAGACCGGATTCTGCTGGCGGTTATTGGTCATTATGAAAGTGAAGTCTGTACAAAAGATATCTTTTATAACATAATATCGAAAAAATTCCCTACCTTTGCGGTACATTTTTCGAATGTTAATTCAAACCCGGTAAAATATTTATAGAATGGCTACAGATAAACAATCAGCTGAAAAAGAGATTACAGTTGAAGAAAAGCTTTCTACGCTGTATCAGCTTCAGACGATGATGACTGAAATTGATAAGATCAAGACACTTCGCGGCGAACTTCCCTTGGAAGTACAGGACCTGGAAGATGAGATCGCTGGTCTGGAAACACGTCTTCAGAACTATCAGTCAGAAATTAAAGATTTTGAGAATGCTGTTGTAGAACAGAAACATAAGATTACGGAGTCAACCGGTCTGATTGAAAAATATAAAGCGCAGTTGGATAACGTGCGTAACAACCGTGAGTTCGACAACTTGTCAAAAGAAATAGAATTCCAGGGACTTGAAATCGAGTTCTCTGAAAAGAAGATTCGTGAATTCGGTGAAGCGATCAACCGTAAGAAGGAAGAGATCGCCGAACTGTCCGAAAGACTGGAAGGCCGTAAGGCTGATTTGGTTCAAAAGCAGGGCGAACTGGAACAGATCATTTCCGAAACCAAGCAGGACGAAGAGAAACTGCGCGAAAAAGCAAAGAAACTGGAAGCGAATATCGAACCGCGCCTCTTGACTGCTTTCAAACGTATCCGCAAGGGGGCACGTAACGGCTTGGCTGTCGTATATGTACAGCGTGGTGCCTGTGGTGGTTGTTTCAACAAGATTCCGCCCCAGAAACAGTTGGATATTAAGTTGCGTAAGAAAGTGATCGTTTGCGAATACTGTGGTCGTATCATGATCGACCCTGAATTGGCAGGCATAGAAGAATAATCGGATGCGCGACGTTGTCCGTGCATATATAGAGAAATATCGGTTGCTTACGGAAAACCGTCCGGTTCTGGTCGGTGTAAGTGGCGGAGCAGATTCAATAGCCCTACTCACCATTTTGGTGGAGTCGGGCTATTCCTGTATTGCGGCGCATTGTAATTTTCATTTGCGGGGAGACGAATCCCTGCGTGACGAACAGTTTGTAAGGGAGTATGCCCGAAAACTGGATGTCCCTTTCCTGATGACGGACTTCGATACCCGGAAATATGCAGCCGACCGGCATCTCTCCATTGAAATGGCTGCCCGCGAGTTGCGCTATGGCTGGTTCGAAGAGCAACGGGCTGCAACCGGGGCGCAGGCTGTCGCTGTGGCTCATCATCGTGACGACAGTGTGGAAACGCTTTTGATGAATCTGGTACGTGGGACCGGCATCAGGGGAATGAGCGGGATTCGTCCGAGGAACGGTTTCGTGGTGCGCCCTTTGCTTGCCGTGAGCCGTGAGGATATCTTGGAGTGGCTTGCCGGACGCGGTTTGACGTATGTGACCGACAGTACCAACCTTTCCGATGCTTATACGCGCAATTTTATCCGCCTGCGTGTCCTTCCGCTTCTGAAGGAAATCAATCCTTCCGTGAAGGATGCGATCGCCCGTACGTCCGAACATCTGTCGGCAGCCGAAGCCGTTTATCTGCATGTGGTGGAAGAGGCGAGGAATGCCGTGGTCGAGCAAGGGGACCGCCTTTCGATTGCCGCCTTGATGCGTTACCCGTCGCCCGATGCTATTTTATACGAGTTACTCAAAACCTATGGCTTTACTCGTCCGGTGGCGGAGGATGTTTATTTGTCCCTGACGAAAGAATCGGGCAAAACCTTTTTCTCTTCTACGCACCGATTGATAAAGGATCGGGACTATTTATTGTTATCTCCCCTTGTAAAAGAAGAGGTCCGTGAATATACACTGACCGGTGGCGAGAAAGTTTGGTCCGGTCCTGTCGAACTTTCTTTCGAGAAGATTGTTATTAAGGAAGATTTCCATATCCGGAAAGATAAAAATATCGCTTATTTCGATTACGACAAACTGACTTTTCCGCTTACCCTGCGTACATGGAAAGAAGGAGATTGGTTTATTCCTTTTGGCATGAAAGGGCGGAAGAAATTAAGCGATTATTTCTCGGATCATAAATTCAGCCGTTTAGATAAGGAACGGACGTGGCTTTTATGCAGCGGAGGCGCTGTTATCTGGATTGTAGGAGAACGTTCCGATAATCGTTTTTGCCTGGACAAAACAACTAAAAGTGTGTTAGTTGTGAATTTTTTTCCGACAAAAAGCGAGAGTAACTGAAAATATTATTACATTTGCAAAGATTTACTCCGCAGATGTGTTACTAATGATTCAAATTAGCTCAACAATCCGGTTTTCACATGAAATTATTAATTATCAAATTATAAAAGATACAATGATTACGTTGTACGCGTGCCGTGTCCGGTCGTGTAAGTACGTCGTTTTTATTATTCACTTCGCATTATGCAAAAATATAACATTCTAGAACTAAATGAAAAACTCCTTCCTGAGTTGCAAAGTATAGCGGAAGAGTTAGGTATTAAAAAAGTAAGTTCCCTTAAGAAAGAGGAACTTGTATACAGAATTCTTGACGAACAGGCCATTTCATACGCCGGCATCCAGGCTGAAAAGGAGAAAGAAAAGGAAGCAAAGAAAGCAGAAAGGCAGACTAAGGCTAAGAAAACAAAAGCTGCGGCTCCGAAAGGCGCAAAAGCTGATGCCAAAACGAAAGTCGCTGCTCCCGCCACACCCGTTGAAGCTTCGGTAGAAGAGGTCGCTCCGGAAGCTCCGGAACAGCCCGAACGTAAAAGACGGACTCGTATTGACAAGAAAGAAAAAGTGGCCGCGGCTGTTGTTCCTGTCCAGAAAAACGAAGAAGCAGCCGTTTCCAAAAGTCCGGTTTCAGCCAATGCCCCTGTATCCGAAACTCTTGTCCAGGTAGCTGATGCTACGGCCGACGTCCCTGCCGAAACGGTAAAACCGGCAGCAAAGAAAGTGGTTAAGAAGACTGACAAGCCTGTAGAGAAACCGTTGCTTCCTCCTGTTGTCGTGGAATCGGATAACGGAGAGCTTCCGGCCGAAATCGCTCCCGAAGTAACGGAAGAACCGGCTGTCGTGGAAACTCCTGCCGCTTCGACTCCGGCAGACGAACCTAAACGTGTGGTATTCCGCCATCCGGACACCAAATCAGTTCTCGATCAACTTTTCCCATTTTCTTCCACACCTGCAAAACCGGAACCGAAAGCGCGGGAAGAACAACCTGCAGCCGCCCAGCAGCAGAACAATCCTCGCCAGAATAACAACAGACAGAACAACCAGAATAATCATAACAACCAGCGCAACAACAATAATAACAATGCTGTGCAGGAAAAACAGTATGAGTTTGACGGTATACTGACAGGTGTCGGTGTGCTGGAAATGATGCCTGACGGATATGGTTTCTTGCGTTCTTCCGATTATAACTACCTGACTTCCCCGGATGATATTTACGTATCGCAGTCGCAGATCAAGCTGTTCGGCCTGAAGACCGGCGACGTGGTGGAGGGGGCTATCCGTCCTCCGAAGGAAGGTGAAAAATATTTCCCGCTTGTCAAAGTGGACAAGATCAACGGCCGTACGCCTGAAGAAGTCCGTGACCGTGTTCCTTTCGATCATCTGACTCCGCTTTTCCCGGACGAAAAATTCATGTTGACGGCCCGCAAGTCTTCGAAAGTATATGATAATATCGCCGTACGTGTAGTAGATCTGTTCTCGCCGATCGGCAAGGGGCAGCGTGGTCTGATCGTGGCACAGCCGAAGACCGGTAAGACGATGCTGTTGAAGGATATCGCCAATGCGATCGCAGCCAACCATCCTGAAGTGTATATGATTATCCTGCTGATCGACGAACGTCCTGAGGAGGTGACCGATATGGCCCGTAGCGTAGATGCCGAAGTGATTGCTTCTACTTTCGACGAACCGGCTGAACGCCATGTGAAAATTGCCGAAATCGTATTGAATAAGGCTAAACGTATGGTGGAATGTGGACATGATGTCGTGATCCTGTTAGACTCTATCACACGTCTGGCTCGTGCTTACAATACGGTTCAGCCGGCTTCCGGTAAAGTGCTCTCCGGTGGTGTGGATGCGAACGCATTGCAGAAACCGAAACGTTTCTTCGGGGCTGCCCGTAACATCGAAAACGGCGGCAGCCTGACGATCCTGGCAACGGCATTGACTGAAACCGGTTCGAAGATGGACGATGTGATCTTTGAAGAATTCAAAGGTACGGGTAATATGGAATTGCAGTTGGATCGCAAGCTGGCAAACAAACGTGTTTATCCGGCTGTCGATATCACAGCGTCCAGCACGCGCCGCGACGACCTGTTGCAGGATGAAAACACCGTGAACCGTATGTGGATCCTGCGTAAGTACCTGGCCGATATGAACTCTATGGAGGCTATGGAATTTGTCAAGAAGCGCATGGAACAGACATTCGATAATATGGAGTTCCTGGCTTCGATGAACGGATAAGTTAGGGGATTCTCGATATTGATAAAAACGCAGATCGGGCTCGGCCTGGTCTGCGTTTTTTATATTGGATTCGAATCTCTGTTTTCTATATTTTGCAACGCTATGCACTTATAATCGTCGGCCGGCATTTGTATAAATGCCGGCCGACATATTTATAAACATTAGCCTATGCTTCCTTCCTCGGTCTTCCTCTGCGGCGTTGGTTGTTGCCGCTGCCGGAGCGGTTGTCGCTTTTCCCTTTTCCGCCGTCTTTGCGGGGGCGTCCTCTGCCACGACGCATGTTGGAGTATTTTTCGGGCTCGTATAAAGGTGTTTCGCCGAATTTGGGATCGACCGGTATTTTATAGATTTCCTTATCCAGGAATTCTTCGATGCGTTTGAATTGGAATTGTTCTTCGGTTGAAATGAAAGTGATGGCCAGCCCTTCGCCGTTTGTTCCGCGGGCGGTACGGCCGATGCGGTGCACGTAGTCTTCCGGGTCGTGGGGAATGTCGAAATTGATAACCAGCTTGATGTCGTTGATATCGATACCGCGCGAGACGACGTCAGTGGCGACGAGGATGTCTATACGTCCGTTCTTGAACTCTTTCATCACCTCTTCACGCTGTGACTGCTCAAGGTCCGAATGCATGGCTGCGACGTTGAACTTCATCCGTTTGAGAGTGGATGCCAGCTCTTTTACTTTCATTTTCGAGGACGAAAAAATGATGACACGCTGCGGACGGCTCTTTGAGAACAAGTCTTCCAATATGCGTAGTTTCTGCATGTCATAGCAGACATAGGCCGTTTGCATGATTGTTTCGGGTGGACGGGAGATAGCTATCTTGACTTCTTCCGGGTTTTTCAGGATCGTTTGGGCCAGTGTCCGGATCTTGGGAGGCATTGTGGCAGAGAACATGATGGTCTGGCAGGTTGCCGGCAGTAGTTTGTAGACCTGCATGATATCGTCATAAAATCCCATATCGAGCATCCGGTCCGCTTCATCCAGGACGAAGAAGGATACTTGCGACAGATCGACAGTGCCCAGTTTGATATGCGACAACAGACGTCCGGGGGTAGCGATCACGATATCGGCCCCCATTTCCATCCCTCGCTTTTGCTGTTCCCAGGCAATACCGTCCGTGCCTCCGTAGACGGCAACGGCGGAAACCGGGACAAAATAGGTGAAACCTTCGATCTGCTGGTCGATCTGTTGGGCCAATTCGCGTGTGGGAGCCATGATGATGGCATTGATGGCATTGGCCGGATGTAATCCTTTGCTGAGTTCATTGATCACCGGCAACACATAAGCCGCAGTCTTTCCTGTCCCTGTCTGTGCACAGGCAATAATGTCTTTCCCTTCTAAAATGACCGGAATCGTCAGTTCCTGTACTGGAGTTGTCTCCAGAAAATTCATTGCGTCAAGGCCGTCCAATACGGCCTCTTCTAAGTCCAATTCGTCAAATCTCATCTTTCATCATTAAATTCCCGGTAAAGGTAGATAATATTTGGCAATATTTGTTATATAGAACGCAGCTCTTCTTTCAAAAGAGTTATTTTTTCAAGGGAAGATTGATTTTTGTGATATTTTCCGGGGAAGATTGTGATAAAAATAAATATCTTTATACCCAAATTAGCGTTTTAAAGCATTTTGTTTATATGGGCGGCATTTATGGGGGGAAGGACATCCGGCCAATCTCACAAAAGCAAGATTCATTACATGGATTGATCAATACGATTTTGGATAAACTACCGTTAGGCGTTTTTGTAAAAGATGCAGAAGATGGTTTCAGGTATCTGTATTGGAACCGTTTCATGGAAGAAATAACCGGTATCGGTACGGAAGAAGTTGAGGGACACAATGATTTCGAACTGAGTTTTGATGCGATCATGCCCGCAGAAGAGCGTTTAGGGCTGGATCGTGATGTCATGGAGACGGGTAGGACTATTGAATTTAGCGGGAAGATTTGTGATGCGTATGGCATCCCGAAGGATATCGAAGTCACGAAATTCCCGATTGCCTTGAGCAATGGCAAACCCCTTTTGCTGGCTTTGTGGCGTGACGTCACGGTCCGCAACAAGATGGAGAATACCTTGAGACGTTCGCAGGTACTTACTAAGATGGCCCTGCATTCCAATGATATCCGCCTCTGTTCCATATTCGTGAATCCTGACAGCAAACGGAATTATGATGATTCGGTTGTCCAGGTAAATAACTGGTTGCCGGGTAAAGAAGACGAGCTGGTCGATATTTCATGGCCTCGTTTTGCCGCGCGGGTTCATCCTGACGACAGGGAGAGACACGATGAGGCTTTTCGGAAATTATGTTCGGGAGAGATATCGGAAATGAAAATCGAGTTGCGTGTGAAATACCCGGGAATGGATCATTACCACTGGCGTGAATCGTCGGCAACCGTCTACGAACGGGATGAACGGGGAAGGGTGCTTGTGATCCTGGGATGTACGATCAACATACAGGAACGCAAAGGGCAGGAGCTGAACCTGGAAGAAGCCAAGCACAAGGCGGAGCTTGCCGATAAGATGAAGTCCAAGTATCTGGCGGATATGAGCCATGAGATCCGCACCCCGCTGAATGCGATCACCGGTTTTTCCGAATTGATGGCTTTTGCCGATTCGGATGAGGAGCGTAGGGAATATTATGAGATCATCAAGACCAATAATCTGCTGCTGATGCAACTGATAAACGATATACTCGACCTGTCCAAGATCGAAGCCGACGCTATCAGGATCAGTTATGAACCGGTCGATATAAACGGACTGATGGATACGATATTCGCCTCTATCAAACTCCGTATGCCCGAAGGAGTGCAGTTGTTCTTGGAAAAAGGTAGCTGCACGTGCTGTTTCGGAGCCGATAGTATCCGTCTGTTGCAATTGATCAATAATCTGGCGAATAATGCGATTAAGAATACCAAGCAGGGAAGTATCACGCTGGGATATACCTGCCTGCCGGATAAATGTCTGGAATTTTATGTGAAGGATACGGGAACCGGCATTGCAAAAGATAAACTGGAGAGCCTTTTCACACGCTTCGTCAAGGTGAACGATTATGTGGAAGGTATCGGTTTGGGGCTTGCCATCTGCCAAGGGCTGGTTACGAAAATGGGTGGTTCCATGCACGTGGAATCCGAATTAGGGGTCGGTTCGACTTTCTCCTTCGTGCTGCCGTCACATGAGGGATAAAGTGATGCATTATTTATAATATTTCTTGTATATCTTGTCGAATGTACCGTTCTTGCGTATCTGTTCCAGCCAGCTGTTCAGGCTGTCGAGCAGGATAGGGGAGTCTTTGCGGACTGCCCAGGATTGGAGTTGCGTGAAACTTATGTCTGTTTTGATATCTATTTCCGGGAGTTGCTTTTGGGAAAGGGCAGCCGTCTGCTGGTCGCAAACGGCATAATCGATATCTCCTTTGGCAACCATGATGGCAAGCTGTTCCCCGGAGTATAATTCGTCTTCTATCACGTAGATCGTATCGCCGATCTCATGTCCTAAGTTTTGTAGCCTGAGCTGGGCGGGAGAATCTTTTGGGATATATAGGGTCTTACCGGCCAGATCGAGTTGGTTGCGGATGGGCTTGAGCCCGTTATTGGCCGCTTCCGTCCGTTGTATCAGGACTTGCTTGTCGAGGACGATCGGTTCGGTGAACAGATATTTCTCTTTGATCTCGCTGGTGATCGGGATATTGCGGGCAACGGCATCGCAATTGTTCTCTTCAAGCATATCGAAGCTTTCGGCCAGGCTCATCTCCAAAAATATCTGTATTTCCAGACCTGATAATTGGGCGATAGCCTGGCTCAGTTCATATTGGAAACCTTCTATCGTGTCACCTGCCACATAATACCCCGATTGATTGTATTCGGTCACCAGCCGCAGGATTCCTTCTTCTTTGATCTCCGGATAATCGCGTGGGAAGACTTCAGCCTTCGGCATGGTTTTCAGGCGCCATAACATGATCATGGTTGCTACGGCGATTATCAGCAGCCCGGTGTAGACTCCTATCAGTTTCCTCGATTTCATAAGATCAGTTGTTGAATGTGACAGCCACGCCCATTTTCAGGACGAACGGATCCAGCGGATAGTGCGCCAGCGAGAAATAGTTCGGATTGACGAACTTGGAACCCAGGTTATAACCCATCACAAAGAAACGAGCCTGTTTTAGGTGGAAGTTGACATAGGCATTGACAAGCGGGAAATTGCCGACTTTCACTTCGTCCTGTACCTGGAACTGCTGTGTGGCCGGTTCGTAATACGGGGCGTAGTAAGATGTGTTATAATACATATTGGCTCCCAATTGCACCATCAGCACCTTTGCTACCTTGAATTTCAGATACATATTGGTATACAGGCTGATTTGAGGCAAAGGCAGTACGCTTTTGTCGCTGCTCAACTGGTAGGCCACTTCGTTTTCCCATCCGAAAGCGCGGTACATGACATCTTGTTTGATGCGGGCGTTTATCACTTGCAGGTTTCCGTTTTTCTGTTCCGGCATTCCTTGTTTGTTGAAGAATACATAGTTCTGTATACTTTCGATCCCGGCAGACAACTGTGTCCTTGTGGACTCCAGATTGATCTTGGCTCCGGCATAGATTTGCTGGATCATGTTCATATCCCGGTTATCCCACCAGAAATAGCGGGAATGGAAGTGACGCATATAGAAGGAAGGGGTGACATTCTTGATGTATCCTTCCGCACTGATCGTCGCATCTTTTTTTAATAGCTTGAATTTGGTTTGCAGGTTTCCCGTGGCCCGAAATTCCCCGATATCGTCGCCTACGACACAAAGTTCTCCACGGGCATTGTAAGTCAGAATGTTTCCCCGGCGTTTGGAGATTTCGGCTCCGATATATGTCGAGAATTCGTCATACACTTGTGTAATCGGAAATTCGATGGTGGAGGGAGAAGCGTTTAACCCGCTTCCATATTCGGGGTCGTAAGACAATCCCGGTATCTGGGCCGGCAACTGGAATTTGCGCTTGTCGAAAGTGGCAAAGGCAGTGATGCCGAACTTGGCCCAGTCTTGAAAACCTTCGCGGAGGGAAAGACCGAACGTATTGCGCAGATTCCAGTAGGAAGTGCGGTCGTCGACACCCGTACCGTTTTCCAAACCGAATACACGCGGGTATCCATCCGGGGTCAGATAACATTCATTCAGGTTCTCGTTTGCTTCCGATCGGAAACGGCGGCGGTTGTCCTGATATTCCAGTGTATGAATGATACTGGATACGGGTATAAATACTTTCACGGGATTTCCCAGCGTGTCCACTTCCCCTTCCAGTTCGCGCTCGAATCCGAGGTTATAATGGTGGCTGAGGAAATACTGTTTGCCACGTACCCGGTTCCATGCCTTGACCGGATAGCGTGTATTGAATGCCTTGGGGTCGTCCTGGTTTCTCTCGCCGGCAAAATATTGGTCCGGGTTAGTGATGACCGAGTCGTTGGCCAAGCCTCCGTTTTCGTAATTGATGAAGTTGAAGTTGCTCAAGTAAGCGTGCGCTTCGTAGCGATCCGACTTGTAACTGCCGAAAAGGCGGTAGCTTAACAGCTTATTACCGTTATTCTTGTAATATCCGCGGCTGTAGATATAGTCCAAATCGCCACCTACGTTGATCTTCGGGCCGAAGTTCATGGTCAGCGTGCCTTTCAGCCGTTCGTTTTTGCTTTCACTTCCCCCCATAGTCGTGTACATCACGTTTGTATAAGGGATTTTCGTGTTGTAGTACTGTGCGTTCTGAGGGTCCGTGATATAATAATCGTAAGCGTCGGCAAACAGGAAATCCCGTGGTTCCTTACGTTCGGAAAAGATGCGGGTTTGTGCCGGTGACCCTGTATTGGCTAGGTAGCCGACTGCCAGCGATTCGGATTCCACCAGCGTGCTGTTGGCGAAATTCAATTTATGCGTGTCCAATGGGGCAATATAAGGATCGCCCAACAGAGGGGTTAGCCGATAGGCCGTGATACGTCTGTTGCTTATTGCTGCGCTGTCTGGAATCAGCAGGCTGTCAGGGACTTCCTGATTGGCTTTGGATAGGTTTCCGAGTGAGAATCCTTTCCGGTCTCCACCTGGTCGGCGTTGTGCATGCAGGGCCGAAGCGGATATTATCAAGAATAATAATATGTATAGGCTATGCTTCATGAGGGGCAAAGATAGTGATAATGTACCAATATGAACAATGTGCCAATATGCCAATTAATATTAGTTATATTTTTATTGGCATATTGGCACATTTAGCTAAGCACCTTAATGGCACGTTTGCACATTGGTTATAATCTCCATGCCTTTCTTGATAGCCGCCTCGTTCATCGGGATGAGCTTGTGGTGGCGTTCGGGCAGGGATTTCTTTAAGCCTAACAAAACGTTTTCCAGTTTCACCATCGGAACGATTTTCAGTAGTCCGCCGAGGATCAGCATATTGAATGCTTTCTCGTTTTTCATCTCGGTAGCCGCGTCCATCGCATCCACACGATATACACTGACGTCGGTCCGTTTCACCGGTGTATGGATTCCGTATCCGTCATAAATAATGATACCGCCTTTTTTCACTTTGTTTTCGAACTTCTCCATCGAAGGTTGGTTCAGGATGATGGCAATGTCATATTCGTTCAATACGGGAGAGCTGATGCGGTCGTCGCTCAGGATGACGGTTACGTTGGCTGTGCCGCCCCGTTGTTCTGGGCCGTAAGAAGGCATCCAACTGACTTCCTTTCCTTCCATCAGGCCGGAATAAGCCAGGATCTTACCCATTGACAAAACCCCTTGTCCACCGAAACCTGCTATTATAATTTCTTGCTTCATTGCTTCAAAAATTAATAATTACTTATTATTCCTTATTCTTGAGATCTCCTAACGGATAGAACGGGAACATATTCTCTTCCATCCATTTGTTAGCTTTCTCAGGTGTCATTTTCCAACCGGACGAGCAGGTGGAAACGAATTCGACAATCGAAGTGCCTTTGCCGGCCATCGAGTTTTCGAATGCCTTGCGAAGCATCTTTTTAGCCTTGCGGACGGCTGCCGCAGTATGTACGCTCTGGCGGGTGACCAGGCAGGTCCCTTCCAGTTGTGCAAGCAGGTCGCCGATCTTCAAAGGATAACCGTTTAGGGCGATATTACGGCCATACGGACAGGTTGCAGTCGGCATTCCTTCCAGTGTGGTAGGAGCCATCTGACCGCCTGTCATACCATAGATGGCATTGTTGACAAATACGATCACGATATTTTCTCCACGGTTGGCAGCATGGATTGTTTCGGCGGTACCGATGGCAGCCAAGTCGCCGTCGCCCTGGTACGTGAACACCATCTTGCCCGGATTCAGTCGCTTGACGGCTGTCGCGATGGCAGGCGCACGTCCGTGGGCCGCTTCGATCCAGTCGATATCCAGATAGTTATAGGCAAAAACGGCGCATCCGACGGGAGAGATGCCGATCGTTTTATCTTCCATCCCCATTTCGGCGATCACTTCGGCAATCAGCTTGTGTATCACGCCGTGGCTGCAACCGGGACAGTAGTGCATGGGATTTTCATTCATCAACCTGGGTTTTCCATATACCAGGTTTTCCGGTTTTATTATTTCGTTAATTTCCATACTATGAATAATTTTTCAATGTGCTTATATTAATAATGTGGTAATTTGCCTATGTGCCAGTTAAGGAATGCGTCAACAACAATATGGATTGGCACATTGTCTGATTGGCACGTTGCCACATTATTAACTTATAAATCTCATCAGATATTGAACCAAGCGGAAACAGATCGCCGCGCCACCGCAATACAGGAATGGCAGCCGGTTTTCAGGGAAGGCGAAGTAGCAAACAACTGCTGCCACTGCCAAAACCATGAATAACCAGGTCAATATCGTATCAATTTTACTTCCGCGAATCATCGTTGTTAATTTATGATTTATGTATTACAAATCAATCATAATTCAAAATTCTTTTTCAGCGCATTCAGCACTTCATCCGGCGTGAACACGATACCTCCGAGACGGCCGAAATGTTCAACCTTTACTTTGCCGTTTACGGCCAGACGTACGTCTTCGACCATCTGTCCAGCGTTCAGTTCGACGGAAAGCATGCCCTTTACTTTCTCGGCATAAGCGGCGATCGCTTTTGTCGGGAACGGCCACAAAGTGATGGGACGGAGCAAGCCGAGCTTGATGCCTTCCGCACGTGCTATTTCCACCACCTTCTGGCAGATACGGGCAGAAGAACCGAAAGCGATCAGCAGATATTCGGCATCTTCGCACTGGAACTCTTCGTAGCGGACTTCATTTTCTTCGATCTTCCGATATTTAGCTTGGAAGCGGATGTTGTTTTCCTCCATCTTTGCCGGGTCCAGCTCCAGTGAAGTAATGACATTCGGTTTACGGCCGGCTGTCTTTCCCTGTGTGGCCCATGGGCATTCGGCTATGATTTCTTCCTCTGTACGGCGTGTATGGAAAGGAGGCAATACCACTTTTTCCATCATCTGCCCGATGATGCCGTCTGCCAGGATAATGGCCGGATTACTGTATTTGAAAGCGAGTTCGAAACCCAGTCCGACAAAGTCCGCCATTTCCTGTACGGAAGAGGGAGCGAGCGTGATCAGGCGGTAGTCGCCATGTCCGCCGCCTTTGACGGTCTGGAAATAGTCTGCCTGGCTGGGCTGGATTGTCCCCAGGCCGGGACCGCCACGCATCACGTTCACGATCAGACAGGGCAGTTCGGCTCCTGCGATATAAGATATACCTTCTTGTTTCAGACTGACACCGGGGCTGGACGAGGAGGTCATCACACGTTTGCCCGTACCTGCACCTCCATATACCATATTGATGGCTGCCACTTCACTTTCAGCCTGTAGCACGACCATTCCGGTTGTTTCCCACGGCATTTCGGCCATCAGGGTTTCGAGTATCTCCGACTGCGGAGTGATCGGGTAGCCGAAGTAACCGTCCACACCGTAGCGGATAGCCGCATGGGCGATGGCTTCGTTACCCTTCATTAATTTTACTTCTTCTGCCATATCTTATATTTAATTGTCAATTGACAATTGACAATTTTGTTTTGTGATTAATATTCTGATTCCTTTTTCTGTTTGTTAAATTGTCAATTGTGCATTGTCAATTGTCAATTCTCTTCTTGTAGATGGTCAAACAACCGTCCGGACAAACCAACCCGCAGCTTGCACAACCGATGCAGTCATCGGGGTTTTTCATGTACACATAATGGTATCCCTTGTTGTTTACTTCACGCGGGTGCAATTCGAGAACATCCGACGGGCAGGCTACTACGCAGAGGTTACATCCTTTGCATCGCTCTGTGTTTACAACAACAGCTCCTTTTATCTTCGCCATAATTTATTATATTTAAAAACTAATGTAACACTAACTATCTCATTTGCGACTGCCAAAGGTAGTAAAAACTTTACAGAAAGAGCCTTTTTTAGAAACTGTTTTGATTATTTCACCTCGAACGATATTGTCTTTCGATTGCCCTGGTCGTCGATCAGCGTCAGGCGATGTTTGCCGGGGGAAGCGGAGAAGCTGATCTGGTGGTGGTCTGTCGTTTCGCCGGCATACGTGTCGTCGAGATGCCAGTAGAGGATGGCATCTCGACGGGCGTGGGCAGCTTTGAAGACAAACTGCTCCCGTTTGCCGGAGAAGCCTTTCGGAAGATAAAGGATGGCGTTATGCTCCGGATAGATCAGTTCGATCTGCCGGCCCCTGTCTTCGCCGCATCCCGGTTTGACAGGAGGCAGGGGAGCGTAGTCGATATGATAGTTCCGGTAATAATATTCTTCGGAAGGAGGCAGTACGAACCACGGGCGTGCGATCATCCGGCCGACCGATTCGCACGAGCTGTTCACCCGGAAACGGCCGTCCGCAGAAAGATGGACAAGCCGGTGGTAGGGGCAGACTTCCGTCTTGTCGGCCGAGCGCGGCATGTAGAGCGTGTCTACCCGGTCACAGATAGCGGATGCCTTGTGCCCGCTGAGACGGCAGATGGCCATCGGGAGGAGTTCGTCGTAAGGCATGTCGAACCAGCCGCTTCCCGGAAGGAGCGAGAACAGGTCGAAGAGGACGGGAGCGGCATTGCCCACGCCTGTCAGTCCCGGCCGGCCTTCTCCCGAAGCGTTGCCCACCCATACGCCGACCGTATAGCGCGGGGTTGTCCCGATCGCCCAGGCGTCCCGTCCGCCATAGCTCGTCCCCGTTTTCCAGGCCACCTGCTTCATGGAGCCGAACTGCTGCCAGTCCGCCTCCTCTTCGGGGCGGTTCAGTGCCGACATCGCTTCGAAGGCGAACCAGATGGAAGCGGCGGAGAGGAACGGCTTGTCCGTAAGCCTTTTGTCGGCGACCGAGCGGACCGGGTCGGCCGGAGGAGCCGGGTAAGGAGTGAGCGGATGAATATCCGCCGGGTCATACCGCCCGTTGTAAGTCCGGTAATGTGCGAGCGTACGCGCCAGTGAAGCATACATGCCGGTGAGGTCCCATAACGTCCCTTCGGCGCCTCCCAGGATCAGCGAAGCCCCGTAATGTTCTTCGGAAAAGCGCAGCGTGGTCATGCCCGCCTTTTTCAGCAGCGACATGAACCGCCCCGTGTTGTAGGCCGAAAGCATCCGTACCAGCGGGACGTTGAGCGAACGTTCGATCGCCCGGTGTGCCGGGACCGCCCCGTAGAACGTCTTGTTGTAGTTTTGCGGCGAGAAGCCGTTCAGGTTCAGGGGAACGTCTGAAACGAGCGTACCGGGGAGCAGTTGCCCGTCGTGCAGCATGGCGGCATAAAGAAAGGGCTTCAGGATGCTGCCCGTGCTGCGCGGCGAAGTGATGATGTCTACCTGGTTCCCTTTGCGGGCGTCGGCCTTGAAAGTGACGTTTCCCGCATAGGCCAGCACCTCGCCCGTTTCGGCATCGGCGATGAGGGCGGCCAGGTTATGGATGTGGTTGGAGGCGTAGTCGCGGGCGTAGCGGTTGACGATCTCCTGTGTCTGGCGTTGCAACATCCGGTTGACGGAGGTCGTGATACGCGTTCCCGGAGCGTCGGCCGCCAACCGTTCGAGCAGGTGAGGGGCTTCGTCGGGCAGAGGCACGGGCGCTTCGGGAAGCGGTTCGAGGAGCGACAGCCCGTATTCGGTTTCGTCCAGTATCCCTCTCTCCTTTAAGGCGGTCAGGAGCTTGTCGCGTTTGGCTTTCAGCCGTGCCCGGTTACGTCCGGGATGGATCAGGGCGGGTGAGTTGGGCAGGACGGCGAGTGTGGCGCTCTCGGCCCACGAGAGGTCGGCGGCGCTTCGCCCGAAATAGCGCCAGGCCGCCGTCTCGATGCCTATCACATTCCCTCCGAACGGGGCGTGCGAGGCATAGAGGTTCAGAATCTGATGTTTGTCGAAGGCTGTTTCCAGGAGAAGGGCATAGCCGGTTTCGACCATTTTTTCATACAGGGTACGGTCGCGGTTGCCCCGCGCGATCCGTGCCAGTTGCATGGTGATCGTGCTCCCCCCGCTGACGACCTTGCCCCGGCTGAGGTTGATCCGCATGGCTCGGACGATGGCAACCGGGTCTACTCCCGAATGCCGGAAGAAGCGTTTGTCTTCGTAGGTCAGCAGGCAGGTCACGAACTTGCCGGGAAGACTGTCTGCCGGAGGGAAACGCCATTGCCCGTCCGGTGCGATCCGTGCCCCCAACAACTGCCCGTCGGAAGAATAGAGCAGGGTGGAGCAGGCCTCCGGAAAGAGTGTCCGGGGGGCGGTCAGATGCAAGACCGTTCCTATCAGCAGCTTTATGAAAAACAGGTGGAAGACAATCATTCGCCATTTGGTTTTACTCCTCTAAGTTAGTCATTATTTTCGCGATTTCCAACCATATTTCCTTGAATTTTTCTTCGTCAGTGTGCTGGCTGAAGGCATTTGCGAGGCGGAAGAACCAGTGGAGCGTCGTTGCCGGCTTCAGCCCCTTTTAAAGTCTATGTAGATACGTTTGCTGATGTGGGCCGATTGGCAGAGGGTGTCGATGCTGATGCCCTCTTCGATCCTTTTCTTGTCGATGAATTCGGCAACTTGGCTGATTAGGCCGGAATTTTTGAAGTCTTTTGTCATGATATGAGTTATAATTAGTTAAATAGCAGGAAGTTTCCGGTTGTCCGGTTCCCTTATGTGGGAACTTTTGTTTGCCGGATAGTCCGTATTTTTATGCTGCTTATGACAGCGAGTGCAAATGTATAATTAATTTTAATAGTATTATGGAAAAATCTTTCAGCCTGTTTGCCAATTTCAAGCAAACAACCCCATCGGAGATCACGTTGGACCGTGTTTACCGGCTCATCACTACCGACTCCGACTTGCGTGACCGTACCGAGAAATTCCGCTTCTACCTCCGGGTAGGAAACAAGCAAATGTCGGCCTGCGAAAAGACTTCATGCCCCGCCTTCACTCCCGCCGTGCGATGCGAAGGAGGCAGGAAGCGCGTGCATATCAAGGCTTATACCGGTTTGAGCCTTTGTGATTTGGATCATATACCGGAAGAACGGATGGCGGAGGCTTTTGCGGCGGTCTGTGCCGACCCCCATGTCCTTTTGGCCTACCACACGATCAGCGGACGAGGGCTGCGCGTCATTTACGCTTTTCTCTTTGAAGACGGCAGTTCCGTCGCGGACGCCGACCCTGCCGATCGGAAGACGCTCCGGGTCTACCAGGAGGGCTACCGACAGGGTAACGAACTTTTCGCCCGCCTCGCCGGGCTGGAATACGACAGCAGTTGCAAGAATCCCGAACGGATCAGCGGTACGGCTTATGATCCGGACGCCTATTACAATCCGGAAGCCCTGCCGCTCCAGGTCAAGCTGCCGCCTGCTCCCTCCGCGAAACCGGGTCGGCCGAAAGGACGGAAGGCGAAACCGGGACGCTATACCGCAACGGCGGGCAAGGCGGCCGAGGTGTCCGGAAAACGGCTGGAGGACGAAGGAATCCGCTATGAGCCGGGCCACCATAACGAATATGTCATGCGCACCGGCTACCTCTTCAACCTCTATGGCGTGCCGGAGGCGGAGGCCGTCGCATGGGCGATCGAGGCGTTTGCCGATTATGGCGCGGAGAACGTCGAGAGCACCTTCCGTTCCTGCTACGCGGGAGAGGAGGAGCATGGCTCCGTGCGCCTGCCCCGGAGCGCTGGCGGCAAAGGCAGACGGGAGGCAGACGAGGCGAACAAGCCGGCCGAGGTGGAGGCGATCGAGGCGTTCCTGCTTTCGCAGGCGGAGTTCCGCCACAATGTCATCACGCACCATTGTGAAATCCGCTGGACGGAGGAGGCCGGCTTCCTGCCGCTGACAGACCGTGACGTGAATACGCTTTGGGGGCGGATGAACAAAACGGTGGGACGCGTCTATCTGACGGATATATACAATGTGATACATTCCGAGTTCGTCCCCCTCTTCAACCCTTTCCAATCCTATTTCGACCATTTGCCATCATGGGACGGCGTGAGCGACCCTATCGGCGACCTGGCCGATACGGTGCATGTCAAAAGCGACCAGGCGGAGTTTAGGGACTATTTCCGGAAATGGTTTGTCGGCATACTGCCCGCGCTGCTCGACGATACGGTCGTGAACCATGAGATCCTGGTCCTTATCGGCGAACAGGGGCTTTACAAAACCACCTGGTTCAACTTCCTGCTGCCACCCGAACTGCGCTGCTATTTCTATACGAAGACGAACAGCGACCGCCTGAATAAGGACGATCTCTTTTCCCTTACCGAATTCGCCCTGATCTGTTTCGAGGAGCTCGACGGCATGCGGCCTGCCGAGTTGAACCAGTTGAAGGCGATGGTCACCATGCCCTACGTCAACGAGCGGGCGGCCTACGGGCGCAACAAGGAACGCCATCCGCATATCGCTTCGTTTTGCGGCACGGGCAATAATGTCCAGTTCCTGACCGACCCGACCGGCAACCGCCGCTGGTTACCTTTCGAGGTGTCGCAGATCCGGGATCCGCATCAGCATGCCATCCCTTACGAGCTGGTCTACAGCCAGGCCTATGCCTTGTGGAAAAGCGGTTTCTGCCACTGGTTCTCGCAGGAGGAGATACGGGTGCTGAACACGCATAACAGCCGCTTCGAAGTCCCCAACCTCGAAGAAGACCTGATCCGTACCCATTTCCGCAAACCGTTCGAGGGCGAGACGGGCATCTTCGTCACGGCGGCCGATATCCTGGAGCAGATCAGTTCATGCCTGCGTTACCCCCTGAGTCCGAATAAAATCGGGCGTATCATGGCGGGGCTGGAGTTCGAATCGATCCGGTATAAAGGGAAAAGGGGCTATATCACAGTGAAAAAGACCGGGGAGGATATCGACAGGGAACGGAGATCCGGCGCTTTGGGATTGTGATTTTTTGCTTCCGGCCCGTTTTTTTGACACAATTGGCACATTTGACATAGGGTTGTAGAAATATATATACGCGAGATAAATAATTAATTATTTAATATACCTACATAGGTATATATACCAGAATATATATTATTACCTATATATAGTTTAGCAACCCTATGTCAAATGTGCCAATTGTGTCAAATCCCGCAAGGTCCGTCTTCCGGCATTTCCATGATTGCCGGCCCGCGTTCCTGCAAACGTCGGCCCGCATTCCTGCAAATGCCGGGCGGCAATCATGGGAATGCCGGGCGGTGTGGCAGGGTTATAGCTTCCCGATCTCTTCGGCCGTCAGCCCCGTGCAGCTTGAAATGGCGGCGGCATCCATGCCCATCCGCTTCATGTTGGCGGCGGTCTGGTGCAAGGCTTTCGCTTCACCTTTTGCGAGACCTTCTGCGAGGCCTTCTGCCTTTCCTTCTGTGAGCCCTTCCCACTTGGCATTCTCGATGGCGTCTTCCAGGATCACGACGTTGGTGAGGTGCTCTTCGTAGGCGTGGCGTTCCCCGCGTGTCATGGAGTCGTATTTCAGTTTCTCGCGGGCTTCGCGGAGGCCTGGGGCGGTCGTGTCCGGACGGATCGTGCCGTCTTTCAGGTATTCGATCCATTCGTCGAGCGGGGTGCTTGCGACCTTGTCGAACTCGTTCACGCGGATCAGGATGTATTCGGGGAAGATCTCGGACGGCAGGCGGGGAATGACGGCATCGCGTTCGCGCATGTTGATACGCAGGAGGTCGCCGGTATGCACGCCAACGAAATGGTTTTGCCCGTGATAGAAATAGTCCGTTCCGACACCGAGGTCGAAATAGAGGATGCTGATGGAATACACCTTCTTCACTTTCTGGTAGCTTTCGCCCAGGGAGATATGCTCGGTGATGGCCTTGGCTACGCCGTAGAGGATACGTTCGAGATAGTGTATTTCGCGGGTGTTCTGTACCTCGACGAGAATGATCTCCCCCTTGCTGTTGAGCGCCTTGATGTCGACACGGTTGAACTTGTCGTCGGCACTTCCCTGGTTGCTTTCGCTTTCAAGGATTTCGACGGTCTTGATCTCTTCGTTCAGCATGACGGTCAGGAAACCGTCGAGCACGTCGAAGTTAGCCTTCTGCCGCAACAAGCGTTTGATGGCCCAATCGAAACGGATATACCGGTCTTGCAACTCTATTCTTTCTTTCTCTGCCATGATTTTAGGATCTTGATCTTCCATAGTTAATGTTTTTTCTATTTGTTATGTGATTCACAAATGTAGGTATTATTCATGAACAGGCAACGGAACAACCGGAAAGTTTTGTGCAATATCCTATGGTTCTCCCAGATATTCGAAAATCAGTGCCACCTGCCGGGAGGTGAAGAGCCGTTGTTTTGTGTAGTAGCCGGTCTGTCGCAACGCTTCCGTGAGCGGGCGGTTCAGGCGTATCCAGGCGGCGAGCCGGTTCAGTGCGGCCTGGGAGGTGATCTCCGGTGCATAGGCCTGTGCCAGTTCGCTCTTGCTGTAGGGACGGATTTTCATGATTTTTCTGTTTGATTGTATGGTTATAAAGATACGGAAAAAATCTGAGATACGGAAGTGTTTCTGCTCATGAATCGGTTATATATCTAACCTTATTCATGGTTGGCTCACACTGTCTCATCCTGTCTCCCGATCGCCTTTTGCGCCTGCCGTATCTTTGTCTCAGAGATTAATAGCAGAGAAGTATTCATTTAAAAAAAGTAAGGTTATGCCATTAAATTACAGTATTGTTTTGTTGGGCAATCCGCGTAAGCCGGACGATCCGAAGAAAGCCTACGCCCGTTCGCAGGTCAGCAAGGAGCTTACGTTGAAAGGGCTTTCGCAACGTGTCGCGGCCCAGACGACCGTGAGCCGTGCGGATGTTTCAGCGGTGTTGATCAGTGTGGTCGAGAATATGATCGAGGCCCTGCGCGACGGGGAGCAGGTTGATTTCGGCGAGTTGGGCAAGTTCCGTTTGCAGGCGACCAGCCGGGGAGCCGATAGCGCGGAGGTGTTTACTGCCACCAATATCACCGGAGTCAATATCCAGTTCGTTCCCGGCGACGATCTGAAAAAGATCTTCAACGGTATGAGTTTCAATCCCGTACCCAGCCGTGCATCCGTACGTGCCGTACTCCGTGCCGAGAAAGCAGGCGAGACGACGGTCGACCTGTCGAAGAAACCGAACGAAGGAGGCGGGAGCGGAGGCGAAGATGACCGGCCGGGAGAACTTTAAGCAATTGATAATTGACAATTAAAAGCAAGAGAAAAGCGTAGGGCGGGACCCTGCCCCATGCTTTTCAAATCATAAATCATAAATCTCATCATGGAACAAAAAAACGAAAAGAAATCTGTCTGGGGAGTGCTCCTCAAAGTGATCATCGCCGTAGCCAGCGCCATTGCCGGTGCGCTCGGCATAAGCGCCTGCTCGTTATGACGGCGGGATGTTTCTATCAGAATTATCGGGAGGTACGCCTCCTGATAATTCATTGCAGCGCGACGCGCTATGACCGCGATTTCCCGGTGGAGGCCTTGCGGGCTTCACACAAGGCGAGAGGATTTGCCGATATCGGCTATCATTTCTATATCACCCGCGACGGCTATCTCCACCGTTGCCGTCCCGTCAACCAGATCGGCGCACATGCAGCCGGGTGGAACGGCCGGAGCATCGGCATCTGTTATGAAGGCGGTCTCGATGAGGCGGGAACCCCTTCCGACACCCGTACCTACGCCCAGAAATGTTCGCTGCTCGACCTGCTCCGCCAGCTCCGGCGGGACTATCCGGAGGCGAAGATAGTGGGACATTGCCAACTGAGTCCTTACATCCGCAAGGCCTGCCCTTGCTTCGACGCCAGGGAGGAGTATGCGGGATTGGAAGAGGAAGTGTCAAGAAAATAGACAGTGGTGTCTAATTATTAGACAGTCTGTTCGAACTGTAGGATGTATATTTTATTGATTATTTGCCTATTATGCTATTTGGCATATTTTTTGTTATTATTGAAGCAAAACAGTTGGATATGAAAACGATTTTGCGAAATTTCTTTAGTGTGCTCCGCCGGTTCAAGACGGCTTCTGTTTTGAATGTGCTGGGGTTGAGCATTGCTTTTGTGGCGTTTATGCTCATTATGATGCAGGTGAATTATGATTATACGTTCGACCGCAGCCACCGGAACGCCGATGCTATCTTCCGGGTGGATATCGTGCACGGAAGCAAAGGGTCGCAAGCCATTATCTGCCGTCCGTTCGCGCGGGCGTTTACCGGGTCTTCGCCTCTTATAGAGGAAGGATGCCTTTTGAGTGCTTGGACCGATAGCCGTTTTTTCTATATAGAGGATGGCGGACAGCGGACGAGCTACAAGGAAGATGCGTGGAACGTGACTCCCGGAGTCTTGGAAGTGTTCCGTTTCGATATGCTCGAAGGAAGCGAGCGCTCTTTGGATGAGCCCAACAGCGTAGTCCTTCCGGAAAGCATGGCGAGAAAGATCTTCGGTGACGAATCGGCGGTAGGCAAGCAGCTGATCTCTGCCAATCCTATGGAAGATGCGAAAATCGTGAAAGGCGTATATAAGGATTTTCCCCGTAACTCTGCTTTGAAGAACGTCATGTACACGTCGATGAGTCCGAAGGAAAACTATGATAACTGGGGAAACTGGAATTATTTTTTCTTTGTCCGTCTGGGCGAGGGGATGGATAAGGCTGAGGTGCTGGACAATTTCAAGCGTAATTTTAATGCGAAGGAAGCCTTCGGCAATGAGTTCGAATGGGGGGAGGAGAATAGCTTGGATCTCCGCCTGACCTCTTTGCCGGATGTCCATTTCCTGAATAACGTGGATTTCGATTCGATGCCGAAAGCGAGCCGCCAGACGTTGCTGGTACTTTTCTCCATCGCTTTTGTCATCCTTATTATCGCCGGTATCAATTTTACCAATTTCAGCACGGCGCTGACTCCTATGCGCATCAAGAGCATCAACACGCAGAAGGTGCTGGGCAGTTCCGACCGTACGTTGCGTGGAAGTTTGTTGGTAGAGGCGGTCTGCATCAGTCTGTTTGCTTATCTGCTTTCGCTTCTTTTCTTATACATAATCCCCAAAACACCGGTAGTCTCGCTGGTGGATGCCGACATCTCGTTCGGGGCGCAGCCGATGATCATTGCCGGCACGGCCGTGATCGCGGCGATCGTGGGAGTGCTGGCCGGCCTTTATCCTTCCTACTATGTCACCTCTTTCCCGCCGGCATTGGTGTTGAAAGGAAGTTTCGGCCTCTCGCTTGCCGGGCGCCGGATGAGGAGCGTGCTGGTGGGGGTCCAGTTTGTGGCTTCTTTCATCCTGATTATCGGCTCTTTGTTTATGTACCTGCAAAATCATTATATGCAGAATGCGCCGTTGGGATATGACAAGGAGGAGATGATTATCGTGCACCTGAATGATAATATCAATAAGAACCGGGATGCTTTCACGGACCGGTTGAAATCGTTCTCCGGCGTGGAGGATGTGACCTATTCCCAATTCCTGCTTTCGAGCCAGGACCAGTACATGGGATGGGGGCGTGACTATAATGGGAACAACATCAATTTCCAGTGTCTTCCTGTTTCTTCTTCTTTCCTGAAAGTGATGGGGATAGAGGTCAAGGAAGGCCGTGATTTCCGTCCGGAAGACGATCAGAAGGAGACGGGTTGCTATATATTCAACGAAAAGGCGAAGGCGCAGTACGAATTGAAGTTGAACGAAAAGATCGACGGTGACGAGATCATCGGTTTTATCCCGGATATCAAGTTCGCCTCATTCCGCCAGGAAGTTACCCCGATGGCTTTCTATCTTTGGGGCAAATACCAGTGGGGGCAGGAAGGCAACTATTATAATACCGCCTATGTGAAGTTCAAGGCGGGAAGCGACCTTCGCTCCGGAATGGAGCATGTGCGCGAGTCGCTGGAAAAGTTCGATTCGGAGTATCCTTTTGTGGTCCGTTTCTATGACGAGGTTTTACAGCATACCTACGAAAAGGAATTGAAGATCGGTTCTTTGATCACCTTGTTCAGCCTTGTCGCTATCTTTATCTCGATTGTGGGCGTGTTCGGCCTTGTCGTGTTCGAAAGCGAATACAAGCGGAAAGAGATCGCCGTGCGCAAGGTGTTGGGATCGACGACGGGAGAAATCTTGTATATGTTCAATGTGAGCTACTTCTGGATTTTGCTGATATGCTTCGTCTTCGGTGCTCCGGTTGCCTGGTACGGCGTACACCGTTGGCTGGAGAATTTCGCCTACCGTACGCCGATGTATTGGTGGGTGTTGCCGCTGGCTTTCCTGGCCGTAGGCGTGATCACGTTTATGACGGTGACGTACCAGAACTGGCATGTCGCTAACGAAAATCCGGTAAAGAACATAAAATCAGAATAAAATCAAAAAAACATAATTCAGAAAGTCATGATAAAGATCGAAGGTTTAAGTAAGTTTTTCCGTACGGAAGAGGTGGAGACGATTGCATTGAATAATGTTTCCCTGGAAGTGAAAGATGGCGAGTTTGTGGCTATCATGGGACCTTCCGGATGTGGCAAATCTACATTGCTGAATATCTTGGGGCTGCTGGACAATCCGACTTCGGGCGATTATTACCTGGCAGGCAAGGAAGTCGGGCATCTCAAGGAGAAGGAGCGTACGCAGGTCCGCAAAGGCAACATCGGTTTCGTGTTCCAGAGTTTCAACCTGATCGACGAACTGAACGTGTTCGAAAACGTGGAACTCCCGCTTACCTACCTGAAAGTAAAAGCCGGCGAGCGTAAGCAGATGGTGAACGATATCCTGAAAAGGATGAACATCAGCCACCGCGCGGGCCATTTCCCGCAGCAGCTTTCCGGAGGACAGCAGCAGCGTGTGGCCATTGCACGTGCTGTCGTTTCGAATCCGAAGATCATCCTCGCCGATGAGCCGACCGGTAACCTGGACTCGAAGAACGGAGCCGAAGTGATGCAATTGCTCACCGAACTGAACCGGGAAGGGACCACGATCGTCATGGTGACTCACTCCAAGCACGATGCCAGTTTCGCCCACCGGATCATCAATCTGTTCGACGGAAGCATCGTCTCGTCGGTGAACGAGTTTATCTGAGGTGCAGAAGAAAGAACTGGAAGCCGTTTGATTTTTTTTCAAACGGCTTTTTGTATGATTTCCAGAATAAAATCATACCTTTGGAGCAATCTAAATTTAATAGACCATGATCAATAGAAGAAACTTTTTGAAAAACGCGTCCCTGTTTACGTTGGGTGGCCTGATGGCCGGTAAGGTAGGGAATGCCGTTGCAGCGCAGCCTGCGACATCTGCCGCTTTCGAAGCGACGGCGGCCAAGAACATCGGTTTACAAATCTATTCTTTAGGCGACGAGCTCTACAAGGATGTTCCGGGAGGAATGAAGAAGTTGAAAAAGATGGGGTATCAGACCATCGAACTTGCCGGTTATGGGAAAGGCAAGATCCGTGATATCGAATTGATGGATTTCAAGAAGATGGCGGATGATGCCGGCATTACGATTCTGAGTTCGCATGTGAATCCTCCTGTTCGCGAATACACGAAAGACAACCTGAATACAATAAAGGAATACTGGAAGAAGACGGCTGACGACCATGCCAAGTTAGGAGTGAAATATCTGGTGCAGCCCGGCCAGCCCAGTACCCGTAACGTGGAAGAAACGAAATTTGTTTGTGAAGTCTTCAACGAAGCCGGAAAGATCGTGAAAGCGGCCGGCATACCGTTCGGTTACCACAATCACGACATGGAATTTGCCAAGGTGGTTCCCGGCGGCACGGAAATGAAGTTCGGACGCCATAACAAAGGCGAAAAAGTGTATGACATCTTCCTGGCGAATACGGACCCGTCATTGGTTTTCTTTGAGATGGACGTTTACTGGGCCGTGATGGGCCAGCAGGACCCGGTCGAGTATATCACGAAATATGCAGACCGTATCAAAGTGCTCCATATCAAAGACCGCTATGTCCTGGGTGATTCCGGCATGATGAACTTCGAGCAGATATTCAAGCATTTCTATGCAAACGGCCATAAGGACTATTTCGTTGAAATGGAAGGTACAGGCAGCGGACATCAGTTCGAAGGCGTGAAGAAAAGTGCCGATTACCTGCTGAAGTCTTCGTTTGTAAAGTAAGCAGACACGGAAGCATTAATAGAGTAAGAGGTGTGTCGAAACTATCCTGTTCCCGCGCTTGACGCGGGATCGCATTAAAACCAGCCCTATAAAAGTCTGATTGACAAGGTCTGTCCTTTTGCATCCCCGCATCAAGTGCGAGGACAAGGAGATTTTGACACACCTTCCTATATGTTATGTCCGGAAATCTTCCGCGTCCACTTTTGCAACTTCTGTGCCTGCCTTATAACGCCTCTTTGATCTTTTCAACCATATCCTGGTATTCCGCATCCGTCAAATACACTTTTTGCGGGTTCATGGTAAATGTCCCGCCGAAGTCAGGGCCTCCTTCATATTTCGGGGCCAGGTGGAAATGAAGGTGCGACAGTTTATCCGAATAAGCGCCGTAATTGATCTTTTGTGGATTGAATACTTTCTGCATCGCGCGGGTCACCCGTACGACATCGGCCATGAATGCGTTCCGTTCTTCGTCGCTGAGCATGTTCAAGTCGTGTACGTGGTCTTTGTAGGCAACCAGGCAACGCCCGCGATACGTTTGTTCCTTGAACAGGAACAGTCTGGATACCGAGAGAGGAGCGATTTCGATCATCAGCTCGTGTAAAGTCTGATTGTTCTGGCAATACAGACAATCTTTGGGATCACTTAAATTCATATTTTATTAGATTTCATTAATGATGTGGCTAAATTAACAATTAAAATGGAGATTGGAAGAGGTGTGCCACATTTATTGTAGAAAAAATACACGGACTTCTACACTTTTTCCCATGTTTTATGGTTGGGCATCCGATGGTTTGCTCTTTTTCTACCCCTTATTTTGTAAGCTCTGGGACACTTTATCATGTTTTTGGCATGCTGTTGTGGTACGATCCTTGTACTTGTTTGATCAGATTGAATAAAGGTTTTAGTAATCACTTAGGTATTAACTTTTAATTGTTAGAGTCATGAAAAAGATTGTTTTAATGGTAGCGGTAGTAGCATGTGTGGCATTCGCATCACAAGGTGTACAGGCATCGACTGTACAGGTATCAGTCGAAAACGTAATGCAGGACGATTTCGTGAAAATCGAGGTAAAGGAACTTCCCCAGGCCGTGCAGGATGCAATCGCCAAGTCTTACGAGGGCAGTACGGTGAAGGAAGCCTATGTTGCCGGTGCCGACGGTGCTAAGAAGTATAAAGTCGTCCTTGTCGACAAAGATCAGAAGGAACAGACGGTTGTTCTGAATGAGAAGGGCGAGGTAATCGAGTAAGTATGTATCTATCTCCCGATACTGTTTTCTAATAAAATTTTAAATAAGAGTTAGTGAAACTTATCGACACATGAAGCCGTTCTGTCTGCGAAGATAGAATGGCTTTTTTATATATTAATTAGATTTATTTTCATCTTGTTAGATGTGAGAGTTCGAATAATTCATATCTTCGCCTCTCTAATCAATCGCTGTGTATATAGCAAATGGAAATATTTATTATTATCGGTCTTATCTTATTGAACGGCCTTCTTTCTATGTCGGAAATTGCTTTGGTGTCAGCTCGTAAGGCTCGTCTTGAGCTGGAAGCAAAACGTGGTAACAAATCTGCCAAGACTGCTTTGAAGCTGGCAAACGAACCGGACCGGTTTCTCTCTACCATCCAGATCGGGATTACGCTTATCGGTATTCTGACCGGTTTGTATTCGGGCGAGGCTTTTGCCTATGACCTGGCCGAGCATGTCCGCCGCATTCCTTTTCTGGAACCTTATGCGTTGGGGGTTTCCAAAACCACTATTGTCGTGATCGTCACTTATCTGACGTTGATTATGGGCGAGCTGGTCCCCAAACGTATCGGTATGGGCTATGCTGAGCGTGTGTCGATGCTCGTTGCCAAACCGATGAATTTCCTTTCGCTGGTCGCCTCGCCTTTCGTGTGGCTGTTATCCAAGAGTACGGCGTTGACCGTCAGACTGATCGGAACCGATGCGACTGAAGAAAACAAGGTGACGGAGGAGGAGATCAAGGCGATTGTCAAAGAAGGCTTTGATGTCGGCGAAGTGCAGGAAGTCGAGCAGGACATCGTGGAACGCGTGTTCAATCTGGGCGACCGTAATGTCGGTTCTATCATGACACACCGCAGCGAGCTTGTCTGGCTGGACCTGACGGACAGTATCGAGCAGATACGCGAGAAAGTCCAGGAAAATCTTTTCAACATCTATCCGGTTGCTGCCGGAAAGTTTGACGATATCAAAGGCGTCGTCTATCTGAAAGACTTGTTCGGCCGTATCGACGAGCCGGATTTCTCTTTGTCGCAGGTGATTCGTCCGGCGGAGTTTATGCCGGAAAACCAGAGTGTGTATAATGCGTTGGAACAGTTCAAGCAGGCACGTGTGAAATATGGCATCGTCACGGACGAGTTCGGAGGCATCCAGGGGATTGTCACCTTGAAAGATATCATGGAAGGTCTGATCGGGCAGGTTCCCGATGTGGGGGAAGAAGCCGAGATCGTCGAGCGGTCCGACGGGACCTGGCTGGTGGACGGGCAGTACAACTTCTATGACTTCCTTGAATATTTCGACATGGAAGATTTGTATGCCGAGCATGACTATAATACGCTCAGCGGCCTGATCCTGGAGATTCTGGAACGGGTTCCGAAGACCGGTGAGAAATTGAGCTGGTTGAACTTCGAATTCGAGATCGTCGATATGGACGGCGCCCGTATAGATAAGGTTTTGGTTTCCAAGATACCTCAGAAAGAATAAACCGGCGTCAGATATCTGCCAGCCTGTGCAACACTTCCATCTTGCCGAAAAGGATGAGCAGATCACCTTCTTCGACTCTCAGGTCTCCGGTGATTTTGTCGATGACGGAGTATTGGGTTTGTTTTAACCCGATCAGGTTGCGTTCTGTCTTGGGGCGTTCGATGCCGACAAGGCGCACTCCGAAATTCTCTTCTATGTCTATGGTCTGCAGGGTCTGTCCGACAAAGGTGACAGGTGCTTTTATCTTGTAGAGATGGTGTGTGTCCGTCACTCTGTACCATTGTTTGAAGAGTTCCCCAAGTAAGGATTGGGATGCGTACATACCGGCGAAATCATCTTCCGGAGTGATGATCTCCGCTACACCGATCGAACGGATCACTGCCTCGTGGATGGGAGAAATCCCTCGTACGATCAGTTTGTTCACATCTAAGTTCTTTAGCAGGGCTACAGTCTGTATGGAGGTCCCGAAGTCCTTGCCGAAGGTGACGAAGATGGCATCCATCTCGTTCAGTGGTAGCGTGTTCAAGGCGTCTTTGTCCGTCGTGTCGAGGCTGATTGCTCCGGATATGGTGTGTTTGACCGCTTCGGTCTTGTGCGGGTTGATATCTACGCCGATCACTTCATTGCCGATGCATGTCAGGCTTTCGGCGATGGCGCGTCCCAGGTTTCCTAATCCGATTACTAAATATTTCATATTGTATTCTTTATGTTACATTAATATATTTTCCTGTGGATAGGTGTAATTCTTCTTTTTGTATTCCTTGTAGAAACTGATAAAGAAGGCCAGTATGCCGATACGTCCGACCAGCATGGTGAAGATGATGACCAGTTTTCCCGAAATGCTCAGTAACGGGCTGAAGTTCAAACTTAACCCTACCGTGCTGAGTGCCGACACGACTTCGAAGGTCAAGGTGAAGACCGATATGTCTTTTTCGGTAATGGACAATATCCAGACGGCCGCCCCCAGCCAGCAGAAATAGAAAACGATTGTGGCGAAAGCCCTGCGTATGGTTTCCGGTGATATTTCACGTTTGCGGATTTCCACATTCTCTTTCCCGCGGGCGGCGTTGTGCGCGGTCAGCAGGGCGACACAGACGGTCGTTACTTTCAAACCGCCGCCGGTAGACATGGGAGCGGCGCCTATTATCATCAGGATCAGCGTCAGCATGAGCGTCCCGGTAGTCAGCGTCCCCATATCCGCGACGCAGAATCCGGCCGTACGCGGGGTGACGGCTCCCAGGAATGCATTGGCAAGCTGCCCTCTGAACGGCAATCCGGCGAGCGTATTGTCCATTTCCAGCAGATAGTAGAAAAATGTACCGCCGGCAAGCAATACCAACGTGCTGATCATCACGATGTACGTGTTGATATTGATAATTCTGGGGGTATGGATATAATGCTTCTGCTGTCCGATTACGATCTTGAATGTATTGACAAGCAGATGTCGTAACAGCTTCAGGTAGTTGAAAACAATCGGGAAACCTAGCCCGCCGAATACGATGAGCAGGGCGATCCAGACATGCAGGTTGTATTTTTGGGCGACCAGCGGGTCATACATGTTTCCGCTCAGCGTCGAGATCCCAGCATTGCAGAAAGCCGAAACGGCATGAAACACAGCGTAGAACACTTCTTCCTGCGTGCCTCCCGGCAGCCCTCCCTTTATATCCAGATAAATCAGGTAGGCCCCTACGCCTTCGATAAACAGTGTCACGAACAGGATGTTAAGGATCACCCGGAACAGCCCGTTCACCCGGTCTTCGTTCAGCATGTCTTTCAGAACGAGCTTGCTGGTGAAAGATGAATGCCCCATGAAAGAAAGGGCAAAAAAGCTGGTGAAAGTCATGACTCCTATACCGCCGATCTGGATAAGAAACATGATGATGATATGTCCTGTATGCGTGAATGTCGTTGCCACATCGACTGTCGTCAGTCCGGTCACACAGACGGAGGTGGTCGAGATGAACAGGGCATCTACGAAATGAATCCCGTGCACCGTGGCGTTTGGCAACATCAGCAATCCCGAACCGACAAGGATGACGAACACGAAACTCAGCAGGAACAGGAGGGACGGCTTGATATGGCTTTGTAACAGCGTGAATGTCTGCCGCGACAAATGGATGGCGCTCAGCAACAGCAGGAGGAAATAAACGAACAGCGGTTCCGTGAGGAAACCGAGGTAGGGCAGCGACTGGTGGATGGCTTCTTTGAAGAATACTTTGCCCGATAGCACGGCAAAGAGAAAAAAATAAATGCCGATATCCAGGTATAACATCTTTTCTTGTATGATCTCTTTGAATTTCAAAATATACCGGAGCGATATCCCGGTAAAGAAAGCCAGCAGGAGATAAACCCGGCTGGTTTCCAACATATGGGTGACATGAGCCGAATATTTGAATCCGAACTGATAGACCAGGATGAAGAGGGAGGCGAGAGAGGCGACGAGTATGATCCCTTCGGCCACCATGTTCAGCAAGCCCTTCATATTCGCCCAGTACATTCGGAATGAGAACTGTAGATGTTTGATATCCATAGTACGTCTTTTTTTAATAACAAATGTATTAAATAAATGTTAGAAGTTTCTTCCCTTTCCGGATAATCGCATTAAAATTCAGGTTTGATACAGTTCCTTTTTCTGTGAGTGATAATGTATGTTAAATAACGGGCTTTTTAGCCTTTTGAGTAGATATTGTTCGAATTACATTATGTCGTATGTCGTTTTAACCTTATATTTGCGGAGAATCTTTATTGGGATATTATGGAAACACAGGAAAATAAGCATGAAATGTTTTATCCGCACGTTTCGGTCGATTGCGTATTGCTTGGGACAAACGAAGATAAACTGTGCGTGTTGCTCGTCGAAAGACAAGTTGCCGGTAGTAACGAGAAACACTACAAATTGCCGGGAAGCCTGATTTATGAGAGTGAAGATCTGGATACGGCCGCTTATCGTGTCTTGAACGAAGCGACAGGTCTGAAACGTGTAGCCTTGAAACAGTTCCGCAGTTTCGGCTCTCCTGCCCGTACCAAGAATAAAGAGGATGTGCAATGGCTGGAAAATGCTTCCAAAATGAAAATCACACGAATCGTGACGGTCGCTTATCTGGCGTTGTGTAAGTTCGGGAAGAAAATGACGATGGGGGAGATGTCCGATACCCTTATCTGGGCACCTATAAATGAATTGCCACATCTGCCATTCGACCATAAGGAAATTGTTGAAGCTGCCGGCGAAGAGATACGGCGGTGGGTGGATGTCGAACCGGGTATCGTTTTCGATTATCTTCCGTCAAAGTTTACGGCCTATCAGTTGCGGCGCATTTTTGAGATCATTTATAATAAGACGATAGATGTACGCAATTTCCATAAAAAGATGACGGCGATGGAATATGTCGTGCAGACGGATGAAGTGGAAACGGGAGTGAATCATCGGGCAGCCCGCTATTACCGGTTCGATAAGGTGAAATATAACAAGTTGCATTCGAAGTTTAATAAGATATGATATAGTATGTGTTTATTAGGTTGTGATATCGGAAGTTCTTCGGTGAAGGCTTCTATTGTCGATAAAGATACGGGGTTGACGCTTGCCTCTGATTTTTATCCGAAAGAAGAGGCGGCGATCAAAGCCGTGCGTCCCGGATGGGCGGAGCAGAATCCGGATGACTGGTGGATGTATCTGAAAGAAGCGATAAAGGGTGCGATCGCGAAGGCGGGCATCAAGGGAACGGAGATAGATGCGATCGGCATCTCGTACCAGATGCATGGGCTCGTATTGGTGGACAGGAAGATGCAGGTGCTGCGTCCGTCGGTGATCTGGTGCGACAGTCGTGCGGTGCCTTATGGGGATCGCGCTTTCAAGTCGATCGGCGAAAAGCAATGCCTGGCACATCTTTTGAATTCTCCCGGAAACTTTACGGCTTCCAAATTGGCATGGGTAAAAGAGTATGAACCGCAGATATTCGGACAGGTGCATAAATTCATGTTGCCTGGTGACTTTATTGCCATGCGCATGACGGGCGATATTGTCACGACTGTTTCAGGCCTTTCGGAAGGAATTTTCTGGGATTTCCGGAATAATAGCGTTTCTGAAGATCTGATGAACTATTTCGGGTTCAGCAAGGAACTGGTTCCGGATATCCGTCCGACTTTCGGTGTGCAGGGGGAATTGCTCGGATCGGTCGCTTCGGAGTTGGGTTTGAAGAAGGGTACGCCGGTTACCTATCGGGCCGGTGACCAACCCAACAATGCGTTGTCGCTAAATGTCCTGAATCCGGGCGAGATAGCCGCTACGGGCGGTACGTCGGGGGTCGTGTACGGTGTGAACGGCAAGGTGAACTACGACACGCTGTCCCGGGTGAACACGTTTGCGCATGTGAATCATTCGGCCGACCGGACGCGCTTGGGTGTCCTGCTGTGTATTAACGGTGTGGGAATCCTCAATTCATGGGTGAAGCGGAATGTGGCCCCGGCAGGTATAAGCTATCCTGCTTTGAACGAGCTGGCGGCGACTGTTCCGATCGGTTCGGAGGGCCTCTCGATTCTGCCTTTCGGGAACGGTGCGGAGCGTATGTTACAGAACAAGCAGGTGGATTGCTCCATTCACGGGCTGAATTTCAACATTCATAATAAAGCTCATATCGCCCGTGCCGCACAGGAAGGGATCGTCTTCTCTTTCAAATATGGCATGGATATCATGAATGAGATGGGGATCGATATCGGGGTGATCCGTGCCGGTAATGCCAACCTGTTCCTAAGCCCTATTTTCCGGGATGCGTTGGCTGGTGTGACAGGAACGGTGATCGAACTTTACGATACGAACGGGGCTGTCGGGGCTGCCAAAGGCGCCGGTATCGGGGCCGGCATCTATGCGTCGGCGGAAGAGGCGTTTGCTTCCCTGAAAAAGATCAATGTGATAGAGCCGGACGGACTGAAAGCGGATAAATACTGCGGGGCTTTCGAGGTCTGGAAAGAACGGTTGGAGAAAGCATTGGCGTAATAAACGAAAGCATTGTATAATCAATAAAATACTTATTATCATGAATTACTTTAAAGGTGAAAAAGAATTTTTTCCGGGAATTGGAAAAATAGAATTTGAAGGACGCGAGTCAAAAAATCCGATGGCTTTTCATTATTATGATGAAAACAAGGTCGTAATGGGTAAAACTCTGAAAGACCACCTGCGTTTCGCTATGGCCTATTGGCATACATTATGTGCGGAGGGAGCCGACCAGTTCGGTGGCGGAACGAAGACATTTCCTTGGAATGCGGGCGCAGACCGTATTTCCCGTGCCAAGTATAAGATGGATGCCGCTTTCGAATTTATGACGAAATGTAACATACCTTACTATTGTTTCCACGATGTGGATGTCGTAGATGAAGCACCGACGTTGGCCGAATTTGAAAAAGACCTGCATACGATGGTTGAATATGCCAAACAGCATCAGGAAGCGACAGGGAAGAAGCTGTTGTGGTCTACCGCCAATGTGTTCGGGCATAAACGTTATATGAACGGGGCGGCTACAAATCCTTATTTCCCTGCTGTGGCTTGTGCCGGCACGCAGATCAAGAACGCGATCGATGCTTGTATCGCTTTAGGTGGCGAAAACTATGTGTTCTGGGGGGGACGTGAAGGGTATATGAGCTTGCTGAACACCAATATGAAACGCGAAAAGGAACATCTTGCCATGATGTTGACGATGGCACGCGACTATGCCCGCAAGAACGGGTTCAAAGGTACTTTTCTGGTTGAGCCTAAACCGATGGAACCGACTAAACATCAGTATGACGTGGATACGGAAACGGTTATCGGCTTCCTGCGCCATTATGGTCTCGACAAGGATTTTGCCATTAATATCGAAGTGAACCATGCCACATTGGCCGGGCATACATTTGAGCATGAACTTCAGGCTGCCGCCGATGCCGGTATGTTGTGCAGTATCGATGCCAACCGTGGTGATTATCAGAATGGTTGGGATACGGATCAGTTCCCGGTTGACATCTACGAACTGACACAGGCTTGGCTGGTTATCCTCGAAGCAGGCGGTTTGACTACCGGAGGTACGAACTTTGATGCCAAGACACGTCGTAACTCGACCGATCTGGATGATATCTTTCTGGCTCATATCAGTGGTATGGATTCCTTTGCCCGTGCCTTGATGGTCGCTGCCGATATCCTGGAACATTCCGATTACAAGAAAATGCGTGCCGAACGTTACGCCAGTTTCGACCAGGGTGACGGTAGGAAGTTCGAAGAAGGTAAACTTCTCCTCGAAGACCTGCGTACAATCGCTCTTGCCTCTGGCGAACCGAAGCAGATCAGCGGGAAACAGGAATTGTATGAGATGATTATCAACCAGTACATTTAATAACATATAAATAATGTTTTATCCGTTACTTTTGAATCAAACCAAAAGTAACGGATAAAACATTATTTACCTATATGAATCTCTATCGTGAAAAACAACAACTATTACATTTTTGGAATTACCCTCGTGGCGACATTGGGGGGATTATTATTCGGATATGATACAGCGGTGATATCCGGGACGGTTGAATCGCTGCGTAAATTCTTTATTGAACCTTTCGGACTACCATTGGATCAGGCGAATGCGCTTGAAGGATTTGTTGTAAGCAGTGCCCTGATCGGTTGTATATTAGGTGCTTCTTTTGCCGGTTGGATCAGCCAGCGGTATGGACGGAAACCTACGCTTGTGTTGGCTGCCATCCTGTTTTTGCTGTCGGCAATCGGTTCGGCATGGCCGGAACTGTTTGTCGGGATGCCTGGTAGCGGAGATCACACATTCATGTACCTTTTTGTGTTTTACCGGATTGTCGGAGGAGTAGGAGTTGGTTTGGCTTCTATGGTTTCTCCGATGTATATTGCCGAGATGGCACCGGCGGAAAAACGGGGAAATCTGGTGTCGTGGAACCAGTTTGCGATTATTTTCGGTATGCTTGTCGTCTATTTTGTAAATTACAGTATCGCGTTGCAGGGAGATGCCGCCTGGTTGCATGCGATTGGCTGGCGTTGGATGTTCGCGTCCGAGATCGTCCCGGCTTTACTTTTCCTGGTCCTTCTGATGTTTGTGCCGGAAACGCCCCGTTATTTGGTGATGCGCGGTAAAACAGATAAGGCGCTGTCCGTACTGGATCGCTTGATGGGAAAAGAAAAAGCGGCACCCGAACTGGTTGAAATAAAAGAAAGTTTCAGGAAACAGGAACCTTCCATGCGTCCTTACTTCTTATTTATGGGGATGTGGCTGGTGCTGTTTCTGCTTTTGTACGGAGCGTTGGAATTGGCTGGTAATACGAGTGCTTTGGAGATCGCTTTGATCGGTAGTTTTTTTGTGTCTTTGATCTTTCCGGTGCGTTCGTTCGGTATACTGATCATATTTGTCGGTGTCCTTCTGTCCGGTTTCCAGCAGTTTGTCGGGATCAATGTCGTGTTGTATTATGCGCCGGAGATATTTAAGACAATGGGGGCCGCCACCGATGCCGCTTTGTTGCAGCAGATCGTGGTAGGAGCTGTGAACCTCTCTTTTACCGTACTGGCTATCTTTACGGTCGACCGGTTCGGACGCCGTCCGCTTATGATTATCGGGGCATTGGTCATGGCCGTTTCGATGATGATCTTGGGGACGACTTTCTATACGCACTCCGTCGGTATCGGCTCGTTGGTTTGCATGTTGGTGTACACGGCTGGTTTCGCGATGTCGTGGGGGCCGGTCTGTTGGGTATTGCTGGCAGAGATTTTCCCGAATACGATCCGTTCGACTGTTATGAGTATTGCCGTTGCCGGGCAGTGGATTGCCAATTTCCTTGTCTCCTGGACTTTCCCGATGCTCGATAAGAACCAGTATCTGACCGATACGTTCAATCATGGCATGGCCTACTGGGTTTATGGTGTCATGGGAGTTCTGGCTGCCCTATTTATCTGGAAATTCGTTCCCGAAACAAAGGGTAGGACACTAGAGCAGATGGAACAATATTGGAAATAAATCCGTAAGTTTGCTGTCCGAAAAGACAAGAATCGATGCGCATATTGAAAAAAATACTGATAGGAAGCCGGAACCTGTTGCTGTTCCTGTTTGTTTTTAGTTTGTTGGCTGTGGTGGCATATAAGTTCATACCTGTTTATTACACTCCGCTGATGTTCATCCGCGTCTACGAACAGGTTCGGGATAGCAAGCCCATCAAACTAGAACACAAATGGATGCCTTTGAAGCAAATTGCCCAGCCATTGGCACAGGCGGTCGTGGCTTCGGAAGACAATCTTTTTCTCGACCATGACGGTTTCGATATGATACAGATTCAGAAAGCCCGTGCCGATGCCGAAAAAGGCAAACGTGTACGAGGTGCGAGCACTATCTCGCAACAGACTGCCAAGAACGTGTTTCTCTGGCCCGGAAGGACTTATTTGCGCAAAGGCATCGAGGCTTATTTCACCGTCCTGATCGAATGGATTTGGGGGAAAGAACGTATCATGGAAGTTTATCTGAACTCGATCGAAATGGGAGACGGTATTTATGGTGCTGAAGCAGTCGCACAGGCTCATTTCAAAAAGCCGGCCTATAAACTGACAAAGGCGGAAGCGGCTTTGATCGCTGCGACCTTGCCGAATCCCCGCAAGTTCAATTCTGCAAAGCCTTCTCCTTATATGCTGAAACGGCAGACGAAGATCATGTCGCTGATGGGGAAACTGCTTAAGATCAAAATGGGGTATGACAGTGGTGACTCCGACCCTGAATCCGGTAGCAGGAAAGTGCGTAAACGTAAGAAGCTCCGGGCGGAATCCGATACGACGGTATATCTGCTCGAAAAGAATATTTACATAAGAACGATAATCATATGAGTCATTTTATATATCACGATCTCGGACGTATCGAATATGAGAAGGCACTGGAACGCCAGACGGCTGCTTTCAACGCCTTGTTGGAAGCGAAAGCGCAAGGCAGGACCGGGGAAAACCGGTTGTTCTTCTGCGAACATCAGCCGGTACTGACTATTGGAAAAAGTGGTAAGGACACCAACCTACTGATCCCAGAAGAACTGCTTGTGCAGCGGGGTGTCTCTTTCTACCATATCAACCGGGGAGGGGATATCACGTATCACGGTCCCGGACAAATCACCGGATATCCGGTCTTCGATCTCGATACCTGGAAGTTGGGACTCAAGCAATATATCGACAGGCTGGAAGAAACCATTATCCGCTTTTTAGCTATCTATGGCATTAAAGGGGAACGGCTCGCGGGAGCTACAGGTGTGTGGATCGATCCTGATGTGCCGGGTAAAGCCCGTAAGATTTGTGCGATCGGTGTGAAAAGTAGCCGTTTCGTCACCATGCACGGCTTTGCCTTGAATATAAATACGAACTTGGATTACTTCTCCCTGATCAATCCTTGTGGCTTTAAAGATAAGGGAGTCACCTCGCTTGAAAAAGAGTTGGGGGCGGAACAGGATTTCGAAGCGGCCAAAGCATGTCTTCATTCACTTTTCATTGAAATGTTTCCGGAATGATGGTCCCATATGCTATTCATCTCGCTCCTTTGCAGGGATATACCGACTTGGTCTACAGGGAAGCGCATGCACGAGTATTTGGGGGAGTCGATACCTATTACACTCCGTTCGTCCGTCTCGAAAAGGATGGCTTTCGTAATAAGGAATTGCGGGATCTTGCACCGGAAGCAAACGCATCCGCCTCACTTGTTCCCCAGATGATCGCAGCTTCGCCCGAAGAGTTCCGCCGGATTGCCGGTTTGTTTCGTGAATCGGGGTACCGACGTGCTGATATTAATTTGGGTTGTCCTTTCCCGATGCAGGTACGACAACATCGGGGAGCGGGTATCCTGCCTTATCCGGATGAGGTAAAAGTGTTGTTGGAAACGATTTTTGAATTCCCGGAGATACAATTCTCGGTCAAACTGCGGTTAGGTTGGGATTCTCCTGAGGAGGCGCAAGCGCTTCTTCCTTTTTTGAACGGATTGCCCCTCACACATCTCACATTGCATCCCAGGATCGGTACGCAGCAATATAAAGGAAAGACTGACCTGAGTGCCTTTTCCCGATTTTATGATTCATGCACGCTTCCGCTTTTCTATAATGGAGATATCCGGACTTTGCCGGATATTCGTTCGTTAACCAGACGTTTTCCCCGTTTGAAAGGTATCATGATCGGACGTGGTCTGCTGTCTTCTCCTTGGCTGGCAACGGAATATATATCCGATACCCCGCTTACCGCTCAGGAGAAGATTGAGAAGTTGTCTGCTTTCCATACCTTACTGTTAGCGGGCTATTCTTTCCGTCTGGAGGGAGGCGAACACCAGGTACTCGACAAGATGAAGACCCTTTGGGATTACCTGTTGCCGGATGCAGAGAAACGGCTCCAGAAAAAAATATTGAAAAGTTCCCGGTTGGCAGATTATCAAGAGGCAGTGCGGAATTTGATTTACGACACCTCGATCACTGCCGGGCAATGATCCGAATGAACAGCCTCATTTAAAATATACGCTTTTTCCACTTGTGCTTTCATCGGTTCGCTGACCATGCAATAGTCAATACGCCAGCCCTTGTTTTTGGCACGGGCACTGAAACGATAACTCCACCAAGTATATTCCTGTTTGTCCGGGTTGAGGAGGCGGAACGTGTCGATATAGCCGGCATCTAGGAAACGAGTCATCCATTCCCTCTCTTCCGGAAGGAAGCCGCTGTTCGTCGCATTGCGTACCGGGTCATGAATATCAATCGGTTCGTGGCAGATATTGTAGTCCCCGCATAAGATCAGTTTCGGACGCGATTTTTGTAGTTCCACTACATAGTTCTGGAAATCTTCCAACCATTCCATCTTGAATGCCTGACGCTCATCGCCGCTCGTACCCGAAGGGTGGTAAACGCTGATCACCGACAGATCCCCGAAATCGGCCCGGATGAAACGCCCCTCGTTATCGTACTTTTCGATCCCCATCCCATATTCCACATGGTCCGGTTCTCGGCGGCTCAGGATTGCGACTCCGCTATAGCCTTTTTTCTGTGCACTGAAAAGCCATGCTTTGTAGCCGAGCGCTTCAAATGCTTCTGCCGGATATTGGTCCGGTTGCAACTTGGTTTCCTGTAGGCAAAGTACGTCAGGTTGTTCTTGTGCCAGCCATTCGGGCAATCCTTTTCCTACGGCGGCACGCAGGCCGTTTACATTGTATGTTATAATTTTCATCTCCTAATACTTATTTTAATGATAAGACAAATGTAATGTATTTTCTTCTATTGACATATTTTCAGTGAGGTAACCTCACCAAAATATCATTTCTCCTTTTTCACAGGGAGGAAACTTTCGGCACAGTTATCAAAATGACACCTCTTTCCCATCTAAATTGAATTAATAGGGCATCCTAATCTTGCCAAAACGTAAGAACAGTATGGATCGGAATTTTCGATGAAATAGAAAAATGGTGCAAAAAGGAGGGATTGTTGATTTTATTCTGTTACAAGTTGTTTTGAACAACTGGAACTATCATTCTCATATCCATGTTATAAATATAGTTTGGACATATTTAAAATTATAGTTATGGCAAAAAGAAATAAGTTAGCCGTCTTTTCAGTGGTAGCTTTAGGCATGATGTTTTTTGCAGAGCAAAACAAAGCCTGTACGCGTGCGGTCTATCTGGGACCGGATGATATGATCGTGACAGGGCGGACGATGGATTGGAAAGAGGATCCGCAATCGAATATTTACCTTTTCCCTCGGGGAATGGAGAAACGGGGAGGGATTACGGACAATACGGTGACGTGGACTTCCAAATATGGGAGTGTCGTGACTGCCGGATATGATATCGGAGTTTGTGACGGTATGAATGAAAAAGGCCTGGTGGCGAACTTGCTTTTCCTGACCGAATCCTCTTATCATCGTCCGAATGATAGCCGTCCGGTGATGGGATTGAGCATCTGGACACAATATGTCTTGGATAATTTTGCGACGGTGGACGAAGCTGTGAATGAATTGAGCCTGGAAACTTTCCGTATCGATGACCCTGATTTACCTAACGGAGCAAAATCGACTTTGCACCTCTCGATTTCGGATGCGACCGGGAATAGTGCCATCTTTGAATATATCAACGGCAATCTGATTATTCATGAGGGACGAGAATGCCAGATAATGACAAATTCCCCTACCTATGACAAACAGTTGACTTTGAATGATTACTGGAAAGAGATTGGCGGTCTGGTTATGCTACCCGGGACAAACCGTGCTTCTGATCGCTTTGTCCGTGCATCGTTTTATATCCAGGCATTACCGCAAACCGATAATTTCAGGCAGGCTGTTGCCGGAGTTTTTAGTGTGATGCGCAATGTTTCGGTTCCTTTGGGAATCTCTATCCCTGAACAGCCCAATATTGCTTCGACTCGCTGGCGTACGGTAGCGGATCAAAAAAATAAAGTGTATTATTTCGAGTCAACGCTTAGCCCCGATATTTTTTGGATCAATTTCAAAGACTTGGATTTTAAAACCGGAGCTCCGGTGAAGAAGTTGACGCTCACGGGTGGAGAGATTTATGCGGGCAATGCCGCCGGAAGGTTTCAGGCCGGAAAGTCACTTCACTTTCTGTTTGGGATATAGGAGGTTGTTTTGTATTTTTATGTCCGAATAAAAATGAGAGTAATATGATAGGAGCAATAGCCGGAGATATTATCGGTTCCGTATATGAGTTTGATAATATAAAGACAACGGTTTTTCCGTTCTTTACCAGGAAAAGCAATTATACGGACGACACGATTATGACGGTCGCCGTGACTGACTGGCTATTGTATGGAGGTAATCTCGTGCAAGTTATGCATCGTTATGGCAGGGAGTTTCCGTGTCCGATGGGAGGCTATGGAGCACGTTTCGGGCAATGGCTTTGTGAAACGAATCCACAGCCTTATAACAGTTGGGGGAATGGTTCGGCTATGCGGGTTAGCGCAGTTGGGTGGGCTTTTGGTTCATTGGAAAAAACATTGCAAGTGGCTGAAGAAACGGCTGCTGTTTCCCATAACCATCCGGAAGGGATCAAAGGGGCTCAAGCTGTGGCTGCTGCCATCTATCTGGCTCGTACAGGAAAAAGCAAGCAAGCTATCCGGGAATACATTGAAACGACTTTTTTATATGATTTGAATTTTACCTGTGACGAGATCCGGCCGGACTATCGCTTTAACCCAAGTTGTCAGGGAACTGTCCCGGAGGCGATTGTTGCTTTTTTGGAAAGTACGGATTTTGAAACTGCAATCCGTTTGGCCATTTCTCTCGGTGGCGATTCAGACACGTTGGCCTGCATTACGGGAGGAATAGCAGAAGCCTTTTATGGAATGTCCGAAGATTGGAAAATCGAAGTGTTGAGACGGTTGCCAGAGGCTTTTGTCGAAGTTGTTGAAGAATTTTATCAAAAAATATGATTGTAGGATTTCTTTTTTTGTACATTTGCGATATTCTTTATTGATGAAAACCTATTTATACATTTGAATATGAAACGAGTTCCCTTTTTTTACTATATCATGGCATGCCTGTTATCTATATGCATTACTGCGTGTGATAAGGAAGAGCAACTGATTGAAGATGAAATCCCGGAGATGATTAAGGCTGATCTCTCAAAAAGATATCCTTCTGTGGAAATCCTGAATTATCAGGAATATTCGAATTTTTCTCAAATAAATGTTATAGATAAAGACCAAAATGAAGCTTCGATCTGGTATGTGGATGATATTTGGAAAATGACTCACACGAAGATTGCTGATTTCAACCAGCTTTCGCTTGAAGCACAAACTGTTTTTGAAAATTCCAAGTATCGTTTTGCCCAATTTGAAAATATATACAAAACGGAGCGGGAGAGGATGGATAGAAGCCTTTATACATTACATTTCCTGTATCAGTGGAAAAATGTTAAAGATATGACACATTACGTTTGTCTGAATGATGACGGGATGTTCTTGGCTGTATATACATGGACACCGAATGACCCTACCTGGTTTGTTGATTTGCCGAAGGCTCATTTTGACTTTATCTATAAGAAATATGACGGTTCTGAAATTAGAGGATATCAGAATAATGGAGGATATTATGATTATTTTGTCCTTCATAACGACACCCTTAAATTTGTTTCTTTTAGAGGAGAGGTTGAAACTGATTATTATTTTTGGAAAGAGACAAGGTATGAAATCAGTTTAGATACGAAAGTCCCTGATAATGTGGCCAGGGTCTTGAAACGGGACAATCCCGATTTTGTTTATACAAACCTTTATTATATTGAATCTCCTGAAGGGAATGCCTATTTTTTCCAAGATAAGAATGATGACCGGGAATTAGGATACACTATTGCCGAAGATATTTCTTAGATTTATATTCCTGAAATTCTATAAGTAGAAAAGCCCCGTCTTGACAAGGTAAAAGTAAACCTTTTTCCCAGCCGCCTTGTTCTTTTCCCGAAAACATGTAAAAAACGGCGTGAAACGAGACTGTTCGACAGGCTCTTTTAATGCGAAGTTTTAAAATATATGACAAAATGACATATTTTGTTTCTGGTACTTGTTTTGTGGGAATGTCTGTGGAATTTAGAAATAAAAATAGAATTGAAAGGAGTATAACTATATGAATTTAAACAATTTTACAATTAAAGCACAGGAAGCTGTCCAGCAGGCCGTGCAACTTGCTACTCAGAATGGGCAGCAAGCGATCGAAGCTGTACATTTGCTGAAAGGTGTCATTATGACGGGCGAAAGTGTGACCAATTTCATCTTCCAGAAGCTGGGTGTCAATATCCAGAATCTGAATCGTGTATTGGATGCGCAGATCAGTTCGCTACCGAAGGTATCAGGCGGAGAACCTTACCTGTCAAGTGAAGCAAATACTGTTTTGCAGAAAGCAATCGGCTATTCATCCAAAATGGGAGACCAGTATGTGTCTTTGGAGCCGATTATTTTGGCCTTGTTCACGGAAAAGAGCACTGCTTCTCAAATTCTGAAAGATGCCGGTATGACGGAAAATGAATTACGCCAGGCGATTGAAGAATTGCGGAAAGGGAATAAAGTAACCAGCCAGTCGGCCGAAGACACATATGATGCACTGGGGAAATATGCGATCAATCTGAACGAACGTGCCCGTAGCGGCAAGTTGGATCCGGTGATCGGTCGTGACGACGAAATTCGCCGTGTACTTCAGATCCTGAGTCGTCGTACGAAAAACAACCCGATTTTGATTGGTGAACCGGGTGTTGGTAAGACGGCGATTGCCGAGGGGCTTGCTCATCGTATCGTCCGGGGTGACGTACCGGAAAATTTGAAATCGAAACAGATTTTCTCTTTGGATATGGGAGCTTTGGTTGCCGGGGCCAAATATAAGGGCGAATTTGAAGAACGTTTGAAAGCTGTAGTGGGTGAAGTGACTAAATCGGATGGGGAAATCATTCTTTTTATCGATGAGATCCATACATTGGTCGGTGCCGGTAAGGGCGAAGGTGCGATGGATGCCGCCAATATCCTGAAACCTGCTTTGGCTCGTGGTGAATTGCGTTCGATCGGTGCGACGACGCTGGATGAATATCAGAAGTATTTTGAGAAAGATAAGGCGCTCGAACGTCGTTTCCAGATTGTTATGGTGGACGAACCGAACGAATTGGATGCTATTTCCATCCTGCGTGGTTTGAAGGAAAAATATGAAAACCACCATAAGGTCCGTATCAAAGATGATGCCATCATTGCAGCCGTCCAGTTGTCTACACGATACATCACTGACCGGTTCTTGCCCGATAAGGCGATCGACCTGATGGATGAGGCAGCAGCCCGTTTGCGTTTGCAGATCGACTCTGTGCCGGAATCTCTCGACGAGGTTTCCCGCCGTATCAAGCAATTGGAAATTGAGCGTGAAGCGATCAAGCGTGAAAATGATAAAGGAAAGCTGGAACAGCTCAATAAGGAAATTGCTGACCTGAAGGACGAAGAAACGAAACAGAAGGCTCAGTGGCAAAGCGAAAAAGAGCAGATCAACAAGATTCAGCAGAATAAGATTGATATCGAAAACCTGAAGTTTGAAGCCGATAAGGCCGAACGTGAAGGCGACTACGGTAAAGTAGCTGAAATCCGTTACGGAAAGATCAAACAAAAGGAGGAAGAGATCAGGGAAGTCCAGGAGAAACTGAAGACGATGCAAGGTGCTTCCGCCATGATCAAGGAGGAAGTGGACAGTGAAGATATCGCCGATGTGGTATCTCGTTGGACAGGAATTCCTGTCAGCAAGATGATGCAGAGCGAAAAGGAGAAATTGCTCCATCTGGAATCTGAATTGCACACGCGTGTGATCGGGCAGGAGGAGGCTATCAGTGCTATTGCTAATGCTGTGCGTCGTAGTCGTGCCGGATTGCAGGACCCGAAACGGCCGATCGGTTCGTTCATTTTCCTCGGAACGACAGGTGTCGGTAAGACAGAGCTGGCCAAAGCGTTGGCGGAATATCTGTTTGACGACGAGAACATGATGACGCGTATCGATATGAGCGAATATCAGGAGAAGTTCAGTGCGACTCGTCTGATCGGTGCACCTCCGGGATATGTCGGCTATGATGAAGGCGGCCAGTTGACGGAAGCTATCCGCCGTAAACCTTATTCGGTCGTTCTGTTTGATGAGATCGAAAAGGCTCATCCGGATGTTTTCAATATCCTTTTGCAGGTATTGGATGACGGACGTTTGACCGACAATAAAGGACGTGTCGTCAACTTCAAGAACACGATCATCATCATGACCAGTAACATAGGGTCGTCCTTGATTCGTGAAAACTTCGAGAAGATGACTCCCGAAACACACGACAAGGTTGTCGACGAAACGAAGGTCCAGGTGTTGGAATTACTGAAGAAGACGATCCGTCCGGAGTTCCTGAACCGTATTGATGACATTATTATGTTTACTCCGCTCAATGAAGAAGAGATCCGCAAGATCGTGACCCTTCAGTTGGACAGCGTGAAGAAGATGCTGGCTCAGAATGGTATTGCCTTGGATTTTACAGATGCAGCTCTGGCGTTTATTTCAGACAAAGGGTTCGACCCGCAGTTTGGTGCCCGTCCTGTGAAACGTGTCATCCAAAAGTATGTCTTGAATGAACTCTCGAAAGAGTTGCTGGGTGGAACGGTCAATAAAGATCGCCCGATCACAATCGACAGTGATGGAATGGGCCTGGTCTTCAAGAATTGACCGAAGATGGTTTGATTGATATATTAATTATGTGAAAGGCTTGCTCTCAAAAGGGGCAGGCCTTTTTTTGTTGGTTCGGATGTCCTATCTTTGTGAAAACATTAGAATATGCACAATCCATTACAAGTTCTGAAACACTACTGGGGCTATGACGGGTTCCGGCCGGGACAGGCAGAAGTCATAGACAGTATTCTGTCCGGGCATGATACATTGGCGCTTATGCCGACGGGAGGAGGTAAATCCATTACCTTCCAGGTGCCTGCATTGGCGAATCCGGGTATTTGCCTTGTGATCAGCCCGCTTGTCGCTTTGATGAAGGACCAGGTGAAGAATTTGCAAAAGCGAGGGATTTTGTCGGCATTTATCAGTTCGGAAATGCCGCATTGGGAGATTTTGCAACAATTGGATAATTGCATCTTGGGAGATTATAAGCTCCTTTATATATCTCCCGAACGTATTTCCTCCGAACTGTTTCAGGAGAAGCTGAAGACGTTGTCCCGTAAAGTGAATTTGCTGGTTGTGGATGAGGCGCACTGTATCTCTCAATGGGGAAACGATTTTCGCCGGGATTACCGTTTGATTGCGGATATCCGCGATGCCATACCGCATGTTCAGGTAATTGCCGTAACAGCTTCAGCCACGGCAGCCGTGGTTGCCGATATCTGCGAGCAGCTCCATTTTCGCAAAGGATATAGGATATTCAAGACCTCTTTCGAGCGGAAGAATCTTTCGTTTGTAGTTCGTAAGACAGACAATAAATTAAAGGAAATTTGTCATATCTTATCTGCCGTACCCGGCTCCGCGGTGATCTACAGCCGTACCCGCAAAGGAGTGGAAGAATACGCCGGAAAATTACGGGCGGCGGGCATTTCAGCTGAATATTTCCATGCTGGCCTGGACCCGGTTCTGAAGACAGAGCGGCAGGCCGATTGGGTAAAAGGATTTACGCGTGTGCTGGTTGCCACTAACGCGTTCGGAATGGGGATTGATAAAGGGGACGTGCGTGTGGTGATCCACACGGAGTTTCCTGACTCGATGGAGGCTTATTACCAAGAGGCGGGACGTGCTGGTCGTGACGGGAAACGGGCCTACGCTGTCGCTTTGTTGGGACCGCAGGACATAACGGATATAAAAAGGCGTCCTTCCAATGCTTTCCCGACAATCGAATATATCAAACGGGTTTATGAAGCTTTGTGCAACCGTTTCCAGATCGCGGAAGGTGATGGGGAAGGGGTGTCGGTCTATCTCGACGAACCGGAATTTTTGAGAGATTGGCATTTCGATAAAGGTCGTTTACGTTCTTCTCTTGAAATTTTATCTTTGTCGAACTATCTTACTTTTGAACCCTATCCTAATTCACAACCTTATCTGCGGTATGACCAACCTCGTTGGATGATGGATCGTTTCCTGAGTGACGATTCTCCGGCAGCCAAAGTCGCTGTTGAGGTTTTACGAAATTATGAAGGGCTTTTTTCTACCGGGGTTTTCGTCAGTGTCGATATGCTGGCAAGAAGAACCGGACTGGAAGCGCGTATGGTGGCGAAAGTACTGGGATATCTACGAAATGTCGGCTTCTATTATGTCCCTCCCCGAAAAGAACCCCGGATCACTTTTAAGATGATCCGCGTCCCTTTGGACCGTCTTGTCATTACGACTGCATCTTATGAAAATCGTTTGGCAGCTTTCAAAATGCGAATTGAAAAGGTGGCGGAATATCTTGAGACTCACGGTTGCCGTCAGGAGTTTATTTCCGAATATTTCGGTATGGAAGGAACACGATGCGGATGTTGTGATAATTGCTTGCAGAAGCGGTAAAAGGTGGTTCAACTTAACCCTATGCGTTACGGAGGCTAATACATAGGGTTAGTCCTCGTAAAGCTATGCATTAGGAACCTGTTTAAGATTCGAATTGATTTTTTTGAATACCTGTATGGATAACGAATATTTTTGTTTATGTTTGTAGCATCTATCAATCAAAAATTAAAAAGATATGAGTGACAAAGATGATTTAATTTATGATGAAGATGATTCTGTAGCATTTATCCAGAACTATCTTCCCCAGGAATTGAAAGGAAAATTCAGTAATGACGATATTAATTATATTGTGGATCTGATTTATGAATTTTATGAGTCGAAGGGTTTCCTTGATGAAAATTCCGATGACAATGCTGAAATTGATATTGATGAAGATGAATTGATCGGGTTTGTTGTAAAGAATGCGCAAAAAGATGGTGTAGGCAAGTTCTCACCTGAAGATATCACTTTTATTGTACAGGGAGAACTTGAATATTGCGATTCCATCAACATGTTCGATTAATAGACTGTTGTATAGTTACAATATAGTTTATAAAAGAATAAGAAGATGAGAAATTTTAAGTTGTTATCAGTTTTACTGCTTTGTATGGCAGTCGTTTTTACGAGTTGTGGAACATGGAACAATACCGCTAAAGGTACGGCTATCGGAGTCGGCGGAGGTGCGGCAGTAGGTGCCGGAGTCGGTGCTTTGGCTGGTAATACTGCATTGGGTTCGATAATCGGTGCTGCCGTGGGTGGTACTGCAGGTGCTTTGATCGGTAAGAAGATGGACAAACAAAAGAAGGAATTGGAAGCTACGCTGCCGGAAGAAACGACTGTCGAAACCATTAATAATGGCGAGGCACTGAAGGTTACGTTTGATTCGGGTATCTTGTTCGCAACCAATTCAAGTACTGTCAGTGCCGCTTCCAAGAGTGCGTTGCGTGACTTGGCTGCCAGTTTGAATGCAAATCCGGATACGGACATAAAAATCATAGGACATACGGATAATACAGGAAAAGTTGATTATAATCAGACGTTGTCAGAAAAACGTGCAAAGAGCGTATTCGATTATCTGATGGAAGACCAAGGTGTGAGCAGTAAGCGCATGACTTATGAAGGCAAGGGAGTACATGAACCGGTTGCCGATAACAGCACTCCTGAGGGACGTGCTTTGAACCGCCGAGTAGAAATCCTTATCCTTCCCAACTCAAAAATGGTACAGGAAGCACAGCAAGGAACTTTGCGATAAGAAATAATAGAAAGCAGAATCAAGAAAGGGATGTCCGAAAGCCGGGCATCCCTTTTTTTGACGATAAACACATCTACTTAAACATAAACCGGTAATAAAACATGTTTATCTGAGAAATATCCATATATTTGTATTGTAGTGTTTGATAACTATTGATAAATAGCAATTATCAAGTATATAAAGCCTTGCCATAGATAATATGAGTGTTAAGAATATGAATACAGATTTTACAATTAGAATTGCCCAACCTGCTGATGTCCTTGAGCTCAAAGACTTATTTCAAGATACAGTCCTCAATATAAACAGGCGTGATTATTCAAAAGCAGAAGTGGAAGATTGGGCATCGTGCGGAAACGATATCTCCCATATAAAAGAAATGATTAGAACGCATTTTTTCATTGTAGCAACTAATCAACAGTTACAGGTTGTCGGCTTTGCATCCATTACCCAACAAGGTTATTTGCATTCTATGTTTGTTCATAAAGATTTTCAAGGTAAAGGTATTGCTACGATACCTCTAAATGAAATAGAACGGTATGCAACTGCAACAGGAATCATACGGATTACATCAGAAGTAAGTTTAACAGCCCGTCCATTCTTTGAACAAAGGGGGTATATAGTAACGGAAGAACAAAAACGGAGAGCAAATCAGCTTTCTCTCACCAATTTTTGGATGGCAAAGAATCTGAGCAAATGAAATAAATTCAAAAGTTTTGCAAATCGTTGGTTGAAGTATGGACAAAATTTTATTGAAAATCAAAAACTTATTGAAGTAATAGGTGAAATATTTGATTCTGTCTATGCCGATCAGCTTCAAATGCAGATAACTGTCAATTCATCGTCATACGCTGTGAAGTTCTATGAAAGTTTAGGCTTTTCAAAGACTTCTGAAGAACAGGAAACAGATGGATTAAAATATACCCCGATGCACTACTGTCCACTAAGAATGGACGGCCTTATCACAGGATAATACACGAGATTGCTGTGTTCATTAACAGTCTTTATAACCGTTCTAAAATCTTCAGACAAGTTAATTAACACTCTTGAAAAGGGAGAATGCAAACCTTTTTTAGTTCATGTTGTTTAAATAGTAACTTATATATAAGTGCATAAATAATAGTATAAACTGTTTTAAACGTTGAATGAGATGAAAAAGATTCTTCCTTTTTTCTTATTGGTTCTTTTACTGGCATCTTGCCAGAAGGATCCGGACATGTCAAAACTAAGCGATGATTTCGTAGTATTCACTGATCACAGCAAGGATGCTAATTTCGAATCCTTTACAACTTTCTACATCCCTGATAGTGTAATGGTTATCGGTAGCAGTGAAAAACCGGAATTCTGGAGTGCAACAGAAGCTGACGATATCGTCTCTACTTTGGTTAGTGGCATGGAAGGCCGTGGTTACACACGTGCATCGGATAAAGAATCTGCGGATTTGGGTTTGCAGGTTTCTTTTGTGAAAAATGTAAATTACTTTACGAACTATCATGACAATCCTTATTGGTGGTGGGGGTATCCGGGATATAACTGGTGGTATGGCTACTGGGGTAATTGGACTGGCGCATGGAATGGATGGTATTATCCGTATCCTGTTGTATACAGCTATAGCGTAGGTTCTTTATTGGTTGAACTGGTCAATTTGAAAGCTCCGCTGCCAAAATCTGCAGATGCTAAACTTCCGGTTCTCTGGACTGCTTACATGACTGGCTTGCTGTCCGGTTCCGACAAGGTAAATATCGAACTTTCTACTCGTGCTATTGAGCAGGCTTTTGTACAGTCACCGTACCTGAAAAAATAATTAAACGCGAATTAAAAGATAAATTTGAGTCTTATGAAAAAGATATATAAATCAATAAAATTAATCGCTTTACTTGTTGCCTGTTTAGCGATACCTTCCCTGGCTGGTGCCCAGGTTGTAAAGAACATGTATTTTAATGTTGACTGGCAGATTAACTCTCCGTTCAGCCAGGATTTCTCAGACAAGACAAGTGGTTGGGGAGCACATGCGGAAGCCGGTTATTATGTAATTCCTAATTTCTCGGTAGGTGCATTTATCTCTTATCATACCAACAATAAGTATATCGACCGTCAGACGTTGCCGGTAAGTTCTACATCGGCCATCACTTCTGATCAGCAGCATTCTATCTTTCAGTTGCCTTTTGGTGCAGCTTTTCGTTACAACGTAGCTCCCGAAAGCCAGTTCCAGCCTTATGCTGGTGTGCAGTTAGGTGCAAGCTATAGTGAAATGTCGACTTATATGAATGTAATGAAAGTATACGACCGTAATTGGGGTTTCTATGTATCTCCCGAAATCGGTATGACTATGTATTTTACACCTCAGAAACAGATCGGTCTGCATGTCGCTGCCTACTATAATTATGCAACCAATAAAGGAGAAGTCCTGAGTTATTCGATCGATGGATTGAATAACTGGGGCATCCGATTAGGTCTTGCCTTCTAATGGAAGTTTGTTCTTTTAAGTGTTTTATGTAGTTTATGGGGAACGGGAGGCTGTCGTAATGACACCTCCCGTTTTTTGCTTTACAGGATTTGTAGTTTGAGGCCGAACGAGAGGCTCAGATAGTCTTTGGGTTTCAGATAACCGTTCCCGATCTTGTTTATCAGATATAGGTCACAGGTACTGAGTTCGTAGAAGAAAGAAATGGATTTATGCCAACTCTTTTTTGTGTTTAGTTTCAATGTGAATCGCTCTCCAATAAAAACATGGGTACGGATGCGGGTGGAGAACCAGTAGTAACCTTGTGGATATTTGTCCGGCTGCTTACCCCAGAAGTCGCGATCTAAAAGAGTATTGATATAGACACCGCAGGCAAGAGGTTCGAAAGATAACTTGTCGGCGATATGGATGTTCCAAGGGTAATAATTCTGTTTGAGTGTAAGAGTTGCCATAGCATGGCGGTCCGAGTTGCGGGGAACTATCCCCAAATATACATCTGTTTCCCAGTGATTACGATAATAATTCCAACCTGTTCCGAGGGAAAGCATACCCATTGATCCGGCGAACTGTAGCTTGGTATAGTGGGGAATGAGTTTTTCCCATCTGGATATATATTTTTCTACACGTTTTTTATATCGCACATTATCCTCGATTTCCTCCTGTGCTTGTAAAGTGCCGGCCAGGAAAAGAAATAAGAGCATCCATTTAAAAATTGATAATTTCATACGTGTAGCCGTCTGGGGTTAGGGTAAATAATAGGTAGTTACGTTTGGCTATATTGCTACAGCCGTAGTAGATGAGCCCATCGTCAAAAAGGTCTTCCACCTGTAACTGATGGTTATGTGCGTTCAGGCAAAACAGCAAAGAGGGAAATTCACGGATATATAGCTGAAATACGTCTTTTACATTATTATCGAACTGTTCGCTTCCGGGACGTGCATGCATGGCAACGATCGTGCGGCTGTAATGCCGGGTACTGTCTTGCAGCTCTTCTTTTAGGAAACCGAAATCAGGGACAGGGTGGGAGTAGTCGTATTCGATCGCATTGGTATTTAGACAAACGAATTTGACGTCCCGGACGATAAAGGAAAAGTTTTCTTCTCCGAACAATTTGTTGAAAACCTGGTCACCATTGCCGATTACGTCATGATTACCGATCAATCCGACATACGGGATATCGAGTTTCGACAGGATATCGACGGCCCATTCGTATTCTTTCTTCATGCCGAACTCGGTATAGTCTCCTCCATGTATGATGAAATCGATACTGTCTTTTTTTGTATTGATATGTTTTACGAAATCTTCCGTCTCGTCGTAGCTACGTTGGGTGTCGCCCATCAGGACAAAGCGGATCGTGTCTTTATCTTTTGTTGCTGCCTCGATAAGTGGGATGTTGTGGTCGTTGATATCGCGTTCGGAAATGGTGAGCCGGCCGTCATACGGATGGTAATCGATCAGATCACATGCAGACAAGAATATGCACAAGAATAATGGTAGAGTTTGTTTATACATGACATCCTAACTTTTATTTGTGGCAAAGTTAGGATGTCATGCTACTTCAAAAAAGGTCAAGATGCAATGAATAATGTGCCAATGTGATAATATACCAATGTGCCAATACGAAGAAATTCTTTCATTGGCACATTATTTAATGTAATTATAATATCGGTTGAAGAAGTTTTTGAACCAGCCTGTCTTCATCAATCCTTTTTCGAAAAGCAGGATTCCTAAAAGAGCGCAGCAGATTCCCAATGTCACATCTATAATATAGTGATGTGAGGTGTAAACTGCTGTTCCCCAAATTCCCGCCATGATGATGGCAAACAGGATAATCACAAATTTATTGCATTTATTGATAATCGCATAACATAGCGCCACAACCATATATGCGGCATGTAATGATGGAACTGCCGCGAATACGTTTGCGTTGCGGCCATAGATGGAATCGAAGATAGAAAGGCCGGTCAATGTGTCGAACCTACCGAGACCGGCAACATTACCCGGTGTGTCGAGTACCGGTTCAAAACCATAATTGATTGCATACCAAGGTGGTGCTGCCGGATGGAGATAGTATCCGGCAAAGCCAATCAGGTTGACGAACAGGAATACCATCGAGAAATGGAGGTACGAATTACGGTATCCCTTGAGATAGAGCCACAATCCGAAAGCTATCGGAACAGGGACCCAGCAGAGATAAAATATACCTGCAAGGATGTCCGCAATCCGGCAATTATGGATCGCGAAATATTCGCAAGGAATTAGGATATTCCCATTATCATTTATACCGAACAAGCTTTTTTCCAGATTATATAGGTTTTCCACGTCAATTGAGTTAGCCTCGTAATTTGGGAAAACACGCATCCAGTCGTATGAAATGCCGAAAAGAGCGAATGGCAATAAGGCAACAGCTAATTTACGGGTTGTCTTGCCAGCGAAGAAGAGGAGGAGGTAAAGCCCAACCATGAACACATGCTCCGGGCGCAATCCGATACATACGGCTGTCAGCAAAAGAAACAGCGCTGTCAGGCCGATAACAGTCCCTGCCTCCTTCTTTGACGGGAGTACAATTGTTCCTTTCATTCGTTATCTTTGCTGCTCAATAGTTTACGACAATGATTCAGGCGTGCGAATGCCGTGATGTTGGAGAATATCGCAACGATCAGCAAAGGAATGACGAATATCATGATCGGTTCGAATATCTCGTTGTTTTCCATCATGGGTGCAAAGATACCGCAGCAGAGAGCCCCTAATCCGGTCAACACTACGCGTTCGGGACGTTGCATGAAACCGACTTTGCATTCAAGTCCCAATCCTTCGGCACGGGCGCGGACATAGCTTACCATTAATGAGCCGATCAAAGCAATGAAAGCGACGATCGAACTGATGACATATCCCTGATTGATCAGGTAGAAACATATCCCGAAGAAAACCGTCAGTTCGCTGTAGCGGTCCAGTACCGAATCGTACAAGGCTCCGAATGTGGAACTCATTTTGCCGATACGCGCGACCTGTCCGTCCATCATGTCGAACAGTCCGGCAAACAAGATGATGCCGCCACCCCAGCCGATATAGTAGAAATCACCTCGTTCTCCTTTCATTCCGGCATAAAGGAATATGCAAGCAGCCACAATATTCAGGATTAATCCTGTTGTCGTAATAAAATTGGGAGTGATCCCAATTTTAATCATTCCATGTACGATCGGGTTGATGATCTTGTAGATCGTCTGTTGCAACCAATCTCTAAAAACTTTGAATTTCATATATTACTATTTTGTTTTTATTTTGAGTTCGCTTTCTGGAAACGGTCCCTGATCCTACAGTTCTTGTAGACAAAGATACGTTGCATATTATAGTTCCAAAGAAATCCGACAAGCAGTGAGACTACTATCTTGGAAAATACGAACAAGTCATCAATATAATGTTTCAGTGTCTCCTGGACCCAGGGATTCCGGCTGATCGTTTCCGTCATGAAGTAAATACCCCAGGTATTCAATAGGATACTACCAATCCAGACCAGCAGATATTTGACTATTACATGTCGTTTCTTGCATTCTTTGGATTTGAATGTCCATTTGTAATTGATGATGCAATTCACGATTCCGCCGCAGACAGAACCAGTGAAGGTTGCATACACGTAATAAACTCCAAATAATTTAACCAACAAGATTGTGACCAGAAAGTCTGTCGCACTGGCGACTTGTGAAGAAAATTGGGCTCGTATAAACATGAATATCCCGCCTTTCTCCGAAAACGCTCTTGCACTTTTCTTTATCCAATCAACCATCTTGCACCTATTAGCAGGATGAGACTATATATTCCAGCCAAAATATCATCCATCATTACTCCGACTCCTCCCTTGAGATATTCCATTTTGCGTATACCCAACGGCTTGAAAATATCGAACAGGCGGAATAGCGCGAATGCTGCCAGTGCATACCACAAGTTACCGGCCGGTGCTGCCAAAAGCGGAATCCAGACACCTACCATTTCGTCTACTACTACCCGCGAAGGGTCTTCTCCCCAAATAGGTTCGACTGCGTTTGCCGAACGGATGCCGGCAATCGTAAAAATACCGATCAATAACGCGGTTATAATAAGAAGTAGAGTAGGAGATACGGCGCACGACAATGCAAGCCAGATCAGCGTAGCTAACAAGGCTCCCGCCGTTCCCGGAGCAAACGGAGAAAAACCGGAACCAAAGCCTGTTGCAATGATAATATGAATTAGTGGAACTCTTTTCATCCTGTCAGTAAAATGTGTGCAAAGTTATAAAAATAATAAAACTTTCCCCCTCATCAGGGAGAAAGTTATATCGAGAATTCCATCAGCATGAAATTTTAGTTTCATAGGCATGGAACAAAAGTTTCGCTAAGATGGAACAAATGTTTCATCCCTATGAAACTAAATTTGTATTACCCTGAATTTTAGTCCAAATAATTAGGGGCTTTTTCTCCGATCATATCGCGCAACGTCTGCTTAACCATTCTCCATTGCTGGAAGAGGTCATGTACGGGCTGATGTTCGAAGTCGTGCATCGGGCTCTTGCAGAAGAAAGACAACCAAGTCTGGATACCACACATACCGGCACGCAGGGCCAGATCGCTGAACAACACCAGGTCGAGTGCGATAGGGGCAGCCAAGATGGAGTCGCGGCAAAGGAAGTTTACCTTGATTTCCATCGGGTAACCCATCCAGCCGAAGATGTCGATATTGTCCCATGCTTCTTTATTGTCCTTGCGGGGAGGATAGTAATTGATGCGTACCTTATGATATACGTCTCCATACAGGTCCGGGAATTTTTCGGGTTCGAAGATGTTGTCAATGACAGATAGCTTGCTGACTTCTTTTGTCTTGAAGTTTGCGGGATCGTCCAATACCTCGCCGTCACGGTTTCCTAAGATATTGGTAGAGAACCAGCCGCTTACACCTAACATACGGGTTTTGAACATCGGAGCCAGCACTGTCTTCATTAAAGTCTGTCCGCTCTTGAAGTCCTTACCGGAGATAGGCACATTCATCTTTTTAGAGAATTCCCACATGGCGGGAGTGTCTACACACAGGTTAGGAGCACCCATGATGAACGGAGCACCTTCTGCGATAGCGGCATAAGCGTAGCACATACTTGGAGAAACGGCTTCCGTATTGTTGTCCTTCATTGCTTTTTCCAAAGCGGCAAGCGACATGTGCTCGTCAGACAGCGGAATATAGATTTCCGTACTTGCAGCCCATAGAACGGCGATACGTTCGCAGTTGTTGGCTGCCTTGAATTCACGGATGTCCTGGCGGAGCTGTTCAACCATGTCCCAACGGGTAGCGGCCTGTTTGATGTGCGTGCCGTTTAGGCGTTTTGCCCAGTTATGGTCGAATGCGGCCGGCATCGGTTTGATTGCCTCCAATTCGTCTTTTACGCCGTTCAGGTCTTTTTCTTTCAAGACTTCTGCGTATATGGCCGCTTCGTATGCATTATCAGGGAAAATATCCCATCCGCCGAAAACGATGTCATTCAGGTCGGTCAGAGGAACAATATCTTTGATCGCTTTTTCTTCTCCGTTTTCTAAACGCATTGTAGCTAACTGTGAGATTGAGCCGATAGGTTTAGCCAATCCTTTACGTGCAGCCAACGTACCTGTAATCATAGTAGTCGCAACTGCACCGCCTACCCCAACAACCAGAATACCAAGTTTTCCTTGGGCTTCTTTAACTTCGATTTTTTCCATGTCAAATTAAGTTCAAAATGATTGGGGCAAAATTAGGTTTTCTGGTTGAGACATAAAAGGCTATATGCTGGCTTAATTGGTCAGAAATACTATAAAATAGGCCTTTTTTACATATTATTGTATTGAAGCCTCTTTTTCAAACTCTTTATGGTTATTAAGGATGTTCTTAGGGAAAAGTCTTTTTTATGTGTTTTTTTTGAATTGTTATGAATTAATTCTTGGTTTCATGGTGCAATATCCATTTTTAATGCTTTTCTTTGTACCCGACAAGCAAAACTGTTTGTGTAGTTCTTTATCTCCGACTTAATATTCATTGCAGAATATGATTTAGCAGACATTGATCTTTCCTAAAAGTTTTATTGTTTCAATTTTTTATTAATTATTTTATATCATTTTTTTGTATGAATATTTACATTGGTAACCTGAACTATCGGGTTAGAGAGTCTGATTTACAACAGGTTTTGGAAGAGTACGGTACGGTTGAATCAGTTAAATTGATCATTGACCGCGACACTCGTCGTTCTAAAGGTTTTGCTTTTGCAGAACTTCCTAACGAAAACGAAGCGAGAAACGCTATCGAAGAATTAAACGGTGCTGAATACGAAGGTCGCCAGATGGTTGTAAAAGAAGCAACACCGAGACGCTAATAAATAATAGCATCAAAGTATACGAACGGGGATATGGACAAGATTCTATATCCCCGTTCTTCGTTTATTCCTTTTTAATTGTTACGTTTGTACTTAAATTTGCAATAGATGAAAAGTCTTTTAAATATTTCTTGTTTGCGCATTAGTTTGTGTATCCTGTTCTGTTTGGCGGGTACTTCATTTATCTACACACTTTATGCCCAGATTCCGGACCGCGTTTTCAAGACGGATTCCCGGATAGATCCGGAAAAGAAAGGGGAACTTTCGGTCGAAATTGATAATCTGAGTTTCTTTAAGGATGATGAGTATACCGGTTCGTTTATGAAAGGCTATACATTGCCGGGACTTTGGTTACAGGCAAAGGCTGTCTATTATCCGTTGGAAATGCTGAAACTCGAAGCTGGTGTTCATTTGCAACGTTTTTGGGGGGCGAATCGCTATCCGAATATGGCTTATCAGGATATTGCGCATTGGAAAGGTGATCAGTATCAGAAAGGTTTTCATGCACTTCCTTGGTTCCGGGCGCAGGTGGCCTTGTCTGATCATGTGAATATCGTGCTGGGCGATTTGTATGGGGCGGCCAATCATAATCTGATAGAGCCATTGTACAATCCGGAATTGAATATGGTTGCCGATCCAGAGATGGGATTACAATTGTTGTATAATTCCCGCCGGTTCGATTTGGATGTGTGGGTGAATTGGGAAAGTTTTATCTTCAGGGAAGATATCCATCAGGAGGCTTTTACGGTTGGTTTGTCTACCCGTTTCAAGTTTAACGATCCGAATTCGCGTTTTCATTTTTATGCTCCTTTGCAAGTTTTGGTCCAGCACAGAGGAGGAGAGATCGATACGATCCTGACCAATTCTGTCCAGACATTGATGAACGGTGCTGTCGGAATTGGGGGAGTGTGGAACACGGGGCATAAGATATTCAAGAGTGTAAATGTGGAACTGGATGCTGCCGGCTATTATCAGCAGGCCGGTAAGTTGTGGCCTTTCGATAACGGCTATGGTGTGTATGCACGTGCATCTGCCGATATTTACGATTTCCGTGTGAAGACTTCCTATTGGAGATGCCATCAGTTTATTTCCATGTTCGGCAGTCCGTTTTATGGAGCTGTCTCGACATCCGATGAAGGTCTTACCTTCGATGATCCTTCTTGTGTTTACTTTGGCTTAGAGTATTCGCGTGAATTGGCAAAAGGTTTTTCGCTTGGCATTGATTTGGATATCTATGAGCATTTGCCTGTCGTGTTTCGCGGTACGGAGCAGAATGGCTATAAATCATTTGCCAAAACCAGTTTCTCTGCCGGGATTTATCTGAGGGTAACCCCGTCTTTCCTGATAAAGAAATTCTAGAAGTTAATAGTTATCCTGTTTTCTGCTCGGGCGGAACAGGGTGAAAAGCAGGGCTGCAATGATAACCCAATTCGTGACAATCATTGTCGTGAACAGGTCGATTAGCTGCGGTAGCTGCTTTCTTGTGCAGTCGGACAATTCGTTCAGAGAGCCGCTGAAGTTTCCATATAATCCCCAAATCATAATCGCTTGTATTATGAGTAAGGCGATAGCCAATCCGGCACAGATATATTTTGTGAAATTATTCATGTTTTTAAAGTATTATCTACAAAAGTATAAAAAATACCATTGTCTTGCATTTTATTAAAGGAGAATGTCTGTAAATAAGCAAAGTTTGTAAAAATATTATTATTTTTGCGGGTGGGATGTTAATTGAATGGTCTTAAATCGCTGGTAGTATGTTCGATATTTCTTTATTGTATGAACTGAAGAAAGGGAATAGAGAAGCCTTTAATGGTGTTTTCCGTTACTATTATCCCCGGATAATGGCTTATACTGCTTCTATGGTTGAGCAAAAAGCAGCGGAGGATATTGTTCAGGATGTTTTTCTGTATGTTTGGGAAAACCGTGAAAAGCTATATGTCAGTGATGGTTTCCATTCTTATCTTTTTCAATCCGCTTATACTCGTTGTCTGGACTATTTCAAGAAAAACCTCTCGATTGAAAAATACCATTCTCATACTTACGAGAAGTATTTGGAAGATTATCAAAATCTATTGAAAGGTGATGATTCTGTTATAGAGGAGCTTTCCGTTAAGGATTTTTATCGCCATTTGTATGAATTACTGGAGCACCTGCCAGCGCAGCGTCGTGAAGTTTTCATCCTTACTTATATAAAAGGGCTGACGGCTAAAGAAGTTGCGGAGCAGACCCAGATGCCGCAACGCACGGTGGAGAGTCATTTGTATTTGGCGCTCCGGTTTTTAAAGGGACATATGTCCAGAAATGATTATTATATGCTTTGTGCCGTTTTTCTTTCGCATGGCACATACGCTTGATAAATTAATATAAACGAAAAAAAATCATTTTTGCTCAGTAGTTTTTCGTTGTTGGTCGTTTTGCCTAATATAACAAGGTAGAAATGGAGTTTAATTACGCACTTTTAGCAAAATATCTGATTGGCAGCCTTTCCTCGGAAGAAATGGAGGAAGTGATGAGGTGGCGTGATTTGTCGGCTGAGAATGAAACTGTTTTTTCTGAAGTGTTACGTTTGCGTCTTTCGTGGAATACAGCAAAGTATGCGGATAACGAGCGGATAGATATGGCTTTGGAAAAGGTAAATGTCCGGATTAACCGGGCAAGGCGTTACCGGATTGCCCGGTCTTTGTTGAAATATGCAGCTGTTATCTTGCTGCTTGTTTCGTTTTCAGCTGTCGGATGGAATTATTTTAAGCCGGAAACTTATATGACTATCGCTTTAGGAGATAGTGAAGGCGTAAAAAAAGTAACGCTGGATGATGGTTCGGTAGTTTGGTTAAGGGGAAATTCCGTATTGAAAATACCGCAGTCATTCAGTGCCGTCAACCGGACGGTCTCCTTGCAAGGAGAAGCATTCTTTGACATCGCAAAGAATGCTAATTCACTATTTATCGTTGCTACCGATTATGTGAAAGTAGAGGTACATGGAACTTCTTTTCATGTTAATGTTAACGCTGGAAATAAGTCTGTAGAAACCGTTTTAGTAAGAGGATGTATCAGCTTGCATGCCTTGAACGGAAAGAAAATCTTAGAAATGAATCCGGGAGAACGTGTTGCCTATTCCTGGGATGAAAATACCTGTTTTACGGATCATGTCGATGTGAATGTCTGTGCTGTATGGCGGTTTAACCAACTGGTTTTTGAGAATACTACACTTCGTGAAATCGCCAATCAATTATCAATCAAATATAATGTAAATGTAAACATCGAGTCGTCGAGGCTGGCTCAACGCAGGTTTCGTTGCGTGATCAATGAAGACGAGCGCTTGCCGGATGTTTTGGAGCAGCTTTGCTATTTGGCGCCGATTACCTATCGAATTGAGAGTTCCGAAATTTATATATCTGAAAAACAAACAAAAAAATGAATGTCTATGGGAAATTGAAATGTAATCTGAGGTAAACAGTTCCGTAATATCGGGGATATTCCTTTGCAGCGGTTAATTAAAAAATGCTGTCCGGTATGGGAAGTGTTATTGGTGGGTACGGGTGTATCCGGTAAAAAGTTAACTGTTTTTTATAGTACTAACAAAAACGAATCACATGGTATGAATAAAAAAGTATCTATTGCGACATTATCGGCATTTTTAGTCGCAACATCGCCTGCGATGGCGGTAAATGAAGCGAATACTTTGTATGTGAATCTGGAATTGTCTTTGAACAGGACAACTGTAGGTCTGGTCATACAAAGTATCAGCGAGCAAACGGGCTATGAATTTTCTTATGATGAATCTATTTTAAGTAAAGAAATTTCAAAAGTATCCGTCCGTGTAAAAAATGAACACATCGAAAGTGTTTTAAAGAAAGTCTTTAAGAATACGGATATTTCTTATCGGATAGTCGATAATCGGATTTTCCTACAAGATAACGCAAAGACAGAAAATGTGTCTTTTGCAAGTGTTCAACAAGTCAAGAGAACGATCAGAGGTACGGTTGTCGATAATACCGGTCTTCCTGTTATCGGGGCAAATGTCATAGTGAAAGGAAGTGCCGGTGTTGGTACGGTGACAAATGTCGACGGTGATTTTACATTGGAGGGAATTGAAGACGGTGCGACATTGATGATTTCCTATATTGGTTATGTAGATCAGGAGGTTGCCGTAGCGAAAGGAAAAAACGATTATAAAATCACAATTCACGAAGATACACAGAATTTGGATGAGGTGGTTGTTGTCGGTTATGGAACACAAACGAAAGTAAACCTGACAGGAGCGGTAAGCACAATTGGTAAAGATGAATTGATCAACCGGCCGGTGACGAATGTATCTTCTGCTCTCCAGGGATTGACTCCGGGGGTTACGATAACATCTGGAACAGGGCAGCCTGGTAGTGACGGGGCAACTATACGTGTTCGTGGAGTCGGAACCTTGAACAATGCTAACCCTTATATTCTGGTGGATGGGATAGAAACTGGAACTTTCGATTCGATCGATCCTAACGATATCGAATCGATTTCGGTTTTGAAAGATGCCGCTTCGGCTGCTATTTATGGTTCTAAAGCTGCCAATGGGGTAATCTTGGTTACGACCAAGCGAGGGAAAGCCGGAAAAGCAACAGTCTCTTATAATGGTAATGTTAGTTTTTCGAATGTATCGACTTTGATTGATCGCTTAAGTTCTTATGATTATGCCCGTCTTTATAATCAGTTATTGACATCGGATGGGGCGTCTCCTCGTTTTACAGACGAAGATCTCCGTTTATTTCAGGATGGAACGGATCCTTATGGGCATCCGAATACAGTTTGGACAGACTATATTTATCGGACCGGTTTTATGCATAAACATAGCCTCAATGTCAGTGGAGGGTCGGAAGATGTGAAATATATGGCTTCTGCAGGTTTCTTAGGGCAGGAAGGCACATTGAGGAATTCGGATCGTCAACAATTTAATTTGCGAACGAATCTGGATATCAAATTGTCGGATAAATTTACCATGAGGACTAACATGGCTTTTATTCATAACGACTATTCCGAACCGAATGCGTCTTATGGAGGCGGTTCTACTCAATTGATACGTCAAGCGGACCGTATAGCCCCTTGGATTCCATATAAGAAGGAAGATGGTTCTTACGGTTCGATCTCAGATGGAAATCCTGCCGCTTGGGTCGATATTAATAGTCGGAAATATCATTTGTTGCAAAATTTCTCTGGAATACTGGCCTTTGACTATCATATTATAGACGGTCTGACATTCACATTACAAGGTGCTTATGTAACGAATATAAAGGAAACAAAAGATTATCGCAAAGAGTGTTGGTATGACGATGTTAACTATCACGGACCTGACCAGTTGACCGAGACGATTTCGAGATGGAGCCGTTATACATTGGATGCTTTGTTGAATTATGACAAAACTTTTAACCAGGATCATCATTTCAAAGCGATGGCTGGTTATAAGATCGAAAAGTATGATTATCGGAATTTGGAAGCGTTCCGTAAAAGTTTTCCAAACAGTGAAGTGACCGATTTGAATGGTGGTGATTCTTCGACACAAACTAACAGTGGTTATTCCCGTGAACTGGCTTTGTTATCTTATTTCGGACGTCTCAATTATGACTATAAAGGCAAGTATCTTTTGGAAGCCAATTTCCGTGCCGATGCTTCTTCTCGTTTTGCAAAAGGCTATCGTTGGGGATATTTTCCTTCTTTCTCTGCTGGATGGCGCATTTCCGAAGAAGATTTTATGGAAAACACGCATGGCTGGTTGCAGTCACTGAAACTTAGAGGATCTTGGGGATTGCTCGGAAACCAGGATGCCGTATCGGATGAATATTATCCTTATTTACCTACGTTATATATAGGAAAGAATTTCCCGTTTGGCGGCTCTGTTCATCAAGGTATTACGGTTGTAAGCCATAAGGTGACGACTATTTCCTGGGAAAATTCGACAAACTGGGGAATCGGCTTTGATGCAAATTTCTTGAACGAGTTTATGCTGAGTGTCGAATATTATAATCGTAAGACCTCTGACATCATTATGGATATTCCTGTTTCTGATACGTTTGGTATATCGGGGACGTATCAGGACAATAAAGGCTCTTTACGGAACAGTGGTGTGGAAGCAAGCTTTGCTTGGAATCATTCCTTCAATAAGGATTGGAGAATGGGAATCAATGCGAATTTCTCCTATAATAAGAATGAGTTGTTGGATTTGGCTGGTGTCAATGAGATTATCGATGGCTATATGATTAATCGAATCGGAGAGCCCTATCAATCTTTTTATGTATATGAAGTAGATGGGTTGTTCAAAAGCGACGAGGAGGCTGCCGCTTACGAAAAACAGTATGGCAATCCATGGTCTTTGCCTTTCAAAGGCGGCGATTTTCGGATTAAAGATGCGGATGGAGATGGAAAGTTGACAGATAAAGACCGGGTGGTGAAAGGCACGCAACAGCCTAAAACGACTTTTGGTTTGACACTGAGTGCTGGTTGGAAAAATTTTGACTTGTCGGTATTTATGCAGGGTGTGACTGGAACAAACCGTTATTTCTCAAGAGATGTCGTCGGTTCATTTATCGGGGATACTTCACATCCGAGTACGAATTGGTTGGATGCCTGGACTCCTGAAAATACAAATGCGGAATGGCCGCGTCTGTTCCTAGAGGAAAACTCGATCAGTTCTCCTCAGCGCGTGAATTCATCTTTTTGGTGTATGAACACGAATTACCTGCGTATTAAGAACGTCAATTTGGGTTATACGTTGCCGAAGAGTTGGACGAATAAGTTAGGAATAGCCAATGCGAAGATTTATTATACAGGCGAAAATCTGTTTACATTCGACAGTTTGCCGTTCAATGCTGATCCGGAGTCGCCGTCGGGAAACTTGGATGTTTATCCTATTAGCAGAAGCCATTCATTCGGTATTAATGTAACTTTTTAAATGAATTATATATGAAACTGAAAAATATATTAGGTCTTGCTGTTTGCTTGGTCGGGACAGGTATCTTTACTTCTTGTGATGATTTTTTTGATTTGAATCCGAAAGATCAGTTGACGACAAACACATTCTGGAACACGTCCGAGGATGTCGATGCAGCAGTAACCGCTGCCTACAATTGGTGGGTCAATAACTATGTTGGATCGAAGTTTATCTTCTACGAAGACAGCTATTCGGATATCGGCTTCAATTATACGAATGCTTCTAACATGAGAAACATGGGTAGAGGTAGCGTTTCTCCTACTGCGGCTCCGAATTATTGGAGGCAGTATGAAACGATACGTCGTTGTAATTTCGTAATTGAAAATATCGATTTGGTTCCGGCTTCAGCCATGACAGAAACGGAGAAGAATGATTTTCTGGCGCAAGTACGGGCAATTAGGGGATATAGTCATGCTTATTTGGCAACTTGGTATGGGGATGCTGTTATTATGGATTTTGTACCAGCAACGGCTGACGATGCTAAACTGCCGCGTGAACCGGAAGCAAAGGTGAAGGAGCATGCTATGAACGACTTGATGTGGAGTGCCGAACATATAGCGGAGAAACCGGCAGAAAAAGGACGCATTGCCAAAGGAACGGTCCTCTCGATGATCGCCCGCTTCAATTTGTTGTGGGGCAACTATACGGAGGCTTTGGATGCTGCCAATAAAGTAATAGCTCTGAATCAGTATGAATTAGATCCTGATTTTCTGAATATGTTTTCTATGGCCGGACAGAATTCAAAAGAAATTATTTGTACTTATGAACATGTCCAAACGACTTATGCTTATGGTGATGTGATCCGTTTCTATAATAATTCGGATGGTGGCTGGGCTTCTTTTGTGCCGACTCAAAACATGGTTGATATGTTTGAAATGGCAGATGGCAAGTTGATCGATGAAGCTGGTTCCGGTTATGACCCGGTCCATCCGTTTTTCAATCGTGATCCACGATTGAAAAATACGGTTATTTATTCCGGATTGGATTGGGTGGGGCGTAATAATGTACCCCGGGTTTTCAATACGCTCGACAAGACGCTGCCGAACGGTTCTTCGAATAAAGATTATTATACGGCGGCGGATAATGCTTCCCATACCGGTATGTTGTGGGCTAAGTATTTGTATCCCAGCCAGGGACAATATTCAGCTGCAATGAATGACGATGCATTGTGCCCGATTATCTTCCGGTATGCAGAAATATTGTTGACAAAAGCCGAATGTTTGGTCGAACTGAATCAGGATTTGCAGGAAGCTATGAACATCATCGACCGGCTACGTTTGCGCGGAGGTCATATCGCTGTTGACCGTTCTAAATATGATACACAGGCCAAAGTACGTGAACTGGTAAGGAGGGAACGTACGATAGAATTGGCTGGTGAAGGTTTCCGTTTTGAAGATATCGTTCGCTGGGACGAGTATGACCAGAGCGGAGCCAAAACTGGAAAGAAAGTGGCAGAGACTGTTATGCCGGGTGACTTGTATCGTTTGTGTGGTACTGTCGACTATGATGAACCGGATCCGGACCGTCGTGCCGTGATCGATGTGAATGCTTCTCGTGAAGACCGTTTGGTTGAAGTTCGTTATTTTGACAAGAAGCAATTCCATTTGCCTATTATGCAGGCGGAAATGGATGCGAACCCTCAATTGGTTCAGAACGATGGTTATTAATAGATGCAATAAAACTTATTTACAATGAAGTATATTAAAAAATTGATATATGTCCTTTTGCTCACAGTTGCCACTCAGGTGGCAACTGCGCAGATAAAGATCCTTTACGGACCTTATCTGCAGAATGTAAAAGAGAATGAGGCAACTATTGTCTGGGTAGCGGATAAACCGTCTATCGGCTGGGTAGAGTTGGCTCCGAATGACGGAACTCATTATTATGGAGAAGAACGGCCTAAGTATTTCGATACGACTAATGGGGTTAAAAATACCTCCTTGCTGCATGCCGTGAAGGTAAAAGCGTTGACTCCCGGAACAACCTATCGTTATCGTATTTATTCTCAGGAAGTGTTGTCGCATGAAGGGATTAATGTCATATACGGACGTGTGGCAGCATCGGATGTATACAAAAAGAATGCTTTGACGTTTACAACGTGCGATCCAAATAAAAAAGAAACATCTTTTGTCATGATCAATGATATTCACGGACGTGAAAACATCATTACGAAACTGCTGAATAATGCGAACTACAAGGATAAAGACTTGATTATTTTCAATGGGGATATGGTTTCGGAATTTAAGGACGAACAAACAATCTTTAATGGATTCATGAAGGAAAGCATCGATTTGTTCGCTTCGGAGAAACCTATGTATTACGCTCGCGGAAATCATGAAACCCGTGGTGAGTTCGCCACTTCGTTCCAGAAATATTTCTCTCCGAAAGAACCATTCCTGTATTATCTTTTCAGACAAGGACCTGTATGTTTCATTATGTTGGATACGGGAGAAGACAAACCGGATTCCGATATTGAGTACAGCGGTATTACCGATTATGACGGTTATCGTACGGATCAGGTGGAATGGATGAAGGAACTATATAAAAATGAAGATTTCAAGCAGGCTAAATTTAAAGTTGTCATTGCACATATGCCTCCTTCTGCTGACCTCAATATCTGGCATGGACAGAAAGACGTCTTGAAGAAATTCGTACCTATCCTGAATGAACTCGGAGTGGATCTGATGCTATGCGGACATCTCCATCGAAACAAATATGAGGAACCGAGTGCCGGTATCAAATTTCCGGTATTGGTAAATTCAAATAACAGTGTGGTTTCTGTGGAGACTAATGGTGATCAGATGAATCTGGAGGTTCTTGATTTGGATGGTAAAGTCGTTACAAAGAAGTCATATACGGCAAAGTAATCTTCATCATTCAATGTTACACTTCGCATAAGTGCGATTACTCTGACAGAGATCCGGGTAATCGCACTTGTCTCATTTTGCGTAAAAATATAAATAAAAACACACAGGAAACCGACATCTGGCATTTTTGCTCGTATCTCTCTAATAAACATTTAATTAAAGGATGTCGGTTGAACTTTGTAACTGGCATAGAACCGACACCTTTTTGTTTCCGGCGGTTTGTCCGGAGTTTCCTCGTTTTCACGGAGCAATTAATACGGAACATGCCGGAAACTAATTCGAAAGTCATAGTAAACTAACTCAAAGCATATAATATATTATTGATATGTAGTACTACCTATCGTCCTTATGTAGTACTACCAATCGACAATAGGTAGTACTACATAAGGGTAATAGGTAGTAACTGCTAACGGCTACTTTACTATATGTTTTCATTTAGTTCTTCGGGTGATTTGACTTAGTTTGCGACAGGAAACGAGTTTGTTTGTCCGGTTGCCTGAGATTGAAACTTTTGTTTTTGTTGTAAGTGGTTAATTATTAATGTCTTATTTGCCTGATGAATGACTGCCCATTAATTGTATGAAAAAAATGCTTTTTTGCTCCGTATTTTTCTGAAGTTGTTCGTTTAGTATAAGTAATAGGAAATAAAAATGGATTTTGATTATAGACTTTTAGCAAAATATTTGACAGGCATGCTTTCTCCTGAAGAAATGAAACAGGTAGAAGAATGGCGTGAATTATCAATTGATAATGAGGAGGTTTTCTCTGAATTGATGAAACTTCGCGTTTCGTGGAAGTTCACTCAATATAATACGCCTGAGCATATCGAAGAGGCATTAAATGGATTGAATGCCAAGATAAATAGTAGAAGGCGATTTCAAATACTTCGCTCTGTGATGAGATACGCAGCCGTAATCTTGTTATTTGTCTCTTTTTCTTATGTGGGATGGGGCTATCTGAAACCGGACAATTGTGTAACGATCAGGGTGGAACAAGGGGAAGATGTGAAAAAAATCGTGCTTGCGGATGGATCGGCTGTTTGGTTAAAGGAGGGGTCTTCTTTGAGGATACCTGAGGTTTTTGCCGAAAATAACCGAAAGCTCTCCTTGCAAGGAGAAGCATTCTTTGACGTTGCAAAGAATGCTTCTCCTTGCAAGGAGAAGCATTCTTTGACGTTGCAAAGAATGCTCAGTACCCACTATATGTTTCGACCAATTATGTGAATATTAAGGTTCTTGGAACCGCTTTCAATGTAAAAACAGACGAGAAACACCAAAACGTAGAAACCGTTTTAGCAAGAGGTAAAGTTGCTTTACTCGATAAGCAGTGGAACCCCATTTTAGATATGTCACCGGGAGAAAAGGTGACATATGACAACAATAAGAACGAATATGCCACAGAGGTTGTGGATGTGAATGTATGTACGGCGTGGCGACTGAACCAGTTTGTCTTCGAAAATGTCACGTTGAGGGAAATAGTTAACCAACTCTCCGTAAAATTTAATGTAAACATAAATTTAGAATCAACGAAGCTTGCCCAGCGTAAGTTCCGATGTGTGATCAATGAAGATGAAAGCTTGCCTGACATCTTGAAACTCTTGAAATATTTAGCTCCCATCCAATATCGGATAGAGGGGAAAGAAATCTTTATATATGAATAATAAAAAATGAATGCCTATGATGAAATGACAGATTAGAAAAGTAACACACACAACAAAAGAAAACTATAAACTTAAAAACTTAGTACTAACATTATTGAATCACATGTATGATTAAAAATGCATCAATTGCTACATTAGCAATGTTTTTGTCAGCTGCATCGCCCGCTATGGCGACAAGCGATGCGCATTCTTTGTATGTGAATCTGGAACTGGCCTTGAATCAAACGACAGTCGGTACCGTCATACGAAGTATTAGTGAACAAACTGGGTATGAATTTTCTTATGATGAGACTTTATTAAATAAGAAAATCTCCAAAGTCTCTGTTAATCTTAAAAATGAACATATAGAAAATGTTCTGAAAGAGGTATTTAAGAATACAGGGATCTCTTATAAAATAGTAAATAATCGTGTATTTCTGAAGGATGATAATTCTCAAAGGAGTGTTCATTCCGAACCTGTTGTGACAGCACTCCAACAGCAGAAGAAAAAAATATCAGGTGTTATTGTCGACGATACCGGTTTGCCGGTCATTGGTGCGAATATTGTCCTGAAAGGTGGGGCTGGAGTCGGTACGATAACGAATATTGACGGAGAATTTACATTGGAAGAGATTCCGGATGGAGCTACTTTGCTTATCTCTTATATCGGATATTTGGATCAGGAAATTTTAGTGACGAAAGATAAAAATACGTACCAGATCACCTTGCATGAAGATACTCAGAAATTGGACGAGGTTGTTGTGGTTGGGTACGGTGTGCAGAAAAAAGTAAATATGACAGGATCCATTTCGAATGTGAAGTCGGAAGAACTGTCGGTGATTCCTAATACTAACTTGTCCAATTCATTGGCTGGACGTGCTCCTGGAGCAACCATTACCGGTAATTCTGGTCTGATGGGAGCTTCTTCTGAGATCCGTATGCGTGGTGGATTCGGCGATCCGTTGTTCGTTATCGATGGTGTTATCCGTGATAAAGAGGCTTTTGATAATTTGGAACCGTATGAAATAGATCAGATGAGCTTCCTGAAAGATGCCGCGTCCGCTTCTATTTATGGATCGGCAGCTGGTAATGGGGTTGTGTTGGTCACGACAAAAGGAGGTGTTAAGAATCAGAAACCTGTGTTTAATTATCAGGGATCCTATGCTTTTAGCAAACCTACCCAAGAACTGTTTGCGGATAGATGGACGGCTATTGATGATTTGGATTACCAAAATGCTGTAGCCCGTTTTCAAGGCACGAAAGAGCCGAACGGTGAGGCGGAATATGCTTACTTCCGTGACAACAACATCAATTATAATGTAAACGATTATATTTGGCAGAATCCTTGGAACACAAAACATTCTTTGAGTGTGACAGGCGGAAGCGAGAAAGTGCAATATTATGTAATGGGGTCTTTCTTGGCAGAAGAAGGCTCTTATGTATCGTTGGAAAATAAGAAATTTTCTTTGCGCTCGAATTTAACGGTAGAATTGAGCAAATACATCAAGATGAATGTCAATTTGGATGCAAATCAGTCTAATGACAAGCGTTTCTATTGGCCATTCTCGGATGACGACGATCAGGCTGTGTATGATTTATACCGTTGTACATTCAATGCAATGAAGACAACACCGTTCTACTCTAATTTGGACGGGACACCTTCTGCTACAATTACAGATTATCCGATTTATCAGGATTATGGTTCATGGCAAGGATGGAATCCTGTAGATCAGGTTGTCGGTAACCGTTATCTGAAAACTCGTCGGCGCAATATGAATGGGATCGTTTCGTTCGATTTTAACTTGGATTTCATTACGAAAGGCTTGAGTACGAAGATCATGGGGAGCTATATTGGACATGACTACAATCGGAAACGTTTCATGACTTTCCAGAAGAACTACAAATTTCAGCAGGCAGATCCTGAAGGAAATCGTTTCTTGCCGGCTCCTTTAAATTTGAATGAGTTCAATACGTTCAACTTCTCTCAAAATTATGAAAACTTGGATTATCGTGCTAAACAATTGTGGACCGAGCAGTTCAATTGGTTTGTGAACTATGCCAATACATTTGGTAAACATGATGTTAACGCGATGGTTGTATTCGAACAGGCTTCTAACGGAGGGGAATGGATACAGGCTAAAGGGGAACAACCACTTTCCAACTTAGACCAGATGTTTAATTATTCGAGCGATGCCGAACGTCGTTGGGGTGACGCTGAAGAATATACCGGTGGACGTCTTTCATGGATTGGTCGTTTTAATTATACATTCGATCAAAAATATATAGCCGAGTTCTCTTTCCGTTATGATGGTAACACATTGTTCCCCGATGGGCATCGTTGGGGTTTTTTCCCTTCTGTATCGGCTGCATGGCGTTTAAGTGAAGAATCTTTTATGGAAAATACGACCGATTGGTTGAGTAATTTAAAGCTGCGTGCATCGTATGGAACAACAGGTAATGACTTGGATGTGAATGATGAAGAAATAGCAGCATTCTCTTATCTACAGAAATATAATAAGGGGGGAAATTATGTGTTTGGTAACAATTTAGCTAATACGATTACACCTGGTGCTACGCCGAACTTGGCTTTAACATGGGCTACATCTAAGACTGTTAATGGTGGTTTGGATTTCGGTTTCTTCAATAACCGATTATCTGGTACGGTCGATGCATTCTATCGTAAAGAAACCGATATTTTGGGAGCACGCACCGTGACGATCCCTAATACATATGGGCAAACATTAGCTCCAGAAAACTACGCTGAACGTTCTTGGCGAGGAGGTGAAATCGCTCTGACTTGGATGGATAAGGCTGCTAATGGTGAGATCGATTATTCTGCATACGTGAATTTAGGTTTTGCTCGCGACAAGTGGGATGTCTTGGATGTTTCAGCTACTTATCAGGAAGGTGGAGCGTTACATGCATTGTCACCGGTAGGAAAAGCTGACGGTATTTTGACCGGTTTGATTGCTGATCATTTGTTGACCGATCCAGCTGAAGTTGAAGCCTTGAAAGCGAAGGGATTTAAACAGTATGGTCGTGATCCATATTTGGGTGGTATTTTGTATAAAGATACTCGTGGAGATGGTTATACGGAAGGTCCTGATGGACGTATTGATGGAAATGATGCGTATAACTTGTTGAGTGAAAATGGAACACCGCGTATTAATTATGGTTTTGGTGGTAATATTAAGTGGAAAGGTATCACGGTAGACGTGCATTTTCAAGGTGTTGGCAAATATGATCGTTTTGTCGGTGGAGTTGATGGTGGTTTCTATCAGCATGGTGGTGCCGTTCGTCCTTATTTCCCAATTTGGACAAGTGATAAAGTCTATGATCCAGATTTGAATCCGAATGGTGTTTATCCACGCATTGTAGGGAATGGCTGGTATGAATCAGGTGCAGGAAATACAAGTTACTGGATGCGTAATGGGGCATACTTGCGTTTGAAGAATTTGAATATCGGCTATGATTTGCCGAAAGCGATTCTTCGTCCGTTGGGACTTACGCACGCACAAGTATTTGCCAATGCAACAAACTTGTTCTGTATTTCGGATGTAACGGAATTTTTGGATCCGGAACAAGAATATTATGATTCCTATCCGTTGATGAGAACATTTTCTTTTGGTCTTAATTTTTCATTCTAATTTTAAATCAGAAAGAATATGAAAATGAATAAAATCAAATATGCCATAATAAGTGCAGCTTTCGTATTGGGAGGAATGGCAACCGGTTGTGATACATTAGATATTGACAACTTGAATAGTTACGATGAGTCGATGGTTTGGGATGACGTTAACTTGGCTACGGCGTATGTGAACAATCTTTATTCGGAGTGCTTTGGAAACTGGAGTGCTGGTGCAGACAATAACTCAGAACAAGTGACAGGTATACCATGGTATTTGGGTACTATTACAGAAACAGGTAGCGCTTATAAAAAGTGGGATTATACGACGATTCGCCATATTAACGAGGCTATCAAACGTTTGGAAGAAGGTGCATTGGATAGTAAAACGGCTAATGGCTTGTTGGGCCAGGCTTATTTCATGCGTGCCTATATGTATTATTGGATGGTTTTGCATCATGGCGGTGTTCCTTATATAAAGGTTCCTCAAGACAAGGATATGGATGATTTATGTGTAAAACGTAACTCTACTCCGGAGTGTTTCCAGTTTATGGTTGAAGATTTGGATTATGCCATCACATTATTGCCGGAGAAGATTGCTGGAAGTTCAGCTGATTACGGACGTATCGACCAGTGTTTTGCCAAAGCATGGAAAGCAAAAACTTTGTTGTTGAAAGCATCTCCGCAGTTCAATCCGAACAATCCATATGGCAATGTTTATTGGGAGGAAGCTCATGGGGCAGCAAAAGAAGCTTATGATTTTTGTGTGGCTAAAGGTATTGCTTTAACTCCGAATTATTCAGATATTTGGATACAGGAACAAGGACCGGAGGTTGTTTTTCCGGTAGTGAATTCGAATCCGAATAAGACTTCAGCATGGGAGTACACGACCCGTCCTGCTTCTGTCAGCCGTGACAAATCTTATAGTAACCCGACTTGGGAGTTTGTAAAAAGCTTTCCTATGTTGGATGGAAAACAGTATGATGATCCGAGTAGTAAATATTATGTTGGAGACGAACAGGCTTTACTGAAATCTTTCTGGCAGAATCGTGATCCGCGTTTCAATAATGTCTGTTTATATAATGGTCGGGAATATCCAGTGGCTGGAAAGTCTGCGAATTATAGGCAATATAATGCATTGGGAATCAGTAGTCCTGATGATCAATATGGTGTAAATCCGAATGCACATACGAATGCCGTGAACAATGATATTTTCTCAGGTTTTTATATTTACAAAGCAGCAGATTTAACATTGACTCAGGATAAAGTGATGACGTATGATATTGATTATATCCTGATGCGTTTTGCTGAGGTGATGTTTATCTATGCCGAAGCAGCTAATGAAACCGGACATTCGGAAACTGCTGTTGAAATGTTAAAGCAGATTCGTAAACGTGCCGGAATCGAGGCTGGGAACGATGGACTTTATGGATTGAAAGTCGGTAATCGTGAAGAGATTCGTCAGGCTATTTTGGATGAACGTAATATCGAATTGTGTTTTGAAGGGCATCGTTTTTGGGACTTGCGTCGTACGCGTAATATGATGAAATTGGCTGGCTGGACTAAACATGGACTTGAAGCGATTGCTATCAACCCGGATGGTACGGATATGGATCTGAACACTGCTAGAGCTAAAATTAATAATAATGAGTTGACTACCGGTGATTTTCGTTATGTGATTCGTCAAGTACCTTATACGGAAGCAGCTGAACGTGAGTTCGTGATTGAAGAGTCTTTTTATTTTTTCCCAATTCAGAAAAGTAACATCGACCAAAATCCGAATCTCGAACAAAACAATAACTGGGGCGGAACTTTTAATCCGACAATGGAATAAATTATTACTTTTGTTTTTTCATAAATGAAGAGGGAGGCCAAAAAGACTTACAACCCTTTGGTTGTCCCTCTTTTTAATTTTCTTTATTTATAACTTAATCTATATCAGATGATGAAAACTAAATTCTCTTTATTGATTTTTGCATTGCTGTTTGTGTGCTCCGAAATGATGGCTCAGGATAAGATAACGATTGGGGTTATCCAATATGACTTGGGCGATGTAGATAAAAGCTTTAAGGATTTGCATGATCAGGGATTTGGTTCTTGTGAACTTAATTATCAGAAAAACAAGTTTACAAAAGATTTTGCTGAAAAAGTAAAGGCGGCCTCCAAGAAACATAATATAAAGGTAACAACGGTTGTCGGTGTGCCCGGAAGCCATTGTGTTTGGAATTTTCGCCAGGGACCGGCTACGATTGGTCTAGTGCCAGAAGAAGAACGGGCAGAAAAAATTAAAGTATATCATGAAATGATTGATTTCTGTGCAATGGCGGAAATTCCCGCTATGCACTCTCATTTCGGTTTTATACCGGAAGATCCCTCTTCCGAACAATATAAAGATTTTATCAAGGTCATGCAGGATTTGGCGAATTATGCCAAGCAGCGCGGTGTGATGATCTATTTTGAGACCGGACAGGAAACGCCGACGACTTTGATTCGTGCCATTAAAGATATCGCTACAGGTAATGTGTTTATCAATTGCGACCTGGCTAATTTATTGATGTACGGAAAAGCGAATTCTCTTGATGCCGTGAAGCAGTTCGGCAGCCTTATTAAGGAATTCCATGCTAAAGACGGTAGATATCCGGACCCGAACAATCCGTATGAATTGGGAGCTGAAGTACCCATTCCTACCGGAGAGGTGAATTTCCCGGCTGTCATTGCAGAACTGAAGAAGCAAGGATTTCAAGGAGCATTGACTATTGAATGCGAATTGAATGGTGCAAGACATGATTATGTGATAAAAACACGTGAATATCTGCAAGGATTATTAGATAATTAGTATATTTGTCAGATATTATTTATATTATTAAAATAATAGGTTGCTAATCTATATAAATTATAATTTACTATGAGAACAAGCAGAAGAGGTTTTCTGAAAACTCTTGGAGGGGTTGCGCTCTTTTCGATTGTGCCGCGTCACGTATTGGGAAATGGGTATATCGCTCCGAGTGATCAATTGACTAAAGGTATTATTGGTACCGGAGGGATGGGAAGAGGCCATGTCAATTATGCCGGTACACGTTTGGTTGCCGTTTGTGACGTTGATAAAAATCACCTTGAATTGGGAAAGAAACTGGTGAAGGAAAAAATAGCCGCTTATCATGATTTCCGCGATTTGATTCTGGACCCGAATGTTGATATTGTGCACATCGCCACTCCACCTCATTGGCATGGTATCATGTCTGTCGAGGCCGCTAAAGCCGGGAAAGACATCTGGTGTGAAAAGCCGATGACGCGTACGATCGGTGAAGGAAAGCGTGTGATGGAGGCCGTACAGCAATACGGACGTATGTTCCGCCTGAATACATGGTTCCGTTTTACAGACCAGTTCTATGGACTGGGCACTCCTGTCAAACCGTTGAAGAAACTGGTGCAAAGCGGATTGTTGGGATGGCCGTTGAAGGTGACGATCAGTGCGCATACCGGTTTCAACTGGAAGTTTTTCTGGGTAGGAAAAGAATATCTCGAACCGCAACCGGTTCCGGCAGAGTTGGACTACGACATGTGGCTCGGCCCGGCTCCTTACAAGCCTTATAACCCGCATCGCGTACACCAGACTTTCCGCGGATACTGGGATTATGACGGTGGAGGGCTCGGAGACATGGGGCAGCATTACATCGACCCCGTACAATATATACTAGGTAAAGACGATACCAGTCCTATTAAAGTGGAGGTTGATGCCCCGCAACAGCATCCGGATGCTGTCGGTACTTGGCGTTCCATTACCTACACGTATGACGATGGTTGTCAGATTGTCCTTTGGGGGGGGGACTTCGGTGATCCGAATACGCCGTATATTGCCGGACCGAAGGGTAATGTTTATAAAAATTTTGTATGCGATATTCCCGATTGGGAGAGGAAACTTGCCGATTTCCCCGAACCCGAACCTCAGGTTACGGACTTTATAGAATGTGTGAAGACACGCCAGCCTTTCGCCCTGAACGAAAAGAATGGTTTCCGTTCGGCTACTATTGTCAATATGGGAGCAGTGGCTCTGCGTTTGAACCGGACGCTGAATTTCGATCCTGTAAAACTTGAATTTATTGACGACGAGGCTGCAAATCGTTTGCTGGACCAGCCGATGAGAGCACCCTGGAATATATAACGAATTGACAATTGATAATTAACAATTGACAATTACATAAATAGATAATAATATGAGAAAAGCATATATTTCAATAGCTGCCCTGTTGCTTTGCGGAAGCATGCTGATGGCGCAGACTCCGGCCAACCGTACGGCCAAAACGACCGCTGCCGATGTGTTGGCTCAGATGCCTGCGGCGAAACAAGCGGCGTACAATAAATTGATTGGTGATTTGAGTTCTACTGGCGAAGAAGGTGTTCTGATGCTGGTAAACATGATAAATGCTCCGGGCAAAGGCAGTAACGCAAATGTCGACTACGCTTTGAGTGGTCTTACGCATTATGTCATGGCGAAAGGGGAGGAGAATGCCCGGTTAGTGACTGCAAAGGCTTATCTGAAGGCTTTGGAAATGGTGAACGAGCGTGAAACAAAAGCGTTTATTATCCGCCAACTTCAGATGTTGGGGAAAGACGAATGTATAGATGTACTGGCTTCTTATCTGAACGATGAGTCGTTGAGCGGTCCCGCCGCTCGTGCGCTGGCTTCTAATGGCAGTCAAAAAGCAGGTCAGGCATTGGTTGCTGCTTTGAAGAGTCGTACCGGTTCTTCTAAAACACAAAAGGATGTGATCCGTGCGATTGCCGATGCCCGGGTGGATGGGGCTGAACCTGTTTTGTTGATATTGCAGGGAGCGTCTGATCCGAATATGCAGAAAGAGGTATTGTATGCCTTGAGTTGTGTCGGAAGTTCTAATTCATTGCCAGTGTTAGCAAAAGCGGCCGAGAATGCCGGTTACACGATGGAAGTGACTGGTGCCAACGAAGCTTATATCGCTTTGTTGAAGCGATTGGTCCAGAGTGATCGTGATGCGGTGATGAAAGCTGCAAAGAAATTGCAGAAAGCAGCGGCTAAAGCCGGACAGGAGCAGACACGGGAAGCTGCCTTGCAAATACTTTTAGCAGCCGAGGAACCGGCTAAAGTATCTAAGATGGTTATTGCTGCCATGAAAGATCCGAGCAAGAACTACCGGAATGCGGCTTTGAGCTATGCTTCCGGTTTTGCAGATAAAGAGTTGTATATAGAACTTATGAAAATGGTTCCTAAAGCCAAACCGGAACTGAAAATAGACATCTTGAACTGGATCGGACGCGAGGCCAAGAAACCTGTCAAACATGACATTATCCAGAATCTGGAAATTCGTTTCGATCTTCCTGCCAAGCAGATCCTGTTGGAGCAGCTCGGTGATGTTAACTTTGACGTGAAGCAGGCTGCAACCTGGACATTGGTGAAGATAGGCGATAAGTCCTATATTCCTTCGTTGGCCGAATTGCTGAAGAGCAATGACAAGCAAGTCGTCCTGTTGGGACAGGATGCTTTGGCTGCCTTCCCTGGAGATATCGACGGGGCAGTGGCAAAGGCCGTCTCTTCTGCTGCTAATGCGGGAAAAATAGCTGGACTTGAGTTGTTGGCCATGCGCAAAGCTACTGCCAATATCAATACCGTACTTGATCAGATACAGATAGGCTCTCCAGAAGTGAAAGCCGCGGCTTATGTGGCTTTGAAGGATGTAGTGGGAGAACGTGATATAACCAATATGTGCGGTATGCTGGAAACGGCTGACGCATTGGCTGTTCCTCCCATGCAGCGGGCTGTTATTTCAGCATTGTCCTCTCTTCCGGTTGCCGACCGGGTCGAAACGGTGACACGTCGTATGTTGCAGGCCGGCAATAAAGATTATTTGTATTATCTGGTGTTGGCTTCTACCGGACAACCGGATGCGCTGGCGACAGTCGTGAAAGGTTTCCGTTCTAATACGGGTGTCAAAAGGGATGCAGCCTTCGAAGCCCTGTTGAACTGGAAGGGTATTGAAGTGGCGGACGAATTATATACGATCTGTAAGGAAAGCCCGTCGTCCAACTATTTTGATCCGGCTCTCACTACTTATGTGAAACTGGTTTCCAATCCGGCATTTACAGGTGAAAACCGTTTGTTAAGCTTGCGTAAGGCAATGGAAATTGCCAAAACGGATGCACAGAAGATCGCGATTTTACAACAGATTGAAAAAACCGGAACATTCTTGGGTATGCTGTATGCCGGTGAATTTCTGGATCAGAAACCTGTACAGCAGGCTGCCGCCAATGCAGTCATGAATATTGCTTTGGGTAATAAGGAGTATATGGGGGCAAATGTCCGTGCTTTGTTGAATAAGGTAATGGAGGTGCTTGACAATCCGGATGCCGGCTATCAAAAAGAAGCGATTAAGAAACATCTGGCCGAGATGCCGCAAGGCGAAGGATTCGTTTCTTTGTTTAACGGTAAGGATTTGACCGGCTGGAAAGGTTTGGTACAGAATCCGATTGCCCGTGCGAAGATGAAACCGGGACAGTTGGCCAAAGAGCAGGCGAAAGCCGATGAGGTCATGCGTAAAGGCTGGAGCGTGGAAGATGGTATGCTGATATTCAATGGCAAGGGTGACAATCTGTGCACGGAAAAACAATACGGTGATTTTGAAATGTATGTGGACTGGATGCTTGATCCGGCCGGTCCTGAAGCGGATGCCGGTATTTACTTGCGTGGTACGCCTCAGGTACAGATATGGGATACTTCGCGTGTAAACGTAGGAGCGCAAGTCGGTTCCGGTGGATTATATAACAACCAGGTGAACGAGAGCAAGCCGACGAAAGTGGCCGATAATAAGCTGGGTGAATGGAACAGCTTCTACATCAAGATGGTCGGTGACCGTGTGACAGTCGTACTGAACGGAGAGAAAGTGGTGGATGATGTGATTCTGGAAAACTATTGGGATCGCAAGCTCCCGATCTTCCCAGTCGAGCAGATTGAATTGCAGGCTCATGGCAGCAAGGTTTATTACCGGAATATTTATGTAAAAGAACTCGAACGCAAGGAACCGTTCAAACTTTCAGCCGAAGAAGAGAAGGAAGGGTTTAAGGTTCTGTTTGACGGTACGAATATGCATGAATGGACAGGTAACACGGTTGATTATACCTTGGAAGATGGTTGCATTTCCATGATACCGAGCAAGAGCTATGGTGGAAACCTGTATACGAAAGACGAGTATGGCAACTTCGTGTACCGTTTCGAATTTCAGTTGACGCCGGGTGCTAATAACGGTGTCGGTATCCGTACCCCGATGGAAGGGGATGCCGCTTATGTTGGTATGGAAATCCAGATTCTGGATTGCGAACATCCGATTTATAAGGATATTACTCCTTTGCAGCATCACGGTTCCGTTTATGGAATTATCCCGGCTAAGGCGGAACATCATAGTGCGTTTAAACCTGCGGGTGAATGGAATTATGAAGAAATTGTAGCTAATGGGGATAACATCAAGGTAACGGTCAACGGTGTGGTAATCATGGAAGGCAATATCCGCGAAGCGACAAAGAACGGTACTGCCGATCATAAGGAACATCCGGGCCTGTTCAATAAGAAAGGACATATCGGTTTCTTAGGTCATGGCTCTCCTGTCAAGTTCCGTAATATTCGCATTAAAGAGTTGAAATAATACTTTTGTATATAAGGTTAAGTTGCAGTATGGGCTTGTATTGGCTTATGCTGCAACTTTTTTATATAAGGCAAAATTTGTTGTTTTGGTTTATTATGGCGACTTTTGTGTGATAGTAATAAACGGGTGGATGACAAAAAAAGTATTCATGGAAACTGTTCAGTATCAAACATTATTAGATTGTGCCCAGGTTGGATGGTGGGAGACGGATTTTGAAGCGGGATGTTATATCTGCTCGGATTTCTTGATTGGTCTGCTAGAACTGAAAGGACCACAATTATCTATAACTGACTTCTATTCCTTGATTCGTGAAGACTATCGCAGTCGGATTGCCAATGAGTTTGCTTTCTTCAGAGAGATCGGAATTTATGAACAGGCTTTTCCGATAAAAACTTGTTATGGATATAGATTTGTCCGTACTAAGATTTACAAGCACGGTGTGGAGTCCAATGGTAAAATAAAGGCTTTCGGAATTTTGCAATTAATACCTTTTAGTGAAGGAGATGCAAACAAACTGGTTGAGAATAGTCAGATTGACAGCCTGCTTAGGCATTTGGGCAGCCTTTCCAGGGCGTTACATTCTTTTATCCAGACGAATGATCTACATAAGTCGATCCATTTGGCGCTTACGGAAATTCTGTTTTCAATCTATACGAAAGGACGTGCGTATATCATGGAGTACGGAGATGGGGATACTTTGAGCTGTACCTATGAAGTCTGTAGCAAAGGCATTGCTCCTGTCCGTGACACTTTGCAGAATATTCCGCTTTCGACCTTACGCTGGTCTACCGGAAAGATACAAAAGCTTTATCCGATCCTGATCAATAACTTGGATGAATTGCCTTTGGAGGCAGCGGAAGAAAAACGTTATCTGAAGAAGAGGGGTGCACGCTCCCTGATTATGATTCCGTTGATCATCAAAGGGGTTTCTTGGGGCTATCTGGGAATCGATATCGTCGACAATAACCGTATGTGGAGCCTCGAAGACTATCAATGGCTCTCTTCCATTACCAATATCATCAGCATAATAACGAAGATGGCCCGGACAAACGAAGCACTGGATCATAGCGAAAAGCTGCTTCGGAATATCTATACGAATATCCCGGTCGGTATTGAGCTTTATGATAAGAATGGCTATCTGGTGGATATGAACAATATGGACGTGGAGATCTTCGGACTTCCTTCGAAGGAGGCCGCGTTGGGGATTAATATTTTTGAGAACCCGATCATTCCTGAAGAAATAAAAGAGAAGTTGAGCCGGAGAGAACCGGTTTCTTTCCGGTTGGATTACTCGTTTAATAAAATCAAAGACGAAGATTATTATCCGACGGGCAAAAAAGGAGCCCTCGATATTCTCACAAAGGTCAGCATGCTCTATGATACGAATGGAGATCTGATCAATTATATGTTGATCAACCTTGATAATACGGATAAAACAGTTGCCTATAACCGCATCGAAGAGTTTGAACACTTCTTCAGCCTGGTCAGTCGTTTTGCCAAAGTAGGCTATGCCAAATTCGACCTTCAAAGCAATGAGGGGTATGCTATCGACCAATGGTATCAGAATTTAGGAGAAGCGGAAGGGACCCCTTTGTCAGAGGTGATCGGTGTCTACAATCATGTTCATCCGGAAGACCGGAAAGTAATGGTCGATTTCTTTGAGAACGTTAGGCGGGGAACTGCTTCAAGTATCCGAAAAGAACTGAGGATTCAGAACGGTGATGAATGGCGATGGACTCGTGTGAATATAATGCGGAACACCCAGTCGACTAATCTGGACAGACTTGAAATGATCTGTGTGAATTATGATATAACCGAACTGAAGGAAACGCAGAAGCTGCGTGAGAAAGCCGAAGAACTCGACCGTTTGAAATCTGCATTTCTTGCCAATATGAGCCATGAGATCCGGACTCCGCTGAATGCCATTGTCGGTTTTTCCACGTTGTTGGTCGATACGGACGATCCGGAGGAAAAGAAGCAGTTTGTCGAGATTATCCAAAAAAACAATGAACTGTTGTTACAGTTGATCTCCGATGTGCTGGATCTGGCGAAGATAGAATCCGGTATAATCGAATTGAAACTTGTCGAGGTCGACTTGCGGGAGCTATGTAAAGAACTGGTCGTTTCGATGCGTATCAAAGTACCGGCTGAAGTCGCGCTCTGTGTGGTTCCGGACTTGCCTTCCTATATCATGCGTTGTGATAAGGTGAGGCTGACACAGATCATATCCAACTTTATTAATAATGCCATCAAACACACCAGCAAAGGAACGATCCTGCTTGGTTACGAGATACGCCGGGATGAGATTGAGTTTTCTGTGACGGATACCGGTGACGGTATGTCGCCGGAAGTGCAGCGACATGTGTTCGACCGTTTCTATAAAGAAAACAGTTTCAAGCAGGGGACAGGTTTGGGGCTCTCGATCTGTAAGAGCATAATAGAACAGGTTGGCGGTAAAATCGGGGTAGAATCCGAGATAGGGAAGGGGTCCCGTTTCTGGTTTACTTTACCCCGTTAGATTCATATCTTATTCTTTTTCACCATAGGACAAATCACCGGCGTCTCCCAGTCCCGGAACGATGTAAGAATGATCATCTAGTTCGTCATCGACAGCCGCGACCCATATAGTCGTGATGTCGTCCGGCATTTTACGCTGGAGATATTCGATTGCCTGCTTGCTGGCAATGATGGAAGCGACATGGATATGTGTAGGGTGGCCTTTGGTGCGCAATGCTTCGTAGGCCAGTTCCATAGAACTGCCGGTTGCCAGCATCGGATCCGTTATAATCAATGTCTTGTCTGTTAATCGGGGAGATGCGATGTATTCGATATGAATATCGAAGTTCAGACGGTCCTTGTATTTCCTGTAAGCGGAAACAAATGCATTTTCCGCATTGTCCAGGTAACTGAGGAAACCCTGATGGTAGGGGAGGCCGGCACGCAGGATCGTACTGATGACGACTGAATCGTCGGGAGTGTTCATTGGTGCTATCCCGAGAGGAGATTGAATACCTTTTTTGCTGTAAGTGAAATCCTTACTGATCTCGTAAGCCATGATTTCACCGATCCGCTCGATGTTACGACGGAAGCGCATACTGTCTTTTTGTATATTGACGTCGCGCAGTTCTGCAACAAACCGGTTTAACACCGAGTTTGATTCTCCAAGATTAACTATTTTCATGATTGAATTGTCATTTTTCCGGTGCCGAAATTACTCATAATTTGGACAGGTCGCAAAAAAGAAGGCAACCTTTTTCAGATTGCCTCCCTTTGTCAGGTAAAAAGTCTTACTTCTTTTCTTCGGGTTTGTTAATTGCATCCAGCAAATATTTACCCGGTTTGAATTTTACAGTCGTTCTGGCTGGAATCATAACCGGTGTTCCTGTCTTGGGATTACGAGCTAAACGCTCTGTCTGAGGACGTGGTATCAATGTTCCGAAACCGATCAATACGATCTCCTCGTTGTGGGACATAGCTTCTGTTACGATGTCTACATAAGCCTCCAATAGTTTCTTCGCTTTTTGTTTCTGTAATCCCGATCTCTGGGCCAAGGCCTCAATCAATTCTGCTTTGTTCATGAATGTTTTTATTTAATTAATGATATTCAAGGCAAATGTACGCTTTTCATTGATATGTTGTATCTCTTTTTGCATATAAAGAAATCAGCGTTCATTTCTTATTTAACAACACGTATATGCATTTGTTACGATTTGCGAAACAAAAAATGTTAAATAACCTTTGGCCGCTATATTTGAAAGGCTTTTTTATATACCTGCTGATTGATTTGATATTTATCGTTACTTTTGTCCTGCAAAATAAAACATACGCGAAATGAGAATAGAAGAGAATTACTCGCTGGAGAAACATAATACTTTTCACCTTCCGGTGAAGGCCCGTTGGTTTATGGAATATACGAATGAAGAAGAACTGGGGCGGATCTTCCGGGACGAATATTTTCAGGAATGTTTGTCGTTGCATATCGGAAGTGGCAGTAATCTGTTGTTTATAAATGATTTTAACGGGGTTATCTTGCATTCGCAGATAAAAGGTATCTCTGTTGCGGAAGAGACGGACGATTCGGTATTGCTTCGCATCGGGGCTGCCGAGAAGTGGGACGACGTAGTCGCTTATGCCGTCTCCAAAGGTTGGGGAGGGATAGAAAACCTGTCCGGCATTCCGGGCGAAGTCGGAGCAGCCGCTGTCCAGAATATCGGGGCATACGGTACGGAAATCAAGGATGTGGTCGAGACGGTGGAGACATATAACCAGCTTTCGTTCGAGAAACGTATGTTTACAAATGAAGAATGTCTTTATAGTTATCGGGACAGCTTCTTCAAGAATGAGCATAACGACCCGCACATTGTTACTTATGTAAATATACGTTTGAGCAAAAAGCCTCGGTTTTCTGTCAATTACGGCAATTTGAAAGAGGAACTGGCTAAATATCCAGAGATAACGCTACAAGCTGTGCGGGATGCCGTGATCTCGATCCGTCATCAAAAATTGCCTGATCCCGATGAGTTGGGAAATGCCGGAAGTTTCTTTATGAACCCGGTTATTCCGGTTGTCCATTACGAAAAGTTAAAGAGGCAATATCCGGACATGCCGTCCTATCCGGCAGGAGAGGGGAAGGTGAAGGTCCCTGCAGGCTGGTTGATCGAGCAGTGCGGTTTTAAAGGCAAGTCGCATGGTGCGGTCGGCGTATATGAAAAGCAGGCATTGGTATTGGTCAATTGGGGTGAAGCCAAAGGACACGAGATCGCACTGGTTGCCGAAAGTATTCGTACGGCTGTTCATGACCGGTTCGGTATCGAGATTATGCCTGAGGTAAAATATGTAGGATAAATGGAAATAACGTTTTTAGGGACGGGGACTTCTACCGGAGTTCCCGAAATAGGTTGTCAGTGTGAGGTGTGTACCAGTTCGGATAAACGGGATTGGCGTCTGCGTACGTCCGTGCTGGTGGAGACGGATGGTAAGCGGATTTTGTTGGATTGTGGTCCGGATTTCCGTTGGCAGGTGATCCGCAACAAGACGTATCGTTTGGATGCGGTCCTGATTTCACATGAACATTACGATCATGTCGGCGGATTGGACGACCTACGCCCTTTTTGCCGTGAAAAGGGAGTGGATGTATATGCGGAAGATAATGTGGCGGAAGCTATCGAGACACGTATCCCTTATGTGTTCCGTGCCCATAAATATCCCGGAGTTCCGAACCTGGAACTTCACCGGGTCGGAAACGAGCCTTTTGTGGTTGCCGGAATCCCGGTTACGCCGATCCGGGTGATGCACGGGAAACTGCCGATTTTCGGCTATCGTATCGGTAATATGGCTTACTTGACAGATGTAAAATATCTTCCGGAAGAAGAGTATGCCAAACTGGAAGGCCTGGATGTGCTGATTCTGACAGCTCTCCGCCGAGGAGCCCACCCTACGCATGAATCGCTGGAAGAAGCCCTTGCTAATATCGAAAGGATAAAACCGAAGGAAACCTATCTGATCCACATGAGTCATCGCATTGGTCTGCATGCGGAGGTAGAGAAGGAGTTGCCGCCTCATGTCCATCTGGCCTACGACGGATTACACGTTTCTACCGCCTTGTCTCATAGTCTTTTATTTCGTAAGTAATATGATCGTTCTTGTCCCACAGTTGTAAAACGCTTGTTTCTCAATAGTCTAACAAGCGTTTTACAAATGTCAGACACTTGTTCGACATTTGGCGGAAGAAAAAGATGCAGTTTGTTTTGTGTTAAGACTTGGGTTGTTTAGTCTTAAAAGTTGCTGGCAGAAAAATGAATTATGTCATTTCCTTCATCCGTAATAACCTGAATGCGAAATATTCCAGTATACAGATAAAGGAATGAAGGATTATTTTTCAAAAACTTTTGTTGGAGGATGCGATCTCTCCGGCAATCAATTCATATCCTTTGTCGTTCGGATGGAGACCGTCACCGATAAACAGGCTTTCGTTTATTTTGCCGTCTTGCAGCAGTAGGGCTGTTCCCGGATTAGCAAATTCGTAACCTTCCGTTTCCACCATCTCCTTAATATCGAAGTTGATGTTCCTTACCCATTGTTCCTGATTGCGGCGGGGAAGGATGCCGATCACTTTGACGGAGGCTTCCGGTTGTCGCTGACGGATGGCGGAAAGGAGGAAGCGGAGACCTTCGACGATCTCTTTGTCACTGTTCAGGCCGCAATTGTTCGTGCCGATCATCAAGACGACTTTTCCGGCCTTATAGCCATCCAGTTCGCCATGGTATATACGCCAAAGCACGTTTTCGATACGGTCCCATCCGCAGCCCAAGTTCTGGAAACCGGCAGGACGCATGACTTTTTCCCAGGTCTCCCGTCCATTTTTGTTACGGTGTTCCGGTTCGCCACCCCAATAGTGGGTGATCGAATTACCTAAGATTACAGCTTTAGGCGGATGGTTGCGTACCTGCTCCAGGAAAGCGCGGTGACGGGCGTGCCATTCATACATGTGCGGTTCCCGGCGCTGGGTGACGGGAATGGTTGTTGTCAGGCTGCCCGAAGGTATATGCAGGATTTCCCGGACCTTTCTTTCTACGGCTGCCGCCTGTTGCTGCATGCCGAGATCGGACGGGTGCACATAGTCTACCCAACCGTCGGCCGGTATGTTCAATTCTTCGCGGGACAAATAATACACATCTTTGATGCCTTCTGACTGAATCAGCTCGTATGCCTTACGAGAAGCACGGTTAACCCGGACGACTGCTTTATATTGGGTCGAATCCGTATACATGTTACTATAGCCTCCGTGTTCGATCAATAAAATAGGAGCTGAATGCTTTCCGCGGAGTTGCTTGACGGCGGCGATCGCCAGAGCGGTCACCTCCTCTTCTTTCTGATTAGACAGGTTCGGCATGCAATCCAGTATATACAGCCGGGCATCCGTTTCATTGATAAATTGCAAAACTTCTTTTGCCAACTTGCCGTTGCCGGAAAAGCCGAGGTTTATGAGCGGATAATCCAGCGAACGTTGCAAGATCGTTCCCCACGCCATTGCCGGACGGGAGGCACAGGCCCCTTGTGCAATCGAAGTTCCGTACAGGACAATCGGCTTTTCGGGAGAAACCGGGATGAATTCCAGCTTCGCATCTTCGGGTATACCGATCTCCAACCATTTCACTCCGTTGTATAAAGGCAGATAAAGCCGGTATTCGAAACCTTGTTTGTGGTAGCGGTCTTTGCCTATATTGTTATATGTATAGGTGATCGTGTCCTTGAAAGAATAATTGCCGAAACAGAAATGCCATTCCCCGTCGCTGTTAATGCTGTAGAGGTCGACTCCCGACACTCCGGTTGAAGGCATATGCGGCATGTTCAGGCTGCCGGTAACGGCATAGCGGACTTTGATCTGCGGAGCGTCACTGTAGAAATGAATGGCGAGTCCCGCCGAATGGCGTGACAGGTTCCACAACGGTTCGCTCACCATGCCTTTTGCACGTTCGGGCAGGCGTGTGTAAGAATTTCCGATCTCTTTTGTGAATCCTTGATTTTGGATAACCGGAAAACCTGCTTCCATCGGATTGTGCCATTTCCATTGGGCGGTGGCTGGGAGGAAAAGCAGACAGCAAAACAGTAAACAAATAAGCTTTTTCATGTACATTATCTCTTTAATAACCATATTATGATACAATATCAACAAAGATAAGACAATTTTGCAAAAGCATTTCCTGATTAATCCTGTATATTTGCCGCCAGTGAATTAAATTTGAAAACCATGAAATTAAAAGCTCTTATTGTGCTCTTCCTGATGGGGAGCATGTCACTGACGGCACAGAAAAGCTATCAGTTGCAATCGCCGGACAAAAAACTGCAAGCAGTCGTTACGGTAGGTGACGATATTCGTTTCTCATTTACACACGACGGGACTGAAGTTCTTGCCGCATCTCCCATCTCCATGACGTTGCAAAATGGAGTTGTCTTAGGGGCCGGCCCCAAAGTATCGAAAGTACTGAAAGCCGCAGTCGATAAAGTGATCCCTTCTCCTTTCTATAAAAAGACGGAAGTACAGGATATCTATAATGAAATGACACTCTCGTTCCGGGGTAACTACGGTCTTGTTTTCCGTATGTATAATGACGGTCTGGCCTATCGTTTCACGACGAAGATGAAGAATGATATCATCGTCGTGGATGAAGAAGCTGATTATACTTTCTCTTCCGACCATATGGCTTTTGCGCCTTACGTGAACAGCAAAAAGGCTACATTTGAGGAACAGTTCATGAACTCTTTCGAGCAGCCGTATGTACATGAACCGATCACGAAGCTGAACAGCAAGCGCCTGATGATCCTTCCGCTTCTGGTGGAACTGGACGGTGGCAAGAAACTCTGTATCACCGAGGCTGACCTGGAAGATTATCCCGGTATGTTCCTGAATAACTCGACCGACAAGCCGGTGTTGAAACCGGTATTCGCCTCTTATCCGAAAGTGAAAAAGCAAGGCGGTCACAATAATTTGCAGATGTTAGTGGAAGAACGCGAAGATTATATAGCCAAGACAAGCGGCACGCGTGCTTTCCCGTGGCGTATGTTTATCGTCTCTGAGAATGACAAGCAGCTGGCCGATTGCGATATGGTGTATCGTCTGGCTTCTCCCTGCCGCCTGCAGGATGTTTCCTGGGTGAAACCGGGCAAGGTTGCCTGGGACTGGTGGAATGACTGGAACATTTACGATGTGGATTTCCGTGCCGGTATCAACACTGAAACCTATAAATATTATATCGACTTCGCTGCCGAACATGGCATCGAATATGTGATTCTCGATGAAGGTTGGTCTGTCAATATGGCTGCGGACCTGATGCAGGTTATTCCAGAAATCGATATTCCGGAACTGGTGAATTATGGCAAATCCAAGAATGTCGGAATCATCCTCTGGGCTGGCTACCATGCATTCGACCGGGATATGGAAAAGGTGGTGAAGCATTATTCCAATATGGGTGTGAAAGGATTCAAGGTAGACTTTATGGATCGCGACGACCAGGAGATCGTCAACTTCCTCTACAGAGGAGCCGAAACTTGTGCGAAATATAAGATGATGGTCGATTATCATGGTATCTGTAAACCGACAGGTTTGCAACGTACTTATCCGAACGTGATCAACTACGAAGGCGTTCATGGTTTGGAAAATATGAAATGGGCAGCCAGTACCTACGATATGCCGCTTTACGACGTGACGATTCCTTTTGTCCGTATGGTTGCCGGTCCGATGGATTATACACAGGGCGCCATGCGCAATGCGATCCGTAAAAATTATGCTCCGATCTATACCGAACCGATGAGTCAGGGAACGCGTTGCCATCAGCTGGCTACTTATGTGATCTTCGAATCTCCGCTGAACATGTTGTGTGATAATCCTTCCAACTATAACCGGGAACCCGAATGTACGGAATTTATCGCCAATATCCCGACCGTATGGGAAAAGACGGTCGCTCTGGATGGTAAAGTGGGCGAATTTGTTGCTATTGCCCGCCTTCACGGTAATGATTGGTATGTGGGCGCTTTGACGAATTGGGATGCCCGCGAAGTGGAACTTGACCTGTCTTTCTTGGGTGATGGCAATTATAAACTGGAATTGTTTAAAGATGGCATCAATGCCGATCGTGCCGCCTGTGATTATAAAAAGGAAGTCATACCGGTTCCTGCCGATCGCAAGGTAAAGGTGAAGATGGCTCCCGGCGGTGGTTGGGCTGCCAAGATTTATAAATAAAATGTATTTCCCGTGTAGTTGTAAAACACACGGACCCCGAATGTCTGCCGGAACAACGCGTATTTGTCTATACCCGTACAATGACAAATCCCGATCTGTTCCGGCAGATTGTTTTTCAGGTAGTCTGCTATGATACCGAATTTCCCGTCTTGGGCGTTGTGGATATGGAAACCTCCGGTTAGTAGTTTGAATGTATATCCGTGGAAACAGTTGCCGATAGTCCGGAGGATATTGGTAATTCCCCGGTGGGAACAGGCACTCAATACGGAATAAGTGTTTTCGGCTATCAGTACGATCGCCAGTTCGTCATTAAAAATATCGGGAATAACTCCTTCTGGTGTTTGAGTAAAGAATCGTTCGAAATGAGTATCTTCCGGATTTATGACCGGAAGGTCCGGAAACAGGAATAGTCCTGGAACAAGCTCTATCTGCTTGGTGATAAAGCGGAAGCGGGATAAATCCAGCAGGTTGGAGTCGATGACTCCGTTCTCCCGTTTATCTTTAAATTTCCGGTAAAGGGCTTCTTGCTTACAGATTATCGGAGCTTTTTTATTGACGGCAAGGAAATGCCTTAATCCTCCTGTATGATCGCTATGTCCATGTGACAGGATAAGGAAATCCACTTCCGCAATATCGATATCCGAAAGTGTCGCATTGCGGATAAACAGATCCGATTGTCCCGTATCGAATAATATTTTATACCTGTTGTTTTCAATAAGCAATGAAAGCCCGTGTTCCGCTTGTAAGCTCCGCCCGTAGACGGCATTCTCCACGAGCGTCGTGATTTTGTAATGCATAATCTTATTCTTTTAATACCCGATTACGGGACAAAAATAAAAAATCCCCTTAACAAAAACTTGCTAAGAGGATTTTTTGAGGTTCCTGGCGGATTCGAACCGCCGTACATGGTTTTGCAGACCACTGACTAAGCCACTCATCCAAGGAACCGAAATAAAATCGCGAAAAATAATTTTCAATTACTAAGAGGTTCCTGGCGGATTCGAACCGCCGTACACGGTTTTGCAGACCGCTGACTAAGCCACTCATCCAAGGAACCAATATGTTTTTGTAAACATTCCGGTTTTGCGAGTGCAAAGAAAGATAATATATTTGGAATATGCAAATCTTTTTCTCTCTTTTTGTTTTCGGGGAGGTTTGGAGAAGTTCAGAAAAAGAAGTTACTTTGTCATCTGTTAGCATAAACAATAAGATAATGACATATATTGAAACTGAAATTTCCGGTGTGTGGATCATTGAACCGAAAGTTTTTAAAGATGCGCGTGGTTACTTTATGGAGGCTTGGAAGAAAGCGGAGTTTGAGGAACATATCGGCAAAGTGGAATTTGTGCAGGATAATGAGTCTTGTTCGTCAAAAGGTGTGTTACGAGGATTGCATTACCAACTGGCTCCTTACTCACAGTCCAAGTTGGTACGTGTGATAAAAGGATGTGTTTTGGATGTAGCTGTCGATTTGCGCAAAGGTTCTCCGACGTTCGGAAGATATGTAGCTGTCGAGTTGTCTGATGAGAATAAACGTCAGTTTTTTATTCCGCAAGGATTCGCCCACGGTTTCCATGTCATGAGCGAGGAAGCTGTTTTTACTTATAAGGTCGATAATCCTTATATGCCTGACCATGAACGTGGATTACGTTTTGATGATCCTGAGGTCGGTGTGGATTGGAAAATCGCGGATCCGTCTGTCCTCAACTTGTCAGATAAAGACAGGAATGCTCCCTTGTTACGAGATGCCGAATTGAATTTTAAATTATAAATCTAAAATCATAAACATGAAGACTTATTTGGTTACTGGAGCCGCTGGTTTTATTGGTGCGAACTTCATTAAATACATGTTGGCGAAATATTCTGAAATAAAGATCGTAGTTCTGGATCTGTTGACCTATGCCGGTAATCTCGGAACGATTGCCGAGGACATTGACGGGGAACGTTGCGAGTTTGTAAAAGGTGATATCTGTGATCGTGCGTTGACGGACGGACTCTTTGCCAAATACCAGTTCGATTATGTCGTTAATTTTGCGGCGGAAAGCCACGTGGACCGCAGTATTGAGAATCCGCAGCTTTTCTTGGTCACGAATATATTAGGTACGCAAAACCTGCTCGATTCTGCCCGTAAAGCTTGGGTGACGGGCAAAGCGGCTACCGGTTATCCAGAATGGCGTGAGGGTGTCCGTTTCCACCAAGTGTCTACCGATGAGGTGTATGGTAGCCTGGGGGCCGAAGGCTATTTCCATGAAACGACTCCGTTGGACCCACGTAGTCCGTACAGTGCATCCAAGACGAGTGCCGACCTGTTTGTACAAGCTTACTCCGAAACTTATAAGATGCCGGTCAGCATCACCCGTTGTTCCAACAATTATGGTCCGTACCATTTCCCGGAAAAGCTGATACCTCTGATTATTAAAAACATTCTCGAAGGTAAATCGCTTCCTGTTTATGGTGACGGGACAAATGTACGTGACTGGCTGTATGTGGAAGACCACTGCAAGGCTATCGACTTGGTGATCCATAAGGGACGGGCAGGGGAAGTCTATAACGTAGGAGGCCATAACGAGAAGCAGAATATCGAGATCGTGAAGTTGACAATCAGTACCATTCGCCGATTGATGACGGAACAACCCGAATACCGCCGGATTCTGAAGAAAAAAGAGACCGGTGTGGATGGGCAGATTTCCATTGATTGGATCAACGACAACCTGATTACTTTTGTAAAAGACCGTTTGGGCCATGACCAGCGCTATGCCATTGATCCGACAAAGATCACAAACGAATTGGGCTGGACTCCCGAAATCTCTTTCGAAACCGGTATTGTCAAAACGATCCGCTGGTATCTGGACAACCAGAAATGGGTGGAAGAGATCACGGGGGGAGATTATATGAAATATTACGAGCGGATGTATGGGAACCGTTAAGGTTCCCTTTTCTCCGTTGTCTTTACCAAAGCTAAGTTTTTTCCTAATTCCGGCGCAGCTTCCTCGATCTGTTTGCGTACTGCGTCGCGGATATCTTTCCGGATATTCTTGCGTGTGCTGTCCAGTTCCGCCTGTTTGGCCGGTTTGAATATATCCTTGTATTTACATTTCGTGATCTTATACTTGAAATCATCCAGGTTACCGGTGATGTCGATTCCCAGCTTGAATGGAACAGGTGATTTGAGGACCGATAGATGGTAATTGAATGTCATATCCAGATTATGCGTTCCACCGACAGCCACTTTGTAGCGGTCCATTTCCACCAAGAATGGGAAGACCTCGATCTTATTGTCTTTGATGGCAAGGTCCACTGAGATACTGTCTATCATATTCCGCTTTTTGTTTTTGAACATCAGAGTCTTCGATATTTCGGTAAATGTTTCTCCATCAAGCAGAACCATATTGTCCCCGTGCAGATAGCAAGACGAGTTAATGGACGGCATAATGAGAGACATGGTCGAATCCATCTTGCAAGTAGCCGTGACCTGACAATCCAAAACACCTTCGAACGAACGGAGCATCGGGACTAATGTGTCGATGGAAGGGAAGAGGGCGATCAACTTCTCCACCTTCACATCTTCCATATCGAGGTCTAAACCGGCGGTTGCCTCCTGTCCGTTCTTAGCCCGGTAGACCATTGTCAGGTTCCCATTCCCCATATTGGATTGTATATTGAGCTTGCTCAAGTTGATACTCTGATCGCGCAGGACAATCTCGCCGACCACGTTCTCTAATTCCAGATCCTTGAAATCGATACGTTTTGCATTCGTATGGAGAGCCATGTCGAGAAAGGCTGGAAGAACAAATAATTGGCTGGTCGTGTCGGTTTCTGTTTGTGCGATACTATCCTGCAGCGATTCGGTATTAAGTTGTGCGATATTTTCATCACTGAGCGTTAGCCGGTCCGGTTTTTCCTCATATTGCATACCGTTGTTGACTGCCTGCATCAACTGGTTGCAATCGATATAATCCGAATTTAGATTGAAATTTCCTTTCAACTTTCCTCCGCGGAGCATCGCCTGCCGGATCTGGCTGATCTCGCCGTTAAGGGTGAAATTGCTTTTGCCGAGATGCAGGTGGGCATCTGTCAGTGTGATGTCGTTTGTGTTGAACCTCATCGTCGTCGGCTCCATCCATATCGGGAGTGGGAACATGCGGCTGAAACCGTGCATTTGTTTGAAAGAGATGCTGCCCCGTGCTTCCCATTTGCGGAGGAATTGACCTTCTGTTTTGCTACTGTCGCCGATGGTAGTTTTCCCGGCCATCTTCTTTCTCTTTTCTGTCAGACGTACACGTTGTTCGTCGGTCAGTGTGCGGCGTTGCCGGTTTGCCATCTGTAGGTGTCGTGCATCACGATAGGGAAGGGCCTCGATCGTAAACGAGCTTTCTGTCAAGGAGAGTCCTGTCCGTAAAGGCATACTGATGTATTTCAGCGTGTCGATCGAAATGACAGCGGCTGCAGTCGGGGTTAGTTTGTCGGAAGTGGACGGTTTGATACCACCTTTCAGTTCGGAACGTCCGGCCACGATCCAGACGGAATCGGCCGTTCGGGTTCTCAGATGGCTGAAGGCCAATCGCCCGGTCATCGGTATGACGGCTGTTGTATCAATAACAGGCGATGTTTGAGCAAGCATTTCCAATTTGCTTATGTTCGTGCTGATTTCATCTTTATATTTGATATTCAGGCTGTCTATTCCCATCGTCATCCGCATCAGGTTTTGTGATTCGATGTAAAGACTTTTTTGGTGTGTCGTGTCGATTGTCAGATAGGCATCGGAAATGAAAATATCCATGCCGAGTGACTGGCTGAACGCTTTCAGTTTGTCAATATTGAGTTTTCCTGAACTGTGTATCTTCCCGAATCGGCTTTCGACAAGGTCATTCACGGTAAAAGTGGTCGATAGGTCTGCATCCATTACACCTTCCACTAACAGCGTGTCCGGATTAAGGAATTCCTGTCCCAACCGGGTGAAGTCCACTTTTCCTTTCATTCCGGCCCGGACGGCCGGATTTTTGAACAGGTTGGTTACTTTGGCCTGCATATCCAATGAAGTGTTGAGCCCTTTCATCGTGAGTTGTTCGAGCGAGATGAAAGAAGAATCCGGAAAAGGTCCGTTCAGATGGATGTCCAGGTCCATTTCCAGTGTGTCGATACCTTGTTCGATATCCTTTATATGATAGGAACCGTTTTCTATTTTGCAACACAGGTTTGCATTTGGTACGATACTGTCCCCTAAGAAACCGTGAATACTTCCTTCTATAAGGATTGAACCTTCCGCCTGTATTTTATCGCGATTCTGGAAATAGGCATCGGGAATGAATTTCAGTAGATCGTTCATATCCGAGATTTTCAATCCCATATCCATATCGATACGGGTGTGCCGGTTTTCCGGAAAGTGGCGTATGGCACCATCGGCGGTGAAAGGCAGATTGTTCACCTTCAATTCCGCATCTTTTAAGGTAATCGAGTTGTAGTGTTCGGCGAGCACTAACCTGCTTTTGAGACGAAGTGACAAGTCGTTTTTTAATGTATAAGTTGGGTTACTGAATAAAAGGGATGAACAGCCCATTTCCAAATCGAGTGTATTGGCTCCTCCTGCCAATGAACCGTCAAGGCGTACGAAGAAGCCCTGCATTTCGGTAAAAAGGTCAGCCTGGCGGTCGTCATACGTGAAATGTCCTCCGTAGATGCGTACCTTTTGCAGGTCGATAGGCGGCAGGAGCTTTTTGCCTGCATCGGCCTCTGTCGAATCCGTCTCACTTTCGTAAATATCCCAGTTCGCACGTCCGTTTTTATTGACGAATCCATAAAAACGTAGGTTCTCGATGGAAAAGTCTTTGATGGTGATCTTACCACCAAAAAGGTAATCGAGTGGTTGCAAAGACAGGGTTGCCCGACAGAAAGCAAGCAGCGAATCAGAAGGAATCGCCAGTTCCTCTTCATGAGCGGTCGAATCTTCGGCTGCGTGCGAGATCAGGTGGCCGTTCGTCAGCTTCACGCCTAAATAAGGATAGGTTTCGAAATAGGTCAGTTCCACCCGTTCGCAATCCAAATGTGCATCGATGAACTTATTTGCCTGCTCGATAACCAGTGGCGTCAGTTTCTCTGGCGGCAATACTCCCCAGTTCAGAATGCTGAACCCGATAGCTGGGAGTATGAATATCAAGATTGTAACAGCCAGAACGATGATCGTCAGTATTTTCTTTTTCCTTTTCATCTCTATCTGATATATGCTTCTGTCAAGAATTAATATTACACAAAAGTATGAAAAAGCTGGGTATGACGGAGGTGATCTATTGTCTTTTTTGAATAATCCGTTATAGAGTTCATTACATTTTGCCATTTGAGGAGTGGTTCGTTGTAAAGATAGATAAAGTAAGGTTAGGATTGCATGGCGAGACCTCTTATTGTCAAAAATGATCTTAAATGCCAAAATCTGAGTTTAAATAAACGGTTTTCAGATGTCTGTTTTCTGTTTAAAAGGTCGCTAGGAAAAGTCTATTTCCGTGAGGTACGCAGTTTTTTTTTGCGAAGACGGTCTTCGTTATCATGACGACTGTCTTTGTAATAGGAGGAAGTCGGCATCCCGGAGCGATGGAGTCCGTCTTCATCACCGTGAGACGGTCGCCATGGAAACGGGATACCGGAATCTTTGAAAATACCCTTGGATTTTTTTGTATTCCTTTACTCCTCTTCTTGTTTTCCAGTATATTCGATTCTCCGGGAGTTTAGCTTTGACGGAATGTTGGGAATTCCGGTAAAAAGATTGACAAACAGTCGTTTTTTTCATCTTTTAAGCAGACCGTTTGCATGTATGTCACGAAAAACGCCGTTTCGGTGTGTAAAAGTCAATCTATTACTATTATGTTTGAGGTAACAATTTTGTATATTTGCAATCGTCATGAAACATTTGTCTAATTGAGCAGTATGGAACCCTAAACTTAAATAATATAAATGAATGTGTAGTAGATGATCTTAAAAGCAGATTATCTCCTGAACCAGAGCTTCTCCGAGGTTGTAAGTTTGACAGGTATGATGCGCTAATGGGTTTGGTAAAGTAAAAAGTAATATATTATGTTATGGATTTTCGTCTAAAAGTATTTCACAGTGTAGCCACGAATTTGAGTTTCACGAAGGCTTCAAAAGAGTTGTTTATCAGTCAACCGGCCATCAGCAAGCATATCCATGAATTAGAGGTACAATATAAAACGCCGCTGTTTGACCGTGTGGGAAGTCGTATCGGACTGACGCATGCAGGCGAATTGTTGCTGTCGCATACAAAACAGCTGTTGGCTGCATACCGGCAGATGGATTTTGAGATGAACCTGTTGACAGATAATTTTGCAGGGGAACTGCGGTTGGGGGCAAGTACGACGATATCCCAATATGTACTGCCGCCTGTTCTCGCCTCTTTTATTAAGAAGTTTCCGGAGATAAAAGTCTCTTTGCTGAACGGGAACAGCCGTGATGTTGAACAGGCGTTGCGGGAAGGAAAGATTACTCTCGGCTTGGTCGAAGGGACGGTACATCAGAGTACGCTTCACTATACGCCTTTTATGAAAGACGAACTGGTCGTCGTGGCACATACGGGCTGCTCACTGGCTGCTTATGACGAGATTTCGCTCGAACAGCTTCGTACACTGCCTCTTGTCTTGCGTGAAAATGGTTCGGGTACGCTTGATGTGGTGGAAGCTGCCCTGGCGGAACATCAGATAAAGCTTTCGCAACTGAATGTATTGTTGCAAATGGGGAGTACGGAAAGTATAAAACTGTTTTTGGAAAACTCTGAGGCGTTGGGGATTGTTTCTATTCGTGCTGTAACCCGCGAATTAATGTCCGGTAGACTGAAGGTGGTTGAAGTGGAAGGATTCTGTGCCGAACGGATGTTTACTTTTGCCGAGCCGCAAGGACAGAATGGGGGAGTGGAAGAAAGTTTTATCCGATATGCCTACCAAAATTGGCGATAACCAGATGTTATACCCTATAAAAACATATTAGGAAAAGGTAGTGGAAAAAAGCCTTACTTTTGTTGCGGTTTTAAAAAGTAATGGATTTTAAACTTGATTGAATATGTTTAGCGAAAAAAGGAGTAACGTACTTCATGGCATTCTGTTGATCGCCCTTTTCTCTTGTTCTGCTTTTTATATTGCGGAGTTTCCCTTTGTCAAAAATCTATCTTTCAGTCCTCTGATCGTCGGTATTCTGTTGGGTATGGTATATGCGAACAGTTTGCGCAACCATCTGCCTGCGACATGGGTACCCGGTATTTTGTTTTGTACGAAGCAGGTACTGCGTGCCGGTATCGTGTTGTATGGTTTCAGGCTGACATTTCAAAGCGTGGTCGAGATCGGGCTTCCGGCCATACTGATCGATGTGATTATAGTGGCGGTTACCATCTTTATAGGCCTGTTTGTCGGGCGTTTACTGAAGATGGATAGAGATCTCGCTTTGCTGACATCCACCGGTAGCGCGATCTGTGGAGCTGCTGCCGTACTGGGGGTTGAGCCGGTCGTGAAAAGCGAGTCGCATAAAACAGCGGTGGCTGTTTCGACGGTCGTTATTTTCGGAACCTTGTCAATGTTTATCTATCCGGCCATATATCGTGCAGGTATGTTGGATCTGACGCCTGAACAAATGGGGCTTTATACCGGATCGACTTTGCACGAGGTGGCACATGTCGTAGGTGCAGGTAATGCTATGGGAAAAGAAATTTCGGATACGGCTATTATCGTGAAAATGATTCGCGTTATGATGCTGGCTCCCGTCTTGGTGATGATGAGTTTTGCTTTGGCGCGTACTGCCGTGAAAGCCGTATCTGATAGCGTAAAGGAAACAGCAGCCGTTACAGTAAAACGGGGTAAGATCACAATCCCGTGGTTTGCTTTCGGTTTTCTGGTTGTGATTGGTTTTAATTCTTTTGATCTGTTGCCTCATACAGTTGTGGACGGGATCAATAATATAGATACATTTATGTTGACGATGGCCATGACGGCATTGGGTACGGAAACCAGTATCGAGAAGTTTAAGAAAGCCGGAGCGAAACCTTTCATCTTGGCGGCAGTATTGTATATCTGGTTGTTAGGTGGCGGCTATTTGTTGGCGAAGTATTTGGTTTAACATAAATTGCTTGATGCTGTGGTGAGGGAGTGTCTTAATAAATTATTACCTTTGTGCCCAAAACAAGAAAGATAGAGAAAAGTGGCTTCAAAGGTAACAAAAGGTATTGTAATTTCATTCTGGCTGCTGTTTGCCATAGCGGTAGGTGCTGTAGTTTTATTGTTTTCAGCAATAGCCAAAGGCTCGATAGGCTATATGCCACCGGTCGAACAGCTTGAAAACCCGATTGATAAATATGCTTCACAGGTCGTGTCTGCTGATGGGAAAACACTCGGTATCTATGCGCATAGCCAGGATAACCGTATCATGGTCAATTATAACGATCTATCTCCCGATTTGGTGAAGGCGTTGATCGCAACGGAAGATGTCCGTTTTGCCGAACATAGCGGTATCGATGTGCAGGGACTGTTTCGTGCAGTTGTCAAGAGAGGTATTTTGATGCAGAAAAGTGGTGGTGGTGGTAGTACCATTACGCAACAATTGGCAAAGCAATTGTTTTCTCCAAGTGTTGACAATGTGATGGAACGTTTGTTCCAGAAACCGATCGAGTGGGTGATTGCCGTCCAGCTTGAACGTTATTATACGAAGGAAGAGATCATTAATATGTACCTGAATAAGTTTGACTTTCTTTATAATGCCGTGGGAATCCAGTCTGCTGCCCGTGTTTATTTCGGAAAGACGCCCAAGACGTTGAAGATCGAGGAAGCGGCGACACTTGTCGGAATGTGTAAGAATCCCTCTTATTTTAATCCCAGGCGCCATAACGAGCGGACACGCGGACGGCGTAACACGGTTTTGGAACAAATGCAGAAAGCCGGCTATATAACGCAGGCGGAATGTGACTCGCTGAAGGCTTTGCCGCTCACACTTCATTTTAGCCGTATGGATCACAAGGAAGGGTTGGCTCCTTATTTCCGCGAATATCTGCGCTTATTTTTGACGGCGAAGAAACCTGAGCGCAAAAACTATCGGGGATGGCAGATGCAGCAGTTCAAGGAAGACTCGGTTGCCTGGGAAACGAATCCTGCATACGGTTGGTGTAACAAGAACAAAAAGGCTGATGGAGAATTCTATAATTTGTATACGGATGGTTTAAAAATATATACGACCATTGATTCCCGTATGCAGAAATATGCTGAGGATGCCGTCCGTGAGCATATCGGAGGTTATCTTCAACCTGCATTTTTTAAAGAGAAGAGAGGAAAAAGTTATGCTCCGTTCTCCCGTGATTTACGTCAAGGCGAGGTTGATACGATCTTTATGCATGCTATGCACCAGACAGATCGTTACCGTGCCATGAAGAAAGCGGGAGCGAGTGAGAAAGAGATAAAGGCTGCCTTTAACGAACCGGTCGAGATGCGTGTGTTCAGTTGGGGAGGTGCTATAGACACGACGATGTCTCCGTTGGATTCGATCCGCTATCATAAGAGTTTCCTGCGTACCGGCTTCATGTCGATGGATCCGCGCACCGGTCATGTGAAAGCCTATGTGGGTGGTATTGATTATAATGATTTCCAGTATGATATGGTGAATGGAGGCCGTCGCCAGATCGGTTCTACGATTAAACCTTACCTCTATTCCCTTGCAATGATCGAAGGTATCAGTCCGTGTGACGAGATGTTGCACGTGCAACAACGTCTGACCGATGAGAACGGACGGCTTTGGGAACCCCGTAACTCGAATAAGAAACGGATCGGTGAGATGGTTTCTGTACAGTGGGGATTGCAGAATTCCGACAACTGGGTGACGGCTTGGTTGATGAGCCAATTGTCTCCCTATACGTTTGTTCGTCTGCTGCATTCGTTCGGATTAAAGAACGAAATGGATCCAGTAGTTTCGATTTGTTTGGGGACTCCAGATGTCTCGGTTGGTGAGATGGTAAGCGGTTATACGACTTTTGCCAACAAAGGCATACGAGTCGAACCTTTGTATGTGACCCGAATAGAGGATCCTTACGGCAATACGATTGCGAATTTCAATTCGCAGATGAGTGAAGTATTGACGGAAGATGCTTCTTATAAGATGCTCCACATGTTGAAAAATGTGATAGACGGTGGTACAGGTGGTCGTATTCGTGCCCGTTATGGCATCAAAGCGCCGATGGGAGGAAAGACCGGTACGACGCAGAATAACTCCGACGGTTGGTTTATGGGTTTTACGCCGAGCTTGGTATCCGGTGTCTGGGTCGGTGGTGAAGATCGTTCTATCCATTTCGACCGGATGTCGGAAGGACAGGGAGCCAGTATGGCTCTGCCAATCTATGGACTTTACATGCAGAAAGTTTATGCCGACAAAACGTTAGGCTATTCGCAGGAAGAGGATTTCGACATTCCCGAACAGTATCAGAATCCTTGTAAAATGACCACCGAAGAGGAACGAAAACAGACACCGGCAGATGTGGGTGGCATTGATAAGATGTTTGAATAAGAAACAGGCTTGCTTTTAAGCGCAATAAAAAATGCGTGGTTATGGAATTTTCATTTTATGGCCATGCATTTTTTTATTATATCCGTGTGTTTCTTTTTCATGACGGTGGAACCATAATCGGAATTTATTTGTTAGATTTGTATGTGTTAACTTTTCATGACATGGGATATGGAACGGGGAAAGGATAAAACATGGCAGACCGTCCGGTTGAAAGACTTTAACTGGGTAGCTTCCCATTGTATTAATGAATAATCTAATGAGACGAAAGATATGAATTTCAGAAATAAATATGTGCTGGCTATCGACCAGGGCACGACCTCTTCGAGAGCCATCCTTTTCAGCCATCAGGGCAATATCATCACATTAGCGCAGAAAACATTCCAGCAGTATTTTCCTAAGCCTGGCTGGGTGGAACATGACCCGAACGAGATTTGGTACACACAATCGTCTGCCATCAAGGAGGCTATGGCTAAAGCGGATGTGACGGATATGCATATTGCCTGTATCGGTATTGCCAACCAGCGTGAAACGACGATAATATGGGACCGGGAGACCGGCTTCCCTGTCTATAACGCCATTGTTTGGCAGGACAGACGTACGGCAGACTATTGCGAAGAATTGAAAACAAAGGGGTATGCCTCTCTGATCCAGCAGAAGACCGGATTGGTGATTGATGCTTATTTTTCTGCTACGAAGATACGTTGGATTCTTGATCATGTGAAGGGTGTCCGGGAACGTGCCGAGCGTGGGGAGCTTTGTTTCGGTACGGTCGATTCCTGGTTGGTCTGGAAACTGACCCGCGGAACCGAATTTATTACGGATATCACGAATGCTTCCCGTACGATGTTGTTCAATATCCATACGCAGGAATGGGATAAGGAGCTGCTTGAGCTTTTCCAAATTCCGGCATCCATGATGCCGGAAGTGAAAAGTAGTAGCGAAGTGTATTGCGAGACTTCCACCCCGATATTTAAGACCGGTATCCCGGTTTCGGGAATGGCCGGTGATCAGCAAGCCGCCCTGTTCGGACAATTGTGTACGGATATCGGTATGATTAAAACGACTTACGGAACAGGATGCTTTATGATTCTGAATACTGGAAGCAAGCCTGTTTTATCTCAAAATAATTTGTTGACGACTATTGCCTGGAAACTGGACGGGAAAGTGACGTATGCGTTGGAAGGAAGTGTTTTTGTTGGTGGTGCGGTCGTTCAATGGTTGCGTGACGAGTTAGGTTTGATACAGAGTGCCGCTATCACGGAGCAGCTGGCTAATTCCGTGCCGGATAACGGAGGTGTCTATTTTGTTCCGGCACTGACCGGGTTGGGAGCTCCTTACTGGGACCAGTATGCCCGTGGTGCCATCATCGGAATCACGCGCGGAACAAGTGCAGCCCATCTGACCCGTGCCGCCTTGGAAGGTATTTGCTATCAGGTCTACGATGTCTTGATGGCTATGGAAAACGATATACATGCCAGGCCAAAAGAGATCCGTGTGGATGGTGGAGCAATTGCTAATAACTTCCTGATGCAATTCCAGGCGGATATCTGCCGTTGTCCAGTGGTTCGTCCTCGTGTCCTTGAAACAACGGCTTTGGGAGCCGCCTATCTGGCAGGATTGGCAATCGGCTACTGGAAAGATGTGGACGAACTTAAAGAACAGTGGTCTTTGGATAATATTTTTAGTGCCGAAATGCATGAAGAAATGGCTGAGGTCTTGCTTGCCGAATGGCATAAAGCGGTCGGTAGGAGCTTGAATTGGGCTGCGGACTAGTTGTATGAATAATCTATAATATATACCATGAATTTACGAAATAAAGTCTCTTTTCTTTTACTCTCTTTTGTGTCGGTTCCATTGTTTGCACAGACACCACAGCAGGAATTGGAACGGCTTCAACAAAACTATATCCAGTCTTTTGTATCGAATGACGACCGGACGGTCTCATTGGTGGAACTCTTGTCCGGCATACAGCCTGAAACGGAAATATCTGATCAGGTCGTTGTGGAACTTCACCAGCGTTATCCTTTCAACGTGGAGAAGATAACGGGATACATGGAAACGATCCGGGAAGACGGTTCTTGGCCGGATACTAACTATAACGATCAGAAACGATCGGGCTGGTCTGTCAAGGAACATGCCGACCGGGTGTTGGAACTAGCCAAGCTGTATAGGGCTGAAGAGGGCGATTGTCATTGGGGACCGAAGCTCGAATCGGTCATTCACCTGGCATTGGGCTACTGGTTCCGGGAGAAACCGGTCTGTAAGAACTGGTGGTATAACCAGATCGGTGTTCCCAAGACATTGGGGCCAGCTTTCCTCCTGATGAAAGAACAATTGAACCCGGAGGAAAAGGAAGCCGCCGTCGAGGTGATGGAAAATGCCAGGTTCGGCATGACAGGACAGAATAAAGTCTGGCTTGCCGGGAATGTGTTGATGCGAGGACTGTTGCAGGATGATTTCGAATTGGTAAAGGCTGCCCGTGATACTATTGTATCCGAGATTACGACTGGTATGCAGGAAGGGATTAAAAGCGACTGGAGCTTTCATCAGCACGGACCGCAGCAACAATTTGGAAACTACGGGTTGGCTTTCCTGACGGAGATGAGTTCCTATTCCGGCTTGTTTGCGGGAACCGTTTTTGCTCTGAACAAGGAGCAACAAGGAATTTTGAATTCTTTCCTTCTGAACGGCTATCGTTGGATTGTCTGGAAAGGGTATATGGATGTCAATGCACTGGACCGGCAATTGTTTCATAGTGGGCAGATACACAAGGCGTTCAGTTTGGCTTTTGCCACAAATGCCCTGATGCGTGGCAGTTCCGCCGAAGATATCCGGCAGATGAATGAGTTCCTGAAAGATAACTATGCTCCCAAAAGAAAAGGTAGCGCTTTCATCGGGCATAAACATTTCTGGGATTCTGATCAGACCGTTCATCGTTCCTCCACCTGGATGGCTTCGGTCAAGATGGCCTCTGACCGGGTGATCGGCACGGAGTTGGTGAACGAAGATAATTTGAAAGGCTTTTATATGGGCGACGGTGCTCTTTATACGTACTGTCGTGGTGACGAGTATCTGAATATTTTTCCTTTCTGGGACTGGCGGAAGATTCCAGGCATTACCGCTTATGAGAGCGAGGCTCCCGTTCCTGCCTTTTTCAATTATGGGGCGCATGTGAGGAATAAGGCTGCCTTTGTCGGAGGTGTGACGGATGGTGAAACCGGAATGACGGCAATGGTCTTGGATCGGGATGGTTTGCAGGCGCACAAGTCCTGGATCTTTACCCGAGATTATGTCCTTTGCTTAGGTGCCGGGATCCGTTCGGACAGCATTTTGGCGGTTACGACATCTGTAGACCAGCGGGTGAAACGGGGCGATTTGCTCCGATATGCCGATGGTAATTGGTTGCCGGTACAGGGAAAGTATGTTTCTTCTCCGAAGGAACAACGTTTCTTCCATGATAACACAGGGTATATTCTGTTACAACCTTCCGCCTGTGTGGCCATTTCGGAAAAGCGATCCGGGCGCTGGTGTGATTTTATGGGATCATATGCTCCTAAAACGGTAGAAGGAGAGATTGTTGGTCTCTATATTGATCATGGAAGAGAGGATAACGCCGATTACCAATATTTGGTCCTTCCTGCTTCTACCGCCGAAAAAACCGCAGCTTTTGCAGTACAGGATATCCGGGTGATCCGGAATGACACATCCATCCAGGCTGTTGCTGTCGGCAACTGTTTTTATGTGACGGCGTATGAGTCGCAGGTAGTAAACCTGCAAAAAGACTTGCAGGTCGATTTACAGACTCCGGGTATTTATATGTTCCGTCTGCATAATGGAAATTGGTTGATCGAAGCTGCCGATCCGACACACAAGCAACATTCCCTGTCTCTCAAAATGAATAGGAAGGATGTGAAAATCGTCTTCCCCCCCTGCCATGAACCGGGAAAAAGCATTTCTGCCGGATCGGACTTTCATATCCTGTCTTCTTTGGGAAGATTAAAACTGGAGAATTTCGTACCTTTGTCATGATTAAAATAAAAGAGATATGAATAGAACACTGATAAAAAACGCCACTGTCATCAATGAAGGCCGTACCTTCACCGGTTCGGTACTGATCGAGGGTGATAAAATTTCCGCAGTATATGAAGGGCCAATTCCGGCTGAGTCCGGTGATGCGACCGTGATAGATGCTACAGGTAAATACCTGCTTCCGGGCGCTATCGACGATCAGGTACATTTCCGTGAACCGGGATTGACGCATAAAGGCGATATTGCCAGCGAAAGTCGTGCCGCCGTAGCTGGTGGGGTGACTACCTTCATGGATATGCCGAATACGAAGCCTCAGACGACAACTCTTGCCGATCTGGAATGGAAATTGCAACGGGGAGCTGAAACGTCGGTTGCTAACTATTCCTTCTTCTTCGGCGGGACGAATGACAATATGGATGAAATCCGTAAACTGGATCGTAGCCGTGTGCCGGGCCTGAAACTCTTTCTCGGTTCTTCCACTGGTAACATGCTGGTCGATAAGAAGGATAGCCTGGAACGTATTTTTGGCGAAGCCGGAATGCTTATCGCTATCCATGCCGAAAAGGAGGAAGTCATCAAACGGAACATCGCTCATTATACGGGCTTGCGCGGTGACGACCTGGATATCTCCTTCCATAGTAAGATCCGTAGCGAGGAAGCCTGCTATGCTTCCTCGTCCGAGGCAGTCGAACTGGCTACTCGTCTTGGTTCCCGTCTGCATATTCTGCATCTTTCGACAGCAAAAGAACTTTCTTTGTTGAGCAATAAGCTTCCGCTTAGTGAAAAGAAGATCACAGGTGAAGTATGTGTGCATCATCTTTGGTTCCACGATGGCGATTATGAACAGTTCGGAAATCGTATCAAATGGAACCCGTCGATTAAGACGCTGGCAGACCGTACGGCACTGCGTGAAGCCGTTAATAACAACACGATCGATATTGTGGCGACCGACCATGCCCCGCATCTCCTGTCCGAAAAGGAGGGAAGTTGCCTGAAAGCTGCTTCCGGAGGACCGCTGATTCAGCACTCGCTCATTGTCATGTTGGAGTTAGCAATGGAAGGTCGTTTCACCTACGAGAAGGTTGTGGAAAAGATGGCACACATGCCGGCAGAACTTTTCCGCATAGATCGCCGCGGCTATATTCGTCCGGGTTATTATGCCGATCTTGTCCTGATTGATCCGAAAGAAACTTGGACGGTGGCAAAAGAAAATATATTGTATAAATGCGGCTGGTCTCCCTTTGAAGGCTATACATTCCATCATGCCGTCTGGAAAACATTCGTCAACGGGCAACTGGCCTATGATAATGGACGGGTGGATGATGAGGTTCGCGGGATGGAAGCCAGGTATAGTTGAAAGATGAAAGTTCAATTCACGCTCTCATAGCTTTCATCTTTCACCTGATATTAATGAGCTTGTGCGTTTGTAAGCTGAGACGCCATTGGGGGTGGTGGAGGATATACTCTACCACCTCTTTTGTATTTCGGCAGGAACAAGGTTGGAGGAAATGCCAAGTCGCTTCCAATCCGGTATATTCCGTTAGGTCTTGTCCCGTATAAACTACTTTGACCTCATCTATGTGTGTCAGTTGCAAGGGAGTGCCTTTCGGGGAACAGGTCACCCAGTCGATGCCTTTCGGCAACGGTTTTGTCCCGTTAGTCTCGATGCAAATGTATTTCCCTGCTCGGTGTAGCAGATCGATAAAAGCTTGGTCGATCCAGAGCGAAGGTTCGCCTCCTGTCAAGATAACGACATTTGAGGGAAAGGCTGAAATAGCCCGTAAAATTTCTTCATCAGACATCAAGATCCCTTCTTCATGCCGGGTATCGCAAAAACTGCATTTCAGGTTGCATCCGGAGAAGCGGACGAAAACGGCAGGTGTGCCCGTATGGAAGCCTTCTCCTTGAAGACTGTAGAATATTTCATTAATCTTTCTCATAGATCGCTGTGTTTCCTTCTGATTCCTGAACTTCTACTTTGTAGCAAGTGGGTAGTTGGTTGCATATCCACCGGGCGATATTCTCGGCTGTGGGATTAAAAGGGAGCACCTTGTTGAGGTTCCGGTGATCGAGTTGATCTTTCACAACCCGCTTGATATGGCTGAAGTCGATTACCATACCATCTGCGTTTAATTCTTTGGAACGGCAATGCACTGTGATAATCCAGTTGTGACCATGCAGATATTCGCATTTGCTCGGATAGGAAAGCAGCAAACTGTGAGCTGCCGAAATCTCCATACGTTTGATAACGGTATACATACGATAAAACTATTTTAGAATGTTATGTCTGCACCTAATGTCACCTCGGTACGGGGGCAAATTTACTGAAAAAATTGTGTATAGAAACAGAACTTAATGTATTGAAATATTAAAAATATCTGTAACTGTTTGTATGTATTTAAAACAAAGGTCTGGGGAGGATCTATCGTAAAAATGAACTTTTTTGGCAAAAAATAAAAATGTTATGTGTTAATTTGCTTCATAATCAAAGATATGAGGTGATTTTGACGTCTCGGAATCGGCATTTCGGTAGCAGTTCTATATTGTTAAAAAATAGAAGAAGCTGCAAATAAGTTTCGATAATCTTAAAAATGTGTTTTATAATATCTTTTTTTATTTGTTCAGTAATTTAAAATGCCTCATATTTGCAAGCAGATAACCTAAACAATCTTTTTGCCTTAAAGACTAATACCTATTAAAACCTATAAAGAGGACCTTTGAGAAAAGGTCCTCTTTATGATTTTAGGAGGTTATTCTTCTGTCTCTTCTATTTTTGACGATATTTTTCCGATCGCTTCATTGAGTTTTTCTTCTGGTGGGATCACATTGAAGTTGCCCCAGAACTTTTCATCGTAAGCAAATCGGGTTTCTGCAAAAATTGTCCGTGTAGGTAACGCTTCACTACGGGTAAAGCGGCTTACTTGGTTTGTGTCTATTTTGCAGGTAACCATCTCGAACCAGGTATGCAGCGGAAAAGTTCCGAACAGTTGTTTCCTTTTCTTTATCCTGAAAAAGAGGTCGCTTCGGACATGGTTGATGTAATATTGGCCGTTGTAAGGTTTGTATGTTACGGTATAGATCACTTTTTGGGGAGTGATCTTTAGGTTGCGACTCTTTTTCTCCACCAGCATCTCGGTAGCCTGTTTGATATATTTGGGATTGATTTCGAAGTGGGCGCGGAGCAATGCGTTGTTTTCCGTGTCGATATACAGTTCTCCCCGGTAAAGGGCGGAGTTGATGTTTTCTTTTTGTTCGAAATAGATCACATGGACTAACCGGTCGTCGATCACGGCGATATCGGAAGATGCATACATATAAGACTCTATCTTTTCATCTGTTAGAAGAAAGTCAGGCAATTCCTTTATCAAGTCCAGGCTCAGGCTGGCGTTGATTCCCGACTTCATCCGGGCGATGATCGTGTCTTTTTCCTGCTGGCTGATGATCCGGCGCATTTTGAGCAGTTTGACCTGGTCCGGTGCCGGATTGGGCTTGTAGGCCGATTTGTAAATTTTGAATACAGCTTCCGTCAATCCTACGAATTTATTTTTTCGTTCGATTCCTTCCCGGTAGAAAGTAGTCAGGTAAGCGGGTGATTGCGGGTAGTTTTTCCGGATGTTTTCTTTCATGTCTCGAAGCAGGCGGAGTGGGTTGACGATGCGCACTACGACTTCTTGGATCGGGATTATTTTGGCATCGAGCGTGATCACCGTGTGTTGTCCGGCGAGAAGAGAGGCCTCTATCTTGCGGGGTTCGTAGCCTAAGTGGGAGAAGTAGAGCGTAGACCGGCGAAGCGAGTCGGGCAGCGTGAGCCGGAACTCCCCGTTTGCATTGGTGATGCTGCCGATTGAAGTAGCAAGGACTCCTATAGTGCCCGCCTCGATCGGTTCATTCGTCTGTTGGTCTTGTAGGATTCCTTTGACAATAAAATGGTTGTCTGCCTCTTTCGGAGGAATGGTTTCGGGAATGGCTGTTTGCCTGGCAGGTTGCGGCCCGGAGATCAGGATGTGATCGCCTATCACACGCAAGCTCAGTTCTTTGTTTCTTGTGATCAGGTAAATTGCCTGCCGGATGGTGTAGTCTCCTTTCGGGATGCGTACCCTTTTTTCATTATCGATCAGCTTGCTGTCATAGATAAAGAGAAAGCCGGTTTGTTCCGATACTTTGTCAAGCAGGCGGTAGACGGTATTTTTTTCTTTGGATAAATGAATCATGCGGGCCAGAACATCATCGCCTTCCCCTGCGCATAACAGGCCTGTCGGAAGCAAAAGCATCCAAAAGCACAGACAGAGAAGGCGAAAAATCTGAATCATTAGCTTCACTATATAAATAACATTTAATTGTCAATTGAATAAAAGGATCATGTTGTCCTGTCGTGTTTTCTTCAAATCGAGGGCAAGGCAGATCAGTTCAGCCATCGCTTCGGGTGTATCATTGGAGAAGGTGACGGTAAGCGTCCGGTTCCATAGCTCCGGTGTCGTTTCCAACCGGATATCCGGATTTTGCAGATTGATCACCCGCAGGATATTGCCTAATTTTTCGTCTTTGAACCTGATTCGTTTGGTATAGCGGTCGAATAGTGCCGGATCGGGTGTCATGCTCAATTGCAGTCTCCGGGAGAGAAGCGTGACGGTTTCCCCGGCTTTTACATGGATGTCCTGTCCGTCCTTCTTCAACGTCACTTTTACTTCTCCTCGCTGTACAGACAGTTCGAAAGGAGAGCTATCGTTACTTTTCACATTGAAGGCCGTCCCTAACACTTCGATACGTGTGTCTTCGGTTTCAATCACGAACGGCTGCTTACGGTTACCGGCTACCTCGAACAAGGCATTCCCCTGCAAGCTCACTTCCCGTCGGTCGGAAGAGAAGTGTTCGGGAAACTTCAATGAAGTATTTCCTGCCAGATAGACCACGGAACCATCCTCAAGGGTGGTTACCAATGTCGTTGCCGTCTCACTGTTCTGACGGGTGAGCAGGTTCGGATCGGTATCCTGCCCGGACCTGTTCAGGTAGGTGACAGAGACAAGCAGGCAAAGAAGGGCGACGGCAGCAGCGGCTACTCCTCTTTTCCATGCAGGGCTTCTGAATGGCGAAGCCGGTCTGCCCGAAAGCAAACCTTCTTCATCCAGGCGTTGGTACAACGTATTCCAGGCCCGGTCTGTTTTTCTTTTATTTCTTTCTGTTTCAATCATATTTCATGTAAATCTCTAATTCGTCTCGTAGTGTTCGGAGTGCTTTCGTCATTTCGGCCTCGACTGTTTTGACTGAAAGGGAGAGGCTGGAAGCGATTTCCGCATATTTCTTTCCTTCGAAACGATGCATCCGGAATATGCGGAGACGACGTTCGGGAAGCTTTTCGAGTGTCCGGTTTATCAGAGCTTCCAGTTCCTTGTATTCGATCTGCTCCTGTGGGTCGTCCGGTGTGTCGTCTTTATCCGGGTGGGAGAGGATGGCATCCCGATAACGGTTGCGTACATCCTGGTGTTCCCAATACTGGAGGGATTGGTTACGAACGGCCCCATACAAATAGCTTTTTATCGTATGAAACAATTGTAACCGTTCCCTTTCCTTCCAAAACACATAGAATAATTCTTGTACGATCTCTTCCGCAATATCCATTCTCCCGGTTATGCTGGCTGCAAACATACAAAGAGGCATATAATACAGACGGAATACTTGTTCAAAAGCCTTGACGTCTCCATTTTTGATCTTTGTAAGTGTAAGCAGGTCTTTCATGTTTAATAATTATTCAATGTGCCAATTGAGAAATGTTGCTAATTTATACATTAATCTGCTCATTGGCAAATTGGCACATTACCTATGTTGCTTCTTCAGTTTGTTGACAGCGTGTTCCAATGATTCTGTCGGCTCGATGATATTGTAGGAACCCCAGAAACCTTCATCGGCAAAATTGGAAACCTTGTCCGATAAGGACTGGTTGGATCTGAATGCCATCTTGTAGGGAATAGTGTTTATGCCGCTTTCCTTGCCATCCGTTACGACCATCTCCGAAAGGATGGTGTAATTGGTTGAGAACAATTTGCGTTTCCAGTCGCATTTGAAGCGGACGCCGTTACGGATGTAACTCAGATAAGTCAGCCCATTGCGTTCCTTATAGTTGACCAGGAACGAGACTTCGACCGGTTTGAACCGTAACCCGAACGGCTTTTTCCGGAGGATCGCCTGCGTGGCCTTGTTGCGGTCGTTCATGTCGAGAAAGAATTCGGCCCGCGTGAAAGAGAGCCGTTCCTTGTCGATGTATAATTTTCCATAATAAAGCGCATACGGTAATATGGCTTGCGGCTCGAAATTGATAACGTATTGTGGCCGGTCGTTGATCGTTGTCGATTCTTCCATCCGGAATTTATAGTAAGGCAGGCTTTCCAGGTCGAGCAGTACATCCGGATTCTTCACCACGTCCACATAGACGGATAGGTTCGGGCCTCCCAGCAGTTTGACGGCCAATGTGTCGCTTGCTTTCTGGCTGAGCAGCTTGCGCCCTTTGAATATCTGTACGCGATCGCGGTCTACTCCCTCGTCATAAGGAGTCTTGTAGATATCGATCACCGCTTCCGAGATGTTGATATACCGGCGCCCTTTCTGGGCCGTTTCACGATAGAATCCGGTTAGGAGGCTATGCTTCGAACTGTAGTTGGCCGGAATCTTTTTGATTGCTTCTTCCACCAAGTAACGAGGATCGCGGGCATGGATGATAACTTCGTCGAGCATATTCGTGTAGGGGGTCAGCCACACGGTCTGTTCTTCCACATCCTTGCCGTTGAGTTCTATTTTACTGTTGAAATATCCGAGGTGCGAAATCTCCACTTCTTTGGCATGGATGGAATCCTTTACCTTGAAAGAAAACTCACCGTCGGCGTTCGTGACCGTGCCGGTCGTACTGCCCGGAATAGAAATATTGACATATTCCAGGCTCTTTTTGCTCTTTTTGTCTTTTACGATACCACTGACCGTGATGTAACCCCCTTCGTCAGCCGAATCCGTTTGTGCCTGTAAAGGCGTGAATCCCGCCAGCGACAGTGTAATGAGCAAGTATCCCCATAGTTGTTTATGCATCGCTTTCATATCTCATATAGTTTAATAAGTAAATACTCGTGCTTGTATTACTAAGATGGTTCAGCCGGCAAATACCCTATGCTTCGTCCCTGGATTTTTTTATTATGATGGACATAGTTTGAAAATTTGACTATTTTTGCGCAGGTTATACTAAGATGAGACGATGACAGAGCAGGAGATAAGGAAATATTTAAGGCGGATCGAAGAGGAGAATTCCCAGACTGCTCTGCGTAGCTTTTATAATCTTTGCTTCGACCGTTTCTTTCGTATAGCCTACTACTATCTGCATACGGAAGAGTGGGCACAGGAGGTCGTCCTCGATGTATTCCTGAAAATATGGGAACGTCGCGAGTCTTTGCACCATATAGCCAATTTGGAAGATTATTTCTTTATCACGATAAAAAATGCCTCTCTGAACTATCTCGAAAAGGAACAACGCCGGAAAGACATGACGGCGGATGCTTTTGACGGTGTGTCCATCTCCGGTGAATCGCCGGAAGACATCTTGGTCAGTGAGGAACTTTTCGCCCACTATGTCAAGGCCCTCGATCGCCTGCCGGAGCGATGTCGTGAAATATTTATCCGTGTACGTGAAGAAAAGCAGTCTTATGCCGAGGTAGCGAAAGACTTGGGCATAAGCGTCAATACGGTCGATGTACAGTTACAGAAAGCGATCGGGCGGATGCGGGATATGTTGTCGCGTTATATAAGCGGAACCGAAAATTGAATATCTTTGTATTTGATTGAAAAGGTAATGACATGAAAGATATGGATAAATTCATCGCGCAGCAGCGTCTTCTCTATCCGTTGTCGGATGAATCGGTACTCAAATTGACGGAAAGGATGGAGGAAGTGTTTGCTCCGAAAGGCAGTTTTCCGGTGTATGAAGGAGATCGTGATCCGTATGTCTGGTTTGTCAAAGAAGGATTGGCTCGTTCGTTCGTAGAGCGGGATATGCGCGACGTCACCTTATGGTTCGTGTCGTCGGGCGAAATCGTGAATATGTCTTACCGTGAAACCGCAGCTTATAATCTGGAAATGGTGGAAGATACCGTTTTGCTGCGTATTCCGGCGCGGCGTCTTGAAGAGCTTTGTGAACAGACGCTTGATCTGGCGAACTGGATGCGTAAGCTGTCGGATTATTATCTCCGTGAATATGAGAATTACTTTATCAATGACAGTTGGAGTGATGCCCGTGAGCAATACGAGACCTTGCTGCGTACGCGCCCGGACCTTTTCCAACGGGTCCCGTTGAAGCATATTGCTTCATTCCTGCAAATTACCCCGCAGTCGCTTAGCCGGATACGCGCCTCTGTGAAATAACATTTGTTTTTTTACACGTTTATCATTTAGTAAGTAGAGTCTGTATTTTGCCTGGTGGGTAGAAAGGTGAAAAAATATATTACCCGCAAATGTAGTTTCAAAATGCATGTCTTATATAATCCTATTTACATGGGGTGGTCTTGACATTTTTGATACACGGTCATTTCTGTATGTTGTGCAGCGTTTCTTTTTTCCAAAGCATCTTATCTATAATGGAGATTATTGGACGATGAAGCTGTCCGGATGGTTAAAGTATATATAAATGCTTGGAAACTATTTGGAAACAGCTATATTTGTGAATAAAATGGATGGTTTTTATTAGTGAGACAGAAGGGGTATTAAACCTACCCCCTTGTATTTAGTCTAAAGAGTAGAAATATTATAAAGTAGAGGAGAAACGAATATGAAACCCATGAAATTAACATCTTTGATGGTGATGCTTCTGGTAGGCTTCAGTGCCGCAGCCCAGGAGGAGTTCTTTGATGATGTGTATTTCTCTTCCAGCAAAAAAGATAAAAAAGAAAAAACAGAAGAGAAGGTCATACAGCCTAAAGAGGATGCTGAACGTACTACGATGACGTCTACATACAGTACCAGCAAAAGAAAAAGTGCTGTGTCTGATGAAGAACGAGATGTAGATGAATATAACCGTCGCTATACTTCGGTTGACGTGGAGGAGCCGTATGATGAAGATTCAGACGGTGAAATCTTGGCCGAATATAACGACGATATGGATAATGAAAAAACTGTCGCTTCCGATTCTAAAAAGGAACGTCGTTCGGATACGGAATATACCGAGCGTATCATCCGTTACCATTCGCCGAGCAAGATTACGATTGCCGGAGCAGACCAAGTCGATCTGTATCTGAGTGACGGATATTATGCTTATGGCTACGATACGGATTATTCCAACGGCAGTACCAACGTAAGTGTCAATGTGAACATCGGCAATGGCTGGGGCGGTTACTATGATCCGTGGTACAGCGGATGGTATGGTGGCTGGTACGGCGGTTGGTATGATCCCTGGATTTACAGCCCGGCCCGCTATTGGGGCTACGGTCCGTCCTTCGGTTTCGGCTGGGGTTGGGGTGGTTTCTATGCCGGCTACTGGGGCCCGTCTTGGGGTTGGGGTCCGAGTTATTGGGGACCCGGTTATTGGGGTGGTGGCTACTGGGGACATCATCACCATCATTATGTTTCACCGTATAGACATAATTATATAGGATCACGTACATCTGCCGGACAGAGATCTTCTTATGCAAGTGGGAGATCACGTACTTCGGTTGGAAGTAGAACATCTGCAGGAAGCAGGAGTGCAACATCTTTGAGAAGTAGTAGCGCTGCACGAAGTCGTACAAGTACGGGGGTAAATGGACGTACGAGTACAGGTGTAAGAAATCGAACAAGTGTAGGGACTTCTGCACGTACATCTTCTTCGACACGTTCTTCTGCAGTAACAGGAGGACGCACGCGGATATCTCGTGAAAGTGCAGTTAGTTCGGGTGCTTCTCGTTCTTCGAATCGCCAATATACGGCACCGGCAAGAAGTAGTAGTTCTTCCCGTTCTTATAATAATTATAGTGGAAATTCTCAACGCAGTAGTAGCTCTTTTTCTCCTTCAAGAAGTAGTAGCGGTAGCCGGAGTTCATTTGGAACATCTTCGTCAGGAGGCTCCCGTTCATCAGGTGGTAGCTATGGTGGCGGAGGAAGCCGTTCCAGTGGTGGTGGACGCAGCAGATAGAAATAATTTTTGAGAGAGTCATATATTAAGGACACGCAAGTCGTGTCCTTGCTTTATTAAGATATTTAGAAATAAGAGAGACAATGAAGAAGGTGATTTGTTTATGTGCATCAGCATTACTTTTAGGTAGTGGTTCTATGTTTGCACAAGGTGAAATGGATGCTTATAAGTTCTCACAATATGATTTGAACGGAACTGCTCGTTATTTGTCTATGGGAGGGGCTTTTGGAGCATTAGGTGGTGATATCTCAGCCATGAGAACTAATCCTGCAGGTTTAGCTATATATAGAAGTTCAGAGATCGTAACGACAGTGAGTTTATCTTCTATCAAAACAAAAACAGATTGGTTGAGCATTGAAATGGATGATAAAAAGACCCGATTTAATTTTGACAATATAGCTTATGTCGGCTATTTCCCTACTGGAAATGATGAAGGTGTAGTTGGATGGAACGTTGGCTTTGCCTATAATCGGGTGAAAAACTTCAATCGTCAGTACAGGATGGGACGAGGAGCTGGGGGGCGTTCGATATCCGATTATTTGGCTGGTGCGGCAAATTTGGAAGATGTGACCGGAAATGACTTATGGTCAACAGATTCCTATAATCCTTATTTGAGTCAATCGTGGCTGCCGACATTGGCTTATAATGCCGGTTTGATTGATGTGAATAATAAAGCTGTGTCTGGCGACTTCTTCTCTACGATGGGATATTTTGATGAAAAGGGCAATTGGAATCTTTTGGATGTACAATCGGCTAATATGTCAGTGTCGGAAAAGGGGGCTATTGACAAGTATGATTTTTCTTTGGCAACGAATATCTCTGATCGTTTCTTTATCGGTGCAACGGTGTCGGTGACAGATGTTGATTATCGCTCGTCTGTCCTTTATGATGAAAATTTCGGATATCTGAATGCGGAAGCGCAAAACGCTAAGTTTGTGAATGAACTTTTTTGGGATAATTATTCATCACTTGACGGAACAGGTTATTCCTTTAATTTGGGAGTGATAGTGCGTCCTACTGATTTTTTGCGGTTGGGAGTTGCTTATAATTCGCCTACTTGGTACAAAATGACCAATTATTATAGTGCCGAAGCAGGAGCTTATGTTTTTGATTATTATTTAGGTGAACCGAACCCGATAGATCCGGGTAACCCGGATATGACAAGACAGGCTACTACACCAACTGATTTTTACACGGAATACCGTCTTCGTACACCGGACAAGTGGATATTTAGTGCGGCAGCTATCTTGGGACAGAACGCTCTTATCAGTGTTGATTATGAATTGACGAATTATAAATCGATGCGCTTACAGGATCGGGAGGGATATGACCAGGATGCTGATAATGACCTTATAAAGGATGATTTTCGTTCCAGTGGAATGCTGAAAGTCGGAGCAGAATACAAGGTTACGCCTCAATTTGCGATCCGCGTGGGAGGGGCCTGGCAAAATAGTCCGGTTCAAGAACACATGAAATATAGTGAAACAGGGCGTATTGTTGAAGTCTATCCGGCAGGAACTCGTACGGGCTACACGGTAGATCATAGTATTAATTATTATACGGTGGGATTAGGGTATCGTTTCACTCCTAATTTCTACGTGGATTTGGCTTGTGTGTACCGGATGCAAAAAGAAGATGTTTATCCTTTCCCGCATCTTATTAGTGATGGAAATGTTCTGGTAGAATCCATTCCCGCAACATTGAAGACAAACACGACAAAGGTTGCTCTTACATTAGGCTATAAGTTCTAAAAATCATAGTTTGTTCTTAAAAGCCCCCTGTTCGTACATAAAACGTACGGTCAGGGGGCTTTTTTATGTAAAAATAAAGGAAATGTTTGCCTATTTAAAATACTTTTTGTTCTTTTGCCTTTGTAAATATAAATAATATTATTGTCTAACAATTTTAAATATCGTTGCCTATAGCATAAACATTACTCAAGAAAAAACTAAAAATATAGAAGTAATGAAGACTTTAAGAATGATGACTGACGAAGAGCTGGTCGTTCTTTATGCAGAAGGTAATAATGCTGCTTTCGATGTATTGTTGAATCGTTACAAAAGTAGCATACACTCCTACATTTACTTTATAGTCCATAACAAAGATCTCACAGAAGATATCTTTCAGGAGACTTTTGTCAAGGTGATTATGACCATTAAACAAGGCCGTTATACCGAAAACGGTAAGTTTAAAGCATGGATTACCCGCATTGCTCATAACCTGATTATCGATAACTTCCGTCAGGAACGCAGTGAAAATACGGTTTCAAATGATGAAGTGGAAGTGGATCTATTCAATAATATCAAACTTTGCGACGGCACGATCGAAGATAACATCGTACGCCGTCAGGTATTGTCTGATGTGAAAAAGTTGGTGAAGCACCTTCCCGACAGCCAACGCGAAGTATTGGAAATGCGTTACTATCAAGATCTCAGTTTTAAAGAAATTGCCGATATTACAGGTGTAAGCATCAATACGGCTTTGGGACGTATGCGTTATGCGATCTTGAATATGCGTCGTATGGCGGAAGAAAACAGTATCGAGCTGTCGATGGCTTGATAATAAAAGTTGAAAATTTATTTTCTTGTCATACAATAAGGAGATAGCTTGCCCGTTTTATTATCAAACAAGATAAAAAACGAGTTGCCTATGAAGAGACTTTCTACTCAATGTATGAATGAAATAGAAAATAAAACAAACAGAAACCGAAAAGAAAGGAAAACAATGCCGCGTCGGCAAACACTTGATTTCCTTACCCAATTTGCGAGGGTTTATCATTCAGAACCCGCTTTACGCACGGAACTCTGTGGTTTAGTAATGAACTGACGTCGTCTTGCAGAAAAGCAAAAAGAGTATGAAACATAAAATAGCACCTTCTCTGTTAGCTGCTGATTTTCTGAACCTGCAGCGGGAAGTGGAAATGATCAACGAGAGTGATGCTGATTGGTTGCATCTGGACATAATGGACGGTGTGTTCGTTCCTAACATATCGTTTGGTTTTCCGGTTTTGGAAGCGTTGAAGCCAATCTGCAAGAAACCGATGGATGTACATCTGATGATCGTGGAACCGCAAAAGTTCATTCTGGAAGTGGCGGCTACGGGCGCTTATATGATGAATGTGCATTATGAGGCTTGTACACATCTGCACCGTACGGTGGCGGCGATCAAAGAGGCGGGAATGAAGGCGGCTGTTACATTGAATCCGCATACGTCGATTTCCTTGTTGGAAGATATCTTGCAGGATTTGGATATGGTATTGCTCATGTCGGTAAATCCGGGTTATGGAGGGCAAAAGTTTATTGAACATTCGATAGATAAAACAGCTCGTCTGAAAGATATGATCTTGGCAAAAGGGTTGAATACCTTGATCGAAGTTGATGGCGGTGTCAATATGCAGACGGCGAAACCTTTGCTTGAGGTGGGGGCGGACGTGCTGGTTGCCGGTAGTTTTGTTTTCCGTTCCCCTGATCCGTTGAAGACGATCCGAGAATTGAAAGAATTATAATGTCGACTCGTAGGGGCGGGGTTCTACTCCGCCCAATCAGAAATCGTACCTTTATTGGATGCAATGGCCAGAGCAGAGCTCTGCCCCTACGGAATGACGTCCTTTGTGCAATACCGATCAAACCTTAAACCAACCATTTCAAAACCTTACATTATGATAAAAGAATTACAGATCCGTCCCTTTGCCCGTCCGCTGCTTGTCTGGATTGCGGGGATTATGCTACAGACTGTTTTTTCGTGTTGTACTTATTTCTGGGTATTACTATTGCTCCCTGTTATTATCCTTACCACAGCCGGTCTTGTCTTGAGAGGGCAGGAGCATTTTTGTTATGAAACCCGTTGGCTGTGGGGAGTGGTTTTCTTGTCTCTGTTGCTTTTCCTTTCGATACAAAAGACTGCTTATTCGCAGTTTGAGGCCTTGTCGGAACATCCGGCTTCCCTTCTTTCCCGTTGGGCGCGGGAAGAACAGCAACGATTATTGGAGCCGATCGCAAAACTAAATCTGACCGATGAAGAAAAATCTGTACTGGCCACTATTACTGTCGGTTACCGGCAAGCTATGAGCCGGGAGGTGCGGAATCGTTTTTCGGCTACGGGGGTAGCACATATCCTGGCCGTAAGCGGCTTTCATGTGGCAATCGTCTGTGGCTTTTTATCTTTTCTTTTTTCTTTTCTCCCCAGGAATGGATGTTGCCGGTGGATTCGCTACATCTCGCTGCTTGTGCTATTGTGGGGATTTGCTGCGATAACGGGCTTGGTGGCCTCTTCTGTGAGGGCAGCGTTGATGCTTACAATGTATCTGATGGGCAGAATGTTGGATAGGAGGGCGGAGCGTTATAATATATTGGCGGCTTCCGCTTTTTGCATGTTGGTTTATGAACCCTTGTACTTATTCGACATAGGTTTCCAGCTGAGTTATCTGGCCGTGCTGTCCATCCTTTATTTCCAACCTCGGTTGCAGGCGTTGATAAAAGTGCATAATCCGTTTTTGAGGACACCGTGGGGGTGGGTCACGGTTACTCTGTCGGCACAGGCGGGCACGACTTTTTTATGTCTGTATTATTTCGGGCAGTTTTCGACTGTCTTTTTGTTGACGAACTTGCCGCTTACGTTTCTAGCGACTTTGTTGATACCGGCAAGTTTGGTCTATATGTTTTTGCCTGAATGGATTCCTGGGTATGGCTGGTTGCAGGTTGGGGTGGAATGGTTGGCACACGGCCTGCTTTGGGTTGTCGATGCTTTTAGCCGGGTACCGGGGGCGGTTTTCTCCTTCCGGTTCGATTTTCCTGCGATGCTGGTGGCGTATGGAATGCTTTTGGCTATCCTGTTGTATGGTCATACCGGACGTTCGCGTTATTTGCTCGTCATTCTGTTTTTGTTGTTAATTATACTTCTTGTCCGGGTGATTGAGGATTTAAAGCTGTGTGGAATCTAAAAAAAGTAGTACCTTTGTCATTGAAAATAAGAGAATATATGATTACGAAAATCATTCACGAAGAGAAAATTCAGAAAGCCAAGAAGTACGTCGAGAAAGGCGAAAGTTTTGTAATAGTGACACATGTTACCCCTGACGGGGATGCTATAGGTTCCGCATTGGGACTGTACCATTTTCTGACAGCCTATGGAAAAGATAACGTGACGGTAGTGGTCCCTAACGATTTTCCCCAGTTCTATAAATGGATGCCGGGACATAAAGAAATCGTTATTCATGAGAAATATCCTGATTTTGCCGAACAGCTGATTCGGGATGCGGATGTCTTATTCTGCCTCGATTTCAACGAACCCAAGCGTATCGAAAAATTGGCTCCGGCTGTTGTGGCGGCAGAGGGACGTAGAGTGATGATCGACCATCATCTGAATCCGGCTGATTTTTGCCGGGTTACGATGTCATATCCTGAAATGTCGTCTACGAGCGAAATGGTTTTCCGTTTCATCTGCCGTATGGGGATGTTCGACCTGATCAATAAAGATTGTGCCGCTTGTATTTATACGGGTATGATGACGGATACCGGTTCGTTTACCTACAATTCGAATAAGCCGGAAATTTATACGATCATAAGCGAATTGATCAAGAAAGGTATCGATAAGGATTTGATCTACCGGAAAGTGAATCAGGTATATTCGGAAAGCCGTTTACGGATGATGGGATACGTTCTGTATGAAAAAATGAAAGTTTATCCGGAGCAACATGCCGCTCTGATCACGCTTTCGCTGGAAGAGATGAACCGTTTCCATTATGTGACAGGTGATACGGAGGGATTTGTCAATCTGCCGTTGAGCATCGAAAATGTGGCTTTCAGTGTCTTTATTCGCGAAGATAAGGATTATGTGAAGATTTCGCTTCGGTCTGTCGGTGATTTCCCCTGCAACCAGTTTGCAAGCCGCTATTTCAATGGCGGCGGACATAAAAATGCTTCGGGTGGAGAATTTTATGGCTCATTGGCCGATGCTGTTGCCGTATTTGAAAAAGGCCTGGAGGAATTTAATCCTAATAAAACAGAAGATTTAGATAAACATGACTGAGATGTGGCGGAGATTGTATACATTTGCCATTCATTTACAATAAATAGGTAACAGATGAAGAGAGGTTTTTATATCCTGTTGATTATGTGCACCGCCATAATGGTGGTGTCGTGTGACAAGACAAAGTCATACACTGATATGTTGAAGGCCCAGGAGAAAGCTATTGATCGTTTGCGTGCGGATAGCGGATTGGTTTTTCTGGAAGAATTTCCGACTGACAGTATTTTTAAGGAAAATGAATTTGTTGAGTTGGATAATGGTGTTTATCTGAATATCGTCAATAAAGGAAACAGTGAACGTGCGGTGCTGGGGCAAACGGCGATCCGTTCTCGTTTCATCGCCCGGATGTTTATGGAAAACAGTAGCATGGGAACCGGTACCGTCGACCTGCTCGGTCCTAATTCAAACGGTACACATCCGGTAGAGTTCAGATATGGTTATTATACTTCTTTGAATCCTGATTACTCTTATACATGGGATATGTTTATTTGTGAAGGTTTAGGTGCCGGACTTCCTTACGTGGGAGACAGCGCGGTTGTCAAACTGATCGTTCCGTTTAAACTGATGAGCAGTGATTTTCAAAGCTCAGGGACACCTGTGTTTTTTGAGAAAGTGAAGTATACTTTTATAAAATAAATCTAACTAAATGACACTGATTAAATCTATTTCTGGTATCCGTGGGACAATAGGCGGGAACCCGGAAGACGGGCTCAATCCGTTGGCTATTGTTAAGTTTGTGGCTGCTTATGCTACATTCATTAAGAAAAACACGAAGGTGACAACAAACAAGATCGTGGTAGGTCGTGATGCACGTATCTCCGGTCCGATGGTTAAACAAGTCGTTCTCGGTACGCTTACGGGAATGGGCTTTGACGTGGTAGATATCGATCTGGCTACTACTCCGACTACCGAGTTGGCTGTTGCCTGGGAAGAAGCTTGTGGCGGTATCATTTTGACTGCCAGCCACAATCCGAAACAATGGAATGCCCTGAAGTTATTGAACGAACGGGGGGAATTCTTGAATGCTGCCGAAGGTGCCGAGGTGCTGAAGATTGCTGCTGAAGAAAGTTTCGTATTTGCTGATGTCGACAATTTAGGAAAAGTCTATGTCAATAATACTTACAATCAAAAGCACATCGAGAGTGTGTTGAAGCTGGATTTGGTGGATGTCGAGGCTATCAGAGCTGCTAATTTCCGTGTCGCTATCGACTGTGTAAACTCGGTAGGCGGTGTTGTTATTCCTGAATTGCTTTCAGCTTTGGGGGTAAAGGAAATTTTCAAGTTGCATTGTGCTCCTCACGGTAACTTTGCACATAATCCGGAACCGATCCCTGAAAACCTGACGGAGATCTCCGACCTGATGAAGCATGCCAAAGCCGATGTCGGTTTTGTTGTGGACCCGGACGTAGACCGTCTGGCTATTATCAGCGAAGACGGGGAGATGTTTGGAGAAGAATATACACTGGTGGCTGTCAGCGACTACGTTTTGAGTCATACACCGGGCAATACGGTCAGCAACCTGAGCTCAAGCCGTGCTCTGCGTGACGTTACCCGTGCTCATGGTTGCGAGTACAATGCGGCAGCAGTGGGCGAAGTGAATGTCGTAACGAAGATGAAAGCGACTAATGCTATTATCGGTGGCGAAGGCAATGGAGGTGTGATCTATCCGGCCAGCCATTACGGTCGTGATGCTTTGGTGGGTATCGCCTTGTTCCTGACTCATCTGGCAAAGAAGCAGATGAAGACAAGCGAACTGCGTGCTTCCTATCCTCCGTACTTCATTTCCAAGAAGAAAGTAGAACTGACTCCAGATATCGATGTAGATGCTATCTTGGCAAAAGTAAAAGAGAAATTTGCCCAGTATGATATCACCGATATCGATGGTGTGAAGATCGACTTCCCTGAAAAATGGGTGCATCTGCGTAAGAGCAATACGGAACCGATTATCCGTATTTATTCCGAAGCTCACACGATGCAGGAAGCGGAAGAGATTGGTGACGAGCTGATTCAGATCATTCGCGATATGTGTAAATAATATTTCATCAAGATAAAAAAGAAAAGAGGTTATGCTTGATTGCATCTCCTCTTTTTTTGTATTTTCGAAACAGATATGTTTTTTAAATGCCAGTCGCTGTCCAAATTGGCAGATATTTTCCTTCCAAACGAAGAATTTCTTTTCAAACAGATAGATACTTTTAGGGAAAACCTTGTATTTTTATGGAACAAAAAGCCACGGTTTTTAAAGGATTGAGGTCTGGATAATACAATAAAAAGGCATTTATCTCCGTATAAATCCGTATAAAATAGTAATTTTGTAAACTAATTAGGTTATGTATATGCTAAGAACGGAAATTAGGAAACTGGGAGGATTGATTTGTTTCTTGTTTGTGATGTTGGCCATCCAGGCACAGCAATATACGGTTACAGGAGGAAATGGGGTTCCTTATTTGTTGGAGAATCCAGGGAATCGTATACGAGTTTATTTGGTGTATGGAATGGATAATGTGGAGATTAGCTATACATCTTCGTCTACTAATCATCAATGGTATCGATATAAGCAAAAGGCATTGGACCGGGAACCCGTTCCGTGTGAACAGAATGGGGAGACATCCGTTGTCCGGAATATAGAGGAGGATGCCGGGTATTATGTGGAAGATCCGGCTTCCGGTTTGAATGGTTGGTATGTATGGATCATTGATTATAGCAAATACGCTTTTAATGTCGAAAGCATTACAGTCAAAGGAAATTGTGACGGCTTTTGGCTGGAAGGTTCTCCGACTGTCCCAGTTATGTATTATTATACCCCGACGGGAAACCGGATAACGGTGAAGCGGGAGTTCAATGTCGCTTATCAGACATTGGAGTGGTCTGAAGACAACAACTATTTTTCGCCTAAGAATGTGCAAAGATCACTGACGGAAGGGCCTTATTCGACAAAGATAAACGATAACGAAACAATTCCGTTGTGCGATACGGAAGTCACACTTTCCGGTGATCAGTTTGCAAAACATTTCGGAATAGAGAAATCAATCACTTCGGATACCTATCAGGCGGTGGCCGTCGAAGTGCATGTCGATACGACGTTTATAATGGATAATGCGGAGAATATGACAGCTGGAGACGGGGAATATATTTCCGCTCCGGCAACGGTCACTTTTCGGGCGTATGCCAATGATCCGGTAGCGACGCTGTATACTTGGAAAATATATAGGAGCGATCAGGAAAACGGGATCGAGAATCCGCTGGTGGAATATAGGGATGAGGAGATCGACTATACGTTTACGGAGAAAGGTGATTATACGGCGGTTGCGACTGTCAGCAACGCGACAGGAGAATGCGAGGCGGTTTCTAATTCTATTGAAATCAAGATTGCAGAATCGGAATTGCAGATCCCGAACGCTTTCTCGCCAGGTACGACGCCCGGTATCAATGATGAATTTCGTGTCGCCTACAAATCGCTTGTGACCTATAAGTGCTGGATATTTAATCGATGGGGAGTACAGATGTACCATTCTACTAACCCGGCTGAAGGGTGGGATGGCAAAAAAGGTGGGAAATATGTCGCTCCCGGCGTCTATTTTTATGTGATAGATGCAGTGGGATCGGATGGTATTAAATATAATAAAAAAGGTTCTATAAATATTCTTAGACCCAAGAAGATTGATGATGAAATTATTGAACAGTAATAGTATAGTCGGTTTTGTGGTGGGAAGTGCTGTGTGCCTGACCGCCTGCCTCTCCATTGGTTCGAGTGATTCGGAAAAAGTGAAAGACCAACGTCCGGTCGTTTCATCGGTGACCATGTCGCCTGATATTCCTTCTTCCGTCTCTTTTTGCGGAAAAGATATCGATTTGACGCGTTATAATATGCATGAAGGTTTTGACCGGGAATTGAGTAGCTTTACCTATTTCCATTCTACTACCATGCTGCTGATTAAGCGGGCAAACCGCTGTTTCCCGATCATTGAACCGATTCTGAAGGCTAACGGCATTCCGGACGATTTCAAGTATCTGGCGGTGATCGAGAGCCAGCTCGATCCGCGTGTCTCATCGCCTGCACGGGCAGTAGGAACTTGGCAGTTGCTGGAAGGAACGGCCCGGCAATACGGATTGACGATAACACCTACGGTTGACGAACGTTGCGATGTGACAAAGGCGACCGAAGCAGCCTGTCGTTATCTGAAAGCGGCTTATGAAAAATATGGAGACTGGGCGATGGTCGCGTCTTCCTATAATGCCGGTATGGGACGTATTTCGGGAGAGCTTGTCAAGCAGGATGCAGACAGTTCGTTTGACCTTTGGCTGGTGGAGGAAACAACCCGCTATGTATATCGTATCATGGCTATCAAGCAGATATTTGAAGCCCCTTATAAATATGGGTTCGTGCTAAGAGCGCAGGATCTGTATAAACCGATCGCATGCGAGAGTGTTGCCGTCTCGACGGATATTCAGGATTTGTCCGGTTTTGCCAAGAAGAATGGTATCACTTATGCCGATCTGAAACGTTTCAATCCCTGGTTGCGAGATCGTAAATTGCTGACAGCAGGAAAAACATATACGATCCGGATCCCGAAAGAATCTGATATGTATTATAAAACGCCTAACACCTATGTGCATAATCCGGCCTGGGTGGTGAAATAAGAAAACTGAAAAATGATGAAGGATAAGAATGCATTGGAAGGCGGCCGTATTTCCGTTTTAGGCGCGCGTGTCCATAATTTGAAGAATATAGATGTCGACATACCTCGTAACAAGCTCTCCGTAATTACCGGTATGAGCGGTAGTGGTAAATCGTCTTTGGCTTTTGATACGATTTTTGCGGAAGGGCAACGCCGTTATGTGGAGACGTTCTCCGCTTATGCGCGTAACTTCTTGGGAAATATGGAACGGCCGGATGTGGATAAGATCACTGGTCTGAGCCCTGTTATCTCAATCGAGCAGAAAACAACAAACAAGAATCCGAGATCCACAGTGGGGACGACTACCGAGGTTTATGACTTTTTCCGTCTGCTTTATGCAAGGGCGGGAGAGGCTTATTCGTATTTGAGTGGCGAGAAGATGGTGAAATACACCGAGGAGCAGACGCTGGAACTGATTATGAACCAGTATAAGGGGAAGAAGACCTACCTGCTCGCTCCGCTTGTCCGTAATCGTAAGGGACATTATAAGGAACTTTTCGAACAGATGCGGAAAAAAGGCTATCTGAATGTCCGGGTGGATGGTGAGATGAAGGAGATCTTTCATGGCATGAAGCTCGACCGGTATAAGATGCACAGTATCGAGGTTGTGGTCGATAAACTGATCGTTTCGGAATCGGACGAACGTCGTTTGAAAGAAAGCCTGCGTGTCGCTATGAAGCAGGGTGACGGTCTGATACTCGTGCTGGACGCCGAGACGGACGAAGTGCGCCATTTCAGCCGTCGGCTGATGGATCCGGTGACGGGTTTGTCTTACAGCGAACCGGCTCCCCATAATTTCTCGTTCAACTCTCCGCAGGGTGCTTGCCCGAAATGTAAAGGATTGGGACAGGTCAATTTGTTGGATATGAACAAAATCGTTCCCGATGCCTCACTCAGCATTTACAGCGGTGGGATTGTGGCGTTAGGAAAATATAAAAACTCCCTGATATTTTGGCAGATCGAAGCTATTTGCGAGAAATATGGCGTAACACTGAAAACCCCGATCAAAGACATCCCGGAAGAAGCGATCGATGAGATCATGAACGGGACGGACGAACGCCTGCAAATAAAAAACGATTCGCTGGGTACTTCCAATTATTTCCTGTCGTATGAAGGAGTTGCCAAATATATCCTGATGCAGCAGGAGAGCGAGGCTTCCGCTTCCGCGCAGAAATGGGCGGGACAGTTTATACGGATGGCTACCTGTCCGGAATGTAACGGGCAGCGGTTGAACAAGGAAGCGCTGCATTATAAGATAGCCGGAAAGAATATTGCCGAACTTTCGGCAATGGATATCTCTGAATTGTATGAGTGGTTGGAGGGTGTCGAGGAGCAGTTGAATCCTAAGCAGAGGCAGATTGCTGTCGAAATCTTGAAGGAGATCCGTTCACGTCTGAAATTCCTGTTAGATGTCGGATTGGACTATCTCGCGTTGAACCGTGCTTCGGCGACGTTATCGGGGGGCGAGAGTCAACGCATCCGTTTGGCGACCCAGATCGGTAGCCAGCTGGTCAATGTACTTTATATCTTGGATGAACCGAGTATAGGGTTGCACCAGCGGGATAACGTTCGTTTGATCAACTCGTTGAAAGAGTTGCGCGATACGGGCAACTCTGTTGTCGTGGTCGAGCATGACAAAGACATGATGTTGAATGCGGACTATGTGGTCGATATGGGACCGAAGGCTGGTCGTCTAGGAGGAGAAGTTGTTTTTGCCGGAACTCCCGGAGAAATGTTGAAAGCTGACACGCTTACTTCGGCTTACCTGAACGGGAAGACGGAGATTGCCGTTCCGGAAGAGCGGCGGAAAGGAAACGGACAGTTTATCACGATAAAAGGGGCGAGCGGGAATAATCTGCGGAATATGGATGTCACGTTCCCGTTGGGTACGCTGATCTGTGTCACGGGCGTGTCCGGTAGCGGAAAGTCTTCTTTGATCAACCGGACCTTGCAGCCGATTCTCAGCCAGCATTTCTATCGCTCCTTGGAAGATCCGTTGCCTTACAAGTCGATCGAGGGGATAGACAATGTCGATAAGATAGTCAATGTAGACCAGTCACCGATCGGGCGTTCGCCGAGAAGTAATCCGGCCACTTATACCGGAGTCTTTTCGGATATCCGTAATCTGTTTGTGGATCTGCCAGAGTCGAAAGTGCGTGGTTACAAACCCGGACGCTTCTCGTTCAATGTCTCTGGTGGACGTTGTGAGACGTGCAAGGGGAACGGCTACAAGACGATTGAGATGAATTTCCTGCCGGATGTGCTAGTCCCCTGTGAAGAATGTCATGGCAAGCGGTACAATCGGGAAACATTGGAAGTCCGTTTTCGCGGGAAATCCATTGCGGACATTTTGGATATGACAATCAATATGGCTGTGGAGTTTTTCGAGAATATCCCGTCGATCCTGTCGAAAGTGAAGGTATTGCAGGATGTCGGCCTGGGCTATATCAAGTTGGGGCAACCTTCCACGACTCTTTCCGGTGGTGAGAGCCAGCGTGTCAAATTGGCGACCGAGCTGGCAAAGAAAGATACAGGCAAGACGCTTTATGTATTGGACGAACCGACGACCGGTCTTCATTTCGAAGATATACGAGTTTTGTTGGGTGTCCTGAACAAACTGGTGGATAAGGGCAATACGATCATCGTTATCGAACATAACCTCGATGTTATCAAATGTGCTGACTATCTGATCGATATGGGGCCTGAAGGCGGACGTAACGGTGGGCAGGTTCTTTTCACTGGAACTCCTGAAGAAATGGTAAAAGTGAAAACGAAGAGCTATACGGCTCCATTTTTGAAAGACGAATTAAAAAGCGATAAGAAATGAAGAATCCTATTCAGATGATTAAACAATGCGTGGAGAAGGAAGAACCTTACTTTCTGCTGCGCGGACAGGATTTGTGTGCGTTGAAGGCCATCGAAACCTATTATGAGGAGGTGAAGAAGCACGTGAAAGACCCTTATTTTATTGAGGAGATAGAAGAGATAATGAAAGATTTCCGGGCTTTCCGGGAAGAACAGGAAACCCATATACCGGATTAAAAGATGGCGGACGACAGTTACAAGACCATTAAGCAGGTAGCTGAAGGGTACTATACGGAGAAGCGCAGCCGCTTTATCTCGTATGCGATCCCGGTGCGTACGGTGGAAGAGGTGAAAGAGCAACTGGACAAATATCGTAAACAGTATTATGACGCCCGCCATGTCTGCTGGGCCTATATGTTAGGTCCCGAACGCCTAACTTTTCGTGCGAACGATGACGGCGAACCTTCCTCTACTGCCGGAAAACCGATTTTGGGACAGATCAACTCGAACGGGTTGACAGATATCCTGATCGTCGTGATCCGCTATTTCGGCGGAATCGAATTAGGGACGAGCGGCTTGATTGTTGCTTATCGGACAGCCGCCGCCGAAGCAATAGCTGCTGCCGAGATAGAAGAGCGCACTGTTGATGAAGATATCACCATTGCGTTCGAATACCCTTATCTGAACGGAATCATGCGCATTGTCAAGGAAGAGAATCCAGTGATCGTCTCCCAAAAGTTTGAAATGGATTGTGAAATGACTCTTCGTATTCGCAAAGGGGAGGCCGAACGTTTGAAAGCGCGGTTATTAAAGGTGGAAAGTGTCTATATTCCCAGAACCGAATTTTAAGTAAGTTGTTATATTATTATAATTCTAAACAAAAACAATTTGTAAATAATGAAGAAGATTCTTTTATTTTCTTTTTTTCTGATGTTGGGACTGGTTGTATCTCAATTCCTGCCGGCGATGGTAGGTGAGGGGTATTCGTCGGTGAAGACGGTCTCCAATACCCTGTTGTATGTCTGCCTGGCCTTTATCATGATAAATGTGGGGCGGGAGTTCGAAATGGATAAAAGCTGTTGGCGGTCCTATACCGAAGATTATTTTATTGCAATGGCGACGGCTGCTTTCCCCTGGATCTTCGTGGCTTTATATTATATGTTCGTGTTGCTTCCCGATATTTACTGGAACAGTGGAGAAGCTTGGAAAGAAAACCTTTTGTTGAGCCGGTTTGCAGCCCCGACTTCGGCAGGTATATTGTTTACGATGTTGGCGGCGGCAGGGTTGAAATCTTCCTGGGTATACAAGAAGGTACAGGTATTGGCGATCTTCGACGACCTCGACACAATCCTGTTGATGATACCTTTGCAGATCATGATGGTAGGTTTGCGCTGGCAGTTGGGTGTTATCATTCTGATCGTGATGGTCCTGTTGATCATCGGATGGAGAAAGATGGGCAGTTATGACATGCGGCAGGACTGGAAGGCAATTCTTTTTTATGCAGTCTTTACCTGCGGGATCACGCAGGTTGTTTATTTGGTGTCCAAATACTTCTATGGTGAAGATGCCAGCATTCATATCGAGGTTCTGTTACCTGCGTTTGTATTAGGTATGGTGATGCGACATAAGCATATCGATACGAAGGTTGAGCACAATGTGGCGACGGCTGTCTCATTCCTCTTTATGTTCTTGGTAGGAGTCAGCATGCCGGTCTTTTTCGGAGTGGACTTCGCCGTGCAGTCTGCAAAGGCGACAACGATAACCGGAGCACAGCCGATGATGTCCTGGCCAGTGATCATCCTGCATGTCGTGATTGTTTCGTTCCTGTCCAATATCGGGAAACTGTTCCCGCTGTTTTTCTATCGGGAAAGGCGGAAGCGCGAACGTCTGGCACTGTCGATCGGTATGTTTACACGCGGTGAAGTAGGGGCTGGGATTATCTTTATTGCGCTTGGCTACAATTTAGGAGGTCCTGCGCTTATGATTTCCGTGCTCACCATAGTGTTTAATTTAATTTTAACTGGTATATTTGTCGTGTGGGTTGAAAAACTGACCCGCAGCGCTTACGAGCTGGAGCAAGCTGGCAAATAGGCGGACAGTTGTTAGGAAAAACTCAGAGGGAAGCGGTTTGCACGCCGCTTCCCATAAATATTTAAATACCATATGGATAGAACCATCAACGTTATCCTTAAACCGTTGCGTCGTTTCGCTATGCAGAAACCGAACGCGAGTATCTTATTGTTCATGGCTACGATTCTTGCCATGTTATTCGCCAATTCGCCTTGGGCGGAGTCTTACCACAATATCCTGTCACATCCGATTGATTTGAAGATAGGCAATTTCACACCGTTTGTGCATCATGGAGAAGCGATGCCAATGTTGGCCTTTGTGAATGATGCTTTGATGGCGGTTTTCTTTTTTGTGATCGGATTGGAGATTAAGCAGGAAATTCTGATCGGGGAGTTGAGTTCGGTACGGAAAGCACTGCTTCCGATTATTGCGGCCTGCGGCGGGATGATCGTTCCGGTATTGTTTTATTTTCTGGTTTGTCATTCGGCACCCGAAGTGCGAGGTGTAGCTATTCCGATGGCGACCGATATCGCCTTTGCACTGGCTGTTTTAGGGCTGTTGGGGAAACGGGTCCCGCTCAGCATGCGTATCTTCCTGACGGCATTGGCGGTGGTTGACGATATCGGCGGTATCATTATTATCGCTTTGTTTTATAGTGGTGAGATTGCGTTCGAGCCGCTTCTGGTTTCACTCGTCTTGCTGGCCTTGCTATATGTGGGGGGAAGGATGAGAGTGAATAACATTGCTTTCTATTATATAATAGGTTTCTTCGTGTGGATGCTGTTTCTTGAATCAGGTATTCATCCGACAATAGCGGGTGTACTGGTTGCATTCACCGTTCCGGCCCGTCCGGTTGTCAAGCTGGATGATTTCACTTGTGAAATGACCGGCTATCTGAATATGCTGGATTACACCGAAGTGCGTCATTCCCGAAAGGCGGCGGTTCTTTCGCCGACACAGATTCAGGTACTCAACAATATCCATTCGTTAGCGGACAAAACGATCAGTCCGTTGCAAAGTATAGCCGACAAGCTCCATCCGTTAGTCAATTATCTGATCCTGCCCCTTTTCGCCTTTGTTAACGCAGGTGTTACTTTCGGAGATATCGGGATCGGTGCGTTACCGGGAATCCCGTTGGCGGTATTCCTCGGCCTGTTTGTCGGAAAGTCGCTGGGCATATTCCTGTTCACTTATGTTTTTGTCCGTTTGCGTCTTGCAACGATGCCGGAAGGGGTGAGCAAACGGAACCTTTTCGGGGTGTCGATGTTGGGCGGTATCGGGTTCACGGTAGCCCTCTTTATCGCGAACTTGTCTTTCGCCGGGATGCCCGATATTGGAGCAGAGCTGTTGAACCAGGCGAAGTTGGGCGTATTTGCCGGTTCGTTTATTTCCGGCTTGTGCGGCTACTTGATATTAAAAAAAGTATTACCTAAAAAAGTATAGAGATGGACAGACGCAAATTTATTCAAACAGGAGTTGCCGGAGTAGCTGGTTTATCTTTAGCTCACACGGGACTTGCCAATATACGGATGGCCGTTCCTTCGGATATATCGGTCGACAGGGTGAAACTGGGAAAGACCGGATTGAAAGTCTCTCGCATTGCAATGGGAACCGGGACGAAAGGCTGGAACTATCAGTCCAACCAGACCCGACTCGGGCTGGATGACTTTGTGAAGATGGCCCGTTACGGTTATGAACGCGGTATTCGCTTTTTCGACATGGCCGATATGTACGGTTCGCAGCCATTTGTCGGAAAAGCCCTGAAAGAGTTACCTCGCGAGAAACTCACCCTGATGACGAAGATGTGGACGTACGATGAAGGGTCGGAAAAACGTGAGCCGGTCAGCAAAACACTTGACCGTTTCCGCCAGGAAGCTGGTACAGACTATTTCGATATCCTTCTGTTGCACTGCATGACGAAAGGCGACTGGGCGGAAACCCGTAAGTTTTATATGGACGGTCTGGCAAAGGCCAAGCAGGACGGTATTGTGAAAGCTGTCGGCGTCTCCTGTCATAACTGGGATGCGATGGTCGAGGCTGTCGACAACCCGTGGTGCGACGTTATTCTTGCTCGTCTGAATCCGTTCCAAAGCCATATGGATGGTACGACTGAAGCCGTAAACGAACTTTTAGGTAAGGCCCGCAAAAAAGGTAAAGGGCTTATCGGAATGAAAATTTTCGGTGAAGGCAAACATGTTTCTGATGCAGAACGTGAACGTTCCATCCGTTTTGCCGTCACCGAAAGCAATCTGCATTGCATGACACTCGGTCTGGAGTCCATCGCTCAGATGGACGATGCGATAGAGCGGGTGATGCGGAATACCAAAGGATAACTGCCTTATTTCACCACTCTGCATATCTTGTGCCGGTATTGGTAATCTATCGTCAGTGCGATAAAGATGATCAGTTCGGCACACGGAACAGCCGCCCATAGCCCCTTTTCTCCCAACAAATGAGGAAGAGCGAGGAAACATATGCTCATCAGGATGATTCCTCTCAGCAGCATGAAAAGCATCGCTTTCCGTGCTAATTCGATACTCTGGTAGTACCCGATCCATGCAATATTCAAAGCAAAACAGATAAACCCGGAAGCGAAGTAGGGGATTCCCTTTGTTGCAATCCCGTAAGCCGGACAGCCGGGTTCCAGAAACATCGCTACGATATAAGGACAGAACACATACATCACGGCAAAAGCTGTCAGCCCGGAGATAAAAGCCGTTTTCAACGAAAGCCGGAACGTCTCATGTACTCGTGCAGCATTTCCCGTGCCATAATTGTAGCTGATGATCGGCTGTGCCGACTGGGCGATCGCGTTCGCGATCATGAACACGATCGGCAGACAGTAGCAGGCCACGCTGTATGCTGCTACGCCATCCTCTTTCAGCATCCGGATAAAAGCATAGTTGCCGACCAGCATCATGCAGGCGATCGCCAGTTCGCCCAGCATCGCCGAGGCTCCCAACTGGATCATATACCCCGTGTTCCGACAGGTCAGGTGGAGGCTTTTCATACTTATCTTTAACCTATATAAATGCAATGTCCTGGAAAAGCCGAACAGGTAGACCAACACCATCAATCCGCCTACCGCTTGTGCTAGTGCGGTTGCCAGCGCGGCTCCGGTCAGTCCCATCTGTATCGGGAAAACGAAAACATAGTCGAGTACGACATTTATCAAAGCTGGAATTACGTTGCACAGCATCGCGAATTTCGGTGAGCCGTCCAGTCGGATCATGAACATTCCGATGTTGGCCAGCATGCTGAAGATGGAGAATGGCACGATCCAGTTCATATACTCCAGTACAAGCGGCAACAACTGATCGGAACTTCCCAGCATATAGGCTGTCTGTTTGTTGAACAGCATCACCGAGGATATTCCCATGGCCATCAATAAGAGGGACACTAGCAACGCCTGTGTGACATTGATGTTGGCCGCCTTCACCTTCCTTTGTGACAGGTGGACGGAGGCTACGACTGACGATCCAACCCCGAAGAGCAGCCTGATCCCTGTCGTCACCATAAAAATCGGGGCGACGATATTGACGGCGGCCAACGCGTTGCTCCCCACGCCACGTCCTACGAATATACCGTCGGCAATCGTGATACACGCCATACAAACCATTCCCAGTAACGTCGGGAAAAAGATTTTGCGGAATAGAACCGGAATGTTCATTCTGCCAAAATCAATACGATCTCTTTGCATAACTCAAATGACTTTTTATTTTGGTTTGCAAAAGTAGTCCTTTAAGTCCGGCCAGAAATTACCATTTGGTAAAAAATAAGAATAATAATGTACATAAAAATGCTTATATTCGCAGACAGTCTGTTTGTCGAAAGTGTAACCGTTAAATTCAGGAAATATGGCGAAATATCTGTATTATATCTGTGCCTGTTGTTTTTTGTTTTTATTCAGCAGATGTGGAAAAGGTAAAAGCGAATCCGAAGAGATCCCTTTCAATCCCTATGTGGAGGCGTTTACCTCCGGTACGATTTCAAGATATACGCCCGTATATTTGATTTTCAATCAGGAAATAGTAGCTGACAGGATGAAGCCTGAACAGCTCCACGACTTAGTCCGGATCAAACCCGAGACGGCTGGCGAGTGGGCATTCGAGAACAATCGGACGATTGTATTCAAGCCGACTAAAAGTTTCGAGCGCAACACCCGTTACGAGGTAAAGGCAGACCTTTCAGAGTGGTTCGATACGGAATGGAAAGACAAGTATTTTACATTCAGATTCTCGACACAACCTCTGTTGCTGCGGGCCAACCTGCAATCCGTCGATATCAACCGGAAGAATGAAAACGGTTATGACATCGTCTGCTTGGTGTTCACGCCGGACAAGGAGACGCCCGAAACCGTAGAATCGCTTGTCCGTTTCTCTGAAAAGACGGATGCCACCTGGCAGCATAGTCCCGATGGAAAGAGGCACGAAGTCTTCATCCCGAACATACAGGCCGGGACGGACGCGGCACGTGCCTTCAAACTATCTGTCGCTCCGAACAAGCTGAAAGTGCCGGAAGAGGAACTGCTATCCGTCGACATTCCCGAACTGAATGATTTTGCCGTGTACGAAGTCGAATATGTCGCAGAGCCGGAACGTTACGTCGAAGTCACCTTTACGAAACTGCTCGATGCGGCACAAAACATGCAGGGACTTGCCTGGATCGACGGTAACAAATCGGAGACCGTCAATGTCGAGGGTAATAAGCTCCGCCTTTATCCCGATGCAGGTAGCAAAGGCATCCTAAATGTTCATCTGAGCCAGAACATCAGAAGCAAAAACGGATTGAACCTGAAAGAAAGCATCGTTCGCCAGATCGTAGTCAGTGATGAGAAGCCGGAAGTCCGTTTTATCGGTAGCGGAGTGATCATCCCGCAGTCCACACAACTGACCGTTCCTTTTCAAGCCGTCTATTTGCGCGGCGTAGTAGTGCGTGTCATCAAGATATTCGAACAGAACATCGGACAATTCCTTCAGGTGAATGATCTCGAAGGAACGAGTGACCTGATGCGTGTCGGTCGCCTGATCGCGCGTAAAACGATCTTCCTCGATGAAGATGCCACCCAGGAGCTCAGCCGCTGGAATACCTATGTGATCGACTTGAAAGAACTGATCGACCCCGAGCCCGGTGCCATCTACCGGGTGGAACTGTCGTTCAACCGGGATTTGTCTGCCTATCCCTGCGAAGACCTCGTCAAGAAAAGTAAAGAACAACTGCTTGCCGATGATGAGATCAAGTTCAAGGAAGAAAGCAGCCGTTTCGATGGAGGCGGTTATTACTACTATAACGGCGACTTCGACTGGTCCGACTACGATTATAGCAAACGTGGCGACCCCTGTTCCAACAGCTATTATTATAACACGACCGTTGGTAAGAATGTCCTCGCCACCAATCTCGGTCTGTTGGCGATGGCCGGCGAAGATAACGATATGACTGTCCTTGTACATAACATTCTGAGCACCCATCCAGAGAAAGGTGTCAAAGTCGTTGCCTACAACTACCAGCGTCAGGAATTAGCCTCCGGCGTGACAGACGACAAAGGGCAGGTGCGTTTCTCGCTGAAAAACGGCAAGCCGTTCTATCTGACTGCTTCCCTCGGACAGCAACGCTCGTATCTTCGTGTAGACGACGGTTCCGCCCTTTCGCTGAGTTCGTTCGATGTCTCCGGAGAAGTCGTGCAGAAAGGCATCAAGGGCTTCATCTACGGCGACCGCGGTGTATGGCGTCCGGGCGACACGCTGCATCTCGGCTTTATGTTGAACGACCGCAGCCGGATGCTCCCTGCTAACCATCCGGTCATCATGGAGCTTTACAATCCGCTCGGCCAGCTCTACCTACGCAAGACACAGATAAAAGGCGAAGCAGGACTTTATGTTTTCGATATGCCGATCGAACCCGATGCGCCGACAGGCGCCTGGAACGTCAACGTGAATGTCGGTGGCGTCACCTTTACGAAGCGTCTCCGTATCGAAACGATCAAACCGAACCGCTTGAAGATATCCCTTATGATGCCCCCAAAAAAATTGCTCCGAGGCGAACCGCTCGATGCCGCTATGCACGTGGAATGGCTACAGGGAGCAACTGCCCGCAATCTGAAATATGATATTCAGGGAACCTTTATCTCGACCCCGACCACCTTTTCCGGCTATAAGAAATTCTATTTCGATGATCCTTCGAAAATCTTCAACAGCGAAGAAAGTAAAGTGATCTCCGGTGTGACCGATGCAGCGGGCGACGCCACCATCAAAGCCCGTTTCGAGATCGGCGCCTCGGCTCCCGGTATGTTGTTGGCGAGTTTCGTCACCCGTGTGTATGAGGAATCCGGCGATTTCAGCATCGACGCCAATCGGGCGTTCTATTCACCCTACCGTCGCTATGCCGGCATCAAGTCGCCCCAGCAAGATGGGGAACCGCTGAAGACCGGAACCGAATATAAATATGAAGTAGCTTCCGTCGACTATCTCGGACAGGCGGTAGCCAATACTGAACTCGAAGTGAAAGTCTATAAAGTCCATTGGTACTGGTGGTGGAGCTCGGACAACGGCAGCCTGGCTAACTATGTCTCCAATTCGTATAACAAGCCAGTGAAAACCTTCACCATCCGTACTGGCACGAATGGCACGGCCTCCTTCAACCTGAAATATACCGATGCCGATTGGGGAACCTATTTTATCTCGGTGAAAGACAAAGAGAGCAAACACTCTACCGGTGTGATGAACTATTTCGACTGGCCTTACAGTGAAGGCAGACGCGATGCTGACGGTTCTTCCTCCGCCAATATGCTAACCTTCAAGACCGACAAGGACACATACGCACCAGGCGAACAGATCGTTGTTACCTTCCCCTCTGTCAAGGGAAGCCGCGCGATCATCAGCATTGAGAACGGAACACGTGTCCTTTCGACCACTGAGCACATGTGCAACGACGGGCAGACTACGGTCAAGCTCGCCGTCACTCCGGATATGCAGCCAAACGCGTACCTTTATATAACACTCTTGCAACCGCATGGTGTCACGAAGAACGACCTGCCGATCCGCATGTACGGTGTCGTCCCCTTCACGGTTACATCTCCTGAAAGCCATTTGGCCCCGATTATCCATATGGCGGATGAGGTCAAGCCTGAAGCACCTTGCCGCGTGATGGTTTCCGAAAAGAACGGTCGCGAGATGGCCTACACACTGGCGATTGTCGACGAAGGGTTGCTTGACCTAACCCGCTTTCGCACACCCGATCCCTGGCAGGCGTTTAACGCCCGCGAGGCATTGGGGGTTAATACCTGGGATCTGTACAACTACGTGGTCGGCGCGTATGGTGGCCGCATCGAGCAACTGTTCAGCATTGGCGGCGACGATGCCTTGAACAAAGGTCCGAAGGCGATAGTGAACCGCTTTAAGCCGGTCGTGCAGTTTGCCGGTCCGTTTCTGCTGAAAAAGGGAGAAAAACGGCAGCATACCTATAAGATGCCGAACTACAACGGCCGTGTCCGCGTCATGGTCGTCGCCGGAAACGGGGAGGCTTACGGCAACACGGAGAAGAGCGTGCTCGTGCGCAAGCCTGTTATGCTGCTCGGTACACTCCCGCGCGTTATCGGCATAGGAGAGGAGATGGTGGTTCCTGCTACCGTCTTTGCCACCGAAAAAGGAGTTGGAGACGTGCAGGTCACGATCGCCTGCTCCGGCAATATGGAGGTAGTCGGCGAGAAGAGCCATATGCTGCACTTTGAAACGGTCAGTGACAAACTGGCGCAGTTCCGCATTCGTGTGAAAGATACCCCCGGAGCCGGACACGTGAAGATCACGGCTACCGGAGGTGGTGAAAAGTCTGTATATGAAACCGATATCGAAATCCGTTCCGTACGCCGTCCGCAAATCAAGGTGACGCCTGTGACGCTCGAAGCCGGAAAGAGCTGGAAAGGGACGGTCGGCCTTCCCGGCGTGGAGGGTACGAACTCCCTTGTGCTCGAAATGTCGGATGTCCAACCTGTCAACCTCTCCACGCGGTTGTCCTACCTGTTGGGCTACCCGCATGGATGTGTTGAACAGATCACTTCGAAGGCATTCCCGCAACTGTACTTGAGCGGGTTCGCCTCGTTGACCCGCGAACAGGAGCAATCGACTGAAGCGACAGTGAAAGAAGTGATCCGTCGCCTGCGTTCCTACCAGACGGTAGACGGTTCCTTCTCCTACTGGCCTGGTGGAACGGCTCCCAATGCTTGGGGGACTGTTTATGCCATCCACTTTCTGCTCGAAGCGGAGAAGAAAGGTTACCTTGTACCCGAAGGCATGAAGCGGAATGCGTTGAATGACTTGAGTCGTATTGCCCGTAACTGGAAACCGGAAGCCTCCTATTCTGCCGAATCCGAAGAAATGACGCAGGCATACCGCCTGTTTGTCCTCGCTTTAGGGCAAGTTGCCGAGGTCGGCGCCATGAATCGCCTGAAAGAGAGTAAGACGCTCATGTCTATGAGTCGCTATCTGTTGGCGGCGGGTTATGCTTTGGTCGGACGTCCGGATGTATCGAAAGAGTTGGTTGTAAAGACAACGGCTCTGACAACGGCTTGTTCCGGATACGATCAGACGTTCGGCAGCGACTTGCGTGATACTTCGATCCGCCTGATGACGCTCTGTCTGCTCGATGGCGGTAAGGAAGCGGCTCTCTTGGCAAATGAAATATCCAAGACGCTCGCATCCGACGATTGGCTGAGCACGCAATCCACGGCATTTAGCCTGGTGGCTCTTTCCGACTATATGGAGAAATATAAGATGTCCGGCTCGATGGACTTCTCCTATGCCGTAGACGGCAAGGCGAAGAAGGTTTCCACCACTCGGAACATCTGGACGGAGACTTTGCTTGACAAGACTGCCTTTTCTGCCTCCTTAGAGTTGAAGAACACCGGCAAATCCACTCTGTTCGCCCGCCTCGTGGCCGAAGGTATCCCAGCCGAGGGTAAAGAGGAAGCCTATGCGAACGGTCTTACGCTCGCCGTCAGCTATATGGATCATGACGGCCATCCGGTGAATACCTCCGCTTTGCAGCAGGGTACGAACTTCACGGCTGTGGTGACCGTCTCAAATTCGTCTCCTCGTGGCTATAACCACCTGGTGCTGACTGAGGTTTTTCCGGCTGGTTGGGAGATATTGAACACGCGCTTCCTTACAGGCGACACGGTTGACAATCGGGTGACAGGTGTCAATTACCAAGATATTCGTGACGATCGTGCTTACAGCTATATTGACTATCTGCCTGCCGGAAAGCAAGTGACGGTCCGTATCAATCTTTGTGCTGTTTACCCCGGCCGTTTCTATTTGCCTCCGGTCTATTGCGAAGCGATGTATGACCATCTTGTCCGGGCGAATACGGAGGGAAAGATGGTGACGGTCGAATAGACAATAAAAAACGGAAGACCTCCGTCTGAGGCTTCCGTTTTTTCAAATTATATCATATGGATTCTTCCTGGACGGATTGGGGGGGGGAAGGGTTGTCACAATTATAGGTTTTCCACCGTTCAAAACGGTAAGATTGCGCAAAGTCGTTCCAGATATTCCGCATCCGTCTTGTCGAACTCGTTCAGCTTGTCGCTGTCAATGTCCAGTACGGCAATCACTTTTCCATCTCTGACTATCGGTACGACGATTTCCGACCGTGAATCCGAGCTACAGGCGATATGTCCCGGAAATTGCTCTACGTTCGGGACAACAATTGTTTGTGCATCCTTCCAGGCTGTTCCGCATACACCTTTCCCGTACCGGATGCGCGTGCAGGCAAGAGGCCCCTGGAACGGGGCAAGCACGAGCATCTCTTCTTTTACCACATAAAAGCCTACCCAGAAGAAATCGAATGTTTGTTTCAGGGCAGCGGCGACATTCGCCATATTGGCGACGACGTCCGTCTCTCCCGCTGTCAGCGATTGCAATTGAGGAAGCAGCGTCTCATATAGTTCCCGCTTGTTCTCACCGTTGATTATTAAATTTTCTGCCATTTTTTATACTTTATAAGAAAACAAAAGTAATCTTTTTTTCGGATTCTGCGTATCTTTGTGACATGAGTAAACAAAATTCTCCTTTAGTGCTTGGAACCGAGCGCATCAGCAAGTTGTTGACACAGTATGCCATACCGGCCATTATCGCCATGACCGCTTCTTCGCTTTACAATATGGCAGACAGTATATTTATCGGACACGGGGTAGGACCGTTGGCGATCTCCGGTTTGGCCTTGACTTTTCCATTGATGAACCTTGCGGCTGCTTTCGGTTCTCTGGTTGGGGTGGGGGCTTCAACGCTGGTGTCCGTGAAGTTGGGACAGAAAGATTATGAAGGGGCGAACAAGGTGCTCGGAAACGTACTGGTGCTGAACGTAGTTTTGGGGCTTGCATTTACGTTGGTCTTTATGTTGTTGCTCGATCCGATCCTCTATTTCTTCGGGGCGAGCGAGAACACGATTTCGTATGCCCGCGATTATATGAATGTGATCCTGATAGGAAATGTGATTACTCATATGTATCTAGGACTGAATGCGGTGTTGCGTTCTTCTGGTTTCCCTAAATTAGCGATGTATGCGACGTTGGCGTCGGTGGTGATCAACTGTGTACTGAATCCGCTTTTTATCTTCGGTTTCGGTTGGGGGATCAAGGGATCGGCATGGGCTACCGTCATCTCTCAGGTCATTTCGCTGACCGGACAGTTGATTCATTTTTCCCGTCCGAAGGAGTTGTTGCATTTCAAGAAAGGCATTTACCGGCTGAAAAGCGAAATCGTGAAGGGGATTCTTTATATCGGAATGTCACCTTTCTTGATGAATCTTTGTGCCTGCCTGATTGTAATACTGATTAACCGGGGACTGAAAGAGCATGGCGGTGATATGGCGATCGGTGCATACGGGATCGTGAACCGGGTGGTATTCCTCTTTATTATGATCATCATGGGGTTCAACCAGGGGATGCAGCCGATTGCCGGTTATAACTTCGGTGCCCGCCAATATTCGCGTGTGACGGAAGTGACGAAGTTGACGATGAAGTGGGCGATAGGGGTGGCGACAACAGGGTTTTTGCTCTGTCAGTTGTTCCCGTCGGTGATCGTCCGCATGTTTACGACCGATCCGGAGCTGATCGAGGCGGCGGTGTACGGTTTGCATATCGTCTTTGCGGTCTTTCCGATTGTCGGTTTCCAGATGGTGGCGACAAACTTTTTCCTTTCCATCGGGATGTCTAAGAAGGCGATCTTCCTTTCGCTCACCCGGCAGATGCTGTTCCTCGTTCCCTGCTTGTTGATTCTTCCCCGATGGTTCGGAACACTTGGCGTATGGATCAGCATCCCGATCGCCGACACGACAGCTACGATTGTTACGGCTCTCGTCTTGATAAACCAGTTCAGGAAGTTTCATTCTAAATAAATTTTATTTACCTTTGTCTTGATACCAAAAACATAGATAGACATGGATAATAAAATCATATTGACCATCGGCCGGCAGTTTGGCAGCGGTGGTCGCGAGGTAGGACAGAAGCTGGCAAAAGAGCTGGGCATCGGCTATTATGACAAGGAACTGATGGCGCTTGCCGCGAAGGAAAGCGGACTGAGCGAGGAGTTTTTCGAGAAAGCGGACGAGAAGGCTTCCAGTGGTTTGGCGTATGCTTTTACGATGGGCTATTCGTATATGGGGTTGTTCCCGCCGTATGCCGATGTGCTGTCTAACGACCGTTTGTTCCTGTATCAGAGCGATACGATCCGTAACCTGGCGGAAAAAGGTTCTTGTGTGATTGTCGGACGATGTGCCGACTATATCCTTCGTGACAATCCTGACTGCCTGAGTTTCTTTATTCATAACAACAAGGAAAACCGTATTCAACGGATCATCGAAAGCCAGAACCTGACGGTCGAACAGGCGGAGGAATTGATGCTGAAGACCGACAAGTCGCGTGCTGCTTATTATAACTATTATACGAATAAGGAATGGGGCGTTGCATCCACCTACAACTTTTCGATAGATGTCTCTGTCTTGGGGATAGACGAGACGGTTGCGTTCATGAAGAATTTTGTGGAACGGAAAATGGACAAGCGTCCGCCGCATTTCGGATAATTATTATATCTTTGCCTCCGACTTATCATAGGGGTGCCTTACTATACAGGCTGAGATTATACCCATTGAACCTGCCGGATAACGCCGTGAAGGGAAAAGGTAGAATTACTAAATAAAGGGGAGCGTTACCTCTATGTGCTTCCTGATGTTTAAACTCTAATTATTATTTTGTAATGGAACAGATTGTTTCAACAGGAATTATCGACTCTTACTTTGCGAAGTTAAAGAGCAATTTGTCTATTGATGTCGCTATTGTCGGTGGTGGTCCTTCTGGTATCGTTGCCGCTTATTATCTGGCTAAGGCCGGAAAGAAGGTGGCTTTGTTCGACCGTAAGCTGGCTCCCGGTGGAGGTATGTGGGGGGGCGCCATGATGTTCAACGATATCGTGGTTCAGGAAGAGGCTATGCCGATCGTGCGTGAGTTGGGTGTAAGTTATAAGGATGCCGGAAACGGTACTTATATCATGGATTCCGTACACACGACCTCGGCTTTGATCTATGGTGCGACGAAAGCCGGTGCGACTATTTTCAACTGCTATTCCGTAGAAGATGTAGTGTTCCATAACGATGCCGTAGCCGGTGTGGTTGTGAACTGGGCTCCGGTTATCCGCGAAGGTATGCATGTGGACCCGCTGACAATCATGTCCAAGGCTGTCCTGGAAGGAACCGGCCACGACTGTGAAATCGCACGCGTGGTTGCTCGCAAGAACGATATCAAGCTGAATACTCCAACTGGAGGCGTGATCGGCGAACGTTCGCTGAATGTCGAGCTGGGTGAGTCTACAACCGTAGAAAATACGAAGGAAATCTATCCGGGACTGTTCGTTTCTGGTATGGCTGCCAATGGGGTGAGTGGTAGTTTCCGCATGGGGCCGATCTTTGGTGGTATGCTGATGAGCGGAAAGAAGGCGGCCGAACTTATTTGTGCTAAGCTGGACAAATAAAGGCTTATTTCCTAATAACAAGGAGATGTCAAAACACATCTTCATCACGATTTTTTAGGCATGGATTATATGGGTTTATATCCATGCCTGATTTATGTCATTTCGTAAGTAAGTTTTCACTTGGCATACCTTTCTTCTCTATCGGGAGAAATAATAGAAACTGTTTTCATCTATCACTCTATCACTGACGAGCCTGTAGTTATTGATATTTAAACGTTAGAGGTAGTGATAGATGACATTTCCCTCTATCACTACTCTATCACTACTCTGTCACTCCTTTGGCACTCATGAAATATGGAGCTTTTATCATATGATTGAAAAACAATATGGTTCTTCATTCCACAAAAGCTATCTCTTTTTTTGGCAGAAATAAGCACATAATTTCACGAACACCCCCATGTTGCCATCCTTTACATCTGGGTGAAGAGGGGGGGTACACCCGGATGTAAAGGGTGGCAACATGGGGATGTCTGGCAACTAAAGTGCCTTGCCAGACGATGAAAACCGCCTGGTTTGGTAAAAAACAAAACAGTTTCTTAATTTAGGAGGCATAATTGCGTAGTAATTAAAAACTTCGTATTTTTGTATCGGAAGTATGAGAGTGAAAAAGAAAATATACCAATATGTGATGCTGCTTGTTAGTATCGTGATGCTTATATCGGTAGTCGTACCGCACCATCACCATAGTAACGGGTTGCCTTGCTATAAATCACTTTCAGCCGAGGCGGCTCATGGTGGGCATGGAAGTTCCGAATCACATGATTGCGGATGCAACGGGCATAACATCGCACTCTACACTTCCATTTTCTCGCATGTGACGGATGGAAACGTGAATCAGTTTCTTTTCCCTTTGCTTGTATTGTTTGATTATATAAATCCTCCTGTTCCGGTCTTTTACAAGCTCTTGTTCGAGAATGACCGGGCCTACTACATCGAGTCCCTGCATGATACGTGGATTGTTTCTGCGTCAGGGCTTCGTGCGCCTCCGTATGAATTTGATTTATAATTTATGATTTATGATTTATGTGTTGATGATATAAATCATAAATCATGAACCTTCTTTTATTCATAACTCATAAATCAAAATTCATACATCATAATGAAAAAAATATATTTAGTGTGGGTGATTTTCGCCTACATTCTGGCAGGTTGCAATGGCAATACTGCGGCACATGGAGAGCATGAACATGAAGCCCACGAACACGAAGAAGAACACGACCACGATCACGAAGGGCATGACCATGAACATGAGGGACATGATCATGAACAAGAAGAGGCCGGAGAAGGACATGCCGGTGAAATTTCGTTTAAGAAAGCATTGGCGGAAGCAGTCGGATTGCAGACGTCTAAGGTTGAGCCGGGTGTTTTTACCGATGTGATCAAAACAAGCGGGCGGGTGATGGCTGCGCAGGGAGAGGAGTCGACTGTGGTGGCTACGGTTCCCGGTGTGGTAACATTCGGCAACCTGTCATTTGTCGATGGAACGGCTGTTCGCAAGGGACAGGCTATTCTGAGTCTTGCTTCGAGTAGTTTGTCTGACGGTAATGTGGCGGCTAAAGCCAAATATGCGTATGAGAATGCAAAGAAAGAATATGAACGTATGGAAACCCTGGTAGGGGATAAGATCGTTTCTGCCAAAGATTTTGAACAGGCACGTCTGAATTACGAGAATGCGAAGGTGGCTTGGGAAGCGGTAGCAGGAAAACAGACTGCTAACGGTGTGTCGGTTGTTTCGCCAATAAACGGTTATCTGAAAAACTTGCAAGTGAAAGAGGGTGATTATGTGACGGTAGGCCAGCCGTTGGCCACGATTTCGCAGAATAGCCGCCTGGTGTTGCGTGCGGAGGTTTCAGAGAAATATTACAACTACTTGCCATCTATACAGTCCGCTAATTTCCGTACGCCGTACGATAACGTGACTTATAAATTGTCCGATCTGCGTGGACATCTGCTTTCTTATGGCAAGGCCTCCGATACTAACTCTTTTTATGTTCCGGTTACATTCGAGTTTGATAATAAGGGAGCTATTATTCCCGGCTCGTTTGTCGAGATCTATCTGCTTACGGCTCCGATGCAGAATGTCATCAGTGTCCCTGTTTCCGCCCTTATCGAGGAGCAGGGTGTTTATTCAGTCTTTGTTCGCGTGCATGAAGAAGCCTATAAAAAGGTTCCTGTGACATTAGGTGCCGACAACGGCTCCGAAGTCCAGATATTGAGCGGCCTGAAAGCAGGTGACGAAGTTGTGACGGTCGGTGCTTACCAGATCAAGCTGGCTTCTGCTTCTAATGCAATTCCCGCACATACACATAATCATTAATGAATTGACAATTAAAAAAGATTATGCTGAATAAGATAATATATTACTCGTTGCATAACAGGTTGGTTGTATTGATCTGTTCCCTGCTGCTGATGATTGCCGGTACGTATACCGCTTTCCATACAGATGTGGATGTGTTCCCGGATTTGAATGCGCCGACCGTTGTCATTATGACAGAGGCGAACGGTATGGCTCCCGAAGAGGTGGAGCGTTTGGTCACTTTTCCGGTAGAGACGGCTGTGAATGGTGCGATGGATGTGCGTCGTGTCCGTTCGTCTTCTACGACGGGTTTTTCTGTCGTGTGGGTTGAATTCGATTGGGGAACGGATATTTACCGGGCCCGTCAGATCGTTTCCGAAAAGTTGGCTGTCGTCAGTGAGAGCCTGCCGGAGAATGTCGGGAAACCGACGCTGGGCCCGCAGTCTTCCATCTTAGGGGAAATGATGATTATCGGGCTGACGGCTGATGATAGTAAGAGTGGTTCACGAATCGCCCCTACAACCCAAATGGACCTGCGTACGATTGCCGACTGGACCATCCGTCCGCGATTACTCTCGACGGGAGGAGTGGCACAGGTTGCCGTGATCGGTGGCGATATCAAGGAGTACCAGATATTGCTTGATCCCGCCCGCATGAAGCACTACGGTGTAAGCTTGGGTGAAGTTCTGGCCGTTACCCGCAACATGAACCGGAATGCCAATGGTGGTGTCCTTTATGAATATGATAACGAATACATCATCAGGGGTGTTCTTTCTACTGCGAATGCCGAGGAGATCGGAAAGGGAGTTGTAAAGATTGTCGGAGATTTCCCTGTTTTGTTGGAAAATATCGCAACAGTGAAGATTGGCAGCAAAAGTCCGAAGCTCGGAACTGCTTCCGAACGGGCGAAACCTGCCGTGTTGATTACGGTCACCAAACAACCGAACACCAGCACGATCGACTTGACGGAAAAGTTAGACGCGATTATGGCGGACTTGCAGAAGAACCTGCCTGCTGATGTGCACGTTTCGACCGACATATTCCGTCAGAGCCGCTTTATTGACAGCTCTATTAATAATGTGAAGAACAGTCTGTTCGAAGGCAGTTTCTTTGTTGTTATTGTTCTGTTCCTGTTCCTGATGAATATCCGTACAACGGTGATTTCGCTGGTTGCCTTGCCTCTTTCCTTGTTAGTTTCCATACTGACATTGCATTATATGGGATTGACTATTAATACTATGAGTTTGGGAGGAATGGCGATTGCTATCGGTTCGCTGGTCGATGATGCGATTGTTGATGTGGAGAATGTATATAAACGGATACGGGAAAATCGTTTGTTGCCTTCCGATCAGCAACGTTCCATTTTGGAAGTCGTGTTCGATGCATCTCGCGAAGTACGTATGCCGATTTTGAATTCGACGCTCATTATCGTGGTCAGCTTCGTACCCCTTTTCTTCCTGAGCGGGATGGAAGGGCGTATGCTGGTGCCGCTGGGGATCGCCTTTATTGTTGCGCTGTTTGCCTCTACGGTCGTGGCGTTGACATTGACCCCCGTGTTGTGCAGCTACCTGTTGAACCGGAAGCCTACAGACAAGAAAGTAGAGAAGGAGGCATGGGTGGCCCGCAAGTTGAAAGAATTGTATGGTAAAGCCTTGAATGGAGCATTGGCACATAAAAATATGGTGTTAGGGTGTACGATTGGCCTGTTTCTTGTTACATTGGGAATGTTCTTTACGCTGGGACGTAGCTTCCTGCCGCCATTTAACGAAGGTTCGTTTACGATCAATGTAAGCTCTCTTCCGGGCATTTCCCTCGAAGAATCGGATGAGATGGGACGACGGGCAGAAGAATTGCTGATGCAGGTTCCCGAAATCCAGACTGTTGCCCGCAAGACCGGACGTGCCGAGCTTGACGAGCATGCTTTAGGGGTAAACGTATCGGAAATCGAAGCTCCGTTTGTCTTGAAAGACCGTAGCCGCGATGCGGTTATGAATGATGTCCGTAAGAAATTGTCTACCATTAGTGGAGCTAACATCGAAATAGGACAGCCTATTTCTCATCGTATCGACGCCATGCTCTCCGGTACGGAGGCGAATATCGCAATCAAATTGTTCGGTACGGACTTGAATCTGATGTTTACGGTCGGTAACCAGATCAAGGAGGCTATACAAGGAATCCCCGGTCTGGTGGACTTGAAAGTGGAACAACAGATCGAGCGTCCGCAGCTTACCATTACACCGAAGCGTGAGTTGATGGCACAATATGGCATCACGTTGCCGGAGTTTGAGGAGTATGTCAATGTCATGCTGGGGGGCGAAGCTGTCAGCCAGGTGTATGACAATGGCAAGACATTTGACCTGACGGTAAAGACTTCGGATGAAAGCCGTGCCACAATGGAGGATATCCGTAATCTGATGATCGATGCGGGTGGTAAGAAAGTCCCGTTGAGCTATGTCGCCGAAATCCGTTCCGTGACAGGTCCGAACACGATCAATCGCGAGAATGTGCAGCGTAAGATCGTGATCAGTGGTAATGTTTCCGAGCGCGACCTCCGCAGCATCGTCAATGAGATACAGCAGAAGATAGATGCTTCCATCCAGTTGCCTGAAGGCTATCATATCGAATATGGCGGGCAGTTCGAGAGTGAACAGGCTGCCAGCCGTACGTTACTGCTTACTTCGTTGATGTCTCTGTTGGTGATCTTCCTGTTGCTCTATAATGAGTTTAAGAATGCGAAAGAGAGCGGGGTTATTCTGTTGAACCTACCGTTGGCGTTGATCGGGGGTGTGTTCATCTTGAAGCTGACTTCCGGCGAGGTGAGTATTCCGGCTATTATCGGTTTCATTTCCCTGTTCGGTATTGCCACTCGTAACGGTATGTTGCTGATCAGCCATTACACGCATCTTCGGACTGTAGAGAATGTACCGTTGAAACAAGCCGTCCTGCAAGGTTCTATGGACCGTTTGAATCCTATCCTGATGACGGCGCTCAGTTCGGCTCTCGCGTTAATCCCGCTTGCGCTGAACGGCGATTTGCCAGGCAACGAGATACAAAGTCCGATGGCGACCGTTATCTTAGGAGGTCTGCTGACATCCACTTTCCTGAACGGCTTCATCATCCCGATTGTTTATTTATTAATGAATAAAGAAGATAAAGAATGAAACGATTCATATTAACAATAGCATTGCTTTCTTCTGCATTGGTGGCCGGGGCGCAAACTTCCATCGAGGAAGTGCTCCGGAGTGTAGAGACCAATAACAAGGAATTGCAGGCAAACCGTCAGATGGTGACGGCACAAAAGTTGGAAGCCAAACTGGACAACAACCTGCCTGATCCTACCGTTACTTATTCCCATTTGTATGGAAACAAAGAGGGAATGGGATTCACCGGTGAATTAGTCGCTTCGCAATCATTTGACTTCCCGTCTTTATATATGCAACGGAACAAGCTCTCCAAGCAGAAGGGCGAAAACTACGACCGACAGGGCGAAGAAGTGCGCCAGCAGATTTTGTTGCAAGCCAAAGAAGCTTGCCTGGACTTGATCTTTCTGAATCAGCAAAAGAACCTGCTGGATATCCGTCGGAAAAGCGCCGAACAGCTTGCCGCACTCTATCAGCAACGTTTGGAACAGGGTGATGCCAATATTTTGGAAACGAACAAGATCGAACTTGAACTTTTGAACGTCCGTAACGAGGTACGCATGAACGAAGCGGCCCGTGTGAATAAACAGCGGGAACTAGAAATGCTGAACGGGGGGATTGCTATTCAGTTGACTGATACGGCTTACGAGGTTGTGGAGCTTCCGCTCTCGTTTGCTGACCTGCGCCAGGAAATCTTGGAGAATGATCGGCGTCTGTTGTCTTTGCAAAGTGCGAAGGCCGTATCATCGAGACAAATCAGTGTCAACAAGACGATGGGGCTGCCTTCGTTTGAGTTGGGTTACCGTATGAACCCATCTTCGGGTGGCGAACGTTTCAATGGCTTTTTGGTCGGCATCAGTATTCCTCTTTTCTCAAACCGCAACAATGTGAAACAGGCGAAAGCACAGAACCTTTACACCGATTTGCAACTGGAAAGCACGATGACGGCGGTAGAGAATGAATTGCTCCAACTCTATAACCAGTCGGTAGCCTTGAAGACTTCCATCGACGAGTATGGCGAAGTGCTGGAGAGCCAGAATAACCTGGCGTTGTTGAATAAGGCGATCCAAGCGGGACAAATCTCGATGATCGAATATTTTGTAGACGTCACCACGCTCTATCAGAGTATGCAGAATCATATGCAGTTGCAGAATGAATACCAGAAGGTGATGGCGCAACTGTATAAGTTCAAACTATAGAGTTGATATCAGGACTCATTAAAAAGCAGTCTTGATCAGAAGGGAGGTTGTTCATATATGGGTAACCTCCCTTTTTATTGATTTTTGAGAAAAATCCACATTACTTGCTTTTACTTAAGGAGTTGTTTGACTTATCTTTGTAAGTAGAATATTAATCGTATAAATAAAAATGAAGAAAAAAAGTATATGGGCTTTTGCTCTTATTGCTATGCTAACCTGCCTGGGAAGGCCTGCCGTTGCGTCAGACGGTGCTTTTGATCCGGTAGAGTATGTTAATCCTTTAATGGGGACGCAATCGTCGTTTGAGCTATCAACCGGTAACACCTATCCGGCTATAGCACGTCCATGGGGTATGAATTTTTGGACCCCGCAAACCGGTAAGATGGGGGATGGATGGGGGTATACCTATACCGCCAATAAAATACGTGGCTTTAAACAAACCCATCAGCCAAGTCCTTGGATCAATGATTACGGGCAGTTTGCCATCATGCCGGTTGTCGGTACTCCTGAATTTGATCAGGATAGACGGGCCAGTTGGTTCTCTCATAAGAGTGAGATAGCAAAACCGTACTACTATGAAGTCTATCTGGCAGAGCATGATGTGAAAACCGAACTGACACCGACTGATCGTGCTGCCATGTTTCGTTTCACTTTCCCGGAAAACGAACATTCCTATGTCGTAGTGGATGCGTTTGACAAAGGTTCCTATATCAAGGTGATCCCTGAAGAAAACAAGGTTATCGGTTATACGACCAAGAATAGCGGTGGTGTACCGGATAATTTCAAAAACTATTTCGTTATCGAATTTGATAAACCTTTCACTTATGAAGCAACTTTTGCCGATGCAACTTTGAAGGAAGGTGTTCGTGAGCAACAATCCGACCATGTCGGTGCCGTTATCGGTTTTAAGACGACGAAAGGCGAGATTGTACATGCAAAGGTCGCTTCTTCGTTTATCAGTTTCGAACAAGCTTCGCTCAATCTGAAAGAGTTGGGTTCTGACAATTTTGACACATTGGTACAAAAAGGCAAAGATGTTTGGAATAAGGAGTTGAGTAAGATCGAAGTGGAAGGTGGAACTCTGGACCAGTATCGGACGTTCTATTCCTGTATGTACCGTTCGCTTCTGTTTCCCCGTAAGTTTTATGAAATAGACGCCTTAGGGAAAGTTGTACATTATAGTCCTTATAATGGAAAAGTATTGCCGGGCTATATGTTTACGGATACTGGTTTCTGGGATACTTTCCGTAGTCTGTTCCCGTTCCTGAACCTGATGTACCCGACCATGTCGAAAGAAATGCAGGAAGGTTTGATCAATGCTTATAAGGAAAGCGGTTTCTTCCCCGAATGGGCAAGTCCCGGACATCGTGGTTGTATGGTGGGTAACAATTCCGCTTCGGTTTTGGTGGATGCTTACGTCAAAGGTATAAAGGTGGATGATCTCGAAACATTGTACAAAGGTTTGATCCACGGAACGGAAAATGTACATCCGACGGTTTCTTCTACCGGTCGCTTAGGACATGAATATTACAACAAATTGGGCTATGTGCCTTATGATGTAAAGATTAACGAGAATGCTGCTCGTACGTTGGAATATGCCTATAATGACTGGTGTATCTACCAGATTGCAAAAGATCTGGGACGTCCCAAAAAAGAACTGGATTTGTATGCCAGACGTGCAATGAACTATAAAAACTTGTTTGATAAGGAAACCAAATTGATGCGCGGAAAGAATAAGGACGGCAACTTCATGGCTCCTTTCTCGCCGTTGAAATGGGGAGATGCTTTTACAGAAGGGAATAGCTGGCATTATACATGGTCGGTTTTTCACGATCCGCAGGGATTGATCGATTTGATGGGGGGACGAAAAGAATTCATCACTATGCTGGATTCCGTATTTGCTGTTCCTCCCGTATTTGATGATAGTTATTATGGACAGGTTATCCATGAGATTCGTGAAATGCAGATTATGAATATGGGAAACTATGCACATGGCAACCAGCCGATCCAGCATATGATTTATCTGTACAATTATGCCGGTGAGCCTTGGAAAGCCCAATACTGGCTACGTCAGGTGATGGACCGTATGTACACTCCGACACCGGATGGCTATTGTGGTGACGAAGATAACGGACAGACTTCCGCCTGGTATGTATTCTCTGCTCTTGGCTTTTATCCGGTTGCTCCCGGAACGACACAATATGTATTGGGCGCACCTTTGTTTAAGAAAGCCACTTTGCATTTTGAAAATGGAAAGAGCTTGGTTGTCAATGCGCCGGAGAACAGCGACAAGAATATCTATATCGAGTCTATGTCTTTTAACGGAAAGAATTATACGAAAAACTATCTGGAACATTTCGAACTGCTGAAAGGCGGTGTCTTGGATATCAAAATGGGAGATGAGCCGAATATGAACAGAGGAGTGAGTTCGGAAGATTTTCCATATTCATTTTCAGTAAATGAAAAACAAAAGAAATAAACAATGGAGATACTAAAGAAAACAGGAAAATTTTTATTGGGCGTCGTGATCGGAGTTGCCATCATGATGTTTGCCGATAGGTATTATGTCAAAGGAAAACGGTTGGTCGCCGATAACCTGCCGAAAGAACCGGTAGAATATGTTAACCCTTATATGGGGAACATCAGCCATCTGCTAGTGCCGACTTATCCGACCGTCCATCTGCCTAACAGTATGTTGCGCGTCTATCCCGAACGTGGTGATTTTACGGGAGACCGGTTGGGTGGGTTGCCTCTCATCGTGACAAGCCATCGAGGTAGTTCGGCTTTCAACCTGAGTCCTTATCAGGGTGATGAGGCGGGTCTGAAACCTGTTATCCAGTATAGTTACGATCGGGAAAAGATTGTCCCGTATCGATATCAGGTATATTTGGATGAGGCGAATATCGAGGTCGATTATGCTCCATCTCACCAGAGCGCGGTTTATAGCCTTAAGTTCGAGAAAGACGGACCGGCTTATCTGGTGTTCAATAGCCGGAATGGAGAGTTGAAATGTGATGGAAACACTGTCAGTGGTTTTCAATATGTAGATAAGAAAACAAAGGTCTATTTATATGCCGAAACAGACAAGAAACCGGAGAAATCCGGTATCCTGGCCAGTGGAACCGTGAAGTACGGTAAATCGTCCGTAGAGGGAAAAGATGCCGCCTTGGCATTGGCTTTCTCCGGTCAGAAAGAGATCGGTGTGCGCTATGGAATCTCTTTTATTAGCACAGAGCAAGCCCGGAAGAACCTGGAGCGTGAGATCAACTCATATGATGTAAGTGCAATCGCCCGGATCGGACGAAACGAATGGAACGATGCTTTAGGCAAGATACAGGTAAGTGGAGGAAGTGAAAACGACAAGACCGTTTTCTATACTTCCTTATACCGTTGTTATGAACGTCCGGTGAATCTGAGCGAAGACGGTAAATACTATAGTGCTTTTGATGGCAAGATACATGAAGATGGTGGCCGTTCGTTCTATACCGATGATTGGATTTGGGATACCTATCGTGCCACCCATCCGCTTCGTATATTGATTGATAAAGAATGTGAGACCGATATTATCAATTCATATCTCTTGATGGCCCAGCAAATGGGAACGAACTGGATGCCGACATTTCCTGAAGTGACCGGCGATTCCCGCCGTATGAACTCCAACCATGCCGTTGCCACTGTTATCGATGCATGGCGGAAAGGTGTTCGCGGTTTCGATCTTGAAAAAGCGTATGAAGCTGCCCGTAAGGGGATCGAGGAGAAAACTTTGATTCCCTGGTCGGCGGCTCCTTCCGGATGGTTGGATGAATTTTATAAGGAACATGGCTATATTCCAGCTTTGAAACCGGGTGAAAAAGAAACGGTGGCTGATGTCTCTCCGTGGGAAAAGCGCCAACCGGTTGCCGTTACCTTAGGAACGGCTTATGACGAATGGTGTCTTTCTCAGATCGCGGCCGAACTGGGTAAGAAAGAGGATGCGGAATATTTCCTTGCCCGGTCTTATAACTACCGGAATCTCTTTAATCCGGAAACCCGTTTCTTCCATCCGAAGGATAAGGACGGTAAGTTTATCGAAGGTGTGGATTATCGGTATTCTGGTGGTTTGGGTGCTCGCGATTATTATGATGAAAATAATGGTTATATTTATCGTTGGGATGTACAACACAATATCGGCGACTTGGTTTCGCTTATCGGAGGAAACGAGGTCTTTACGGCTGCTCTCGATTCGATGTTTGATACTCCTTTAGGAATGTCCAAGTGGCAATTCTACTCGTTTTTGCCTGATCATACCGGCAATGTCGGAATGTTCTCGATGGCAAATGAACCGAGCCTGCATATCCCGTATCTGTATAATTATGCCGGACAACCCTGGAAGACGCAGAAACGCATCCGTGTCCTGCTTGACCAATGGTTCCGTAACGACCTGATGGGAGTTCCAGGTGATGAGGACGGGGGAGGCATGTCTGCCTTTGTGGTGTTTAGCATGATGGGATTTTATCCGGTGACACCAGGATCTCCGACTTACAATATCGGCAGTCCGGTCTTTTCGGATGTGAAGATCGACCTCGGAGGTGGCAATGTGTTCGAGATCGTGGCTGATGGCGCTTCCCATGATAATAAATATGTGCAATCGGCTACGTTGAACGGCGAAGAGTTGAGTGGGCCTTGGTTTGACCATAGTCGGATTACCGCCGGCGGTGTCCTGTCTCTGAAGATGGGACCGAAAGCAAATAAGAAATGGGGGATTGGAAATCCTCCGCCATCGGTGGGTCCGATGCAGAAGTAATGAAAAGCGGTGTGTCAAAATGTACTTGTCTCCGCTCCTACAGGGGGGTGCAAAAGAACAGGTCTTATCAATCAGATATTTATATGGTCTGTTTTTATGTGATCCTATGTGGAGTACGGGAACAAGGCTGTTTTGCACACCGCGTTTTTATTCGAGTGGTAGTGTGAACCAGAAAGTAGAACCGGAACCTTTTACAGAGTCGACCCCGATTGCCCCGTTCAAACTCTCGATGATGGTCCTACTGATCGTCAGTCCTAAACCGGTTCCCTGTTTAAACTCGTTTATCTTGATGAAACGTTCGAATATACGTTTACGATCGTCTTCGGAAATGCCGATTCCGGTATCCTGCACGTTCACACGCAAGTAATTTCCTTCTCGTTTGTAGGAGATCGTAATACTCCCTTTTTCCGTGAATTTGATTGCATTATTTACGAAATTCGATATGACCTGCATGACGCGCTGAGGATCTGTTTTCAGCCGGATAGAAGGTAACTCTTTGTCGAATACTAACTTTACCTCCGGTTTCATCTTGAGAGAACTTGCCAGAAATACTTCTTCGCAAATCTCTTTGATATTCATTTCGGAAATGTGGTAGTCAAGAGTGCCGGATTCTATCTTTGAGAAGTCTAGGATATCATCTATCAGATGGAGTAATAAATCATTGTTTTTGTGGATGATTTCCAAGTATTCCTTTTTTTCGTCTTCGTCCTGAGTTTCGGCTACTATGTCGGAAAAGCCGACGATTGCATTTAAAGGTGTACGGATTTCATGGCTCATGTTTGCCAGGAAAGCGGACTTCAGTTTGTCTGCTTCCTTTACGCGAATCAATTCATTGTCTCTTTCCCGTTTCTCTTCGGCCTTCCGATAATTCTCCGTATCGTCTAAAACAATATACAGATACCCGAATATCTTGTTTTGCCAATCTTTTAGTGTAATGCCTGTTACTTGCAGATGCTTTTCTCTGTCTGTGATGGCAGTTGCATAATATTGGGTATCTTTGATGGAATGGAAACTATAGTCTAATGTAAAAGTGACGTCTTCTCCGTTTTTCAATTTATGATTGACCCATTCCGGAATATTCGGATTTTGAAACATATTGATGCCGATTGCACTTTCACGTGTCGTACCAAATATTTCCAAATCGGCATCATTCAGGTCAAGTAGGGTTCCGTCAATATCATATAGTTCGACTCCCAAAGAAAGCTTTTCGAAGATAATGCGGAATTTCGCTTCGCTTTTAAGCATCAGGTTTGCCGAATGCTCCATGATGTGCTGTGCATGTTCCCGCTCGATCGCTATGGATACGATATTGGCCAATACCCGCAGGTTTTCAATATCGAGGGCATTCCAGTTCGAATATTTCCTGACGGAGTCCAAACCGATAAACCCGTACACTCTTCCTTCGCTTGAAACCGGAAGGGCCAGAAGCGAGAGGACGTCTTGGAGTTTCAGCAGATGTTGTTCGGCTGCCGCAACCGAAGGCATTTTAGCCGTGTCATAGATGATAATGTCTTTCCCGGCTTTGATCTGATCTATCCACCAGGGGATATCGTCTTTCGATAACTGCCTTAACAGATCTTCCCGCATCGAGATAATGCCTTCGGAGGTCACTTCATGGGTGAAATCGACGATAGAACTTTGCTCGTCGAAGATGCCGATATACACACGTTCAACATCGAAGAAATGCAGAATATGCAACAACGCCTTGTCTATGACAGCTTCGTCGTTGGTGCTAAGTAAAAGGGAAAGGACATCCGATATTGTTTTGCGTAAGACAATCATATTGACCATCATTTTGTTCGAACTGGAGATGGAACCACCCTCAGCCTGTTTCATCTTCAACCGTTCAATTTCAGATATCAGGTCTTCTCTTGAATAGTGCGTATATTTGTCCATATGTGAAATTATATGAGGTACAAAAAACTGTTTTGCAAATGTAGAGATAATTATTGATATTCAGGGGAAAATAAAAAGATTAATCCGGCTTGTTCGGGAATGGATAAAGGTTTATTGAATATGGGGCCATTCCATGTATGAAAAATAGTCGTATATTTGTGTACGTTATGGAGAAAAAAGAACTTAAGATAAACGCCGATAAGACAAGTTGGTATGTGTTGTATACCGCTCCCAGGGCGGAAAAGCAGGTGAGGGACCGGATCGATGCGCTTGGAATCGAGTGTTGGCTTCCGCTTCATCGTGCGCCCAGGGTCTGGTCTGACCGTGTCAAAATCGTGGAGTTGCCATTATTCAACTCTTATCTGTTTGTGCGGTGTACCGACCCGGAGTTAAGAAACCTGACTCGGGTGTATGGAGTGGCCCGTATTGTCTATTACAATGGAAAACCGGCCGTTGTCCGCCAGAAGGAGATCGACGCCATTCAGGAATTTCTCGACCAGGCATCCGAACATGTTTTATGTCCCGGCGAAGAGGTCGAGATCCTTTGCGGGGCTATGAAACATGTTTCCGGAAAAGTGAAGAAGATTAAAAAGAATCATTTAGTTCTTTACCTTGAACAATTGGGGGCTACAGTCTGTGTCAAACTAGATGACGTTGCCTGGGTGGACCGGTTGAAATAATTGACAATTGTCAAACCAGTTGCCGATAGATATAATCCATATCGACATGTTTCCTGACTAAATTCGCCAACTTGTCGTATTGTTCTTCTTTGAATGCTGCATAGTCGAAAGGGTGGTCTGTTGTTTCTTTATCAAATCCTTCGGCCAGGTTGTCCAGGACTTCCGGGTTATCCAGTATTCCGTGCATATAGCTGCCCCAGCATGTGTTATCCAGATAATAACCGTCCGTCCGTCCGTCGTTGAGGACGGCCACCGGATTTTCTGGAGCGTCGCCAAGCAGAGTTGTTCGTCCCATGTGTATCTCGTAGCCGCGACAGCCGTAGGAGATGGTTCGCGAACCGTCTTTACAGGAACCGTCCTTGCATAGCCCAGGCAGAAAGGCAAAGGTGCTTTGGCGAGTTATTTTTTCCGGTTCGATGATCGTACATTGCGGTAGCAGGCCCAGTCCGGGAACGGCGGGCAGGTTTCCTTCGATGGCTTTCGGGTCCTCAAGGCGTGCTCCCATCATTTGATACCCTCCACAGATGCCGATAACTTTTTTCCCGTTTTTATGGGCACGGATAATTGCATCAGCTATACCGCACGCTCGCAGGCTTTGAAGATCCGAAAGTGTATTTTTAGAGCCGGGGAGCAGGATGATATCTGCTTTTTCTATCTCGTCGATATTGTTCGTATAATAGGCATTGAAGCGAGGGTCCATATCCAATATGTCGAAGTCGGTGAAATTAGACATTCGTTTCAGCAAGATGATCGCCACGTTGATTTTTCCGTCCCGGTAAGTATTGTGTTTCATATCGAGGGCGACCGAATCTTCTTCTTCGATTTTGATATCGCGAAACCAAGGAATCACACCTACTACCGGCACACCGGTCAAGTCCTCGATAATCTTCCTGCCATCGTCAAAAAGAGATGCATCTCCCCTGAATTTATTGATAATGATCCCTTTCATCAAAACTCTTTCTTCCGGCTTCAGAAGGGCGATTGTTCCGTAAACAGATCCGAAAACGCCGCCTCTGTCTATGTCGGCAACCAAAAAGGTGGCCGCTCCTGCCTGCTCGGCCATCCGCATATTGGTGATGTCTCGGTCGCGCAGGTTTAGTTCGGAAATGCTACCGGCTCCTTCCAGGACGATCGGGCTATAGCGACTTTCCAGGCGATGGAAGGCTTCAATCGCTTCTTTGAATAATTCCTCTTTTTGGTTTTGCATACCGAAATAATCCTGTGCCGACATGTTTCCGACCGGCCGGCCGTTCAAGACGACTTGGGAGCTTTTATCATTCGTCGGTTTCAGCAACACCGGGTTCATATCCGTATGCGGGGCGATCCCGCAGGCTTCGGCCTGTACCACCTGTGCACGTCCCATTTCTCCACCTTCAGGAGTGGAGTAGGAGTTGAGTGACATATTTTGCGCCTTGAATGGTGCCGGATGATATCCGTCTTGCTTGAATATACGGCAGAAAGCTGCATTGATAACGCTTTTGCCTGCATCGGAACAAGTCCCGACAAACATGATCGGTTTTAGGCGTACGTTCATTCCTTTACCTCCATTCTCATTATGTAATCGTTCATGTAATAGCCGTTCCCGATATGGAAATCACGGGTTGCATGTTCGTGAAATCCCATATGCTTATAGAAACCTACGGCTGGGTTGTGGCGGTTTACGTTCAGTTCTATCGTAAAGGGGCTCGGATGGATCGTTTTCAGGTAGGCTATTCCCTGTTCGATAATGAAACGCCCGATTCCCGAACCATGTAGGGAAGGCAAAGAGTATATTTTTTGGAATTCATATAAATCCTTTTCTACGGTCTCGATAGACAAGTAGCCGGAAGGGACACCGTCGGCATAGATGACGAAGAACTGGTGATGAAGTTCGCTCATTTGCTTTTGAAGGCTTTCATTGCTGTACATCATCTCGAACATATAGTCGAGTTGTTCGCGGGAGAGGATGGAACCATAGGTCGGTTCCCAGATATTGGATGCCAGAGTCTGGATAAGGGGACAATCGGCAAGGGTTGCTTTTTCGATGGAAAACATATATTTTGGATTTACAATGAATGATAAAAAATTGTGACGCAAAGATAGAATGCGAATTGTCATTTCGATAGAAAAAAGACTGTTTTGAATAGATTTGGAACGTTAAAAAATATTACTTGCTATGCTTGCCGCTAAGAGCCTGTTTGAATTTAGCATTTGTTGGTTTTGAGAGTTGTATTGATGTTTTTCTGTAGGAGATGCCGTCTTTTTTGTTGAAACACGTGACTTATTTTGCTTCAAACAGGCAGAAAAAGTGCCGAAGATTCCCGTTTACAGGCTTTTTACACCCGGATGTGAACGGTCTTGACACCCGAGTGTGAATGATATCGAGACCCGGGTGTCAATGGGTTTATCTTATTATGTTATTGAAAATAAGTCATGTGAAGAAAAATATCGGACAGGCAGTTAATGACAGTATGATAGATGGAATAGGCATCCATCATACCTACTATCATTGCTTGTGTCCATTGATATTCAATTGATAAAAGGCAATTAGTGATAGTATGACAGTAGTTTTTCAAAATATATAAATATAATAGATTTGGTCTGGTTCTGATACTTTTTAATTCAAACTTGGAAAAGTTTTGCGAAAAGGGTATTTTATCTGTCATCTATCACAAGCTGGTGGCGACCATCCCGACTAACCAGTGGTATAAAAAATTGTATAATCGCAAATTTTTAGGATAGACTGAATGCTAATTCAAAGAAAAGAATAACTTTGTAGGCGTTTAATACTTACGTGGGAACAACTTAAAAAATATATAGAAATGGATACAAAGATTCAGGAACTGACCGACAAAATCTACAAAGAAGGTGTAGAGAAAGGCAACGAAGAAGCAGGGCGAATCATTGCCGATGCAAATGCTCAGAAACAGGCTATTTTGACTGAAGCAGAAGCAGAAGCAAAGCGTATTGTGGCACAGGCTGAAAAGCAGGCCGCCGAGTTGAAAAAGAATACGGAAGCCGAGTTGAAGCTGTTTGCTACCCAATCTGTAGAAGCATTGAAGAGCGAAGTGGTAAATCTCATTACGGGAAAAATTACCTCCTCCAATGTGAAAGCGATCGTTTCTGATACTGCATTTATGCAGAAAGTGATTTTAGAAATGGCAAAGGAATGGGTTGTGAAGGAAGCGATTACGATCCGGACGGCCGATGCCGATGCTCTCACCAAATATTTTGAAGCCAATGCCAAAAGCCTCTTGGACAGAGGTGTGAAGATTGAAAAAGTGAGCGGTCATGATGCTTCTTTCACAATCGTCCCGGCTGACGGTTCGTATAAAGTAAGTTTCGGAGAAGACGAGTTTGTTGCTTTCTTCAAGGAATTCCTTCGTCCAGGATTGGTAGAAATGCTGTTCTGATATGGGTAAATATTATTGCTTAATCGCAGGACTCCCCAATATTGCGCTCGATGATAGTAAATTGACCTATTCCATCAGTCAATTCAGACAGGAATTGGACGGTATACTGACGAAGGCCGATGAGAAGTTGATCGATCTGTTCTTTCTCAAATTCGACAATAAGAACCTGATTGCTCATGCCAAACAACCGGATCGTGATCCGGACCCACGGGGACGTATAACGTATGATGAGTTTGATGCTCTTTACAAAGCGTTGAAGGAAGAAGAAAAGCCACCCAAGAATGACCGGATGCCTCCTTATTTCAAAGAGTTTTTCAAGCTTTATCTTGAAGCACAAGGCAAAGAAAACAAACAGGAAATTCCCTGGGAAGACCGTCTGGCAGCCCTCTATTATGCGTATGCCATGAAAAATGCGAATAAGTTCGTCAGCGATTGGTTCTGCTTAAACTTGAATATCAACAATATGTTGACCGCTATTACCTGCCGTAAACATGGTTTCGATAAAGCCGGGTATATCGTCGGAGATAATGAAGTAGCCCAGGCGCTTCGTACATCCAATGCCCGTGATTTCGGGTTGGGAGACACGGTGGATTATTTGCCTGATCTCTGGCGTATTGCTGAGGAAACGGATTTGATGGTTCGCGAGAAGAAAGTGGACCTTTTGAAGTGGGAATGGCTCGAAGAACATACATTCTTTAAGCCTTTCGATATAGAGAGTGTATTTGCTTATCTGCTGAAGTTGGAAATGATCGAACGCTGGGTGATGCTGGATAAGGTGACCGGTGAAAAGACTTTCCGTGAGATCGTCGGAGCAATGAAGAAAGGCAGCGAGAATGCCTTGGAAGAATTTAAAAGAAACAATAAAAAATGATATCCGGATTTATGATTTCAGATTTATGATTTATGCGTCGATGCCAAATCATAAGTCATATATCATAAATCATAAATAAACAGATTATGGCTACGAAAGGAATTGTAAAAGGGATCGTCTCCAACCTTGTTACCGTAGAGGTGGATGGACCGGTTTCCCAAAATGAGATCTGTTACATTTCCGTAGGAGGCGTGAAGCTAATGGCGGAGGTTATTAAGGTAATAGGCAAGAATGCTTTTGTACAGGTTTTTGAGAGCACTCGCGGTATGCGGGTGGGTGACGAAGCCGAGTTTGAAGGACATATGTTGGAGGTAACGTTGGGACCTGGTATGTTGTCACGTAACTACGATGGTTTGCAGAATGACCTCGATAAGATGGAAGGCGTTTTCCTCAGGCGTGGAGAATATACGTTCCCGTTGGACAATGATAAGTTGTGGGATTTCAAACCTCTTGCCAAAGTGGGTGACAAGGTGGCTGCTGGTGGCTGGTTGGGTGAAGTGGACGAAAATTTCCAACCTCACAAGATCATGGTTCCTTTTACCTTCAAAGGAGAATATACGGTCAAGAGCCTGAAAGAAGCAGGACAATATACAATAGGAGAGGTGATAGCCGTCTTGACGGACGAAGCCGGCAAAGATGTGGAGGTGACGATGATACAACGCTGGCCGGTAAAACGTGCCATCACCTGTTACAAAGAAAAACCACGTCCTTATAAGTTGCTCGAAACGGGTGTCCGTACGATCGATACGGTAAATCCGATCGTAGAAGGTGGTACAGGATTTATCCCCGGACCGTTCGGAACCGGAAAGACCGTGCTTCAGCACGCTATCTCCAAACAGGCTGAGGCAGATATCGTAATCATTGCCGCCTGCGGCGAACGTGCGAACGAGGTAGTGGAAATCTTTACCGAGTTCCCGGAACTGATTGACCCGCATACGGGCCGTAAGTTGATGGAACGTACCATCATTATCGCGAATACGTCAAACATGCCTGTGGCTGCCCGTGAAGCATCCGTATATACGGCTATGACGATCGCCGAGTATTACAGGAGCATGGGATTGAAGGTGCTTTTAATGGCCGACTCGACTTCCCGTTGGGCACAGGCTTTGCGCGAGATGTCCAACCGCTTGGAAGAACTTCCCGGACCGGACGCGTTTCCGATGGACTTGTCTGCAATCGTGGCTAACTTCTATGCACGTGCCGGCTATGTACATTTGAATAATGGTGAAACGGGTTCCGTAACCTTCATCGGTACGGTATCGCCTGCCGGTGGTAACCTGAAAGAGCCTGTGACGGAAAATACGAAGAAAGTGGCCCGTTGTTTCTATGCTTTGGAACAGGAGCGTGCCGACCGTAAACGTTATCCGGCCGTGAACCCGATCGACAGTTATTCCAAGTATCTGGAATATCCCGAATTCCAGGAATATATTGCGGGTCATATCTCTCCGACCTGGATCGACAAGGTGAACGAGATCAAGACTCGTATGTTGCGCGGTAAGGAAATTTCCGAACAGATCAATATCCTTGGTGACGACGGCGTACCTGTAGAATATCACGTGATTTTCTGGAAATCGGAACTGATCGACTTCGTGATCCTGCAACAGGATGCATTCGATGCGATCGACGCGGTAACCCCTCTTGCGCGTCAGGAGTTTATGCTGGACAAGGTTGTGAAGATTTGTCATGCCGAGTTCAAGTTCAACACTTTCCTCGAAGTAATGGAATACTTTAAGAAGATGATCAACATCTTTAAGCAGATGAACTATTCCGAATATGAGAGCGAACAGTTCAAGAAGTTTAACGACCAACTTGACGCACTGATTGCAGAGCGCGAAGATAAATAATAGAGTGTATGGCAACAAAAGCATTTCAAAAGATATATACAAAGATTACCCAGATTACAAAAGCTACTTGTTCGCTGAAAGCAACGGGAGTAGGGTATGACGAGTTGGCCTCTGTCGACGGCAAGCTGGCTCAGGTGGTAAAGATTATCGGCGATGAAGTGACCTTGCAGGTCTTTTCCGGTACGGAAGGTATTCGTACGAATGCCGAAGTCGTGTTCATGGGAAAAGCGCCTTCGTTGAAAGTCGGGGACCAGTTGGCCGGCCGTTTCTTCAACGCGTATGGTGATCCGATCGATGGCGGTCCTGTTCCCGAAGGCAAAGATGTTGAAATCGGCGGTCCGTCTGTGAATCCGGTTCGTCGTCAGCAACCTTCCGAACTGATCGCTACGGGTATTGCTGGTATCGATTTGAACAATACGTTGGTAACTGGGCAAAAGATCCCGTTTTTTGCTGACCCCGACCAGCCGTTCAACCAGGTAATGGCGATGGTTGCCTTGCGTGCCCAGTCCGATAAGATTATCCTAGGCGGTATGGGGATGACGAATGACGACTATTTGTTCTTTAAGAATACGTTTAGCAATGCCGGTGCGCTGGATCGTATCGTCAGCTTTATCAATACGACGGAAGACCCCTCTGTAGAACGTATCCTGATCCCCGATATGGCCTTATGTGCGGCCGAATATTTTGCCGTGCAGAAGAACGAAAAAGTGTTGGTGTTGCTTACCGACATGACCAACTACGCGGATGCTTTGGCTATCGTGTCCAACCGTATGGACCAGATCCCGTCGAAGGACTCCATGCCGGGTTCCTTGTATTCCGATTTGGCTAAGATTTACGAAAAAGCAGTTCAGTTCCCTGCCGGTGGTTCGATCACGATTATTGCCGTGACGACTTTGTCCGGTGGTGATATCACGCATGCTGTGCCTGACAATACAGGATATATCACTGAAGGACAGTTATACTTGCGTAAGGATAGCGATGTCGGCAAGGTAATCGTCGACCCGTTCCGAAGCCTGTCCCGTCTGAAACAATTGGTGACCGGGAAGAAGACACGCGAGGACCATCCGCAGGTGATGAATGCCGCCGTTCGCCTGTATGCCGATGCCGCCAATGCGAAGACGAAGATGGAGAATGGTTTCGACCTGACGGACTACGATAACCGTACGCTGGCTTTTGCAAAGGATTATTCCGAAAAGCTATTGGCTATCGATGTCAATCTCGATACGACCGAAATGCTCGATGTGGCATGGGACTTGTTCGGTGAGTATTTCGAACCTGCCGAAGTGAACATCAAACAGGCGTTGGTCGACAAATACTGGAAGAAATAAAAGAATTCTGATTCATAATTTATGAATTATCATCGACTCATAAGTTATGAATCAGAAATCATAAATGTATAGAAAATGGCAATAAAGTTTCAATATAATAAAACCTCTCTTCAGCAATTGGAAAAGCAACTGAAGATGCGTGAGCGTTCCCTGCCGACGATCAAAAGTAAGGAAAGCGCCCTGCGTATCGAAGTGAAGCGGACCAAAGATGAAGTGACAAAATTGGAACTTCAGCTTGAACAGGAGATACAGAGCTATGAAAATATGGTGGCTTTGTGGAACGAGTTCAATCCCGAACTGATTGTGGTACGGGATGTTTCTCTTTCTACCAAAAAGATAGCCGGTGTAGTGGTCCCTGTGTTGGACGAGATCGAATTCGAGATCGGCCGTTACAGCCTGTTCAATGCCCCTGCTTGGTTTACCGACGGTATCGAACTGTTGAAGAAGTTGGCACGTACCGGTATCGAAGCTGAGTTTTCGGGTATGAAGTTGGAGTTGTTGGAGCATGCGCGGAAGAAAACCACTCAGAAAGTGAATCTTTTTGAGAAGGTACAGATTCCGGGTTATAAAGATGCGATCCGCAAAGTGAAACGATTCATGGAAGACGAGGAAAGTCTCTCCAAGTCATCACAAAAGATCATGCGGGCTAATCAGGAAAAGCGTAAAGCGAAAGAAGAAAAAGAGGAGGCTGATGTATGATAGTAAAGATGAGCAAGTATGCCTTTATGGTATATCATAGAGAATATGATGCATTCCTCACGACTCTCCGCGAATTGGGTGTTGTGCATGTGAAGGAAACGAATTCTGTTCTGGATAATGCGGAACTACAGGCTTTGTTGGCCGAACGGAAACAGGTAAGTACAGCGATCCGCTATTGCAAGAACTTGAATTCCCAGACGAAAGAGGTGACTGTTGCTCCGGCACGTGGACTGACAAAAGCCGAAGGATTGAAGCTGGTAGGCAAGCTGGAAGAAATGCAAGAAAAGCAGGCCATGTTACAGGCAGCGAAAGTTTCGCTGGAAAAGGATATCGCTTATATGGATATCTGGGGAGAGTTCAGCTATGCAAATATCAGGCGGTTGAAAAAGGCTGGCTTCGACGTGACGTTTTTTAGTTGCCCGACTTCCAAATACGAACCTAAATGGGGAGAAGAGTACAATGCTTTTCTTGTCAATAATTTCCAGTCGGTTACTTATTTCGTGACGGTTACCAAGACGGGAACGCCAATCGATATCGATGCTGAACGTCCGAAAATGCCCGACCGGGGATTGGCAAAACTTCATCTTGCGATGGAACAATTACTGGATAATATCAAGGTATTGAACAATCAGTTGAAAGAGTATGCAGCTGGGCAATACAATACATTGATAGAGTTGGAAAAGAATATCCAAAACGAATTCAATCTTTCCAATACGCTGGTGCAGACGGATCGCGAAGCCGGCGATAAGTTGATGTTGCTGGAAGGTTTCGTTCCGACGGAAGAGGCTCCGGCTATGGAGGTCGCCCTTGAAAAAGAAGGTTACTATTTCCAGGAGTTGGATATACAGGATGGGGATCGTGTTCCGATCAAGCTGAAAAATAATAAGTTCAGCCGATTGTACGAACCGATCACCAAGATGTTCTCCTTGCCGAATTACGCCGAGTTTGACCCGACGCCGTTTTTTGCCCCCTTCTTTATGCTCTTCTTCGGGCTTTGTTTCGGAGATGGTGGCTACGGCTTGCTGGTGATAATTGCTTGCGCAATTATGAAACGTAAGGTTGGAACTGATTTCAAACCTTATCTGAGCCTGTTCCAGTATCTCGGTCTGGCGGCGTTGATTGTCGGGACCTGTACGGGATCGTTTTTCGGTATCGCTCTTGTCGATGTGCCGGCATTTGCTTCCGTTAAGGATTACTTTGTGAATAGCGATAACCTGATGACGTTCTCGATCATCATCGGTTTGGTACAGATCGTGTTCGGAAAGGCTGTTGCCGCTTTAAAGATCATGTCGCAGAAAGGGACAAAATACGGTATCGCCCCGTTTGCCTGGGTCTTTATCATTATTGCCTTGTGTTGTGCGTTCGGTCTGCCAATGTTGAACGTACAATTGTCCGACATGGTGAAGAACGTATTCTTAGGTATTGCGGCGGCCGGTTTGCTGGTGGCTTTTTTCTACAATTCTCCGGGAAAGAACATCTTCTTGAACTTCGGTACGGGACTTTGGAATACTTATAATATGGCTTCGGGCTTGTTGGGAGATACGCTTTCTTACATTCGTCTGTTCGCAATTGGTCTGACCGGGGCGATTTTGGGGGGGGTATTCAACTCGCTGGCCGTCGATATGACAGAAGGGATGAATGTTGTCCTGCGTGCGGTTTGTATGTTGCTGATCCTGCTGGTCGGTCATGCGATCAATATCGGTCTCTGTACGATCAGTTCGCTGGTTCACCCGTTGCGTCTTATTTTCGTGGAGTATTATAAGAATGCAGAGTTCGAAGGCGGTGGAAAAGAATACAAGCCGTTCAAAAAAGCATAAAAACAAAAGTGGAAGTGTTTCCCTTAAAAAAGAAATTAAATAATAACAAAAGAATAAATTAAAAACAATTTTCATTATGGAACCAATTTTATTAGCTTATCTGGGTATTGCGTTGATGACAGGTCTAACCTTTATCGGCAGTAGTTATGGTGTAACAATCTGCGGTAACGCCGTTGTTGGGGCGATGAAGAAAAATCCCGATGCACTGGGTACTTACATCGCATTAAGCGCGTTGCCCTCTTCTCAGGGATTGTATGGATTTGTAGGTTACTTCATGATGCAGAAATTTTTAGTTGATAGCATCACAATGTTGAATGCGACCGCTATTTTCGGTGCAGGTCTGGTGTTGGGTTTTGCTGGTCTGTTCTCTTCTATCCGTCAGGCAGAGGTTTGTGCAAATGGTATCGCAGGCGTCGGAGCCGGCCACAATGTGTTCGGTGCTACTATGGTGATGGCTGTATTCCCCGAATTGTATGCAATTTTGGCTTTGCTGGTTGTTATCCTGATCGGTGGTACTCTTCCGGTATAATTAAATAAACAAACGAAGGAGGTGGTGTGTCAAAACTCCTTTATCACGATTTTTTAGGCACGTATTTCACGTATTTGCACGGATAAATTTATTTTCTTTCCGTGTGAATCCGCGTAATCCGTGCCTAAATTATGTCTATTGTAAGCAGGATTTTTTTGATACACCTTCTTTTTATTTATATAAAAACAACGTCAAATGAAAAAACAACTACTATTAGTGATGCTTTGTGTCGGGATGTTCTGTGGCACGGAAGCGAAAGGGCAGGAAGCGGAGCGGCTATCCGGATACGTCCAGGCCGAACGCTTCACGAAGGAGAAGCTGAACACGATGCTTTTCTCCACATCTGTCGATCCGCACTGGTTCCGGAAGGGCAGTAGTTTTTGGTATGAATATAAGACCGGCAACGGCAAAGTCTGGTATGTTGTCGATCCGGTGGCGAAGACGAAACGTCCGCTTTTTGACCTCGACGATATTGCCGCACAGATAACCGAGATCGTCAAAGACCCGTTCACCGCCCAGCAACTACCCATCCAGAAGCTCGAAGCTGGAGAGGACGGTCGCACTTTTACTTTCCAGATCACCTCTTCGCAAGAGGCTAAAAAAGACAGTACCGACAAGGATAAAGGTCCGAAGAAAGAGATATTCTTTTTCTCCTACGACTATCCCACGCGTAAGCTGACTTGGCTCAAAGAAAAGAAGAAAGAAACGGAATATCCCGACTGGGCCTCTTTCTCGCCCGACGGCAAAACAGTCGTGTATGCAAAAGACCTGAACCTCTATCGGATGTCCCGCGAGGATTACGAGAAGTTGAAGAAAGACGATAAAGATAGTACGGTTACGGATATACAACTCACTACTTTCGGTGTGAAAGACTTTGGTTTCGGCCAGCCCTATAGCTTGCTGAACACCGACACGCTTTGCAACGGCAAGCGGAAAGGCGTTTGGGGGATTGTCTGGTCACCCGATTCCCGTTATTTTGCCGTGACGGTTGAAGACGAGCGTGCCGTGAAAGACTTGTGGGTAATCAACTCTATGGCTTCGCCTCGTCCGACGCTGGAAACCTATAAATACCAGATGCCCGGTGAGAAAGAAGCGCCTGTCCAGCATCTGTTCTTGTTCGACATGAACGACAACAGCTACAAGGAAATCCGCACATCTGCATTCAAAGATCAGACATTGCGCTTGGCACGTAAGCCGTGGAGGCAGAAAGACCGTGATCGGAAAGAGGTGGCGAGTGTCTGGCTGGGCGACAATAACCGTTTCTTCGTTACTCGTTCGAGCCGCGACCTGCACCGTATCGACATCTGTTCGTATACGGTCGGACAGGATTCGATCTGTCCGATTATCGAGGAACGTATGAATACTTATCAGGAAGTCCGCCCGTTGGCAGCCGTAGGTGATGGCAAGGAGTTGATCCAGTGGAGCGAACGTGACGGCTGGGCGCACCTGTACCTCTATGACGGAGAAGGTAACTTGAAGAACCGCATCACACGCGGCCCCTGGCATGTAGACCAGATCGTGAAAGTGGACGAAGCCAAACGTGTCGTTTACTTCCTGGCTAACGGGAAAGAGAAAGATGAGAATCCCTACTACGAACACCTGTATCGTGTGGGCCTCGATGGAAGTGGTTTGCAGCAAGTCACTCCGGGCGACTATTTCCACACGGTCAGCATGGATGACAATGCGGCCTTTGTGGTCAATAATTATTCGCGTGTGAACACTATCCCGCGTACGGATTTGATGGATAGTAACGGCCGCAAGCTGATGACGCTTGAAGAGAGCGACTTCTCTGGGTTGCTGGCTGCCGGTTACCAGTTTCCCGAACCTTTCAAGGTGAAGGCTGCGGATGGCGTGACCGACCTCTATGGTGTGATGTATAAACCATTTAATTTCGATTCGACGGCCCTGTATCCGATCATCGATTATGTATATCCGGGCCCGCAAGTCGAAGCAACCGTTTATCCGTTCAGCCGTATGAGTGTGCGCACGGATCGTCTGGCACAGGCCGGCTTTATTGTGATCACGGTCGGAAACCGGGGCGGACATCCGAGCCGTTCGAAATGGTATCATAACTTCGGCTATGGCAACTTGCGTGATTATGGGTTGGCGGATCAGAAAGCGGCTATCGAGCAACTGGCCAACCGCTATTCATTCATCGACATCAACCGTGTCGGTATCCACGGCCATTCGGGTGGAGGTTTCATGTCTACGGCTGCTATACTGCAATATCCCGACTTCTTCAAGGCAGCCGTCTCGTGTGCCGGAAACCATGATAACCGCATCTATAACCGTTGGTGGAGCGAGACGCATCATGGCGTGAAGGAAGTGGTCAGCGAAAAGGGTGATACGACTTTCGTCTACAACATCAAGACGAACGAAGAGATCGCAAGTCGGCTGAAAGGTCATTTGATGCTCGTACATGGTGACATCGACAACAATGTCCATCCGGGCAATACGCTACGTGTGGCAGATGCCCTGATCCGTGCCGGAAAGCGTTTTGACATGTTGCTCCTTCCGCAGCAACGCCACGGTTTTGGCGATATGGACGAATATTTCTACTGGCGTATGGTCGACTATTTCTCCCGCCACTTATTGGGTGAACAGGAAACATCGGTAGATATCCCGAAACGATAAAACAAAAAGAGTGCGCCGGATTCGGTGCACTCTTTTTGTTTTATTTTCCAGGATTCAGTTTTTGAATCAGTATTTCACTGGCTTTGAATTTTACTGATGTGCGGGCGCGTATTTTACATTCTTCACCTGTACGAAGGTTACGTCCCGGACGCTCTGTTTGGTAATGGGGAACCAGTTTGCCAAAATAATGAATGCTCACCCCTTCACCTTCTGAAAGTTTTTCGGTTATTAGTTCGATGTATGAATTCAGAAACTTCTTCGCGGCAACGTCCGTACATTCCATCCGTTGTGCCAATTCCTTGATTAGAGCTCTTTTTGTAGTCATATAATAGTTGTTTTATCGTTATTGTTTTTCTTTCCGTACCCTGTCCCCGGGCGGATTTGTCTAAGATGAAAAAGCGCGGGACTGTTGTCTTTAATACTATCGCTAATCCTGATTAGTATAAACATAGCCCACGCTTTACAGATACGATAAAACGTAAGGAACTCATTGTTTAGCTACTTCTCCCGGATGGCTTGAAATTGTCTAGATTTCTACTTAGGGATAATACTAAAATCGCTTATTGTGGGAAAAAAATATTGTCTTATTAATTCATAGGCATTTTTGTTAAATTGTCCGGTAGTCCTCCGAAATCGGGCGTATTATAAAATGAAAAAGCGTGAGGACTGTTGTTCGGACTTAAGTAGAGGTTCTAGACAACCCGCCATGCAGTACTATACAACAGTTTGCTCACGCCCTTATGCTATATACATTGGGTATATAATCGGAACATGAGCATTTTTGTTTATGACCCTTCTATGGCTTGAAATTGTCTAGATTTCTACTTAAGGATAAACCAAAACGCTTTTTATATAAATCATAAAATAATGTTTCCTTGACGCTTCAAGGTCCAATTATCACGACAAAGATAGAAAACATATATGAAAAACCCGATTCATTTCATTAAAAAAGCTCTTATTTATTCGCAGGTTTTGAGAATTTAATAAGGGCGTGAATTTATAATTTCCAATTCCCTATAGCAATAATAATGTCTAGATTCCTACTCCGATGAATTGGTTTTTACCTCCATACCTGATCGCCTTTTCAATGAGATGTTCGGGATTTGTGACTGAAAGGTACGATTTTGCATTCAATAACCAAGAGCCGTTTTGATTTGTTTACGACTCCGGGAGCCGGAAGGAAATGCGGATTAATCCGTTTCTTAACTTAAAAAGCTCTGCGGCAGGGGGAGAGGGGTGTAGTGGCGATTGCGGCAAAGGGGAGCGGGAGTGTAGCGGAAGCTGTTGTTTTTCCGATGCAAAAGTTCTGCTTGATTATTATAGAGAATTACGATTTTATTTTTCGTCCCTCTTGGATTTGCAATTGGATGAGATTGGTCTGTCCTCCGATGTTGTTCCAGGGATGGATGGGGAGGTGGTGTGGAGGTAAACAGCTCGGAAAAAGGGAAATGTTCAGTGCCTATTAAAAAATGTTATCAATAAGTATTTTAATAATTCTTATCATGAAATAGTCCTTCGGAGGCGTGTGAAAAGGGTGAAAATAAGCACGGATCGACATGGGTTATTGTTGTAAACCATGTCGGTTCGTGCTTGTATGGGTTATCTGTTGCAGAAGGGATGAGAGGGCTTAAAGTTCGCCCGGACGTTCGTCATCGCCGCCCTGCCCTTTGTTCTTATTGGATGCGGTGATACCTTTGCGCAGGTTGTAGGCGGTGCGGGTTTCATCGATCAGCTGGTTGAGTTGCGTGATGAAAAGCGTTGCCTCGTCCGACGGGACCGCAATGCTGTGGGCAAAGATGGTGGTAGTGATATAGTCGTATTGCGAGTTGAGGCGGTGGCGTATTTCCTTCGCCGTCCCGACTGCATTGATCGCCCGTTCGTTGGTTCTGTCGCTGGACAATGCGTCGAATTCGTCATTTACGTTGCGCAACTCGGAGACGGTGTCGTCGAGATGCAGAAGCGTTATCTTCTGTTTGTTTTCCGGTTTGTCGAGATCGTAGAGCATGCCTTTGATCTGTGCGGTTTCCTGTTGCATCGGAATGTTTTGTATGCCGCGATACGGTTTCAAGATATTATACAAGCTGATGCATGCTTGTGCATATGCAGGATTCGAACTTTTACGTCCGATGGAGGTCGTGTTGATGATGAATGAAACCAACGGATCGCGACGCTTGTCGAGATTGAGCAGCAGAGCCGTGTTGTCGTTCGTGCGCGACTGGTTGACGACATCTGTCAGGAGAAGCATGTCGGCATTGAATGTCGCCTTGTCCTCATCGCTGATCCCTACGAAATCCGATGTCATGTTTTCTTCTTCGCCCAAGAGGCGGAGTTCACTGGGGCGGTCTCCCTCTCCTGATACAGCCTTGAGCGGGATCAGTTTGAAGAAGCGCTCCATGAAGTTTTTGTATTCGGCATTATTCAGGGAATGAATGTCTAGATTTAGAATCCGGATAATTTTTTTCATGTTGTTCTATTATTGATTGTAATTAATTGATTCGAAAGATAGTCATTAATTTTCACAGTCTATCAAATAATCTCATTTATTTCGGAAATGATTTGAAATACTCGAAAAATACGTTCCGGATTTCGGCAAGGACTTCAAATCTTCTTGTGATATGATCCGAAGCTCGGATGGTATCTTGAGGATTTTCGAGGTTTTGTCCGAAGCCCGGACCGGACTTTTGGTGTTTTTGAAATGCGATCCGGAGATCGGACAGCGTTTTTAGGACTCTTGAAGTTCTGTCCGAACTTCGGACAGGATTTTTTACTTTTTACAACTCCTGTTCCACTAAAAAAAATAGTTTATAAACTAATTGAAATAGTTTGCAAACTATTTTTTTTAGTTATATTTGCCCCGAACAAACAAGATATCATGAAACGACTGACTGCAAGAGAAGAAGAAATCATGGGCTATTTCTGGACGAAAGGCCCTTTGTTCGTCAAACAACTGCTTGAGTTTTACGATGAGCCGAGGCCGCATTTCAACACCCTTTCCACGATCGTACGCGGATTGGAGGAGAAAGGTTTTCTGGCACATCATACGTTTGGCAATACCTACCAATATTATGCTGCGGTGACAGAAGCCGATTATAGCCGGAGCACGTTGAAAAACGTCATTGCCAAGTATTTCAACAATTCCTACCTCGGTGTTATCTCTTCGCTGGTGAAGGAGGAGGAGATTTCGGTGGAGGAACTGAAGGAGCTGATAGAATCAATTGACAACAGGCAATCGACAATTGATGATTAAGAGGGGGGGGATTCATTATTATTAATTTTAATTCTTTCAACGTGGGAGCATTTTTAGTATTCATAATAAAATCCACCTGCTGTCTGGCAGTGTTCTATCTGTTCTATCGCCTGCTTTTGAGCCGGGATACGTTCCACCGTTTCAATCGGATGGCTCTTCTTGGTGTGATAGTTTTTTCAATCGCGATTCCTTTTGTACAGCTTGCCGCCGATGAGCCGGTCGCCGTACAACGTACGGCGTTGGAACTCGAACGGTTCTTGCAAATGGGCGGAACTCCTGTGGAAGAAGAGAGTCGCTTTCCGTCTTGGTTGGCGGCCTTGTTTATGATCTACGCCGGCGGATGCCTCTTTTTTGCAGGACGGTTCCTCTATTCCGTCTGCCAGATCGTGCGTCTGATACGTTCGGGCGAGCGGGCCGTATTGGAAGATGGTACGCGGCTTGTCGTGACCGACCTGACGGTCCCGCCTTTCAGTTGGATGAAATATATTGTTATCTCCCGCATCGATATGGAAGAGAGCGGAGCTGAAATTCTGGCGCATGAACAGGCGCATATCAGAGCTTGCCATTCATTGGATATGTGGTTTGCCGGATGTTGTGCCGTCCTGCATTGGTTCAATCCCGCCGTTTGGTTGCTCAAGCAGGAACTGCAGAACGTGCATGAGTATGAGGCGGACGAGAGTGTGATCGCACATGGCGTGGATGCAAAGCATTATCAATTGTTATTAATAAAGAAAGCGGTCGGAGCACAGCGTTTTACCTCTATGGCCAACAGTTTCGACCACAGTAAACTTAAAAAGCGGATTACTATGATGTTAAAACAAAAATCGAACCCCTGGGCTCGCTTGAAGTTCCTTTATGTGCTTCCTCTTGCAGCCGTTGCCGTTGCTGCGTTCGCCCGCCCTGAAATCTCCCGCCGGTTGGAAAATATCTCCGAAGTGGAGTTTGCCGAAGTCCTCACATCCCGACAGGACAAAAAGATGTCGCAAACAAAAAAAGACAAGCCTCTCTTGTGTCCTCTGGAATTTAAATCGAATATGCGTCCTGCCGGAGGTGTCCGGTATGCCAAGCCGGACCCGCTTGTCATGATTGACGGTGTCGAATATACGGGTGGACTGGACAAGGTCGATCCAAACGAAATCGAATCGATATCGATAATGAAAGATAAGAGCGCCATCGAAATGTACGGAAAAAAAGCAGTCGGAGGCGTGATCCTGATCACAACGAAAAAAGCATCTTCTAAAGTAAAATGAAAATCGTATGAAAAATCATGTGTTTGTGGCAGTGGCATGTCTTTTTCTTGCTGCTTGCGGTGGCGGAGGGGAAACAAAGGAGGCAAAACTCGAAGCGATTCCTTTGGGAGTTGCTTTTGAGAATCAGACAGAGTTGAAGACTTCCGACTGTTTCAAGAAAATACGCTATGTCGCCTTGGAAACGACCGATAGTTGCCTGGTGGGGCAGGGAGCGTATGCAACTATCCTGAATGATTGGATTGTTGTGACATCCGGGCGGGACCGCTGCCAGCTATTCGACAAAAAAACGGGCCGCTTTATCCGTTCGGTCGGGCATGTGGGGGAAGATCCTGAAGGCTATTCGAATGTCCACGGAGGATGGCAGAACCCGTATACCGGCCAATTAAGTTTCCATGGCTGGAAAAATGAAATCGTTGTTTACGGGGCGGACGGTCGATTCGACCATATCTGGACTCCTTCGGTTTCCGCCGATGAGTTTCCGGCAATGGGAGTGTTCGACTATCTGGATGCGGATCTTATCGCTGGTTATTATTCGGCTACCGACAGTTTGCCGGCCCGTATCGCTCTGTTCCGTGGAGATGAGATTGTCCGTGTGGAATCGTTACCGGTCGGGCAGGAAGGAGACAAGGCGATCACTCCGGACGATATTGTTTCCATCTCGGTCTTGAAAGATGGGGGAGATGGTTTGGCGTTCATAAAATATAAGGATGGCAGGTCTGCCATTTATCCGCTTGGCAACAGTTGTTTCTGGCATGCGGGCAAGGATCTTTATTTCCGTCAGTCTTATAATGATACGATCTATCGGGTGTCGGCAGCGAAAGAGCTGCAACCTGTGCGCGTGCTGGATTTAGGTGTCTACAGTTGGTCTTACAACGAGCGTTTCGAGGATAAGAAAGATGCTATCTACCCGACAAAGTTCATGGAAAACGAAGATGTGATCCTTTTCCGTTTTATGACGAATGTCTATAACGACAAGCAGAAGACTTATAATGCCCTTTACCGGAAGGCGGACGGAGCCGTCAAGGTTTCTCCTCTCGATGACAAGATAACCGACGATACGAATGGCTTCCTTCCCTTACAGCCTGTATCTGTCTCCGCTTCGGGCGAATTTGCTGCCATTCTCCCTTCGGAAGAAGTCGTCTCCTGGTTCGAGGATAACACCGGTGAAACGGATATCCCTGCCGAAGTGGCCGCCTTGAAAAAGGTGGGTGAGGAGGATAATCCGGTGGTGGTGATTATGGAGTAGGATATAGTATTGCGGATCACTTTTGAATTCCATGCTTGTGAAGTAAAAGTTTCATGGGCATGGAATTTTTATTGTATATTTACCCGATAAAAAATGACAGCTAATGGAACGTTTTAAAGTCGGAATTATAGGAGCTGGGCATATCGCCCGCAAAATGGCGCATACGCTGCGCGATATGGAAGGGGTTGAACCGTATGCAGTCGCTTCCCGTAACCAGGAAAATGCCGAAGGGTTTGCCTGTGAATGGGGTTTTACGCGGGCTTACGGATCATACGAGGATTTGGCAGATGATCCCGAAGTGCAGTTGATTTATATCGCCACCCCGCATTCCCATCATTTTGAGCAGGCGCGGATGTGCCTCGAAAAGGGTAAGCCGGTCTTATGTGAAAAAGCATTTACCGCCAATGCAGAGCAGGCAGAGACGTTGATACGCCTGTCGAAAGAAAAACAGGTTTTCCTGACTGAGGCGATTTGGACACGTTATATGCCTTTCTCCGAGACGCTCCGCGAACTGGTTGACGGCGGGACGATCGGACGCGTGATGATGCTGACGGCCAATATCGGATATCCGATTGCCGAGAAGGAGCGCATCGCCAAACCGGAACTTTGTGGCGGTGCTTTGCTGGATATCGGCGTTTATCCGATCAACTTTGCAAGGATGCTTTTCGGCTCGGAAATTACGGGGATTACTTCTGCCTGCGTGAAAGGGGAGACGGGAGTGGATTTGCAGAGCAGCATTACTTTTGTGTATCGGAATCATCGGATGGCTGTTTTACAAATGACCGCTTTCTGTGCGAACGATCGCCAGGGAGTTATTTCGGGGGATAAAGGATATATAATCGTCGATAATATCAACAACCCGCAGTTGGCAGTCGTCTATTCGGTCAATCATGAGGAAGTGGCTCGCTATACCTGTCCGCCACAGATAACGGGTTTCGAGTATCAGGTGCAGGCTTCCATCGACGCGATCCGCGAGGGAAAGATCGAAACGCCTTGTATGCCGCATGCGGAAACTTTGCACATCATGCAGATGCTGGATGATCTTCGCTCCGAATGGGGGGTGCGGTATCCGATGGATTGAACGATTGACAATTGAGAATGGACAATTGACAATTAAATGTTTTTGCAGCTTGATTGTCAATTGTCCGTTGTTCTTTGTCAATTGATCTCGTGGATGTTGACAGGGGATGATCCTGCGTTATATAGTTCTAATGCCTTTACACTCTCCAAGGCTTCTTTTTTCAGCTTGATATAATTTGCCGGGCCGGAGTAAAGCACTTGTTTCACTTTCCCTTTCAACGGTGCGCCTTCTACCACAACTTGGCTGCAAGGGGAGCCGGACAAGTACAGTTCGAGTGAACCGTCCTTTTCCTTATCAATCGTGATGCGTGAACCTGCGGTCAATGTGTTGACAGATTCCAGGTTCTTGTCATACATCAGGCGGACGGGGTCGATGGAGGTATCTTCTTTCGTTGTCACGGCAAATTCGTACAGGTAGATTTGCATCTGCTTGTCAGTTGCATTACGCATACGGATATAGCGTGCTTCGGGAGCGAGCTTTTCCAATTTGAAGCGGGCCTGGTCGGTGGGGATGTCGGCGATAGTCGTCCATTGTCTGCCGTCGGCGGACCATTCGAATACCCGTCCGCTGTTTTCGCTTTTCGGCAGGCTGAAGTTGAAGGAGGTGGCCTCTTTCTGCAATTCCCAGGTAAGGCCGAAGGACTGTCCCGGCTCGATACGCAGTACTTCGTTCAGGCGGTTGTATCCGATCTGGTCTTTGCCTTCCTTCAACGGCTGATATTTCAATTGTTCGATATCCGTCAGGATAGAGGCCTTACTCATCTGGGTGGCAGCATCTGTCTGGTCTACAAACAGCAGGTTGCTTCCGACACCTGAATGTATCTCCTGTACGAACGGGGTCAGGACTCGTGAGCCGACTTTCACGCCTTTCTGATACGGATTCTGATTGTAGGTCCGGTCAATCGTGCGCATGCTGTCGAGCAACGAGGTGAGCGACAGATACGATTGCCAGGTGGCGGCACGATCCTCGCCTTGTCCGGTTTCGGCAGTGCGGATAGCCTTTTGTCCGGCTTTCCCTAACAGGTGGAACTGCATCAGCCACGGTTTGATTTCGTCTATCAGCGCCTTGTTGCGGCTTGTCTCGATGGAGGCAGGGGCGGCTGTGATCTCGGCGAACAGTCGGTTCATCTGGTCAGCGGCATCTGCATTATAGTTGTGCTGGCGGAAGTCATGGAGGAATGCTTCGGCAGATTCGGCATAGCGGATGGATTCGTCGCGGCGGTAACGGTGTCCGTTTGGCCCGGGATCACAGTTGTTCTCGCAGAACGTTCGGAATGCTTCCGGTGCTTCCGGCAAAACATAACGGCAGGCTTCTACGAAGTCGCTTTCAGGGTTATAGGCTTTCATGTTCCAGGCATAATCGGCAACTCCGTAAAGGGCTACTTTGGAAGCTTCCGCCCGTTCCATCGGGTTGGCGACGAAACCGGACATGGCATGTGCCGCATTCGGATCGAGCCCGTAAGACGGTCCCATCAGCAGGTGGTCACGGCAGTAGTCGCTTACAGGGAAATTCCACCAGACATACGACGGGCGCTGAATACGTTTGTTCACCCATTCCTGCCCTTCGAGTGTGATATCGTGGATCACGCTGTTGCCGGTCCACATCACATGGATTGCCGGGTCGAGCGTTTTGCCCAGTACATCCAAGTAGTCGCTTCCCGCCCAGGCCCGGTTATATTCGGTCGGACACATGATCAGTGGGCTGACGCCTTCTTTCTTCTCGATAAACTCCTTTTGCAGGAAGTTGAGCAGGTCGGCTTGTTTGTCTGCCTTGGCTCCTTCACCGGAAATATCGTCGAAGAAGACTGCGAAGGAGCGGACTCCCAAATCATACATCATACCGAACTTGTTCAGCACATTCATCCGGTCTTCATCTGTCCATTTGATGTCCAGGCCCGGATGGATCGCCCAGACGAAGTCTACCTTGTTGGCGGCGGCTTCCTTCACGAGATCCTTGATCTGTGCTGCTTCCTTTTCCGGATAAGGCTTGCGCCAGTTTGGGGAACTGTGGTAAGGATCATCTTTCGGTCCGTAGATATAGGTGTTCATCTTCATCTTTCCATAAAAACGAAGCTGCTCGATGCGGTCGGTATGGCTCCAGGGATCGCCGTAAAAACCTTCGACAGTTCCACGGTAGGCGACGTCAGGATAGTCTTTGATAACTCCGAGTGGCAGTGTCGTATTGCCTTGTCCGTCGGTTTGGGCCAATTGTTGCAATGTCTGTGCTGCGTAGAAAAGACCGCGACTGTCGGAAATTGCAATGTCGATTTCTTTTGGTGTGATAACTAATAGATAGGCTCCTGAACGTTTCAGTTCGGGTGTCCGGTCTTCCAGCGATGTAATTTTGAGCGGTAGCGCTTCGGAGTTGTCTGTTATCGACAAAGTTTGTCTGATCAGGCGCATGGCATCTTCATCCGGATGTTGCATGCCGGAAAGGGTAAAGCCATAAGGCGCTTTCAGCCGGTTGGTAGATAATGTAACTTCCTGTGGCTGCGGATGAATGGCCGGTAAAGGGTTTTGTGCTTGCAGAACACCTCCTAAAAAGAGGGCAGCGGTTAGATTTAGTAGTTTCATATTTGATTTATTTTAGATGTTTAATTAATGATTTATCTGTTGGTGGTGTCTCAAAATGTACTTGTTCCCGCGTCAAGCACGGGGGCAAGTACATTTTGACACCTCTTACCAAAAGATCAAGGCCTAAACGGAAATTTTTCTTAGAATGGCTGATACCTGCATTAATATAACAGGCAGTATCGGCCATCCTAAAAGTAATTGTCTTTATCGTACTGAAAACAATAGAGTCTTTCCGTTTACATCGCTCCATTCTGTCAAAAGCTGGCGCAAATCCTTGTATTCGGCAGGTGTATAGAATTGTTTGTTCAGTTCCAGGCTACGGGTGACGGTTGCCGTACGTCCGTTTTTCTTGACGGAGATAGTCAGGCTACCGGCGGCATTGCGGATCGTCTTGTCGGTTTCCGGGGTGCGCAGTTCCATATTTTCAGGACATTCGATCGTGTATGTATAGACTTCGTTGACAGGGCGTGGGATCAGCAGGTTTTCTTTCCGCTGGCTGTTCAGGTAGCCATAAGGCAGATGGGAGAAGCCATATCCGGCATCCGGCAGTGAGATTGTTGCATACCCGTTTTCCACCTTTAAAGGAGCAGTTTGTTCGTTTTCGCTGTTACCTGTTGTGAAATAAGGCATCAATTCTTTACCGACAGATTCTTTAGTGGATGTCGTCACTTTTCCATCTTTGAAACGAACTGCGATGTCGCTCTTGATCAGGTAATCCTGTGGAACGGCAATAGCTACCGGTTTTCCTGTTTGCAGGCTGAAAAGAGGAGTCCGGTCAAAGTTCACCGTTTGCGGACGGTGGGTAGAAGAGGTGGAGAATAAATATAATTCGCCGTTCACCATACAGGAGACGAACAGTTGGTCGACAGCCTTTAGCGCCAGCCCTTTGTCTGCATAAGCCTGGTAAGTCGCCATTGGTTCGGCTTTGAAGCCGGCCCCATCCAACAATCCTGCGAGCAAATTGGCTTTTTCGGCTTCAGTTCCGTACGCTGTGCTCATGACGGCATCGGCAGGGCGGAGGCGATAGCCGGTCTGATCCAGTGTCAGCCCGTTGTTGGCAATGTGGTTGGTCGTGTATTCGAGGATAGCTTCCAGTTTGTCTTCGTCCTTTTTTTTCCCTTCGGTCAGGCTCTCAGCCAGAGTCGTGAGTTGTGGATCGCCGGACGGATTGAACTGTTTGAGTAGGGTTGCCAATGCTTCTCCTTCGGATGCGTAAGTTGTGGCGGCGAGAAAAGGAACGTCGCCGTTCTTGGCATAGACGAACGGAGCGCGGGAAGATGCTGGCAGGTTACGTAATGTCCAGCTTGTCGTACAGGTTCCACCGGATCGTTTGACAGATGCTTTTGCCGGATTGTTTGTCAGTGTGTAGGCAAGTTCTTTGACTTCGGGTGTCACGATCGTCAGTGTGTATTCTTTGACGGGAGAGGATTGGAGCAGTTCTTCGAAAATGTCTACCTCCGGCAGATAGCCAGGTTTGGATGTGACTGTGTAGTCGAGATAGATAGTTGCTCCCAGCTCTAGGCCTGTGTGGACGACAACCATTTCTTTCAGGTGGTTGTAAGCCGGAGCATCAGCTGCGTTGCGGGGAAGGACTTCCACGAAAGCATTGTCCGGTGTCTTGATGATTGTGCCGTCTTTTTGTTTGGTGTAAGACGAGTTGATCTTCAGTTCCTGGTATTGCGGATTGTACACGATGAAGCTTTCTCCGTATGTGCCGTTCATGGCCGTGTGGGTGAAAAGTGTCAGTTCCATGTCATAGCGGAACTCTTGGCTGCCGTCGGCATTGAGTGTCCAGGTCTTTGCTAATTTCTTGTATTCGGCTTCCGATGCTCCAAAAACTGTCGTAGTCATTAGTAGCATACAAAGAAGGAAGGCGAACTTATGTTTGTTTTGTATCATTTGATTTATGATTTATAATTTGTGATTTATGAAGAGGGAAGACCTTATCGTTTTATGACGATATAATCCCCGAATGATTTATGTGCATTCACGGCGTTACGGAAACCATTCCAGTCGCCTGCCTCGTACACGCGTTTCTTCAGCGCTAGCTTTTGGTGCAACACCACTTTGTTACCGTCCTGGCGGAGGGAACCTTCGAAGTCGGCGGCAGAACTTTGCGCACTGTCTTCTTTTCCATTACCCGCTAACTTATAACCTGTAGGGAGTTGGATCGTTTCGTCCAGTTCGACCAGACGTGAGCAGGCATCCTTGAAACCATACCGACGTTCTTCGAGGTCGGTGTTGATGCGTAGGTAACTTTTTACTTGGTTATAAAGGTTATTCATCACCATCGGCTTGAACAGCATTTCTCCTTCTCCTGAAAGGGCATAACCTGGTATTTCATAACGGAATGTCATTTTGATCGGTGCAGCCTGGTAGTTCTTCGGGTCTTTGCCATAGTCCACGCTGATAAGACGAGCTTTAGGTGATACGGCAAGAAGTTGGCTTTCCAATGCGGCCTGCCATTGCGACTGCCAGCCGGTGGTGAAGATACGGCGGATATTGCTGTCCGACTGTCCTTCGGCTGTGATCGTGAACTGTCCTGTCAGCGTACCTTTGGCATCCAAGCGGTTGTTGGCTTTTATGCGGACATAATGGTTTTCCGGTGCGGAAACCGGCGTGAGACAGAGATCGGAACCTTCGGGAACTCCCGGTAAATAGTTTTGCTGTTGTTCGGCACTGCTCCACAGTTCGCGGCAGAAGGGGACCCAGGTAGGATCGAGCGGCATATAGGTTCCGCTGGAAAGTTTCACAACGGCGACACAGTGGTTGAAGTGGTCGGCCGGGATGCTTTCCACGCGACTACCGGCCATTGTCATGGCTGGATAGGCTTCGAAGCCTGCCATACGCAGGAAAGCGATCAGGGTACCGGCAATATCTTTACAGACACCACAACGGTCCGTGTAGTTCATCTTCAGGTTATGCAGCGTGTAGCCTTCGCCTTTGCCCATCGAAATACCGGAGTAACGGATATTGTCGGCAACCCAGTGGGTGAGGACGGCGATCTTTTCCATCTCCGTCTTTTTGCCCTGGATCAATTCGTCTACTTTCTTCTGGGCTTCGGGAATGGCACTGAAACTGCCGTAGTCTTCGTTCACTTTGTTAAACCAAAGGGATTTGTCTTGCCAGCGTGGTGTGCTGGACATCATCAGTTTCGGTGCGGCGTCGAACAGGTCGACCATATTCGGTTCGCGTCGGGTTGGCATGATGTCTGTGCTGACGAACGTATAAGCTTTCCGACCGTCCTCGTAACGCATGGAAGAGGTGCATTCTCCTTGATAGAACTGGAACTGCATTTCTTTCTCCATCGGGATGTTTACCTTATATACCTTGCGGACAGTTGGCTCGGTTGTCCAGAAGGGGACGATATCATAGAATTGTCCACGCATGGGCGGGATGAAACGGGATTCGTCGTTGCCTGTACCGCCAGTCAACAGGGCATAGGTGAAACCTTTTTTGTTGATCTGATAATCGATGATATCGCCCGGATCGAGACGGCCTATTTCCATCATGATCTGCCGTGCTCCCCAATAGATGGCGCGGGCAGGAGCGGCATAATCCAGCTGTTGGGTGATGTCGAGGTTGATTACGTCGCCATTGGCTTTGTAGATGGTGACACGATGAAACTCTGCATGTGCCGTCAGCGGATCGTAATCGTATTTGAGGATGCGATTGGCGACGGCCCCGCGCGTGTTCATAACTTTGACGATTTTGCAGACCGTGAAAGAACCGGAGCCGGTAGGCTGCACGGTCACAGCGGTGCTGTCGAGTAGGTTTACACAGTCATAACCTGCGTATAATTCCGGCTTTTGTAGAGTCGGATCGGATGCCGTCCGGCAACTTTCCCCACTTTGTCCGTAAGCGGACGCCGTGGCGAGAAGGACGGAGGCGAAGATTGATAAATACTTCATAAAATATAGTGTTTTTGTATGTTTATTACTAAATAATTGATGCCCGAATTAATTTATCCTGTATATCTTTCCATTGCCAATTTCCGGCATGCCGCCCGATCGATCTTTCCGCTACCGGTAAGAGGGATTGATTCAATCTGGAGGATGTGCTTCGGACGTTGGTATTTGGGTAATATTCCAAATATCATTTCTTTCAACTCGGAAAAGAGATAGTTTTCAGGTAATGAGAGAGATTGTTTTCCAATAAGGGAAGAGGCTGTCTTTTTACTCGGGAAGCGGTCATTTCCTGTGGTGATCAATAAAATCATAGCCTCTCCGAACTTTGGATCTGGAACGGATGTTATGGCAAAATTGGTAGGAATGATGGGGCGCAAGGTTTCTTCCACAATCTCCGTTTGTATTTTTATGCCTCCGCTGTTGATGATGTTGTCTTTCCTCCCTAAGATGCGGAAACGGCCGTCTGGAAGCAGTTCGGCGACATCGTTAGTGACAAGTGTTTCGTCGGTGACGAGTGGAGCGTCTATTATCAGTGTGTCGTCAGTCGAGAGTGATAGCTTGACAGACGGGAAAGGCGTGTAATAAGGAGATGCATCCGGTCCGTTCAACCGTCGGAGGGCGATATGCGAAAGTGTTTCTGTCATTCCGTAGGTGGAGTAAACGCAGATAGGCAATTCTTGTATCCGTGTTTCCAGTTCATGGTCGATAGAGCCGCCACCGATGATTAGGATATCGATTTGGCAGAGGCGCTCTCGTTCTTCCGGAACCTGTAGCGTGTTGTATACTTGTAACGGAATCATGGCTGCGAATCGGAGCGGCATGTCGATGTCTGCCATCGGATGCCCGGAAGGTTCACGTATGACCAAATCTAACCCTGCCACGAGTGACCGTACGACCATCATCTTTCCGGCAATGTATCGGAGTGGCATACAAAGGAGGGCTTTATCCCCCTGCCGCAGCCCTAAATAATCGCAGGTGAGGCGGGCACTATTTACCATCTGTTCCTTGCGGACCATGATTCGTTTGGGTGTACCGGTCGAACCGGAAGTTTGTACTTCCAAGTAAGGAGAGGCAGACTTCCAATCGGAAATGAATTCGGATAATTGACAATTGACTGTTGACAATTGACAATTATCGGGATGTTTCTTACTTATCAATTGTTTGTTGTCCATTGTCAATTATTAATTGTCCGTTGTTAATTGACAACGGCAAGTCAATGTTGTTGGTGAAGAGGCCACCTGTTCCTAACCCTTGCGGAAGCGGATTGTCGAAAGTTGCGCACCATTGAGCAATGGCGTTCAGGCCGACATTCGATTCCAATGCAGAAGTAATCCACCAGCCGATCTGCCGATCCTGAGCTTCCTTGATCCATTCGCTACAACCATATAGGCCTCCGTGAAGAGACGGTTTCAAGATGATATATTGCGGATTAATGAAGGAAAGCAATTCTTTCTTCTTTTCCGGTGTGTTGTAGCCAATGAGTTCTTCGTCGAGGGCGATGGGAACTGGAGAAGAAGCAGCTAACAGAGCCATGTCTTCCCACTGTCCTGCACGGATCGGTTGTTCGATCGAGTGCAGGTCCAGTTTTGCCAGACAGTTCAGTTTTCTCATGGCTTCGTTCGGCGAGAAAGCACCGTTGGCATCAACACGCAGTTCGATTTCATCAGATGAAAATTGTTTGCGGATGATACGAAGGATTTCTAATTCTTTATCGAAGTCGATCGCTCCGATTTTCAGCTTGATGCAACGAAAGCCGGATTCTATCTTGTCTGTCACTTGTCCCAACATATCTTCATAGCTTCCCATCCAGATCAGTCCGTTGATAGGAATACCCACCTCGCCATGCGAGAAAGGAGTGTTCCACAAGGCAAAGGAGCCGGCTTCAAAGTGGCGGAAAGCAGTCTCCAGACCGAACAGGATAGATGGATAATCGCGCAGTCCGTCCACGTCGATTCTGCCTGTGCGGGTGAAGTTTTGGCAAGCCTTGGCCAAAACTTCTTCATATCCAGGCACGTCGTCGCAACTCAGTTTAGGCAGAGGAGCGCATTCGCCTATTCCTTGGCGGCCGGGTGTTTCTTCTGCGGTGAGGTAGATATACCAACTCATCCTCTCTGTGTAGGTCCCGCGCGAGGTCCCTGCCGGCTTTTTGAAGTACAAGGTCTTAGGGCGGATCTCTATGTGATAGTGCATAGCCATTGTGACTTTGGATTATGGAAATTTCGGATAATCTTCGAAACGGGGGCGGCGTTTTTCAAGGAAAGCTTTGCCACCTTCCTGGGCTTCGTCGGTCATGTAGTAGAGCATGGTGGCATCGCCAGCTAACTCTTGGATTCCGGCTTGACCGTCTAGCTCGGCGTTGAGGCCTGCCTTGATCATACGGAGGGCAAGCGGGCTGAGCAGCATCATTTCTTCGGCCCATCCGACATATTCGTCTTCAAGCTTATCCAAAGGTACGACCTTGTTCACGAGACCCATGTCGAGTGCTTCCTGTGCATTGTATTTACGGCAAAGAAACCAAATTTCACGTGCTTTCTTTTGGCCGACGATGCGAGCTAAATAGGATGAACCGAAACCTGCGTCGAAACTCCCCACGCGAGGACCCGTCTGTCCGAATATTGCGTTTTCAGAAGCAATCGTCAGGTCGCAGACCACATGCAACACATGCCCGCCACCGATTGCAAAACCGTTTACGGCAGCGATCACCGGTTTTGGAATCGAGCGGATTTGCTTTTGTACATCGAGTACATTTAACCGTGCCACACCATCTTTACCGATGTAGCCGCCGTGACCTTTCACATGCATATCACCTCCAGCACAGAAAGCCGTGTCCCCGGCTCCTGTCAGCACGACAACATTGATATCCGGTCGTTCACGGCAGATATAGAGAGCATCGCTCATTTCTGTTGTTGTAGTCGGTGTGAAAGCGTTGCGATAGCGTTCGCGGTTGATAGTGATGCGGGCAATTCCGTTATAGAAATCGAACAGGATTTCTTCATATTCTTTGATGGTTGTCCATTCTCTTTTTGTTTCCATAAGATGAATTTAGAATTATAAATTATGAGTTATGTTCTTATTTTTTTAGTTGGTGGTAATACTCTTTGAGTAGCCGTACATCTTCAGACGCATCCGTGAATACCTCCATCAACATTGGTTGGTTGTGGGGGGCGGACTGGGTGAAAACAGCCATTGCACTCGTCAGTTCTTCATCGTTATGGACGGGAAGGTAAGAGAATCCTCTTTCTTTGGCCCATCCTTTGGCAGAAGTTTTGTGTGTAGCTGTCACGAAACGGCGTGTTTTATCCTCCATTTTTAGTCCGGGAAGTGCTTGGAATATTTCACCTCCTCCGTTATTGAGCAGCAGGATACGTAGGTTACAGCCGAAGTTGCTGTTCCAAAGTGCGTTCATATCATAAAAGAAACTCAAATCGCCGATCACTACAAAATTCCGTTTGTCTGAACAAACGGAATAACCGATGGCAGTCGAAAGCGATCCTTCTATGCCACTCGTCCCCCTGTTGCAGCAGACTTCGACATCTTCTGGGAGTGTGTATAACTGGGCGTAACGTACGGCTGAACTGTTGCCTAAATGCAAGGCCGCAGGTGTTGGAAGCGACTTGATCAATGTTCCGATAGCAGCCATTTCCGAATAGCTGAATTCCGGTTGTGGCAGGTCGCGGGTGTTGTTTTCCCAGATGCGTGGAAACTCCGTTGTCCGGTTTTCCAGCAGGTAAGCGATTTTTTCGAGAAATTCGAACGGGTCCATCTCGATAACGGTTGTCAGGGAACCGTAAAGGTCTGTTACTTCTCCGCTAAGCGAAACATGCCAATGTTCGCGTGGCGGATGCTTGCGGAGAAATTGTTTGAGGCGTTTCGACACGATATGTCCACCGTATGTGATCAGCAGGTCAGGAACCATCTTCTCTAATTTTTCTTCTGGCAGGGCGTAAAGGGCGGCGTCGAAATTCTTTACCGGGATGCCGGGAATGGTCTTGTTACCTGTGTGCTCGGTAAGCCAGGCAAAATGCTTGTATAGCAGTTTGGAATATTTCTTTTCAAAAAGATAGATCAGGTTCATCTGACCGGCAACGATCATACGACGGTTGTAGTTGTTCAGCCGCTCGATCAACCCAGTATATTCACGGTCGTAGACATTTAATCCTTGGTAGCGGGTGATGACGCGTACCTTGGGTAATTCCTCCGTAGTGAAGCGGAACAACGGTTCCGAGATTGGTACGTTGATATGCACCGGTCCTTTCCCATGATGGTTCAGTTCGAGCAGAGCTTCGTTGATAAGACGATTGCAATACCATTCGTCTTCATCGGTATGTATCTCTGGCAGGTTGACGGATTTTTTAACCTGAGAACCGAAAACACCCGGTTGAGGAAACGTTTGCCCGTCCATTTGTCCGATCCAGGCCCCGGGACGGTCTGCTGAGATCACGACCAATGGCACTTGCTGATAGAAGGCTTCCGATACGGCAGGATGAATATTAAGTAATGCACTGCCCGATGTGCAGCAGACAGCAGCCGGACTACCGCCATGTAATGCCAGTCCGATCGCGAAGAATGCCGCACTCCGTTCGTCTGTCACCGGATAGCAGGAGAAGAACGGGTGATTGGCAATCGTATGTACAATAGGTGAATTGCGGCTGCCGGGACACAAAACGATTTTCTTGATGTTATGCTCGATGAGCAGGGCTACGAGCTGCAGGATGTTTTTTTTATCTGAGTACATAATGTATTTGTTTGCTTTGTCATGCGATGGTTCTATCGCTTTTTCTGCAAAGATAACATCTGTGGGGCAGAAAACATTCATAATCTTAATGAAAAAGGCTTCACCCCGGAATGGTCCGGTAGGTGAAGCCTTTCTGCTTTCGTTTATATCAGAAATTCATTGTTCAGAACTTCTGCATATTCAGATTCTTATCAACCAGGATGCCGTCGACAGCTTTCAGGTTGAATGTAACTTTGCGTTTCGCTTTCAGCTTGATGGTGAAGAGATCTTCAGAACCTTCGAGCACTTGTTTGTCTCCGAGATTGACGAAAGTAGGATAGAGCGCCTTTTGACCGTTGGTATGCAGGCGGTCGTATGTCAGGTTTTCCATCGTACCGAGGTTTGCCGGTTCGATGCCGACAAAGTCATAATCCTGTTGGTCGTAAGGCAATGCGAAACTCAAAGCGTTGACAGCTTTGACACTGTCACCTTTGACGGTGATTTCGACTGTTTCGCCGGCGTTGTACGTCTGTTTCGGAGTGGAAAGGAAGATCGTTCCGGCTACACGGTCCGTACCTGGATTCTCGATGCCGTCCTCCAATTGGGTTGCCACGACCGATATGTCGTAAGCATCGATCAGACCGTTCCGGTTAATATCACCTGCGCTGACATAATCGAAATCGCTGTCACCACGGCGCAGCCCTGTGTAGTTCATGTACGAGGTCAAGTCGTTTGTGTCGATCTTTTTGTCGTTATTGATGTCACCTGGCAGATAGCTTTCCGTGCCCGGAACCTTGAATACATACAATTCGCGGCCGGAAGCGTAGTTGCCGACACCTTCCGTAATATGCAACTTAATGTAGCGGGCTTTCGGTTGGTCCTTGAAAGTGAATACTTTCATGTCACCATTACGTTCCCAGCGGAACGAGTCGACCGCTGTCCAGTTTTCCTTATCCATGCTGTAGGCCACGTCGCCGGCAAGGATCGTTCCGTTGCCTCCATCCTGGCGGGACAGATAATGGAACTTATCCAGTTGGTTGATGGTGCGTAGATCGATGATCATATCGAACGGCATTGCGTTCTTGCGGTATTTCGTGTGGAACATATCGCCTAACTCGGCAAAGTCGAACAAGCGGGAGATTTCAAAGCCTTCCTGTTCTTCGGCTGTCACTTCTCCGCGGATACCTTTGATGGCGAATTCGAGCGGGTTGGATTTTGTCTTGACGGAGAAAGTAGACCAGTCTGAATGACCGTCCTTGTTGACGGAACGGATTTTGAACGAATAGTCTGTTTCGGCTGAGAGGTTGTCGAACAGCAGTTCGGTGTTCTTGATCTGTGTATAGAGCATGCCGTTAAATTCTATTTCGTAGAAGTCGGCGCCGGAAACTTTATCCCAAGTCGGTTTTAAGGTGTAAGCTTCTGTGTTTCCGTCTGTCACCTGTGCAACCGGAGCAGTCAGCGATCCGGTAGAAATGCGGTGGGTATCGGGCATACCGAATTGGTATCCGTCGATGGTGACGACCGTTTCGTTCATGATGATATCTGTCGGAGCCAGTTTGACCAACAGTTGCGGGTTCTTGGTGATCGTTACCTTTTCGAATTCGCTTCCTTTGGTGGCGAATTTGTTCAGGTTCGGGGCAACATCGTAGAAATAGACATTCGTGCCGTTCTGGTATTCGTTCATCGAACGGGCGGCTACCAGTTTCACTTTGGAGGAACCGACTTTAGCGGTGATCTTCTTCGGCATTTCCGAGAGATTGATACGCAGTTCGGTTGCCTTGTCTTTCACGAAACCGTCAAAATCGCCTGTTGTCGGATGGATAGTGATTGAGACTTTTGATGGGTCATTGTTCTTGATTTCGATCCGTGTGGTTGTCCCTTTGCCGTTCAGATAAGCCTGCGTTATACCATCATCGTCATATTCGACGAACTCGCTATATCCGGACGGGTAAAGTTCATATATGCGCAAATTCTTGTCGATTTCCCCTACGTTATTGTTCGGATTCGTCATCGGGATGATCGCACCGGCTTTTACGAATACCGGAAGTTTCCAAAGTGGGGAAGCGAAGTTGTTGACCACGCAGCCGCCGGTATATTTCTCACCGGTGAAATAGTCGAACCATTCGCCTTCAGGCAGGTAGATACCATCACGGATGTCATTTCCCTTGTCATCCATTTGCGTCTCTTGGTAGATCGGCGCGATGAGGAAGTACGGCCCGTACATGAACTGGTATTGTGTAGCTTTACCAAAGGTGTAAGGATTCGGATCTTCAAGGAACATGGCGCGAATCATCGGCTTGCCGTCTACCGCTTCGCGGGCAATGCTGTAAGCATACGGCATCAGGCTGGATTTCATTTTCAGGTACCAGCGGTTGATGGAAGTTGCCGGTTCGCCTAAGGCATGCGGATATTTCTCATTCGATCCCCAGCCGTCCATGTTCAGCTCCATCGGCGTCCAGGTCTTCCACTGGAAGTCGCGGGTATTCATCACGAGGTTCTTGCCACCGAAAATACCGTCCATGTCGGATGTGATGTTCGGTTGTCCGGAAAGCCCGGAGCCGATATAAGTCGGGATGTGGAAACGGATATATTCCCATTGTCCGCCTGTCTGGTCGCCCGACCAGACTCCGGCATAACGCTGCGTGCCGGCCCAACCGTCGAGAGAGATAATGAACGGACGTGCGTCGTTTCCGTAATGCGGCATGATATGTCCGACATCAGCCACACCGTTCAGACCGAACGAGTAGCCCCAACCGACCCATGCCACGTCTGTTTTCAGGACTCGTACACCGGCATCTCGTACCTCCTTTACAATGTCGCGTTGCAGCAAGGCACTGATGCTGTCTTTCGGATGCAGGTCGGATTGTGTCCAAAGACCGATTTCGACACCGTTCTTATGAGCGTAATCGGTGAGGCTCTTTAAGTTTTGGATATTACCGTCCAATGTTTCGGTCTGTCCGTAGCCGGCTCCGTAACCGTCGTTCGGCAGCAACCAACCTAACGGCATATCGTGGTTCTTGTAGCGGTCGATCACGGCGCGAGCGGAGAACTGGTAGTTGTTCTTTTCTCCGTTCAGCGATTCCTTGATACCTCCATTATCTTTTTGGCTTTCCTTGTAGCGCTTGCCGTCTTCGAAAAGGATACCCTTTTCGTCTTCTACCCAATAGTCGCGGTTGTAAGCGTTCAAGTGTCCCTGATAGAATCCGAACTTGGGCAGCAGTATTGGGTTACCGGTCAGTTGGTAAAAGTCGTTCAGTAGGGCGACCGGGCTATCATTGATCATATAGAAGACATCCAGATAGTCTGTATCGTGGGATAGTTTTACCGTATTCTTTTCTGTGGCGCCGAAATCATATTTCCCCTGTTTGAAAGTGTACCACATAAAGCCATAGCCGTTTGTGGACCAATAAAAAGGAGTGGGAGAAGCCACGCCGCCATCGGTCCAGCTGTTCTGGTTTTCGATGGCTATAGCTTTTCCCTTATGTGAAAAGCGTCCGTTCTGTACACCGCCGCCGTAGAAATATTCATCAGGGTTCTCTTTCAGCGTTAGGATCGTTTTCCCTTTTTCGTAAACCACGGGTTTCGTCTCTTCGAAAACGATTTTGTTTGTGGTGAGATTGGTGACTTTCAGCAGGGCGGTCGATTTGTCCAACTGGAGTCTGACTTTTCCGGTCGTGATGGTCACTTGCCCATTATCGTCTTGAATGTCCAGTTTGGAAACTGGGCGACGGGGGGTATCTACGAGAATCCGGGCCTCTGGTTTTGCCTCCGGATCACGAAGGATACCACCGTTGTTGTCCTGGAACATACGGAAAATATTATCTCCATAGAAATCGAATGTCATCCGTTGATTGTTGGAGAACACAACATCGACCGTAGTCGGGTTGATCCGCTGCACACTGACGATCGTTTGCGCCTGCCGGGCGATAGCTACTACAGGCTCGGAGGTTCCGGTCGCAGCCATTAAAGGGGCAGGAGAAAACATCAATGGCGCAGCAAGAGCGATCAGGATCGCTTTTTTCTGTTTACGATTAGCCATTAAGCGTTTCATGTTGGTTGATTAATTTGAATTATTTAGTTTTTTATATTCTGAGACAAAAGTACATAAAATATTCTATAGTTCTTGTGGAGCAGTGGGACAACTATACTAAAACTGGCTTTTTTGCCTTCAAATGTATGACGACATACTTTCTTTTATGGGTTTTGACAATTATCACGGCGGATTGTCTGATTTTTTCTTTTCGCATAGAGATATTGTGTCGAGCAAGAGTTATGAAAAACGTAAGGAATAAATTACAGAATTGTGAACATTGGTATGTGAAGGATCATGTATTAACTGTTTTTGAAATAGCCATGATGAGTTAAGCCAAAAGCAACTTACGGTATTCTTTAGGTGACATTCCGACATATTGTTTGAAGTATTTCCCAAAAAAGGACTGAGTGGGGAAATTAAGTTGTGCGGCAACCTCTTTTATGCTCAGATTCGAACTTTCAAGTAGCTGTTTCGCTTCTGTAATGACCATCTGTACAATCCAGTAGGAAGCACTGCTACCTGATTTTTCCTTGATGATGCTTGAGAAGTAACGGGGAGAAATATGTTGTTTCTTTGCGTAATAGTTGACATTGCGTTCCTTGCGGTAGGAGCGGAAAAGGGACAACATGAAATTTTGGAAGATCAGGTCTTTTTTGTCCTGTGGCAACGGTTGTAGCGGCAGGTTGGTAAAATAGGCGTTTAATATTTCGTAACAGAATGTTTGTCCCATCGACTTGATCAGTTCCTGCATCAGATGTTGCCGTTGCATGTTTATTTCGGCTTTATTCTCACTTTTGATCCGGTTCTCTATATTTTCAAGCAGGTTTGTTATGTGGACATATTGCTCTTCGGACAACGAAACGCACGGATGTTTCCGCATGAAAAGCAGATTTTCAGCATTTATCACTTTATTGGCAATCGGAATGACATAATCCAAATCGACTTCGATAATCGTTCCTTCCGCATCTTCGCTCTTGTGTAGAAGGCGTACCAATGTGGACGGTTGGTAGATGTAAATGTCACCATGTCTGATCAGATAAGGTTTGTTTTCCAGTGAGATTTCGATCTCCCCGCGATGGCAAAGGAAAAGACCGCATTTGTTAAGCGTCGAAATGATTTGGCCGTTCCGGAATGCAGGAGAGGAGCTACAGGAAAGCAATGTGAAGCAAAAAGGAAGTTGTTGGTTGAACATTTTTTTATCGAATTAAGACTTTTCGGCAAAGAAAATACAAATCGCAGAATATTTATATCTTCTTTTTGTTGGAAATATACAAATGGAACAATTTATTATTCATATTGACCTTTCCGAGGTTGCTCTGTCGGAATAATTTTGCCTTTAAATAAATACACTTAAATTATGAAACGAATTTATTTTATTTTAGCAGGTATATCCTTGATTCTATTTATGTCTTGTGCCCGTTCGGAGAAGGGGACAAAGGATACTCAGACAGTCAAGATCGATACGGCCGTTTCCGCCAGCAGTCAGACTGCCCTCCAGTTCCCTGGAAAAGTGAAAGCTGCGCAGGATATCAGCCTGGCTTTCCGTGTGAGCGGGACAATCCGTAAAATATATGTGGAAGACGGCGCCCGCGTGAGAGAAGGACAACTGCTGGCCGAATTGGATCCGGCAGATTATCGGGTGCAACTGGATGCTACGGAGGCCGAATACAAGCAGATCAAGGCGGAAGCCGAACGTGTCATGGCTCTTTATAAAGAAAACGGGACCACGCCTAATGCCAACGATAAAGCCGTGTACGGCCTGAAACAGATCACTGCAAAATATCAGCATCATAAAGACCAGTTGGAATATACTCGGCTGTATGCTCCATTCAGTGGCTTCATACAGAAAAAGCTGTTCGATGCACATGAAACGATCGGAGCAGGTATGCCCGTGATCTCGATGGTCAGCGCCGGTATTCCGGAAGTGGAAATCAATCTTCCGGCAGCCGACTATATCCGGCGAGACCGGTTTGATGGCTACCACTGCACGTTCGACCTCTATCCGGGAGAAAACTATCCTTTGAAATTGATCAGCGTCACTCCGAAAGCCAATGCGAACCAACTGTACACGATGCGCCTGCAAATGGTTCCGGGTAAGTTACCTCTCCCTTCACCGGGAATGAATACGATGGTCACGATCTACTGCAATGAGATTGATTCACAGCCTGTTTTCGTTCCGAGCGGGGCACTTCTGCAAAAGGATGGTAAAACGTACGTGTTTGTCTATGATCCGTCCGCGGGGAAAGTCCATAGCCGCGAGGTGACGGTTCTGCGCCTGTTGTCCGACGGACGTGCGATGGTTGTTTCCGATACGCTGCATGCCGGTGAAATCGTGGTTGCCTCCGGCGTGCATCATATTGAAGATGGAGAAAATGTCCGGCCTTTGGCCACCGGTTCTAAAACGAATGTAGGAGGATTGTTGTGATGGATATAAGCAAATGGGGATTTCAGAACCGGAACCTGGTCTATTTTCTGGTTGCGGTTTTGTTGGCGGGCGGAGCTTTGGCCTGCTATCAAATGAGTAAGCTGGAAGATCCGGAGATCAAGGTAAAGCTGGCAATGGTGGCAACTACCTATCCGGGTGCATCGGCCCATCAGGTGGAGTTGGAAGTGACGGATGTGCTCGAAAAAAGTATCCGTAAGATGGACAATGTCGATAATGTCGAAAGCTATTCGTTCAATGATCTGTCCTTGATTCAGGTCGAATTGTTGACCACCGTCAAGGACGATGACGTGGAGCAACATTGGGACCTTCTCAGGCGGAAAGTCAACGATGCCTCCGCCTTGCTTCCTTCCGGAGCTAATACACCGATCGTACAAGACGATTTCGGCAAGGTGTTCGGCATGTTCTACGCATTGACGGGCGATGGACTGTCCGATAGGGAGATGGCTGATTATGCCGAACTGATCAAGCGGGAAGTAATCGAAATAGAAGGAGTGGACCGGGTGGATATATATGGGGAACGTTCCGAATGTATCAATATCTCCCTGTTGCAGGACCGCATGGCCAACCTTGGCGTGAAACCGGCCGAAGTCCTGGCTACCTTGAACGGACAAAACGAGACAACCTATAGTGGTTACTATGATAACGGGGACAACCGCATCCGAGTGACGGTGAACGATCGTTTCAAAACGGTGGACGACATCGGCAAGATGTTTATCCAGGGCCATGACGACGACCAATTGCGTCTGCGCGACATAGCCTTGATCGAAAAGGGGTATGAAGATCCAACCCGTAACGAGATGTTCTATAATCAGGAGCGCTCTATCGGCATTTTGGTAGCTGCTTCGAGCGGTTCGGATATCGTGAAGGTCGGCAAAGCCGTGGAAGCGAAGCTGGCGGAGTTGAAAGATAACCGTCTGCCGGCCGGAGTAGATTGCCATAAAATATTCTATCAGCCCGAGCGTGTGGGGGATTCGCTGGGAACGTTCGTCATCAACCTGATCGAATCCGTCGTCATCGTCGTGTTTATCCTGATGCTGGCGATGGGGTTCAAGAGTGGCCTGATTATCGGCATCAGTTTGGTGGTGACTGTTTTCGGATCATTTCTTTTCCTGCAATTCGCCGGGGGAACGATGCAGCGTGTCTCTCTGGCGGCTTTCGTGCTGGCGATGGGGATGCTGGTAGACAATGCTATTGTGATTATCGACGGCATATTGGTGGACTTGAAAGCCGGGAAAGATAGGATGGAGGCGATGACCGCTATCGGACGGCAGACGGCGATGCCGTTGTTGGGAGCGACGTTGATCGCTATCATAGCCTTTCTGCCGATTTATATGTCGCCGGATACGGCAGGCGTTTATACGCGCGACCTGTTTATCGTACTGGCCGTTTCACTGTTGCTGAGCTGGGTGTTGGCATTGCTCCACGTTCCCTTGATGGCAAACAGGCGGTTACATCCGGCGGTGGAAAACGATAATTCCGGCAAGCGTGTATATAAAGGTAAGATATATGCCATCTTGCGGGCTGCTTTGCGTTTCGGTTTGTCGCACCGCCTTGGCTTTACGCTGACGATGGTCGCTTTGTTGCTCTTGTCCGCCTATAGCTATCGGTTCCTGCGCCAGGGATTCTTCCACGATATGGTGTACGATCAGTTGTATATGGAATACAAACTTCCGGAGGGCAATAATTCTACCCGTGTGGCGAATGACCTGAAAGAGATAGAAGCTTATCTGAAAACCCGGAAGGAGATCACGAACGTGACAGCTTCCATCGGTGGGACGCCGGGACGTTACAACCTGGTGCGAAGCATTGCCAATCCTTCGCTGGCCTATGGGGAGTTGATCATCGACTTTACATCTCCCGACGAGCTAGTCGAAAATATCGACGAGATACAAGAGTACCTGACACGGCAGTATCCGGATGCTTACGTCAAGTTGAAACGTTATAACCTGATGTTTAAGAAATATCCCATCGAGGCCCAATTCTTAGGACCTGATCCTGCCGTCCTGCACCGTTTGGCGGACAGTGCACGACATATTATGGAGAATACGCCGGAAGTCTGCCTGATCACGACCGACTGGGAACCGCAGGTTCCGGTCCTGACAATCGAGTACGACCAACCGGCCGCCCGTGCGTTGGGATTGAGCCGCAGCGACGTGAGCCTTTCGTTACTGACAGCTACAGGCGGTATACCTATCGGTTCTTTCTACGAAGGCATCCATAAAAACAATATTTACCTGAAATGCCTGGACGGGCAGGGACGGCCGATCGAGGATTTAGGAAACACGCAGGTCTTTTCGACGCTCCCTTCGCTGAACGGCCTGCTGAACGAAGAAAACATGGTGAAACTGAAAGCCGGGACACTATCGAAGGAAGAACTGATCGAAAGCCTGATGGGCAGCACGCCGTTGAAACAGATCAGCAAGGGAATTGACGTGCGATGGGAGGACCCGGTTGTTCCTCGCTACAACGGACAACGCAGCCAGCGCGTGCAATGCTCTCCCGTGCCGGGTGTCGAGACGGAAAAAGCACGATTGGCAGTCGCGGAAAAGTTGGAGCAGATCGAACTCCCCGCAGGCTATTCGCTGCAATGGCAGGGTGAGAAGAACGCCAGCGACCAGTCCATGAAGTATCTGTTCAAGAATTTCCCGCTGGCCATTATCCTGATGATCGCGATCTTGATCATGCTGTTCAAGGATTACCGCAAGCCGGCTATCATCTTCTGCAGTATCCCGATGGTATTTGTCGGAGTGGTGATGACGATGTTGGTGACCGGCAAGACGTTCAACTTTGTCGCCATTGTCGGGACATTGGGGTTGATAGGAATGATCATAAAGAACGGTATCGTGCTGATGGACGAGATCACTTTGCAGATCGGGCAGGGGACGGAGCCGGTCACTGCCTTGATCGACAGTGCCCAGAGCCGTCTGCGGCCGGTGATGATGGCGGCCTTGACCACGATCTTAGGGATGATCCCGTTGCTGACCGACGCCATGTTCGGTTCGCTTGCAGCATCCATTATGGGCGGCCTGCTGTTCGGAACGGTGATCACACTCGTTTTTATTCCTGTCCTATACGCATTATTCTTTCATATTAAACATGTAGACTGATGAAGAAAATATCTATTATCCTGTTGTCTATTCTCTGCCCGTCGTCTCTTTTCGCACAGGAGACGTTGAGCTTGCAGCAGTGCCGGGAAATGGCGCTGCAATATAATAAGGAAATGGCGGCATCGGTGAAACAGACCGAAAGTGCCCTGTATACGATGAAAAGCTATAAAGGGAACTTCTTCCCGAACTTTACCGCTAACGGGATGGGCCTTTACAGTACGGCGGACGGCGGATTCGGAATTGAAGGTGGCAAAATGCCCGTCATTCTGTATGATGCAGCCGGGAACTTGGTCCCGACAGGCATTTATACCCATTTCCCCGGTATCAATCTCGATTATAAAGTCGGGACAGTCTACATGGGTGGAATCCGGGTTGAGCAGCCGCTTTATATGGGCGGTAAGATCCGGGCTGCCTACCGGATGTCTGTCTTGGGGAAAGAGATGGCCGAGATGAACGAGGCGCTGACGGCGACGGAAGTGATCCTCAAAACAGACAAAGCCTATGCTCTGGTCGTGAAGGCGCAGGAGATGAAAAAGGTGGCGGATAAATATAACGCTGTGCTCCGGGAACTGCTGTCGAATGTCGAGAGCGCTTACAAACATGGCCTGAAACCGCAGAACGATGTCTTGAAAGTGCAGGTGAAGCTGAACGAAAGCGAACTCTCCATCCGTAAAGCAGAGAACGCCCTGCGGTTGGCGACTATGAATCTTTGTCATCTGATCGGGAAACCGCTTGTCTCCGATATCCGTATTTCCGGCGATTATCCGGCGGTCGAAAAAGGGATGGATGTCCAGGTTTCCGATATCAGTGCCCGTCCCGAATATGCCATCTTGGATAAACAGGTCGAGATCGCCGGGCAGCAGGTGCGGCTGAACCGTAGCGAGCTGTTGCCCAAAGTCGGCATCATGGGGTCTTATGATTATGTACATGGCTTTGAACTGAACGACCAGATGTTGATGGACAAAGGCAGTTTCTCCGTCTTGCTGAACGTGAGCATCCCGCTTTTCCATTTCGGCGAGCGAAGTAATAAGGTGCGTGCCGCCAAAGCCAAGCTGATGCAATCCCGCCTGGAACAGGAAAACATGAACGAACAAATGATGTTGGAACTGACACAAGCCGCCAATAACCTCGACGAAGCCCGGCTGGAAAGCGAACTTTCCGACCGTTCTCTCCTCCAGGCCGAAGAAAACATGAAGGTCAGTAAAAGCCAGTACGAAGTGGGCTTGGAGACACTCTCGGACTATCTCGAAGCGCAGGCTTTGTGGCAGCAGGCTTATGAAACACAGGTCGATGCCCATTTTCAACTCTACTTGAATTATGTCGAATATCTGAAAGCGGCGGGAGCGTTGTCTGAAGTCAAGAAATAATCTTGTATAATTGATTCAATTTTATCGATTGAATTGTCTATTTTTATGATAATGCCGGTTATTTTTTCGGAATAACCGGCATTAACTTTTTTGTGTTGTATGTCTCATTAAGATTACTTATCTTCGCTCTGTTTTTATGTATAATTTAAAAAGAAGATTATGAAGAAAAATCTATTTTTTGTGTTTACGATGCTTTGTGCATTGAGTTTCTTCACTGCTTGTAGTGACGATGATGACAATAAGACTGATGACGGCTGGAAGGCTATTTCTGCGACTTATACGGCAGAAACATTGAAATTGACGATGGGAGGCACTGAAGTCGCTGACCAATCTGTAAAAGTAGATGCAAGTTCGGCTGAACAGGCAACTATTACGTTGGCGAATTTGATTCCGGGTGAAGCAGAAGTCAAGATTGAAGCCAAAATGGTCAAGACAGGTGAAAGCTATGCATTGGAAGGAAGCAACACGAATGACTTGCGAACTGTCTCTGCAAAAGGAACCGTTGAAGCCGGTGTTTTGACTTTGGATGCAACTTTGAAAATAACAGCTCCTATTGCAGGTACTTGGAAATTGGCTGAAATAGCAAAAGACGAGAGTGAAACTTTTGTATCAGGTCCTGTGTCTATGGTTTGGGAAGCTGCTGAAGGCACTATGCTTGGTTTTTTACCTGTGACTTCTATTCCTAATATAGCTGAAGGTTTTGGGAGTATCGCTTTGGTACAGGTCCTTCAGAGTGTTACGTTCCAGGAAGACGGGCAGATTGTTGCTTCTATTTCTAAAGCGGGAGTGGATTTGAGCAAGCCTGTCACACCTGTTTGGGAAACATCGGAACCAGGATATGCTTCCTATAATGTGACGGATAAGCAAATACTTGTCTTCTTGGATATAACTAAGATCATGGGAAGTTTGAAGAGTAAGGCTGCTATAGATCCTTTGGAACAAATTATGGCTTTATTGCAGAATGGCATTCCTGTTAATTATGAAATCGCTTCTGATGGCAAGTCAGCCCGTGTCTATATTGACAAAGCTTTAGTTAGCCAGATCGCTCCTTTATTGCCTACGTTGGCTGAACTTATCGGAGATGACGCTTTAAACGGAATGGGACAATTGGTTAAGTCAATACTGAAAGCCTTCCCCGAAGCGATGGAAAAGACAACTAAGTTTGAAGTTGGATTGAAATTGATTAAGTAATTCATTAAATTTAAAGGAAAAGAGGATGCATCGAGACTATGTATCCTCTTTTTTTTGTATGCTCGGCATGAGCCTTTATCCGGTATTCCTTTTGATACCGGATAAAGGCCCTTCGACATTCCTCAAAACCGTTCAGATGGGATGAAACCTGTCTTAAACGAGGGTTTTAGCGAAAAGAGCTGCCTGTTGCTTTTGGAAAACTCTAAAGGTAATCAGGGTAACCGCACCAAAAATTACTATTCGGGATCACCTCTCTTCTTTCATGAAAATTTCGCAAACCAACCATCATACTATCATTTTGGGTTATTAGCTGTTGTTACACAATATATTAAAGTATGACAGTTGCTGTTTTCCACTATCATTCTACCATCATGCATCTATCATGCTTTTTACTTGCTGATTTACTTATATGATTGATAATGGGCTGTTTGCATTTATTTAAGCCCAAATGGCCGTCGACAAAACGAGGTCGTTTTTAATAAAAAAACGGCCTTTTTTGCCGGACAAAATGCAAAAACGAGACATAAAAACACTCCCAGCATGGCGGATAAACATCCACGCATCCACGGAAAGGCTTTGCACAGACCCGGATCTGCACCTCTCCCTCACTCGGGTCTCCGTGGTGCTTACACCCGGGTCTTAAGCGGCTATCCAAGCTTTTTTTGGCAAAAGAAAAGCCTGTCTTGATGAAAAATGAAGCTATTTTAACCTGTTTTGCATCTATTCCCGGACGGTTTCTGTTTTTATTGTTGATTGATACACAGAATATTATCGTTTTTTTTCCATGATGGTTATGACAGATGAATGATAGTATAAAACGGCAACTGTCATGTCATAACACACTGTTTTAAAACAATATACGGACGATTATGATAGTATGATGGTTGGTTTTGCAAAACATTTCTTATCTCGGTGCCTTCCGGTACAAATAAATCGCGATAAACGTATACAATATATTCGGAATCCAGGCGGCCATAGCGGGGCTGAGGCTGCCGTTGATGGCGAAGGTCGATGTGACGGTGGTGAAGAGGATGTAGGAGAAACTCAAGGCCAGTCCGATGCCGATGTTCAACCCCATGCCTCCTTTGATCTTGCGGGAAGAGAGCGAGGCTCCGATGGAGGTCAGGATGAAGGCGGCCATGATGGCGGCAAAACGTTTGTGGTATTCGATCTGGAACGTCTGGATATTGCCGATCCCTCTTTTCTTCTGACGGTCGATATACGTGGACAGTTCGGAAGAAGTCATCGTCTCGCAGTCATTGACAGAGATCAGGAAGTCCGAAGGGACGATTGTCAATGTGGTGTCCATGCGGCTCCCTTCGGTGATATGTTCGCGCATCCCGTCGAAGTCGCGGATCATGTAGTCGATCAGCGTCCAATTGTATAGCGAATCGTATTTGATGGAGTTTGCCGTGAGGCGTGAAATCATCTTCTTGTCCTCGAAGTGCTCCAAAGAGAAACGGTATCCCATCCCGGAACGCGCGTCGTAGCGGTCGAAATAGGCGATTACGCCCGGCTCGATCTCCAATTGGGCGGAACGGACATAGTCTACCTTCTTATTCTTGATATATTTGTTTTGGAAGTCGATACGCGTGGCGTTGGCAGGCGGAATGATATAAGCGTTCAGCACAAACGTACTGAGTGCAATGATCCCTGCCGAAATCGCGTAAGGCAACATCAGACGCCGGAAACTCATCCCGCTCGCCAACATTGCGATCACTTCTGAATTGTCTGCTAACTTTGAGGTGAAGAAGATAACGGCAATGAAAGTAAACAACGGACTGAACAGGTTCGCGAAATACGGGATGAAGTTCATGTAATAGTCGAAGACAATCGCTTTCAACGGTACGTCCGGACTCAGGAACTTGTCGATCTTCTCATTTATATCGAAGACGACCGAGATAGCGATAATCAGGGCAATCGCAAAGATATAAGTACCTAAGAATTGCTTGATGATATACCAGTCTATCCGTTTCAGTTTGAATTTCATGTGATAGTTTGCTTATAACCGGTTTGATAATTGACGGACCATTTCACTCTTCCAGGTCGTGAAATCGCCGGCAATAATATGTTTGCGTGCCTCTTTTACGAGCCACAGGTAAAACGCGAGGTTATGAATTGATGCCAGTTGAAGTCCTAACATCTCATTCACTTTGATCAAATGGTGTAGATACGCCTTGCTGTAGCGCGTGTCGATAGCCGAATGAGCATCCGGATCGATAGGAGAGAAGTCGTTCTCCCATTTCTTATTACGCATATTGATCGTGCCGAAGCGGGTAAATATCTGTCCGTTACGTCCGTTGCGCGTCGGCATGATGCAGTCGAACATATCGATACCCCGTTCAATCCCCTCTAAAATATTGATCGGTGTGCCGACTCCCATTAGGTAACGAGGCTTGTCTTTCGGCAGGATCTCGTTGACTACTTCGATCATCTCGTACATCTTCTCTGTTGGTTCGCCTACTGCCAGGCCACCGATCGCATTGCCGTCAGCGCCCTTTTCCGCTACATTCTCGGCTGCCTTTCGGCGCAGTTCCGGATAAACACAACCTTGTACAATCGGGAAAAGACTTTGCTGGTAACCGTATTTCGGCTCTGTAGAGTTGAAACGTTCGAAACAACGGTCCAGCCAACGTTCCGTCAGACCGAGGGACTTTTTCGCGTATTCATAATCGGCATCGCCCGGACAACATTCATCGAAAGCCATAATGATATCCGCCCCGATAATCCGCTGGATATCCATAACCTTTTCCGGGGTAAACAGATGCTTGGAGCCGTCGATATGTGAGCGGAACATGGCGCCTTCCTCATGCAACTTGCGGTTTTCGGAAAGAGAAAAAACCTGGAAACCACCGCTATCTGTCAGGATTGGCCGATTCCATGTGTTGAATTTGTGCAATCCGCCTGCCTGTTCCAATATTTCCAATCCGGGACGGAGATATAAATGGTATGTGTTTCCTAAAATGATTTGTGCGTTGATATCTTCTTCCAACTCGGTCATGTGGACGCCTTTAACTGTGCCCTGTGTGCCGACCGGCATAAAAATAGGCGTTTCAATTACTCCATGATCAGTGGTAATCAGACCCGCCCTTGCATTTGATTTTGTGTCGTTATGTTGTAATTCGAATTTCATGGCTGCAAAGATAAAGAAAAGGCCTTACTTTCACAAATAAGGCCTCATAATATAGTCGGTTATATATCGTTAATCAGAAACCGAAATCGTCTACCGCGATTTCTTTGATTTCCTCTTCTTTAGGCTTTTCGACGAATTTGTGCTCAACGTTCGATTTGATGATGATGGCACGCATTGGGCGTACCGGACAGATCGATTCGCATCCGCCGCATCCGATACAGAGATCAGGGTTGATCTGCGGGATCGTCAGTGTTCCTTTGTAAGGAACCATGTGTACGGCCTGGGTCGGGCAATGTTCTGCACAGGCACCGCAGTCTTTCTCTTCCGTATTAACAACACAACGGCCTTTGAAGAAAGTGGCAATGCCGACCTGTGTCGTTGTCTTCTCTTCGATAGTCAGAGGTTTGATCGCACCGGTAGGGCATACATCGGAACAGACTGTGCACTCGTAGTTGCAATAACTGCTGATATAGGCCAGACGTGGTTTCAACATATAATCCAAACCGTATTCCAATCCTGTCGGGCGCAAGACCTGGCTCGGACAGCGGACGACACATATCTGGCATCCTGTACATTTGTCTTTGAAACGTTCCAGGCTGATAGAACCCGGAGGCGTGAGGGGAGGCCACTTCTTTCTGCCTTTTCTGTTCATTTTCCCTTTTCCTCCTTCGGCAATCGCAGATGCGATCGGCAGCGAGGCGGCAATGGTTGCACTTGTGGCCAGAAATGTACGGCGGCTGTTGGCGACTGTCAGTTGGCTGGAATATAATTCCTTTACAGCTTGGGTATCGACTGTCTCCTCCTGTTTCATACCCGGAAATTGCAGACGGTACTGCAAGCCGCCTTTGGCACAGGAAGAAACACAATTGAAACAATCTACGCAACGGGATGTGTCGATCGTCAGGTTTTTGCTGTCGATCGCTTCCGCCTTGCAGGTATGTTCGCAATTCCCGCAATGCGTACAGGCTTCCTTATCGAAAGTTATACGGAAGAACGAGTAGCGCGAGAAAAGACTCAACAAAGCTCCGACAGGGCAGATCGTATTACAGAACAGTCGTCCGCGGAAAACAGTCATGACGATGAAAACAAGCAATGCGATAGTTGCTGCGATCAGACCGGAAGCCGTCACGGTACTGATTGTCACATGGAACAACGAGTAGTTGTCCACTTTCATCAGCAGGTCGGCGAGTATGTTATTCCCCCACATCACGATCGGACGGAACAGACTTGCCGCAATACGTCCGAAGTTGCTGTACGGGTCTAAGAGCAGGCACAATTCGCTAAGACCGAAAACAGCCATGACTGCCGTAATTACCAGCAGTACGTAGCGTAGCCGGTTCATCGGCTTGTGGTAAGTAAAACGACGGCTTCCTTTCTTCTTTTTCTTACCGATGCAAAATAGACGGTTGATGATATCCTGGAATACGCCTGCCGGACATATCGTGGAACAATAAATACGTCCGAATACCAGTGCCAGCAAGAATTGGAACACGATCAGACCGACCATTCCTCCCAACAAGGCCGGCATCAGTTGCAGATGCAGCAAACGATGTACACTATCCGGTAAAATTCCTGAAAAGTCTACGAAAAACAAAAGTATGGGTACAAAAAAGAGGATTGCGAGCAAAACTCTCAATCCCTTTAGATAATTCCGTTTCTTCATCAGATCTTAATACGTTTGATGTTTATTTTTTTCAGATCGGTAGAACCTAATTTAAGAGCTTCCCCTTTGCTCAAATGTCCAACGGCAGCCATATCCAATTTCTTTACCTGGTTGAACAGAGCGAGGGCGGCCGTATCGACGGCGACGATATTCGGAGAAACAATCATCGATTTCAACGTAGCCACGTCAGCTGCACTTTTTCCTTGCGGACCGTTCTGATGCATCATGCGGTAGGCATCCACGATGTTCAGAACCGGTTTCTTCTTCCAGGTACAGATATCGGCGATACATTGCTGCAAGTCGTTCTGGTGGAAGAAGCGGCGGTCCCAGACGATCCCCATCATATTCTTCATTGCGCATGACAGCTTGGCTCCTCCGTGGTTCTTCAGGATGGGAACATTGATCCAGGCGTCCGCTTCGATCAGTGACTCGTGTATCTTGGCTTTTTTCAGTGTCACGCCGTCGGGAATGTCTACTTCTTTGAAATATTTTTCGTCGTTGCCTGGCATGATGATACCACCTGCTTCTTTTACGGCGGCGGCGATGCCGCTTGTCTCGTAACATTTTTGCCAGTTGTCGCACGTGTGGTCGAATACCGTTACCTTTTCGGCTCCAGCTTCGAAACATTTCTTTACGAGGGCCTTTATCAATTCAGGATTGGTATTACCGGCCAGTTCCGGTGTACGGTCCCAGCCGATATTGGGCTTGATAACGACTTTCTGCCCTTTTTTGATATATTTGCCGATGCCGCCAAGCGCTTCTAAGGCTTTGTCGAGCATGACTGCCGGTTCACCGCCCATTACTGCTACCAGATCGGGTGCTTGCTCTACCGCTACTGTATTCGAGGAGAGAGCAGCCTGTAATCCTTCAAAATTCAGAGATAAGGCTACACCTGCTACAACACTGGTCTTAAGGAAATCACGACGTTTCATTTTGTTTTATTGGTTTTATGTAGTTTATAAAAGTTTTAACAAAGGTAGATAATCTCTAATATAAATTGTATATTTGGCGTCCAAAAAAATCATAAAAGATGGATTTATATTCCTATGTTTCAATAGAATCCTTTGTTCGCGGATGCAAGGAGTCGAAGACGCCGGAAACATTCACCTTGCATGTTCCTAATTTGTTGTATGCCAAGTCGGACGAAGTAATCGGATACGGTTTGTCCCTGCTTCGCCGTTCGATTGTGTTGCATGAAGTACGAAATGGTGTCAAACAAGAGTTTAGCAAACAAAATATTCCTTTTTTCCGGGAGAACCGGCGGATGCTTATCGGACCGGAGATGGAGATGTACGCTCTTTCCCTTTACCAGAACTTGGAAATCCCTTCCGGTGTGAAGGAAAAGGATACCTCCTGTTTGCGGCTGACTTTCGATTACGGGGCACTAGGTGAGTATAGTTTGTCGGAGGAAAAATACTTGCTCCGTTGCAAATATAATGAGGAGGAGAATCTGAACGCGTTTGTTTCGCAGATGAAGTGGGAGTATGACAAATTTTTTTACGATGAAGAGCATACCGGATTCAAGCGGGATTCATGTTTCTTCTCGATGCTTTGTAATGCCTGTCTGGAAGTTCGGGAACCTCGTTGGGTTTCCGAACAAGAATGGCGGCTTGTGCAATTTTGTGATCCGGTAGAAGCTGAGTATGATTTTATAGGGGATAACTTGGTCCCTTATGTGGATTATGCGATCCCGTTCGGATGTCTCCGCCGGATTGCCTTGGTGAACTTGTCGGAGAATAGTTTAACATATAGCGCTCTGGCGGGATTCCTCCAGAGCATAGGGTTAGCTCCCGACCGTTATTTGGAAGGGATGTTGGAGGAGTAATCTTCTTTGAGATAGTCTATATTCTGGATGGAAGCGGAAAATTCCATGCGTACACGTTGGGGGATGAGAAAGAATGTCACGGATATATGGCAGGAGACCTGTATCTGATTCCGCCGGAACGGGCATACCGATTTATAATAAACAATCCTGTCGATATGTCTTTATCCGTTTCACAAAGAATTATATATCAGACTATATTAATAGCTATATAGAGAAAAAACTCGAAATACAGTCCGGATTTAGAATCCAACCTTCCGGTTCTGATATGAACATGCTTCGTTCCCTGGTGGGTATAACGGAAACTGAAGTGATCAACAGGCAGAGGAAATGCTTGTAAATCCCCATATGAGCATTTGAATATACGTGAAACAATAAGCTGATTGGCAATAATCGGTCATACACATAGAAGTAGACCGTTACTTATAGTACCATAAGAGACCAGCTTTAAAATGAGATAGAATACATCTGGCTGTCCTCTATTATTTCCGATGTGCGATTGCTCCGGTATTCCGACGGTGAAACCCCTATACGCTTCTGTACATATCGGCTGAAATAAGAGAGGGATGAGAAATTCATCCGCTCTACGATTTCCGTTAATGGGAGCTCCTTCCGATTCAAACAACGGATGACCTCGTGAAGCGTAAAACGGTCTATCCAGTAAGACGCAGGCTCGCCGCCCACCTTTTTGCATATTTCCGAAAGGTAATGAGGCGTAATGCAAAGATGCGACGCATAATAAGACAAATCACGATGCCGGACATATTCTCCTTGATAAAGCATTTCAATGAATTGCCGCAAAAGGGATATCGCCCTTTCCGGTATCGGTTCCGGTTTCCGCCCCCGCGCGTGAATATCGTACAGGTCGAGGATATGCGCAAGCAAAAGATGCCCCAGCATTTCTTCCCGAAAAAGGTGTTCCCGGTCATTCAGCCGTTCACGAAGGCGCGACATGTCGGTACGACATTTCCGGAAGTCGTTTTCCGAAAGTCTCATCACCGGATTCTGCAATAGTGACAAGTGTCCGATAATGCCGTAATTGCTACGCAGGGCCATTGAGGTGACAAATGATTCGGAAAGACTCATAATAATGGCGTCAAAGTCGGAGGACTCCGAGAAAGAGCAGGCCAAGGAACGGTTGGGCAGGATGACATAGTCGCCCTTGGCTATATTGTACCTCACATCGTGAAAAACAAAACTCATGCTTCCTTCCATGCAGAGGATATGCAGAATATGGCCGAACTGCTTTTGGGGATCGCAATCATTAACGGAATCCCCAAAGTATATTTTATCCCAAATCACCCGTTCCATTCTCTTCATATTTGCCGGATACAAATATAGACAAAAACCACGAAAAGTGAAAATCTCTCACCGTATATTGTAACAATGTATCTGTATGATTCTTATAACTTTGCGCCTGTAAATCAAAAACAATATGACGATGAAGGAAGTAAGATTGAACAATGGAGTGATAATGCCAGCCATAGGATTCGGGGTTTTCCAGATTCCCGAGAACGAGACGGAAAGGGTCGTAACAGACGCACTCGAAGCCGGCTACCGGATGATCGACACAGCCGCGGCCTATTTCAACGAGAGACAGGTAGGCGATGCCATACGGCACAGCGGGCTGAAACGCGAAGATTTGTTCGTTACCACCAAACTATGGGTGCAGGACTATGAATATGAAGACACCCTTCGGGCCTTTGACAACTCAATGAAACAGCTCGGGCTGGACTATCTGGATTTGTATCTGCTGCATAAACCGTATGGCAATTATTATGCGGCATGGAGAGCAGCGGAAAAATTGTATAAAGAGGGACGCGTACGCGCCATTGGGGTGACTAGTTTCGGAAACGAACGTTTGCAGGATCTCTTTCTGCACAACGAAGTAAAACCTGCCGTCAACCAGATAGAAACGCATCCTTTCTTCCAGCAAAAGGAAGCCAATGTCTTTCTGCAGCAAGAAGGCATACAGCATGAAGCGTGGGCACCGTTCGCAGAGGGCAAGAATGGCATATTCCAACATCCGGTTCTGAAAAACATCGCTGAGAAGCACGGAAGGACGGTGGGACAGGTCATTCTTCGCTGGCTGAACCAAAGAGGTGTGGTGGTCATTCCGAAAAGTGTCCGTAAAGAGCGTATGATGGAAAACCTGGATATCTTTAATTTTACGCTTACAGATGAAGAAATGAAGGACATAGCCGGACTGGATACAGGGAAAAGTCCGATTTACGACGACATGGACCTGCCGACAGTAAGAGGAATAGGTACACATAAAATACATGACTGATATGAATACTATCGAATTGAACAATGGCATTAAGATGCCGATGCTGGGCTATGGTGTCTTTTTGGTTGGCCCGCAAGAATGTGAGTACTGCGTGTCGGAAGCCATCCGGCTTGGCTATCGCCTGATTGATACGGCACAGGCATATTATAACGAGGAGGGCGTAGGTGCGGCAATCAGCAAATGCGGCATACCGCGTGAAGAATTGTTTCTGACCACAAAAGTATGGATCTCCAACGCGGGTGAGGAGAAGGCGGCACGGAGCATAGACGAATCGCTCCACAAACTCCGTACCGATTATATCGACCTGCTGCTCGTTCACCAGCCTTTTGGCGATTACTATGGGACATACCGGGCAATGGAAAAGGCATACAGGGACGGTAAAGTTCGGGCTATAGGCTTGAGCAATTTCTATGATGCCCGGTTTGTTGATCTGGCGGAAAACATGGAAATCAAACCCGCCGTCCTGCAGTTGGAGACGCACGTGTTTTCCCAGCAGACCAGAATGAGGGAACTGATAAAGGATTACGGAACGCGTCTGATGGCCTGGGGACCACTGGCGCAAGGCACAGACCGGATTTTCACAAATGAAACGCTGAAAAATATCGGGGCGAAATATGGCAAGACCAGTGCCCAGGTCGCTCTAAATTTCTTGACGGGTGAAGGTATTGTAGCGATTCCCAAATCGGTACATACGTTACGCATGACAGAGAATCTGGACATTGAGAGTTTCGAACTGACAGAAACAGACCGGGAGATGATCCGAAAGCTGGATACGGGACTGTCCAAGGTTGATTTCAACGATCCGGCGATGGCGAAATACCTATTGGAGTATGATAAGAATTTCAATCCGGACAATTGACAGTATATAAAAATATAACCGTATTCATCAAAAGCAGGCGAAAATATAAATGGAATATCATTCTTTTTTGCCTGCTTTTATTATTATATGGGATAAAGTCCGCAAAAACAGTATAGAGATCGGTACGGATGGTTCAAATCTGTATTATAAATGTTCGTTAAAAAACAAACGATAATTTGTGTTCTATTTTATTGTTCGTATATTTGCGAACAATAAAATAGAACAAGGGAGGAATTAAAGATATGGAGCAGCAAGAACAAATTGCCCGTTTTGCTAAGGCTTTGGGACATCCTACCAGGATAGCGATATTAAATTTTCTTGCCAAACAAGAAAGTTGTTATTTTGGGGATATTCACGATGAGTTACCTATCGCCAAAGCGACCGTTTCCCAGCATCTAAAAGAATTAAAAGATGCTGGACTGATACAGGGTGAAATAGAAACGCCCAAAGTAAAATATTGCATAAATCGTGAAAACTGGGAGATAGCAAGACAATTGTTCGCCCAATTATTTTGCGATTGTGCTTGTAAAAAAGGTGCTTGCTGTGAATAGCAGCCCTTTTTTTAAGAATATTGTTCGTTGTTTTGCGAATTACATTTAGCGAATACGGTGAGATGCTGATCGCTCCGGTCTTGATATTTGTAGGGGTATTCATGCTTTTCGGAGATCGTTTGAACCTGCCAAAATTTGTTTTTTCAGGAACTGGAAAGACTGAAAAGTTAAAGGGGAATTTAGGCAGTCTTTTGCTTGGGGTGCTTTTCGCTCTGGCGTTTTGTCCTACCAGCGGACTATTTTATTTCGGGATGCTCATACCCATGTCGGCAACAGAACCGGGGGGCAACCTTTTGCCCGTTGTCTATGCTGTGGCTACCGGCCTGCCTGTTATCCTGGTTGCCTGGATCTTGGCGTACAGCGTTGCCGGAATAGGTAAATTCTATAACCGCATACAGATTTTTCAAAAATGGTTTAACAGAGTGGTTGCCGCCTTGTTTATTGCAGTCGGTATTTATTACGCATATATCAATTACTTATAATTAAAATAAAACAGAATATGAAAAAGATAGAAATTTTTGATCCGGCGATGTGTTGTCCTACCGGATTGTGTGGCCCGAATATCAATCCTGATCTTATGAGGATTGCGGCAGTTCTGGAAACTCTCAAAAGACAAGGAATCATTGTTGAACGCCATAATTTACGGGATGAACCGCAGCTTTATGTCAGCAATAAAACAGTTAATGACTATTTGATGAAAGAGGGTGCGGACGGTCTGCCGATTACCATAGTAGAGGGCGAAATCGTGGTTACAAAGAGTTATCCAACCAACAAGCAATTAAGCGAATGGACGGGGGTTAATTTAGATATTGTTCCAATTATTAAATAATGAGATTATGAAGAATTTTAATTTATCCGATATACAACTGACAAAGTATTCGTTTTTCACAGGTAAGGGTGGTGTAGGTAAAACTTCTATCGCTTGCGCTACGGCTGTCGGCCTTGCGGATCTTGGCAAAAAAATATTGTTGATAAGTACAGATCCGGCCTCTAACCTGCAAGATGTGTTCGGGCAGGAATTAAACGGGCATGGTACGGATATATCCGAAGTTCCTGGCCTCGTGGTTGTAAACCTTGATCCGGAAAAGGCCGCCGCAGAATACCGGGAAAGCGTGATTTCCCCCTATCGTGGGAAATTGCCGGAAAGTGTAATCCGAAATATGGAAGAACAACTTTCCGGATCTTGTACGGTGGAGATCGCAGCATTCAATGAATTTTCGGACTTTATTACCGATGAAGCCAAACAAAGGGAATACGATCATATCATTTTTGATACAGCACCAACAGGGCATACCCTAAGAATGTTGCAACTTCCGTCTGCCTGGAGTACGTTTATCAGTGAGAGCACACATGGCGCGTCTTGCTTAGGCCAGTTGTCAGGGTTGGAGGAAAGAAAAGGAATTTATAAACAGGCAGTAAGCACCTTATCCGATGAAAAAGTAACCAGCTTGGTACTGGTTGCCCGGCCGGACCTTGCGCCATTAAAAGAGGCGGCACGTTCTTCACATGAACTTAATTTGCTTGGTATAAAAAATCAGATACTTATAATAAATGGGGTATTACAGCATTCCGATGATAACGACAATGTCACCAGGTTGTTAAGTGAAAGACAAAATTCCGCATTATATAATATTCCAGAAGAATTAAAAGGTTATCCGATGTATAGCGTTCCGCTACGTTCCTATAACCTGTCAAATATTGAGAATATCCGTAAAATGTTATCAAGCGATAATATCATTCCGGAAGGTGACTATAAGCCTTTAGAGGGCGAAAAAAATCTGGATGATTTGGTAGATGATCTTTTTTCTTCCGGAAAACGGGTTATTTTCACAATGGGAAAAGGCGGTGTAGGAAAAACGACCGTAGCAACAAATATCGCCCTGAAATTAAAAGAACGTGGAGCAAAAGTACATTTGACGACGACAGATCCGGCTAATCATTTGAACTATGACCTTGCCATAAAAGCAGAGATCGACATAAGCAAAATCGACGAAGCCGAAGTTTTGGAGGCTTATAAAAACGAGGTAAGGGCAAAAGCCAGGGAGAACAAAATGACGGCCGAAGATATGGAATATATCGAAGAAGATTTACGTTCTCCGTGTACCCAGGAAATTGCGGTGTTCAAGGCTTTTGCCGATATAGTGGAAAAAGCAGATACGGAGATCGTGGTAATAGATACAGCCCCGACCGGACACACCTTATTATTGCTGGACGCAACGCAAAGCTACCACAAGGAAGTGGAACGGACACAGGGAGAGATCACAGGAGCGGTGGCAAACTTGCTGCCACGCTTGCGCAACCCCAAAGAAACGGAAGTCGTTATCGTGACACTTCCGGAAACAACCCCGGTTTTTGAAGCGGAACGTCTACAGCAGGATTTGCATAGAGCGGGTATTGAGAACAAATGGTGGGCTATAAATTCCTGTCTGTCTTTGGTTGATACTCAAAACCCATTTTTAAAGGCTAAGGCACAAGGGGAACTGTCATGGATCGACCGAGTAAAGGAGTTGTCAAACAATAACGCCGCCTTGATCGCATGGAAAGAAAAATAAGGGTACTGATATTATGTATCCATATCCCTACTTCCGTGACGGATTATATAAATGATAAATGGGATTATGTGATAACCGTTTGCGGCGGGGCAAATGAAACGTGTCCGGCTTTTACGGGAGAAGTGGGAAAAAGATTGCATATAGGATTTGACGATCCGTCAGATGCGGCCGGAACACCGGATTTTATCAGGAGTGAATTTATAAGGGTACGAAATGACATTAAAGATCGTTTTTACCAGTTCTATGTTTCTGAAATAAAGAAAGAGAGATTATGAAACAACTTGCTTTTTTAGACCGTTATTTGACGGTATGGATCTTTTTAGCAATGTTTATCGGTGTAGGATTAGGCTACATATATCCCGGTATCGTGGATTTCTGGAGTAATTTTGAAGTCGGAACGACAAATATTCCTTTGGCGGTCGGGCTTATCCTGATGATGTACCCACCTTTGGCAAAGGTTAAATATGAAGAATTAGGAAAAGTTTTCAAAGATAAGAAAGTCTTGATATTGTCACTTTTGTTGAACTGGATCGTTGGCCCAATATTGATGTTCACCCTATCAATCGTCTTTCTGCATAATTACCCTGAATATATGTACGGGCTGATAATGATAGGTCTTGCACGATGTATCGCTATGGTCTTGGTTTGGAGCGAACTCGCAGGAGGAAGTAATGAATATACGGCCGGTCTGGTCGCTTTTAACAGCATTTTTCAAGTCCTTTTCTTTTCCGTATATGCTTATTTCTTTTTATCCGTGTTCCCAGAATGGGTAGGGATTGAAACAACCGACGCCGTCCAGCAAATCACGATGTCCGAGATTGCGAAAAGCGTAGGCATTTACTTAGGAATACCGTTTATTCTTGGATTTTCGACTCGTTTAATTCTGGTTAATAACAAAGGCATGGATTGGTATTACCAAAAGTTTATTCCCAAGATAAGCCCTGTTACATTGTTGGCATTGTTGTTTACAATCGTGATAATGTTCTCTTATAAGGGGGAATATATCATAAAATTGCCATATGATGTACTGATAATAGCTATACCGTTAATATTGTATTTTGGTATCATGTTTTTTGTTTCTTTCTTCATCACCCGGAAAATGGGAACGGATTATGAAAAAGCCGCTTCCGTATCATTTACGGCTACCGGAAATAATTTTGAGTTGGCTATCGCCGTAGCGATCGCTGTTTTCGGTATAAGTTCGGGCGAGGCTTTTGCCGCAGTAATCGGTCCGCTGATTGAAGTACCTGTGTTAATCTTATTAGTAAAGTATGCGTTAAGTATGCGTAAATGATTCGGGATGAATGATATGATGTTATATTATTTTTTGGATATGGATTTGTTTCCCCGCACAAGTTGTCTGAAAAAAACAAGGCTACCTGGGAGGGTAGCCTTGCAAAAGATTTTATTAATTATAGCTAATGTTCCAGTTAACGATTTCTTTGCTGATTCATAACTTAAGTTCGGAATTATTTCATAGTGAAAGACACTAGTGTTTTAAAAACAAGAATTCTCTGTTAATGGTGAAACAACCGTACACCTGTGAATGCCATTGCGATACCATATTTGTCACATGTGTCGATCACATGGTCGTCACGGACGGAGCCACCAGCCTGTGCAATATAATCTACGCCGCTTTTATGTGCCCGTTCTATATTGTCACCGAAGGGGAAAAAGGCATCGGAACCCAATGAAACGTCTTTAAGTGTGTCTAGCCAGGCACGTTTTTCTTCGCGTGTCAGGATTTCCGGTTTTTCAGTGAAAAAACGTTGCCAGATACCGTCGGCCAAAACATCTTCGTGGTCATCGCTGATATAGACGTCGATCGTGTTGTCTCGGTCTGCACGACGGATCTTCTCGATCCAAGGCAGATTCATTACTTTCGGATGCTGGCGTAAGTACCAGATATCTGCTTTGTTGCCCGCCAGACGGGTACAGTGGATACGGCTTTGCTGACCGGCACCGATACCGATGGCCTGTCCGTCCTTAACGTAGCAGACTGAGTTACTCTGCGTATATTTCAGTGTGATAAGGGCGATGATCAGGTCGCGTTTCGCTTCGTCTGGGAAATTTTTGTTCAGGGTTGGGATGTTGGTCAGCAGGTTTTCGTCTAATTTGATCTCGTTACGTCTCTGTTCGAATGTGATGCCGAAAACCTCTTTGTGTTCGATAGAAGCGGGGCAGTAGTCTGGATCGATTTTGATGACATTATAAGTGCCTTTCCGTTTATTTTTCAGGATTTCAAGCGCTTCCAATGTATAGTCGGGAGCAATGACGCCATCGGAAACTTCGCGGTTGATGAGGCGTGCAGTCGCTTCGTCGCATATGTCGCTGAGTGCGATGAAGTCGCCGTAGGACGACATACGGTCGGCACCGCGGGCGCGAGCATAGGCGGTTGCAAGCGGAGTGAGCGGAAGATCGTCCACAAAATAGATTTTCTTCAACGTATCGTTCATCTCGATACCTACGGCGGCTCCTGCCGGACTTACGTGCTTGAAGGAAGCGGCGGCGGGCAGTCCGGTTGCTTCTTTCAGTTCTTTTACTAATTGCCAGCTGTTGAAAGCATCCAGGAAGTTGATATATCCGGGACGTCCGTTCAAGACTTCTATGGGCAGCTCCCCTTGCTGCATGAAAATGCGCGACGGCTTCTGGTTGGGGTTACAGCCGTACTTGAGTTCTAATTCTTTTGCCATTGTTTTAGTGTTTTTGTAGTTTACATGAATAACCGTTTATATTCCCCTTCGAAGTTGGGTGTGAAAATTCCTTTTCCCATATTTTCGAGGATTTCGGAAGGAGGCCAGAAACGTCCACCGTCCAGTTCGGAAGGGTCAGGGATGATCGGACCGTCGTAAGTGGTACGGTAGGTGTTGACTAACTCTTTTTCTATAGCCGATTCGAATACATAACGGGTGATGAATTGCGGGATGAAATCTGTTATCCCCAATTCTTCCCGTACTTCCCGGTGAAGGGCATCTTCGACCGTTTCTCCGTAGTCAATATGCCCCCCCACTGCAGTATCCCATTTACCGGGTTGGATATCTTTGTTTATCGAACGCTTTTGTAGGTAGAGGTCACCTGCTTTATTGAAAATATGCAGGTGCACTACCGGATGTAACATTTTCGATCCGCTATGACACTCCTTGCGGGTTGCTTTTCCTATTGTCTCTCCCTTTTCATCGACCAAAGGAAACCATTCTTCTTTCATTGATTTTAGATTAATTATTAAACCCCATTTTGTTTTAAAATACTTTGTAGTTCTTTATTAATTATGTTTTCACGTTCTGATTTATCGTAAAGAAAGTGTAAACCAATTTGGCGGTTTAATCCTTTCCGATTCCACTGATCACCTTCACTAATTCCTCATCCGACAAACCTTCACCATAGGTGGCGTAATCCATGCGGAAAGTACAACCATCTTTATATTCGGAACAGCCGTAAGCCGTTTTTCCACGCAGGATGCTACCTTTCTTACAGATCGGGCATACTGGCTTTACGGGAACGGTTGTTGATTCCGGTTGACCGGGAGTCTTTTCCTTCTTAGCACGCGGTTTGCGCGTTTTTTTCCCTTTCGGCTCCTTTTCGGCTTGGGGCTTCTCCGGAGCAGCCTGCTCGATTGTGATGGTGCGTCCGGTCTGGTCGGAGAGAACGTTGATCACTACCTGATGAACCATCAGCTTAAGCTCTTCCAAAAAAGTACGGGCTTCGTAGGTGCCCCGTTCGATTTGTCGGAGTTTCTTTTCCCAAAGACCGGTCAGTTCGGCACTTTTCAGCAGCTCTTCCTGTATCGTGTCGATGAGTTCCACACCGGTAGCTGTAGGAAACAGGTTCTTACGTTCCTTGCGGATATAATTGCGTTTGAATAAAGTCTCGATGATGGCGGCGCGGGTGGAAGGACGGCCTATACCGTTTTCCTTCAATGCGTCTCTCAATTCGTCATTGTCCACAAGTTTACCGGCGGTTTCCATGGCGCGGAGCAATGTCGCTTCGGTGTAGGGTTTGGGCGGCTGTGTCCATTTTTCGCCTAATGTCGGTTTGTGGGGGCCGCTTTCTCCTTTTACAAAATCCGGCAGTACACCTTCTTCGTCTGACGGTTCGGCGTCCGAGTCTTTCTGCTCTGCTCCGAACACGACGCGCCATCCCGGTTTCAGTATCTGTTTGCCTGTTACCTTGAAATCCACTTTGTCGACTTTACCCAATACCGTAGTAGTCGAGATTTCGCAGTCTGGGTAAAAAGCTGCGATGAAACGGCGGACCACCAGGTCGTACACCTTCCGTTCGTTGTCCGTTAGGTTGCGTGCTGGTACACCGGTCGGGATGATGGCATGGTGATCCGTCACCTTCGAATTATCGAATACACGTTTGTCTTTCCGTATTTTCGCCTTCAGCAGCGAGGCTGTCAGGTCGATATAGTCAACCAGGCCGTTAAGTGTGTTGGGAACTTTAGGATAGATGTCGTCACTTAGAAAAGTGGTGTCGACACGCGGGTAGGTTGTCACTTTCTTTTCGTATAGCGACTGGATCAGCTTCAACGTATCGTCTGCCGTGAAAGCAAATTTCTTATTACATTCCACCTGCAACGAAGTCAGGTCGAAAAGGCGAGGAGCATATTCCTTGCCTTTCTTTTCTGATATGTCGGTGACGGTGAATTCTTTTTGCCGAACTATTTCCAGGAAAGCTTCTCCTTCTTCTTTCTTCGTGAATTTGCCTTTGGTAACCGAGAAAGTTGTGTTTCGGTAAACTGTTTTCAGTTCCCAAAAAGGCTCCGGCTTAAAGTTGTCTATTTCGGCTTGTCGGTTTACGATGAGTGCAAGGGTAGGTGTCTGTACTCGTCCGATGGAAAGCACTTGCCGATTTTGTCCGTAGCGAAGCGTATAAAGGCGCGTTGCGTTCATCCCTAACAGCCAGTCACCGATGGCACGGGAAAGACCGGCCTCGTATAACTTGGTGAAGTCAGACTGTTCTTTCAAATGTTGAAAACCTTCGCGGATCGCTTCTTCTGTCAACGAAGATATCCATAGGCGGTAGACCGGGCATTTACAGCCAGCCTTTTGCAGCACCCAACGCTGGATCAGTTCTCCTTCCTGGCCGGCGTCTCCGCAGTTGATAACCATTTCGGCATTCTGCATCAGTTCTTCGATTGTTTTGAATTGCTGTTCGTATGTCGGGTTGCTGATCAGCTTGATCCCGAATCGAGGCGGGATCATTGGGAGGGAAGCTAGACTCCAGCGTTTCCAGTTCTCTGAATAATCATTGGGCTCTTTGAGAGTGCACAGATGTCCGAAAGTCCAGGTTACCTGATACCCGTTTCCTTCAATATACCCGTTCATCTTTTTGGTTGCCCCGAGAACTTCTGCAATTTCGCGTGCTACACTGGGCTTTTCAGCTATACATACCTTCATCCGTAAAACACTCTTTTTTGAAATACAAGGACAAAAATACGCTTTTCAAGCGGTTTTTACATTTTTTAGTTGCAAAATAGTTGCAAAAAAGTTCAAAGACCTGTGTCGTTGATAGCAACCGTATTTCTTTTTTATTTGCTGACCTTTTCCGTGACAGGGACGCCAGTATCGGTTGTTATGCCTTGCAGTTCCACGTATTCCACATTTAGCGGATTGTTGGGGCTGGCCTTGACATACAAAGATTGTAGGATAGCCTGCCGATTGTCTATCTTGACATGGCAGACGAAGTGATCTCCCTCCCTACAGATCGTCAGTTTCTTTTCCGGATAAGCCGTTAGGGTAATCGTGCAAGTATGTTCTGCTACTGAAATCACTTTGTAACCGTAGGCCATCTTTTTTTGTATGAAACTTAGTCCGTTAGTTTTTCCCGGTTCCATTTCTCGGTTCAGCCAGTAAACTTTTATGGGTTCTTTGGTGTCCAGTTTGCCATTGGTTTGGTTGGCATCATAACAGACGAGGTTGCGGTTCAAGCTACGTGCAATGTGGAAAAGACGGTCCGGTGTCGGATATGTGGAGTTTGGGTCGGTATCTCGGCTGTGTGCATAAGCGTGAATGGAAATGCTCCATAACAGGGAATATAGCAATGATAGTCTTGCCATAAAGTAGATGATGTTGTTCATGATCGTTTGTTTTATGGTATGAAGTCATTAAATAAGCTGTTCCACAAGTGTGAGCTGGACGACTCACAGCTGTGGAACGATTTGTTGTTACCAGATTGTATCTTGGAAAGTGGTGTGTCAAAATGTACTGTATTATTCGATATTCTTCCTGATTTTTGTCAGGTATTCTTTCATTCCTTCCGAATCTTTGTCCTTGATGATTCTTTGTAAGATATCCAGTTCTTCCTGTATACGTGCGATCTGATGAGGAGTGCGCGGGTTGAAAAGGATTTCTGTCAACAGGTAGTCGTCTTCGGAAAGCAGACCGCGGGCGATTTTCATATGACGTTTGAACGTCGTACCCGGCGCATCCTGATGCTTCATCGTGGCAGCGAACACCATCGTGGAAGCGAACGGGATTCCCAGCGAGTAAGCCACAACCTTGTCGTGTTCCTCGAATGTATATTCACAGATATGCAAACGTAGACTCGAATAGATGTCTTTGAAGAAAATCTTTCCCAAATGATCCCCTTCGGAGATGATGATCGTATTTTCTTTTTCCAGTTGTCCCAAGTTGGCAAATGTCGGGCCGAACATCGGATGGGTAGAAACATACGGAAAGTTACATGTCTCGTAAAATTCTTTCAGGTGCGTCTTGACCGATGCGATATCCGAGATGATACAGTATGGTTGCAGGTAGGGCATGACACTCTTGAATGCTTCGATCGTATAGCTTAGCGTCACGCAGTTAATGACTAATTCGGGTTTGAATTCGGCAACTTCTTCCGGCTTTTGCAGGCGGAGAGCATTATAGATGAAACGCATTCGTTTCGGATCACTCTCAAGTACGGCCACTTCATGTTCAAAACTAAGTAAATCGGTGAAGAAAGATCCCATCTTCCCTGCACCCAATATCAGTATTTTCATTATCAGCAATTGTTTAATGTACTAATGTGCCAATGGAGCATTCTCTTTAATTGGCACATTAGCAAACTATTATTGTTCATTCATGATGATCATCTGCTGGCGGACGGATTCTTCATGGATTTCTTTCAAGATTTCTTTTACAAAGTCCGTACTCAAATCCATCTGTTCACCCATATTGGAACGCTTTTCCAGAATCTCGCTGTAGCGCGGTGATTGCAGGATTGGCATATTGTGCTCTTTTTTGTACACGCCGATCTCGCGGGAGATACGCATACGTTTAGCCAGAAGTTCCAATAATTGTTCGTCAATACCGTCGATCTGGCGGCGGAGTTCAGTCAAGTTTTCCGTTGTCTGGTTGGAGTCGCGGATAACCAATAAATTCAGAACGTAATCTAATACATCCGGAGTGATCTGCTGTGAAGCGTCGCTCCAGGCGCAATCTGGGTTACAATGTGATTCGATGATCAAACCGTCGAAACTCAAGTCCATCGCCTGCTGGCAAAGAGGAGCGACCAGTTCACGTTTGCCTCCGATATGGCTTGGATCGCAGAAGATCGGTAGGTTTGGCATACGGCGGCGAAGCTCGATAGGAATATGCCAGAGTGGGAGGTTGCGGTACATCTTCTTATCGTAAGAGCTGAAACCGCGGTGGATGGCACCCAAGCGACGGATACCGGCTCCATAAAGACGTTGGAAAGCGCCGATCCACAACTCCAAATCCGGATTAACCGGGTTCTTGATCAGAACCGGAACATCCACGCCTTTCAATGCATCTGCAATTTCCTGTACGGCGAACGGGTTAACCGTTGTACGGGCACCGATCCACAGCACGTCGATCCCTGCTTTTAATGCTTCGAACACATGATCTTTCGTTGCCACTTCGGTGGCAACGTACATGCCTGTTTCCTTTTTTACTCGTTTCAACCATTGCAAGCCTTCCGCTCCGATTCCTTCGAATCCACCCGGTTTAGTACGAGGTTTCCAGATTCCTGCGCGGAACAACTTGATGCCTTTGTCGGCGATCCCTTTTGCTGTTTCCATTACCTGCTCTTCTGTCTCTGCGCTACACGGACCGGCGATTACAATAGGGCGCTGCGGATCTATACCGGGTAACATGATTGATTCTAATTCCATTTCCATGACTGTATTATGATTTATAATTTATGATTTATAATTTGTGATTTATGAGATTATGATTTGATGGTGACGTATAAACCATAAATTATAAATCATAAATCTTTTTCACTCTCTTCAGGGCCTCTTCCAATGTTTCGTTTTTACAGCAGAGCGAGATGCGGATGTAACGTTCGCCCTGGCTACCGAAGATAAATCCCGGCGTCAGGAATACATTGGCTTCATACAAGACCCTGTCGGCTATCGCTTCGCTACCTTTTGCTCCGGCGGGGATTTTCCCCCAGAGGAACATACCTACCTGCTTTTCGTCATATTCGCATCCTAACGTGCGCATGATCTGTCCGGCGAGATTACGGCGACTGCGGTATACCTGGTTCATATTGTCGTACCATTCCTTCGGTGCGCTCAATGCTTCGACGGCCGCATATTGCATCGGCTTGAACTGTCCGGAGTCGATATTGCTTTTTACTCTCAGGACCCACTGTACGAATTGGGCATTGGAAGCGAGCATCGCCATACGCCAGCCAGGCATATTGTGCGCCTTACTCATGGAGTTCATTTCTATACAGATGTCTTTGGCTCCCGGTACGGACAGGATGCTCGATGGATACTCGTTCAGAATGAAGCTGTATGGGTTGTCGTTGCAGATGATAATCCCGTGCTTCTTTCCGAAAGCGACCAGCTTTTCGTATAGTTCCATACTGGCGTTGGCTCCTGTCGGCATATTGGGGTAGTTGGTCCACATCAATTTGACATTCGATAAATCCATCTTTTCCAACTCATCGAAGTCCGGCTGCCAACCCAGTTCCTCTTTCAGTTCATAAGAGATCAGATTGGCTTCGACTAATTTGCTTACCGAACTGTAGGTCGGATAGCCGGGATTGGGAACCAAAACGCCCTCACCCGGATTCAGGAATGCCAGCGATATGTGCAGGATTCCTTCTTTGGAACCGATCAACGGTTGAATTTCCGTTTTGGGGTCAAGATCCACGTCATACCATTTCTTATACCAATCGGCGAATCCTTTACGCAGTTCAGGAATACCTACATACGGCTGATAACCATGTTCGTTCGGCTGACGGGCATGTTCACACAATGTCTCGATTGTCCGTTCCGAAGGGGGAAGGTCGGGACTGCCAACGCCGAGGTTGATCACATTTTTACCAGCGGCGTTCATTTCGGCTACTTCTTTCAGTTTCCTGGAAAAGTAGTACTCTTGTACGCTACCTACGCGGTTAGCGGGTGTAATGTTACACACTTTGTTTTCCTTCTGCATATTCACCTAATATTTTTAAGTCTTTTGTCAACGGTCTGATAGCATCCAATGCCTGTTTGTAGCGCAGGTAGTCCGTAAATGTCAGATTGATATAGAACAGATATTCCCATTCGCGGCCGATGATTGGCAAGGATTGTATTTTAGAAAGATTCATGTCGTAGAAGGAAAGGACGGAGAGAACTTTGGAGAGGCTGCCGGCTGTGTGGGGGAGAGCGAAAACGACCGACGCTTTGTTTTTGTCTTCACCTTTGAGCATCTCGTCTGCCGTCCATCGGTCGGCTATTGCCAAAAAGCGGGTGAAGTTTCGTTTGTTTGTCTCGATCCCTTCGGCAAGGACTTCCATGTTGTAGATCTGGGCGGCCAGTTTCCCACAGATGGCGGCGTGTCCCTTCAGTTGGTTTTCCGAAATCCACCGGGCGCTCATGGCGGTATCTTCCTTCTCGACCACTTTTGCATTAGGTAGCGTATCGAGGAAATCGGTACATTGCATTAGGGCGATCGGGTGAGAGTTGACTTCTTTGACATCGTGGATATTGGTCCCTGGAAGTGCAACCAGCGAGTGGGATATGCGCAGTTTGTATTCGCCGATAACTTGCAAACCGCTTTCACGGATCAACTCATGGTTCTGCAACAAGCTGCCTGCAATTGTATTTTCGATCGCCATCATTCCCAGAATGGAAGGATCTTTCTTGATGGTCGAAATAACATCTCTGAATGTGTTGCAACCGATAATTTCAATCTCTTCACCTTCGAAATAATTACGGGCGGCTATATCGTGATACGAACCGGCTATCCCCTGGATTGCTACTTTCTTTTTCATCTTCTCTTTATCTATTATTTTTCAATTCTCAATTTTCAATAACAAAAAAGTCCCACCGAAACCGGCAGGACTTCATATTTTGTTATTGATATATACATTCATTCATCAATGCTTTACATACAAACTCCTGCCTTCACTCTGCTAAAGTAAAAGTAATAAAAGTAATATGTAAAGCTAAATCGATTCATTTTGTCTCTTTGTTTTTAAATACGCAGCAAAAGTAACGCTTTTTTGGAAACTACAAGCATAAAGTGATATTTTTTTTCATCGCATCCGAAATATTTATTTCGTCAGGGGTGTTTTTTCGCCAGATAGACATGAATCGGTCATGTGTTTAAATTGCCGGCTTTCCAAATTTTGCTGTCCTATGAAAGACAATTCCGTTTCAGACCACTCGCAACCCCGCTTGCAGTGTACGCATTTCTTTTGGAACAGATTTTCGGATGCTTTCGATCAGAATACCGGCGACCGAATGCCGGATAAAATCTTTGCGGGTTACCCAGACGATTTCACGTGCCGGTTTGGGGATGGCAAACGGGCGTACCAGTTCTTTTTGCTGTTCGCTTAACTGATAGGTAGCCAGTTCCGGAATAAAAGTGACGCCGTTGCCGCTTTCAACCATACGCATAAAAGTCTCCAGACTTCCCAGACGGTAGGCTGCCTGACGGAGTTTGACCTTTTCCATTTGGCAAAAACGCATCAGCTGATCGCGGAAACAATGTCCTTCATCCAGCAACCAAAGACGTTCGTCGCTGATATCGGCGGAGCGGACCATCTCTTTCTTGAACACGCTTTCGTTACGGGCTACGTAAGCATAAAACTGTTCGTAGTATAGGATGTCTCCCTGTAGCTGCACCTCCGTCGGTTGGTTTGCGATGATGGCAGCATCTATTTCGCCGTTTAGGAGGGCTTTCGTTGTAGGAGCCGTTTGCATTTCCAGAATGCGGATATCCAGATCAGGATGCTTCTCCGATACTTGCTGGAAAAAGCGGGGAAGCAGATAAGGAGCAATCGTCGGTAACACGGCGAGACGGAACGTACCTTTCAAAGATTGCTCTTCTTCGTTTACGATATCTTTAATCAGAGAAGTCTGGTAGAGGACTACACGTGCCTGATCGATCACCTTACGGCCGGCAGGGGTAGGGCAGACCGGCTGGATATTGCGGTCGAAAAGTTTCACGCCCAGTTCATCTTCCAGTTTCTGGATCATCATGCTTAATGTCGGTTGAGTTACGCGGCAATGTTCTGCAGCTTTGGCAAAATGGCGGTATGTGTCTACAGCCAGGATGTATTCGAGTTGTTGTATATTCATAATATTCTTTGTTTGTTGTTACGGACTCTGTATTGATAATTTTTACGAAGGTAGGAAAAAATCATGAAATGCAATGCGAAACATATATGATTCGATTTCAAAACATATATGTTTCGTGTTCAAAGCATATATGTTTTGAAAGCAAGAGCAGGCAGGAATATTTGTGTAAAAGTATCATTCCGACGAATGCTGTGTCTTCGGTATCGGACTGGTAATCCGTTCTGCCGGAAGTGTGATAGAGTATATCTATTTGTGTATAAAAATTATCTGTTTGACAGGTACTTATATCTGATGTATCTTTGCAGTACAAGAAAAACGAAAAGTATAACAATTAAAAAGTAAAGTATTATGAAGACATTAGATTATATCCATTTGGATGCAGTTGCTGCAGGTAAAGTAGTTGAAGCATTACAACAGTTATTAGCCGATTATCAGGTATTCTATACAAACCTTCGCGGTTTCCATTGGAACATTAAGGGACACGGTTTCTTTGTTCTCCACAGCAAGTTCGAAGATATGTATAACGATGCCGCTGAAAAGGTAGATGAACTGGCTGAGCGTATCCTGATGTTAGGTGGTGTTCCGGTTAACAAATTTAGTGAATATCTGAAAGTTGCCAAAGTAAAGGAGGTGTCGGGCGTATCTTGTGCAGACGAAGCGTTGGAAAATGTTCTGGACACTTACGGCCAGTTTATTGCCGAAGAACGTAAATTACTTTCTTTGGCTTCCGAATCCGGAGACGAGGCGACAGTAGCATTGATGAGCGATTACCTGAAGGAACAGGAAAAATTGGTTTGGATGTTAGTGGCGTACTCTTCTTGCGACTGTAAGAAATAATAAGAGTGTAAGTAATTAATAATTTATTCGTTGCGTTTGGAAAAGGCGATCTCTCACGGAGACCGCCTTTTTTATTGGAGTTTAGTGTCAATTTACAACAGGTTGTAAAGATATCGTGAACGGCTCTTCTACGGTGCCTTTCACTCCTTCATCAATGAAGGGGAAAGATTCGGAAGCCTTATAGATACCGCTGGTCTGCAGGCTATAATACATGAAGTAGACAGGTGCATTTTCTCCTTTTTTACCTCGTATTTCAAACTGGTACACTTTACGTCCATCCATTTCGGCCAAAGTCCCGACACCCCGGCATTCTTCTCCTACAAAGGCAGCCAGAATATCTTTGTCTCGCTGTTCGAAAGGCAGTGACTCTGTCAGGGCCACAGTAGCGGTCATTGCTTCCGGATACTTTCCTGATTCTTCGAACGGAGGAATAGCTGGATCGGAAATTTTGCCATATGTGCCGTTTTGTACAAAATCGAACAGTTCGTTGCAGACGTATAGTTTTTTGTTCTTGGCACTATAATATTTGAGAGTTACTTTTTGTTTCTCAGCCGAGTTCCCTCGGATATAAAGGAAAAATAACTTTTCTCCGTTATATTCTTGTGCTTTGACTACACCTCGGCATTCATTGCCGATAAAAGCAGAGACTTCGTCTGTTTCGTCTGCATATCCTTCGAGGAAGTCGGACAGTTTCATTATGCCGGTCATACTGAACTGATAGATTCCGCTTTCCGGCATTTCCCATTCTGGTTCAGGATCGTTTTCCACCAATTCCAATTTCCAATCGGGTTCTTCAACAACCGTCGGCGTAGGATCATCGTCTTGACAGCTCCACAAACATGTGGAGACTGCCAAGATTATCATTTGATAAATGTATTGTTTCATCTTGTTTTCGTATTATCTTTTACTGATTTTATAGACATGTCTTTCACCGTTTATGATGACTGTCGCCATATAGATACCCTTCGACATGTCGACTGCCGCATTGTAGCGGTGATGTATGTAACCGTCGGCAGCTGCCGTAGTTTGGTAGCGGTGGATCATTTGTCCAGCCATCGTGTAAAGCATGATTTCCACTTTATCTCCTGACTTAGCATTGAGCATGAAGTTCAGTTCGTGCTCGAACGGATTCGGATAAACCGATATTTCGAGATCGTTGATAAAGTCGATGATCATCGGCTGTTCAATGTCTCCTCTTACGGTATTGGCTGCATAGTCCAACATCGGAGATGTCTCTGCGATGATTTCTCCGCCACGTTCGAGAGCAAACGAAATACCTTCGTTACGATCACCTCCTACGCTGAGGAAGAATAGTGATTCGCCATCGGACGGACGTTCTGTTACCATTGCTTCTCCTCGCAGTTCCCCATTAGCATAAGCCAGCAAGCGGTCTCCGGAATAAAGCGGCATATTGTCAGCCACTGTTGCGACTACAGACATATTGGCGGCATATTGTCCGGCCTGTTCGGATACGGTTTCGACCGGCATACCTATCGTACGTGTACTGATCGTACTGCGTGTAGTGGTTCCTGCCGTTACATCCGGATAGGTTAACGTCGTTTTGTTCTTGCTGAATAACATATATCCCTTGCCCGGTTCCAGATAAGTCAGGCTGCCAAGCCAACCGGTTGTTTCTCCATACATAGAAAAACGGTCTTGTGACTTGATGATATCGCCTTCCACAGCCTCGAATCCGGCCAAAGCTTCCGAGATCGGCAGATTGACGGTGCTCAGATAACTGATGTAATTCCAGTTCGGGAGGATATCCAATGTCAGGTTTTCCTTTTCGTGGATCGCCAAACCCGAAACGCTTAGTTTCTGTGTCATCGGGGATTGGAGCAGGAACATGTGACGGTTGTCAAATTTCAACACCTGGGCCGGATCGTTATTGACCCATTGCTTCCGGATACCGTCGTAAGTCATGTAGACACCGTTTGTCTCGTCTTTCACCTGTTCGTCACCTGTGAAGATCGCTTTGTTCAAGATGCTTGTCGGATCGGAGAACAGTTCGCTTGCCACATTGTAGGATATCCAGTTCCAGCCCTTGATCAGGTCTATATTCTGTACCACACGCTCTTCTCCGTCGAAGATGATCGGAGAGGAGGCCGTCCCCCAAACCTTATCGCTTTCGAATGAAATGTCTTCCGACGGATAAGCTGTATAGACGAGCCCTGTGCTGGCATCCCATGAACGGAACTCGATCTGGTTTGCTGCCAAGCGGTTCGTGTTGCTGTAGACTGTCAGGAAGACGTACCACATGTCATTATCTTTCAGATACTGGCTGTTCGCCACACCTATGCAACGTCCACCTGCATCGAAAGCAGCCAACATGTCTTCCGCGTCTGCAGAAAACAGTTTGTTGAAACGGAGCCGTCCGTACACGTTCATGTTATAGGTGAAATCTCCCGGATTGACTGTCCAGTCCGGTTGTTCGTCAAACACTTTCAACGTTACAGGCAGGGATTCGGCCACATTGTTGTCACCTTTGACGTAGATAACTTCGTCATATCGGCCTACATTCGTCCCTTCGTCCACGGTAAAGAGGATCGTCTCCCGTCCCTGCGGGTCGATGGAGCCGGATTCAGGCATGGCATCCAACCAGGCGGGTAATCCTTCGATCGTGAAGTTCTTCACCGTTCCTCCGTGGTTCTCCACATCTACGGCAAATGTCATGGTCGCGTTCAGCTTTTTCTCTTTCGTTACGGACTTTTCGCTCCATTTCAGTTGATTACGGTCGATGTACGCGCTCCATGTAACCGGGCTTTCCATCAAGTTGCCATTCAAGTCGCTTACATCCTTCACTGTGAAGTTGACTGTTGTCTTTTCGATCGCTTCGGGCGTGTCCATCAGATTGATCACCAACGCATCCTTGTTTACGACGAATGTAAATGGAATGGATGTTTCAGGGGCTTTCTTGCAAACAGGAGCCACTTCGCTGGTCGCAACAGCTTTCTCCAGCGTAACCAAAGTCGAATCGGTCACCAAGTCATCTCCGCTGTAAACTAGTTCCTGTATATTGGCACTGTTCGTGATATACTTGCTGAACGGCAAGTACATCATCAATCCCATCTCCGTTCCTTCCGGTGATATGTTATAGTTGTTGGAAACCGTCGAGGCCGGCAGGGCCATATTCCAAATGCGCAATTCGTCGATCGCTCCGTCCAAATACATATCCGTATGGTTTACCATCTGTTCCGTTTCCGTCCAACGGCGTGCGCCTGCATAGAGTTGCGTTGCACTGAAACCGCCGATGTTCGAAGCGTCGAAATAGCTATTCAACACGCCATCCATGAAGATCTGCGCATTGCCTGCCGTCCGGTTCACGGCCAGTACGAAATGATGCCATGCACCATCGCGGAAGTTACCTGCTACCTTTTGTTCGTATCCGTTGTTGCGGAACAGGAGTTCGTTATCCACGAAGCCGACGAATACTTTGTTTGCATTTCCGTTGCTCTCTTCTCCGACACCTTTTCCGTTGGCAACCAACGCAGCGTCTTCTTTTTGGCCGGCTGCAGCCTTGAACCAGAATTCCAGGGTGTAGTCACTTGATCCGGTGATCGCCACACGTGAGGAGTTGACCACTGCGATCGCATCCTTGCCGTTGAAAGAAAGCGACTTGCCGTCTTGTGTACTCCAGGTTGCGCCATACATGTAGGCTGTCGCACCTTGCGATTTATCCGTCACCATGTCACCTTTACCTTCGTTCATCCGGTAGTAGGCAAGCAATCCGGCTTCGCGTCCGGTGTAGATGCGCAGCGAGTTAGCGATAAGGTCGGCCATTTCGACCACCTTAGTCCAGATACGTGCTTCGTGCATCTGTCCGGCGAAATAGTTTCCGCCTCGGATGCTCCGTCCGAATATCATCGGGCCGACACCACTGTAAGGTACGGTCTGTACGCCGGTAACAACCTCCTGTCCGCCGAAGTAGACAGATAACTGCTGGTTGGCGGCACGGTAGGTTATCGCCACATGCCTCCATTCGTCCAATTTCACATCCAACGTTTTGGAGGTATATTCCAATTCTCCGATACGGACTTTCAGCGTGTTGTCTTTTGCCAAAGTCAGTTCCAGCGCGTTGGTTTCGTCGCCGTGGCTGAAGAGGGTCATATCCTGTCCGGAGGCTGAAGGGTTGATCCACATTTCCACGGTCACATCTTTGGCTTCGAGGTTACGTGTCACCTGTGTTTCGAGGTACGAACTGCGTCCGTCGAATGTCAACGCCGTCGAGTGGTCGCCGTTCGATCCGTTGCGGGTTCCGGTTACGCGGAAGTTCTTCACTTCCGTCATGTAGCCTTCGGCGATCGTTTCGTTGAATGTCAGGCGGATTTCATCGTTCACGCCCAGCACACCGTCTGCCGGCTCGATGTTGCCGAAGACGACAGGTCGTTTCGTATCCTTCACCCCGGTGATGACGGGCGATTCCTTCGTCACGAACTCGTTGCCTACCTTCGAGAAGGTCACGGCACGGATGTCGTAGTTCTGGTCCTCGGCCCCGAAGAAGCGGGTGGTGATGGTCGGACCGGTGATAAATTCTTTTGTGCCCGATGCTTCTTCGTAGTAGGTCGTGTCGGTGAAGAAGCTACAGATGTTCGTCCAGCGCGTGTCCGCCTCCGAAGATGCCTTGTATTGCACCTCGATATGGTGGAATCCCTGGAAGTTCACGTCGAACCCGTCGATGGTCAGCGGCATATAGTATTTGTCAGTCGAATCTTTCGGCGAGTTGGTATTCAGTGTCCACTTGTCTGTCGGGCTTTTGATGTTGATGTCTGAAGACGACGGGATGAAGTGGGCGGAGATGTAGACTGTGTCGGCAATGATTTCCTGGAAGCCGGTCGGGTCTGCCTGACACTGCGAACTGAGCACAATGGCCAGGTCTTCGTAGTCATACTCTGTACCGCGACGGATCTCCAATGTCTTTTGCAATACTTCGCCATAATCGACCAGGATACCACGCTTGTCTGCCAATGGTACACCGTCAATCGAAAATTTGGCACCTTTCTGGTTTGCAGCATCCACGATCGAGAGGTTGAAATAGCAACCTTCGGCTGCTTCTGACTCGTTGTAGAGATTCAATACGAACTTGGCTGCTTGGTCGGACGGGACATTCGACACAACCGGTTTTTCGGCTGAGATCTTCGGGTTCTCGATTTTCAAGGTTGCTGTGTTGAGCAGGGTACCCGGATTGTAGTATTCCGTTCTCAGTTCGCCTTCATACGGACAACTGGTGGCGCCAGCTGTTGTGCGGAACACGAAGCTGCCATACTGCTTTCCTTTGACATATTCTCCCAAATCGCTGTTCCATTTGTTATTAAAATCGTCGTTCTCTTCTGGGGCTTTCACACGGAATACATCCACGCTCAGATAGTCGTCATCGCCCTCGTCAGCCAGAACGAAACCTGCTGTGCGAGATTCTTCGGACGAACTGCTCTCTTCTGTGTCTTTCGTGCTGTAGCCCAACTCTTCGATGGAGGCAATTAAACCAACACCAGCTACGCGGAAGCCTACATCACCTGTGGCACCTCCGCCGGCAATCAGGTTGTAGGTATAAGTATGTTCCGTCACGTGAGATAGTTGTTCAGCCTCTTCAAGCATACCACCGGCGTGGAATGAATAGTTTTTAACTAAGTCTGTTGCCTCGGCTTTTTCCCTTTCGTTTTGTGCCAACAAGTTTTCCCACTGTCGGATACTTTGGTTCAGGACATAGATTGTATCGGAAGTTCCAGAGTAAGCACCGTCGGGCCATACAACCATATAGCTATCACCATTGGAAGCATATCCACCCTCATCCAGTTCGACGTTGTTTTCATTCTTATTGATTTTGTTGTCTTCACCATACCCTTTTTCATCGGCTTTCCGGTAGGTAATGTAGACCGGTTGATTCTGGGCATTTGCCATCGCTTTGGCTTGTGACTCCGTTGTGCCGAAAGGTGCGAACATGCTGTTACGCAGGGCACGGATATTATTCAACAGCGTGTTCTTGATGTAAATTTGCGGGTAGGCAAAGAAGGTATCGTGATATAAACCAAGGCTTAATGCAATACGTTTTGCCAGAACAAAATCGCCGGCTGTTGCCAATATCTGGTGCTCTTCACCATAGATACCACTATCGCTTCCGGCCTCCTCCAAACGTTTGTATTCCGTTTTGGTCATGACTGTGATGTTATCAGCTGGACCATAGACGATATTGCTGGTTGTGCCGAGGAACAGGTCGCCGTCGGCACCGACATACAACGGGTCATCGCTTGTCTGGTAGCGGTTGGTGGTCGTGACGGAGAAAGTTTCTCCATTGGCATTGCTGCTGGAGGCCTCCTGTTCCGCTACGATACCGACTGTGTTGATCGCTTCGTTCTTGGTGATGAAGCCGACACCGGTCTCAAACTCACCGCCAAAATAGCTGTTGACCCGTTCGCTTCCTTTATGTGCCTTGCCGGTCGCATACGAAGAGTGGTAGGTATAGGTCTGCCCTTTTTCACAATAGGAATAACTGTGGCTTCCGGGAGGATCGCGAAGGATGTTCATCAAGCGAATCGGACCAGCCGAGACGAAACTGCTACCGCGCGAACGCGAACCGAGAACGTAGGCTACCAACTGCTCTGCAGTAGTGCTGCCAACTGCGAAGTCTAGTTTCTTCAAGCCACCATTGGCTCCGCTAATGTCTGGGTTGTTCACCTCGATTTTCACTTCGGCCACTCCGGTATCATCGAGGGTGGCACTGCCTGCCGTTTCCTGGTTCATCTCGTTTGTGATCTTCAGGTCGCCACCTTGTGTCGGCACTTGATCTACCACGATGTTATCGCCAATGCTTATCTTATTATAATAGTAATCCTCGTGGCTGGAAACACGGAAGATGTAGCTTGCTTTGTGGAAGACCGGCTTTCCAAACAGATAGCTCTTACTCTCTTTGTCGTAGAGCGTAACCTCTTGATTATCTCCATCCATAGTCGTTGTCATGAAGGTGGCATCGCCGAAGTATTCGAGTGGTTCGCCACCAGTGTATGCCAATTGCACGTAGGTCAGTGAGGGATTGACTCGGTGGTTGTAATTGAACTCAGAGTTGTAAGCGTAGCGGTGGGTTGTTCCCTCCTCGTCGGTGTATTCGGAAATTTCCCCCTCAAAGCAGTTATCCAACGTGAGTGTCTCGTTTTTTCCGTTTATAAGGTTGTCCCAACCGTCCACATGTACCTCTTCCACTTTGTATTTTTCAGGATAGAGCCAAGCGATGAACTCACCGGTCTTTTTATTCGCATGGATTAGGATCTGCTGTTTTTGGTATTCCACATTATTGGAGTGCTTGCTGTTGTAATGGACCATCAAGCTATCTTCCGGATTGGTATTCATCTCGGCAGCGGGGTATTCTTCCAAAGTCAGTTTCAGGCAGATGTTGTCGCCGAGGTTGTTTTTCGAAAGCGAGAAGCCAAGCGGTTTGTCTCTCTCGACTGTACCACCAGCCACGCGACCGAGCAGTTTTACTTTCGTCTGATCCCAAAAGCGGAGGTCGCTCATCGGCTGTTCGAAATTGATATATTCGCCTGCTTCGCTGTTCTCGTTGATCAGCACACCGTCGTTTTTAAAGACGTGATTGTCTTTCACGACCTCGACACGCTGACGGCCGATAGGGACACTGAACTCAAACTTGCCCTTATCGTTACTCCTTATCAGACTGCCGTCGCCACTGGTGGCTAATTCCCCGTTGATTTTGAACATGGCATTTTGTACTGGAATAGTACTGTTTTCGTAGAATACATAACCGTCAATTTTGATGGCTGAGTTGTCTGTAAAGTCTTGACCGGAGATTGAAGAAGTTGTGCTTCCTATAGTGACAGTCTTGGAACTCGGGTTGAACGTATGATTCGGATAGGAGGGAGTCAGAGTGTAGGTTGAGCCATTCCCTTCGTAGGGGATACCGGTGACGGTGAATACGCCGTCTGTTCCGGTCACGCTTTTCAAACCTAACTGGTTGGAGTTTGGTACCACGTCACTGACTATGGCGTTGCTAATCGTACAGTGGTTGGCATTGTAGGTCGAAGCGGTATAGGAGATGTCGTAACATTCATCTGTCACGCCCTCATCGAAGCGCCAATAGGCTTTCAACCCTGTCTCGTTACCGTTTAACACGCGGTCGTAGGTACTCTTGATTTCATCCAACTCCATTGCCTTATCCCAAAGGCGCACTTCATCGATATGCCCTTTGAAGCCTTCTCCGAGCGTTACTATGGACGGAGTAGGAGCCGGGCGGGTGGCAGGGTTTTGTGAAACCTTTTGGATGGTATCAATATAGAGTGTCCAGCTACCGGTGGTCGAATAGACGGCTGTCAGACTTGTAAAACTACCGACCTTGAGGGCTTCTGGGGAGGTCACCCATGTTGTACCATTGTTAGCACTGAATGCCGGTTTTCCATCTTGCAAACTCAAGCGATAAACGCTGCTGTTGACGATTGTGGCATTCTGTCCTGCAGATTCGGGACGGACGAATACCTGTACGGTGAAGTTTTCTGGTTGTTCCATCTCCTTTTTCGTCTGTACCGTACTGCTGCCGTCGAACTGCAAGCTATGTCCCGCTTGGATGTCTGTGCCGGTGAGTCTCACGACCACGCCGGGGGCGGCATCGCCGTAGGCAAAGGTAATCTTACCGCTGACTATACCGGTTGGGCTGCGGAAACCACGGTCGATAGGGGAGTTGTTGCTCACCTCTTTGCCTGCACAGATTGTTACGGCAGCGACTCGGTATTCATAGATGTAGCCAGGATGTCCTTTCTCGTCTGTATGAACATAGTTTTTTGTAGCTCCACCCTCTTTCATATCGATATTTTCCCAGTTGGCATCTTTGTCCTGTCCCTGCCTGTAGAGGCGGCGGAAGATGTAGAACTTATCGACAGCCTTGCCGTCAGTCGTCCAGTTGAGCTGTGTGTAACCGGGGTAGTAACCTTTGGAGGTGGTGAGCGTCTCAATCTGCCCCAATGCGGTCGGGACAATCGGCTCACCACTCAGTTGAGCCGGGATTTCGGATTGTATTTCAAAATTGCTGTTGCCGGGTTGTACGTAGATGGCATAGCTGTACTCCGTACACATGGTGTTCAACTCATCGATATATTCCGTTTTCGTTGTGTCTCCTGCCGTCAGGAGGGTATGAGTAATACTTCCCATCCCGTTGTTCATGGTACGTTTGATCATAATTTTGGAATCTTTGCTCCATACGGCATTAAGACTGTCCTCCTTGTTCTTCAATTCGTTCAATTTCCAAGTAATTCGAGCTTTGTTCTGCCCGTTAGGCCAATCGAAGCGTTCGGCTGTGGCGGAAACGACTTTCCGATGGGAAATGTTCTTGGTGATGGTGTCCTCTTCGCTGATATTCCATCCCCATGATTGTTGTTTGTTACGGCGGATGCGGTAGTATTGTTTCCCGTTGGCATTCTGATTGCCACTTTCATCAAGCATTTCGTAGACCTCTCTGTTTATTGAGAAATCGATAGAACCCACCAGCGTCGACGGATTGAAATCTGGGTTGTTCGCACGTTGGATTTCGAATTTGTCTCCTACTTGACAGTTTTTATCGCTGTTGTTGATTTTCCAGGTCAACTTGGTGTTACCGCCTTCCGCATCCATAGCATCGAAGTCGATGGCTTGTTGGAAAGCTGGTATGGTCTGTTTGGTTGAGTACCATTTACTATTATATTTTTTGTTCAGTTTGTATTGAACTTGGAAATCATACTCCCTTGATGTGTCTTCGATATCTGCGAGCAGCGTACCACTTGTGTTAGTGGAACTAATAGTTTTATTATCTTCAGAATTCCAAATATTGATCGGATTGTTTGGTATCGAGTAACTTAATTCATATTTTCCAGGGTTGTTACTGGAAAGTTGTGGGGGAGTTAATGTTGGATTGTTGAATGAACGGCCTTTAGCGGAACCTATTTCATCATTGAACTCCTGATCCTTTTGGTTGTTTACCGTAATGTCTACATCTACCTTGAACTTCATATCTACCCCCTCATAATCTTTCGGGTAGTACCAGTCGAAGGTCATATAGGTGATATACTTCCCATCGCGGTTAAATTCATACCAGTGGTCTCCTCCTTCAGCTGTTTCTGTGCCATCTTTACTCTTGAATTCGAAATAGCCTTTGCGCAGGGTTACATTTGCTCTTGCTACAGGTACATCCACACCTGTGGTTGGGGAGCCGTATGTCATGATTTCTGTATCATTGACATATAGATGTCCGTCTCCAGGTTTTACATATTCGTTATCTCCGTCATCATCATAAAAGATAATTTTGAATGTCACATATCCATCTTGAGGATGATCTGTAACAACGTAATTGCTTTTTTTCGTCAGATTCCAGTCTGCCGCCCCAGCCTGCTGCCCTATCCCCAGCAGTACCATTCCTAGCAGCCAAATGCCGATTTTAGACCGGTATCGGTCTAAAACAAGTAATATTACCGATTTTAGATTTTTTATTAATAAATTCATATTTATTACGTTTGTTGCTCTTTTGTTAATCTTTGTTTTGTTCAAACAGTACATTTTTTGTACTTAGACGAGCATTGTCCGCCGTTTTCAGCATCGTTCCCCACACTGAGAAGTTGCATTTAGTTGCTGTGTTGCTGTCCTTGAACTTTGTTTTGTGGCTTCTGTTTTATCGCAGATGCGATTACAGTTACTACAGATCGCCATTTGATTAGCTGAATCAAGTCATCCTTATTATTGGCCGTCGCACTCTTGCCGGCCATCCAATCTTTGTGTGTGTTTAGCATATTTATATTGTATAAATTAAAAATTTTGTTCTGTCAAAATGATACTACTATCCCATGTAAATCGGATTACTATCCCATCTTTTTGGAATTACTATGGCAGGTAATATTTTTTAACGTTTCTTCTCGGCATTGAATACCCCTTTTTCCTTGTCAGAATGTTAAACTGTTATCGTCTGGAAAAAGACGAAGCCCGGAGGTTTTCCGAATATCGGCGGAGTGGCCGGACTTCGTCTTGTGGATATTGCGATTTGACCGGCTTATACCGGCGGGTTAGAATTACGACGTAAAGGTCGGGGATGGATTCGGAACGACTATGACAAATAGTCCCTATAGGCGATAAATACTCCCTCGAATGTGTGGTAGCGCTTGATTTTTAATCTTGAGGATAATTTGTCACAAGTTTATGACAAATTGTGATATCTTACTGGTGGATTGGTTTGCAGGGAAATGAAAGAAACGTTTTTTTGCGGTTTGTTATGCAACCTTTTAATTAATCAATCATGAATTTTATACGGATAACAGCAGATGGAAATTTCCCCGAAACAATCACGCTCGATGTAGGAGAGATCCTGTTGCTTGTAGTCGTGATCCTGGTTTTGGTTGATATTGTCTTTCTGTTGGTCATGAAACATAAATATACGGTCAGGTTTAAAAAACGCAAACTCCGGGATCTTATCGACGAGCTGATTCGTATGCGTGGCGGATGAAGAGGAGGCGTGCTGTCTGCAACCGGTCAAAGTCGGTACGGCATGCGAAATGTTTGCCGTCAACCAGCTTCCGTTGTGGGTACTGGAGTTTTTGTATTGAAGTAATGTTTCTGAATATAACTTTTTTGTAGTAAGTTTGTCCCCTAAAAACAAATACATGGTGAAGTTCTACAATACTCTATTCTTGTTGCTGATTTGCATGTTCTTACCGGGTAAGAACATTAAGCAGGTGGGCAATACACCTGCTTATGATGATATACCGGATAGTTTGCTGACAGTCGGGGAGATCCGGAAGACTGTCTTGTCGGACCCGGACAAGGCGTTGTATATGTTGGATGTGGCCGAGGAACGGAAATTGCTCCCGACTTATCAGATCAATTGGACACGTGCCCAGATATACGGCTCTGCCAAGAATATGGAACGTGTAGCGGTGAAATGGGGTAAATTGGTATTGGAAGACGATTCGGTGCGTAACAACACGCAGTATTATTTCAATATGTGCAAGAACCTGGTAGAGTCGATGATTGCTACCGGCGAGTATGAGGAGGCGATCCGGTATGCGCGTTCTATGATTGATGTAATCGACCGGGCTGGCAAACAAAAGGATAACAATCATAATTCTTATTGGGCTATCGCCCGTGTCTATCGGGCTATGGGAAATCCGGAAGAGGCCTATAAGGCTATGGAGGAGGCGTTACAGTTCTGTCGCCAACAGATCGAAAGGAAACGGGGAATGGGGCAGCCTGTTGTGTCAAACGAGATGAAACTTTACCTCTATTACCAAAATTTGTCGGAATGGTTGTGTGAAGATGGAAAGCTGGAGGAAGCACTTGAGACAGTTCGTGAGATGCAGGCGTGTGTCGAAAGGCTGCGTCCCCTGAAAGGCGGAGCCTATCCACTGCAGATACCGGAGAAGGTCTTTCTTTCCAAAGAGGGGGGTGTGGACGGTAGGTTGGCAAACCTCTATGTGTTGCTGGGACAGGCAGGAAAAGGCAGGGAATGGTTCGCGAAGATGCGGGAAAATCCGTTGGTAGACAGTGACCCGGAGATGATCCGGCTGGAGATCGATTATTACGAAGATATGCGGCTGTATGGCAAACTGATCGAGAAAGCACTTCCCTTGACAGATGCAGCCCTGTATGAAGATAGTATCAGTGTACGGCGTAAGGAGGCCTGTTTGGTTTTGGCGGATGCTTACCTGCGTTCGGGAAAAAAAGAGGAGTCGGTAGTCTACTATAAAACCGCTTTGGCCCTGACCGATAGTTTGAACCATAGGAACAATGAAAATCATGCACTCGAGATGGCAACTCTTTTGGATACGCGTGAAAAGGAACGGCAGATCGAGTTGCAGGTGGAAGAGTTGAGATGGCACAGAGTGGTGATCTCTGTCGTGGCCGGGGTACTTGCTTTGGTCGGTGTCATCTTTATTTTGATCGTTCGCCATTCCTGGATTGTAGACCGTAAAAACAAACTGATGGCGCAGCAGATCGATCTTTATCTTTCTTACCGTAGTGAACTACAAGTTGCACGTGAACGGATTCGTCAGTTGGAAGATATGGAGGAAAAACCTGTTACCTTTGATGTGGATGGCGGGATCGGGAACGATCGGGAAGCCGAAGCGGTGAAAGTGAAACCGGATGATGGCGGCAGGAAATATTTTGAAGAATTGGATTTGAAAATCCGTGGTGAACAGTTGTTCTTGAATCCGGATCTGACGAGAGATATGATCCTCCGGCTGACTCCTGTTGGTAAAAACCGCATATCCCCGTTGTTGCAAGCTTTTGCCGGAGAAAATTTCAATGGTTATATCAATAGCTTGAGACTTGAATACTCGCTTGTCCTGTTGAAGGATTTCGAAAATTATACGGTCGAGGCGGTCGCTATCGATTCGGGTTTCAATAACGTGCGTACTTATCAGCGTATCTTCCGGGAAAAATACGGAATGACTCCGGCTGAATATAGGAAGACCTTGAAATGATGAGGGGGGTGTCCGGTTTTCTGTTTATATTTGTCCGAAAATAGGATCTGAATGATGGACAGGATGGAAAAAGAACCGCTTATACAGGAAGGCAGGCGTCTTCCGGATGTGGCGGATGTAGACGGTTTGGTCTCTTTTATGGGCCGGTTGACGGAAGAACAGGAGAGTTTTTATCTTGATTTGCTGTTGGCTTCTCTGGTCCGTTTGCACCCGTTTATAAAATCGGATGATGTGAAACGTATGATGCCGGTTTTCGAATGGGCAGGAACTGTAATGGAAATGCCGGAAAGCGAGACAGGAGAATTGGATGTGCTGGCAGCGTCTTTTCTTCTTGATTATGCTCAAATGCTTACCGGATCGGAAAGACGTGTCAAAAGCTCGAAACAACAATCATTTCAGGACTATAAACCCTATCTGGATCTTGTAAAATTGGCTTTTAACCGGATAAAAGATTATAATACATTGCCTTTGCTCTCGACACCGACCCACCGTCCGGCTTGGATCGATCCGTCCGTGCTTGTCTCCCGGTTGTCTGCATATCAGAAAAAGAGAATCAAACCGGACAGTCTGGACTTTCAAATCGCACTTTCGCGTGTGGCATTGGATGATACGGAAGAGGCTATCCGGTTAGCCGAACAAGAGTTGGCGGGCGAATATCGCGAGCTATTGCTTTTCTTGTTCAAGCCGGAAGCACGCCCTAATGGTCCTTTTACGTTTCAGGCTGTCTGGATGACCGCCGCTTTGGTCAAAAGTCCTGATACCGTCTATGACGAGTTCAAGGATTTTCCTTATTCTGCTGTGAACCGGGCCTATCTGACGGGAGATATTCCATGCGATGTGTTTACTTTCGAAAAGCCGTTTGGGAAAGTCGATCGTATCTTGCAGTTGATTCCGCCGGCAAGTAAGAATGTTGCGATAAAGTGGAGGTTTGGAGGTTATGCCTTATATATGGCTTATCGTCCTTGTTCCCGTATTCCGCTTTTGGTGGAGACTTTTTGGAAGGTTCCTTTGCGGGAGAAGGACCTGAAGAGATTTTTGTTGCTTTCTCCGAATGCACCTCGGATTTGGTTGGCTTTATTGGTGCGGGATCGCGTAAGGGATGCTTATTGGAACGATTTGGAACTGGCAAGGCTTAACCTGGTTGCTCTTGATACCCTGCGCGAACTTGATTTGGAGTGGAGAGGGGGGATGGCTTTGACATACCTGGCGGTGTGCCTGCTGAGCATTGATCGTCCTGTTCGTTTGTGTGCGGCGAATCTTTGGGGCGAACTTGTGGAAAAAGACCTGATAGACAATGTGGCATTAGGTCGGGTGTTGGGGAAGATCCAAGCGTTGGAATGGGCTCCTGCGCAGAGAATTTCAGGTTTGGTTGTCGAAATGTTGATAAATAGATCATCTTTTCATAACAAAGAACTGTCTGTGCTGTTTGTCTCTTTCTTGTCTTGCCTGCCGGAAAATCCGGTAAAGGATTTAAAGCGGTTATTGGAAGTTTTTGCGGAACTTCAAACAGTCAATAACTGGCCGAAGGTGACATACGCACCGCTTCTTTGTTTGCTTGAGACGTGGAAGAAAAACAGCAAGTTGACAGAGGTGATAGAATCTTTGTATTAAGAATGATGGAAAATAAGCCTATATTTGTGCCGCAATACAATCGCATATTTTATTAAACGCAGATGGAATATAAAATCATATTACCGGCGGAATGGTATCCGCAAAGTGCCGTCCAGTTGACATGGCCGCATGAAGAAACGGATTGGGCGCCTATATTAGACGAGGTGATTCCTTGTTTCGTATCGATTGCCAAGGAGGTGATCAAACATGAGAAGCTCTTGATTGTCTGTCCGGACGAACAGGCAGTCCGCAGGCAACTGGGTGATGTGGATTATAGCCGGATCATTTTCAGGGAGATGGCGACGAATGATACCTGGGCACGTGATCATGGCGGCATTACTGTATTCGACCAGGGAGAACCAGTCGTGTATGACTTTGTGTTCAACGGGTGGGGGATGAAGTTCGCGGCGAATCTGGATAACTTGGTTACGCGTAACCTGTCGGTACAGGGAACATTTGCCGACGGGGTTCAGGTCATCAATATGCAACCGTTTGTCTTGGAAGGCGGCAGTATCGAATCGGATGGCAAGGGAACACTGTTGACGACGGTCGAATGTCTTTCGTCTCAGAATCGGAACGAATATCTGCAAAAGGAAGAGTTGGAAGCCTATCTGAAGGATGTCTTCGGCTTTGAACGCATCTTATGGCTGGAAAATGGTTATCTTGCCGGTGATGATACGGACAGCCATATCGACACGCTGGCACGGTTCTGTAGCGAAGATACGATTGCGTACGTGCAGTGCAAGGATGAGTCGGATGAACATTTCGAGGAGCTGCAAGCGATGGAACAGGAGTTACAGGCTTTCAGACAGACTGACGGCAAACCTTACCGGTTAATCGCCTTGCCGATGGCGGACCCTGTGGAATGGGAGGGAGAACGTCTTCCAGCCACTTATGCCAATTTTTTGATTATCAACGGGACTGTGTTGTTACCCTATTATAAATCTCCGAAGGACGAACTGGCGAAGAAAGCTTTGCAACAGGCTTTTCCGGAGCGTGAGATTATAGGAATCAATTGCTTGCCGTTGATTAAACAACATGGTTCGCTACATTGTGTGACGATGCAGTACCCGGAGGGAGTCGTGTCAATTGACAATTGAGGTTTCAAATCTAAATCATAAATTATAAATCATAAATCATGAAGTTAGGGCTGGTGCAGCAGGCGAATAGCAGTGATCGGGCTGCTAATATTGAGAAACTGAAACAAAATATTCGGGCTTGTGCTTTGCAAGGAGCTGAATTGGTCGTTTTGCAGGAGTTGCATAACGGGCTTTATTTTTGCCAGACGGAGAATACCGAAGTGTTTGACCAGGCTGAACCGATTCCAGGACCTTCTACAGAGGGCTTCGGAGCGTTGGCAAAGGAACTGGGGATCGTACTGGTACTTTCTTTGTTTGAGAAACGAGCTCCCGGTCTGTATCATAATACGGCTGTCGTTATTGAGAAAGACGGCGCTATTGCCGGAAAATATCGTAAAATGCATATTCCGGATGATCCGGCCTATTATGAGAAGTTCTATTTTACTCCCGGTGATCTCGGATTTGAGCCGATCGAGACTTCTGTTGGTAAATTGGGTGTATTGGTTTGTTGGGATCAGTGGTATCCCGAAGCTGCCCGCCTGATGGCGATGAAAGGAGCGGAACTGCTGATTTATCCGACAGCTATCGGTTGGGAAAGCAGTGACACGGAGGAAGAGAAAAAACGCCAGTTAGGAGCGTGGGTAACTGTTCAGCGGGGGCATGCCGTAGCCAATGGTCTTCCGGTCGTTACGGTAAACCGGGTAGGACACGAGGCCGATCCGTCCAGACAAACGAATGGCATTCAGTTCTGGGGAAACAGTTTCGTCGCTGGTCCGCAGGGTGAACTTTTGGCCGAACTTTCCAATAATGATGAAGAAATACGAATTGTGGAGATCGACAAGACGCGTAGCGAGAATGTCCGCCGTTGGTGGCCTTTCTTCCGAGATCGCCGTATCGATGCTTTTGGTGGTTTGACCGAACGTTTTCTGATATGAGATTCTATAACCGCATAGAGGCCGTCTGCCGTATGAACCGATTGGGTGCGGAAAGGCGGCCTTTCCTGTTTGTGATCGATTACAAGCAAGAGCAGGTGATTGTGGAAGAGCCGGATCAGATCGATTCGGAGGCATTGCTCTACAATCTGGACGGTGTGACGAATGTTGCGACTGCAAGCCGTATGAATGATCGGGAGAACCGAACTTCTGCGATCCGATGGGAAACATTCCCTATCACACAATCGGCCTACGCCGACTCGTTTCATAAGGTGGTCGGACATATCCGGGCCGGAAACTCCTATCTGGTCAATCTGACTTGCGCCACTCCTGTTCGGACCGATCTGAGCTTGAAGGACGTTTTTGTCAGTTCGGAAGCTCGGTATAAGCTCTGGATGAAAGACCGTTTTGTCGTTTTCTCTCCTGAGATATTCGTGAAGATTCGGGATGAACATATCTATTCCTATCCGATGAAAGGGACGATCGATGCTACATTGCCGGATGCCCGCAGGCGGATATTAGAGGATCCGAAGGAAACGGCTGAACATGCTACGATTGTCGACCTGATCCGCAATGACCTCAGTATGGTGGCGACCGAGGTGATGGTGACCCGTTATCGCTACATAGACGAACTACCGACACATCAGGGGGCTTTGTTGCAGGTCAGTTCGGAGATCCGGGGCCGTCTTGCCGGAGGTTGGCAGGCTGAAGTGGGAGATTTGTTCTTCCGGCTCCTTCCGGCAGGTTCCATTACCGGGGCGCCCAAAAAGAAGACAATGGAGATTATCGCGGAAGCCGAGACCTACGAAAGGGGGTTTTATACGGGTGTCATGGGCTATTTTGACGGGAATAGCCTGGACAGTGCCGTTATGATCCGCTTTTTGGAACAGCAGGCGGATGGCTCGTTGATCTTTAAGAGTGGAGGGGGAATCACTTCCCAAAGTGATTTGACAAGCGAATATAATGAAATGAAGCAGAAAGTATATGTCCCTATTTATTGAAACAATCCGGATCGAGAACGGGCGGATTCATAACCTATCCTACCATAACCGGCGTATGAATGAGACACGTCGGAACGTGCTACGTCAAACCGATGTGCTTGATTTGAACGATTACATCCGCCCCGTGAACTATCGGGAGCGGACGAAGTGTCGGGTCGAATATGATGTGGATATCCGGAACGTGGAGTATGCCGCCTATCACTTCCGCCCAGTATCCTCTTTGCGGTTGGTTGTCGATGACGAAGCCGACTATCGGTATAAAAGCAGAGATCGGAGTGTGCTGAACCGCTTGTTCGCGTGCCGCGAGACAGAAGATGATGTGTTGGTCGTCCGGAAAGGGTTGTTGACCGACACCTCTATTTGCAACGTGGCATTCTGGAACAAGAAACAATGGATCACTCCCTCCGCACCGTTGCTGGCAGGGACGAAGAGGGCTTCGTTGCTGGATCAGGGAGAGCTGGTTGCAGGTGATATCCGTCCGGAGGATTTACCGGGCTATTCCCGTATCAGGCTGTTCAATGCGATGATCGAGTTCGGGGAAATCGATCTTCCGGTTGATAAGATCGTGCTTTGACTCAGATACTCCTTGTCGTTGGCATAGATGTAGAGTAAGGTCCCGTCCTTGATGGTGTTAATGATCGGCTTGGCAAGCGACGGGGGTAGGGCGGGACAACCGAAACTTCTTCCTAAGCGGCCCGTCGAGACGGCAACAGACGGGCTGCAATAACTCGCCCCGTGCACTACGATCGCCCGTTCTTTTGCCCGGTCGTTGATCCCTTTTTCCAAGCCGTTCAGGACTAAGGAGTAGCCATTTTTGCCCTGATAGGTATTTTCCGTAACGAAAAATCCCAATGAACTTTTGTAAGAATTGACTTTGTTGGAGAAAGAAGTGGCGTAATTTCCTCCGCTGTTTTTTCCGTGTGAGACGAGAGAGGAGAACAGGAGTCTCTTATGCCGGATATCCAGGACGTAAAGCCGTTCTTCCGTGGAAGGCTTTGTGAAGTCGATTAGGGTAATGATATCCTTGTTACGCCGTTCGATTGCCTGTGCTCCGGTTATCGCCTGTTCGAAAGCGGTATAGTCCACCATACTATCCAGCTGCATATCAGCATAGAGCTGTCGGCATACCGAAGACATGGCCGCCGCGGGATCAGCCGGAATCAGGGGAGACGAACTTCTGGTTGTCGTATAATTAGCCGGAAGAAATAATAAAAACAAGTATAAACAGATACGCAATAACATAAGATTGAATAATGTCGCACAAAGATAAGACTTTTAATCAAAAACGAAAACAATAGTCTCATTTACAGGTGCCCAATCATAAACGAACTTGGCGTGAGAGGTCGCATTCCGGACGCACATATGGGAGCGTGGGGTCGTTCCAAGCGTTGGGCTGTATTCGATCAGCGACTTGCGTGGCGCGTTTACCGGGACCCCGTGGATATAACCTCCGTTGGTGAACCGGCTGGCATAAGGAGCGAATCCGCCTGTCTCTTTGCTGCCGTCTACGAGGTAAATCATCCTTGCCTTCTTTTCCTGAACGACAAATATGCCTAATGGCGTTTCCTGTGCGTATGGAGGACGGTGCTGCCCTGTTGTGGCCGGATTCATGCTTCTGACCAACCATTTGGAACCTGCATGCTCGAGTGTTGCGATGTTCTGGTTGGTGACGTCGACGAATATGGCCTTGTCGAATGTGACGCTATCGGCTATCGGCTTGACATATTTTCCGGGAACCAGCCATTCCCCGTTTGTATAGATCGTTTGGATACGGAAAAGGCGGTTGCTGTCATCAAGCAATTTCACAAGAGCACCGTCACGGCCATAGCGTTCGGCAGTCAGTGTATCTTCCGGCAGATATAGCGGGACAGACTGGTAACGTTCGATACCTAAAGTGTCGGAAACCCGCTTGTAAGCATCGCGATGAAACTTCCGGACCAGCGGGGCTTCCCCGTTCTTGTTCCTGTAGTTTTGAAAGATCGCCCAACGGGACGGCTTCTGTCGGATCGAATCGAGCAGACGGAGACCGGCACGGATCTTATCCCATTGGAATTCCCGCATTGTATCCTTGTATGGGTAAGTATCGGCCAACGTATGCTGGTCGTAAAGCAGTTCCTTTTCTATAACGGTTTCAATGAGGGGAGGGGCCGCCTTCGGTACTGTTTCTGCAACGGGAGTGTCTAGTCCGGGTAAACCGGATCCTTGCGGCTCTCCTGGCTTTGTCGTACAGAAACTCAGTGTGGAAAGGCAAAGCAACAAGAGTATGGGAACTGTTTTCATTGTATCTGTCATTCTATTCATTATATAAATATAAACAAAAGAATAGAACGATTGTTTGTTTTTCTTTTTTTATTCCTTTTTAGGCAAACGAAGGACAAAGCGGATTAGGGCGACGAATACCTTGCCGTATTTGTCCAGCTTGAGCTGTCCGACACCTCGTATTTCGCTGAACTCGTCGAGCGTAACCGGTTTCTTACGGACCATATCTTCGAGGGCGTCATCCGAAAAGAGGATATAAGCCGGGGTATGTTCGCGTTCGGCAATTTGCTTACGGAGTTGTTGCAGGGAGTCGAGCAACGTTTCATCCACGGAAGTGGATTCGATCGGACGGATCGGACGGTATTTGTAGCCGCCTTTCTTGGTCGGCAGGGCAAAATCTTTGATCTTTTGGTAAATGGTCATGAGCGCCTGCTGCTCGCCGAAAAGGACTTTACGTCCTAATGGAGTCACTTTCAGGTGACCGGCCGACATATAGTCGATTTCAATATAACCGAGCTGAAGCATCTGATATAAGTATTCTTTCCACTCTTTGTAGCTGAGGTCTTTGCCAACACCATAGGTTTTTAGCTTGTCGTATCCTTTTTCCTTCAGTTCATCCTTTTCGGCTCCCCGGAGTATATCGATTAGCAGGTGCATATTGGCTGTTTGCCCGGTACGAAAAATACCGCTCAGGGCTTTCTGTACCAAGATGCTCCCGTCGAAACGTTGGGGAGGGTTCTTGCAGACGTCACAGTTCCCGCAGTCCTTGTCCGTTTCTTCTCCGAAATAGCTCAGCAAGATACGACGCCGGCAGATGTCTGCCTCGCAATACCTGCGCATCCGGTTCAACTTCTGTAAACTGACGTCTTTCTGTCCGCTTTCCTCTGCAAAACGGCGAAGGAGCAGGATGTCGCCCACGGAATAGAACAGAAGCGTGTCGCTTTTCATTCCGTCCCGTCCGGCACGGCCTATTTCCTGGTAGTAGTTCTCGATGCTTGCTGGCATATTATAATGAATGACCCAGCGGACATTACTTTTGTCTATCCCCATCCCGAATGCGACCGTTGCACACACTACATTAACACGGTCGTTGATGAAATCGTCCTGTGCTTTCTCGCGTTTGTCGGAGCTTAGCCCGGCATGATAGGCGACTGCCCGGATGCTGTACTCAGACAGTTCTTCGACCAAAGACTCCGTACTGTTACGGCTCATGCAGTAGATGATACCGCTCTGCCGGTGATGCCGGTTGATGAAATGGACGATCGCTGCGATCTTTTCCTTTTTGCTCAGCCCGCGACGGATAGTGAGCGACAGGTTCGGGCGGTCGAAAGACGAGATGAATGTTTTAGGATCACGCAGTTTCAATTGATTCAGGATGTCCGTCCGGGTGATTTTGTCTGCCGTAGCTGTCAGGGCGATGATCGGTACTTTCGGAAAATTCTCTTTCAGAACGGACAACTGGGTGTATTCGGGGCGGAAATCATGTCCCCAATGCGAGATACAATGCGCTTCATCGATGGCGATCAGCGAAATGTCGATGCGGGGCAGGAGCCAGTGCAGTTCGCTAATGATCCCTTCGGGGGAGATGTAAAGCAGTTTCACCTTTCCCTGTATGCAGAGTTGTCGTACCCGGTGGCGTTCTTCCTCCGGCATCATGCTGTTGAGCGTAGCAGCCGGTATGCCATTGGCGATCAGCCCTTCGACCTGGTCTTTCATCAGAGCGATAAGGGGAGATACTACGATGGCGGTTCCCGGCATATAGATCGCCGGAAGCTGGAAACAGATCGACTTGCCGCCACCCGTAGGCATCAGGACCAGCGAATCTTCTTTCTGCAAGGTGCGCTGTATGATTTCGGCCTGTAAGGGGCGGAATGAAGTGTATCCGAAGAACCGTTTGAGTAGTGACAATAATTCTTTCATGAGAATCAAAAAGAACTGAATATTTTTAAAAAGCACGCAAATATAGCAAATTATTGCAGAGATGCCGGATTTTTGTGTATCTTTGTCACCATTATTTATTTAACGAGCCGTGACGGCTCATACTTATTATATGACATTTGAACAATTGGAACTAATCGAGCCGATACGAAAGGCTCTCAAAAAAGAAAAGTACACAACTCCCACTCCCATACAAGCCGAAGCCATTCCCGTAGTATTGGACGGATCTGATTTATTAGGTTGCGCACAGACCGGAACAGGTAAGACGGCAGCTTTCTCCATCCCTATCATCCAAAAGATCGAAGAGCGGATTTCGAGGGGACGTAAACCGGGCATCAAAGCCTTGATCCTGACTCCGACACGCGAATTGGCGATCCAGATAGGTGAAAGTTTTACGGCATACGGGCGTTATACTCACGTAAAACATACCGTTATTTTCGGTGGCGTGGGGCAGAAGCCGCAGACAGATGCATTGGAACGGGGTGTAGACGTATTGATCGCAACTCCCGGGCGTCTGCTGGATTTGATCAATCAAGGTTTTATCCGCCTGGACACATTGGAATATTTTGTTTTGGACGAAGCCGACCGGATGCTGGATATGGGATTTATCCATGACATCAAACGCATCCTTCCTTTACTGCCCCGAAAGCGCCAGTCCCTGTTCTTCTCTGCAACGATGCCGCCGGAGATCGAACGCCTGGCCGGAACGATCCTTCATGAACCTGAGAAAGTGGAGGTGACTCCTGTTTCTTCAACCGTCGATACGATCGACCAGTCTGTCTATTTTGTTGAGAAAGTGGAAAAGATCAACCTGTTGAAGAATCTGCTGGAAGACCGCTCACTGGAATCCGTCTTGGTTTTTACTCGTACGAAGCACGGAGCCGACAAGGTTGCCCGTGTCCTGAACAAATCCGGGATCGGTGCGGAAGCCATTCATGGAAACAAAGGGCAGAGTGCCCGTCAGCGTGCCTTATCCAGTTTTAAGGATCATACGCTCCGTGTCCTGATCGCGACCGATATCGCCTCCCGCGGTATCGATGTCGACCATCTTTCGCATGTCATCAACTATGATTTGCCGAATGTACCTGAAACCTATGTGCACCGTATCGGCCGTACCGGTCGTGCCGGGCGTAGCGGGATCGCTTTTTCCTTTTGCGATGTGGAAGAGGTTCCGTATCTGAAAGATATCCAGAAGCTGATCGGTAAAGAAGTGCCGGTTGCAGGAGGCCATATGTTCGAGACGGTCGAGGTAAAGGAAGCGGTAGCCGAGAAGAAAAAAGCGATAAAAGAAGAGTCCAAGCGCCGGAATATGTTCGGTAGCAAACGGGATGGCAGCTTTTGGCGGAATAAGAAGAGAACGGTTGCAAAATAATGGGCTATCTCCTTTGATATATGCATGGAATGTTATACATTTGCCCAATTAACATAAAATTCTAAATTGAAAAATGGAAAACACTCGTCGTTCATTCCTGAAAAAGATGACCGCTGCCGGAATCGGTACGGCCGGTCTTGCATTGAGTAGCAATGCTGCTGCTACGGTTACAACAGAAACTAGTGCAGAGAAGAAAAAGAAACCCGCCGGCAAAGACGATGGCAAATTACGCTTCGGTTTTATCGGTACAGGTTCTCGTTGTCACGAACATATTAACAACGTGTTGTCTATCCCCGGAAACAAGATCGTGGCTATCTGCGATATCCAAGCTGGTCCGATCCAGCGTACGCTGGATCATATCGCCAAGTTCAATGTTCCGGCTCCGAAGGTATATACAGGCAGCGAACGTGAATTTGAAAAGATGTTGAACAACGAAGAATTCGATTGTGTCATCATCGCCAGCCCGTGGGAATGGCACGTGCCGATGTCGGTTGCAGCCATGAAAGCCGGTGTCCCTTATGTCGGTGTGGAAGTATCTGCCGCCAATACGCTGGAAGAATGCTGGGATCTGGTCAACGTATCGGAAGCTACGGGAAGCCATCTGAACATCATGGAAAACGTTTGCTATCGTCGCGACTGCATGGCTGCGTTGAACATGGTCCGCAAAGGCCTGTTCGGTGAATTGCTGCATGCGACTTGCGGTTACGAACATGATTTGCGCGATGTCAAATTCAATGATGGTAAACATTATACTTACCAGAAAGGCGGTGAGTTGCGCATGGGTAAAGATGCGTTTGCAGAAGCCCAGTGGCGTACGAACCATTCTGTCCGCCGTAACGGCGATGTCTATCCGACGCATGGAATCGGACCGGTGGCAAACTGCCTAGACATCAACCGTGGTAACCGTTTTCTCTCCTTGTCTGCTATGGCAACCCAGTCTCGCGGTTTGCATAAGTTCATCGTGGACAATGGCGGTGAAAATCATCCGTTGGCAAAAGTCCGCTTCAACTTGGGTGACATCGTGACTTCCATGATCAAGTGTGCGAACGGACAGACGGTTATCGTTACGCATGATACGAATTCCCCCCGTCCTTACTCTTTGGGATTCCGCATTCAGGGAACCGAAGGTTTATGGATGAACGATGGCGATCACGTATACGTTGAAAACCAATCCAAACCTCACCGTTGGGATGATTCGGAAGAATGGTTCAAGAAGTTCGACCATACATTGTGGTCCAAACATGAAGCCGAAGCTGCTCAGGCCGGACACGGTGGTATGGACTACGTGATGATGTTCGACTTGATCAACGCTATCCATAACAAGAAACCGGCTCCTATGGACTGCTACGATGCTGCTGCATGGAGCGCTATTTCCGCTTTGTCCGAGATGTCTATCGCCCGTGGCGGCGCATTGGTAGACTTCCCCGACTTTACTCGTGGACAGTGGATTCACCGTCAGCCGGCATTTGCATTGTCTGAATAAGAAAACTGAAATATCCATTAAAAGGCTATCGGGTTCCGGTAGCCTTTTTTTGTGGGAACGGTTGGCTATATGTAAATATTTCAAAGAGCGTTTGTGAATCGATTACCCTGCAAATATATGGCATTATAAAAAAGCGGAGTCGATTAGAGTCGATTAGAGTCGAATAGAGTCGATTAATCTTTTCATGTTCATGGATCGATTCTTCCGGATTGTGATCTGCTTTTATATATAGGCTGCTGCTTTATGGTGCGAATCACCGGTGATTTGAATTCAAAACACCGGTGATTCGTTTTCAAAACACCGGTGTTTTGATTGGGGGGCTGAGATGCCGGTCCTTTAGGAGTTGGCGGGATTTTTTGAAGTTTCGCCTTTTGTCGTTTTCAAAAATTGAAAAAAGTCCCGTTTTATAATTAGTTATAAGAGAATACTTAGTTATTATATATAGGGAATGGACACAGCAAAAGGACACCATCTGTCCTTTTGCTGTTCTAATTTAATGATTCCTATTGCCTTACGGGCTTTTTGCAAATAGACATAGCTATCAATAAAACAATGAATACCAATAAAAATCGTTTTAGCAGTCATTTTAATCGACTCTAATCGACTCTAATCGACTTTGCTTTTTTATGGTTTCGTATCTTTGTCGGGTGAATCGGTTCGGTATCTATATGTTGATCCGTTCTATCTCTTCCGACCAGAGTCGCGACACCGCATCGCTCGGCATACGCCAGTCACCACGTGGTGAGAGGCTGACGGAGCCGACCTTGGGGCCGTCTGGCAGGCAACTGCGTTTGAATTGTTGTTGGAAGAAGCGGCGGAAGAAGGTGTAGAGCCATTTCTTGACCGTTGCATTGTCGTAGATGCCTGCGAAGGCTTTTTGCGCTAAGAAATAAATCTTGGACGGATGGGAACCGAAACGCAGGAAATGGTAGAGGAAGAAGTCGTGCAGTTCGTACGGGCCGACCAAGTCCTCTGTCTTTTGCTTGATGTTGCCGTTCTCGTCTGCCGGGATCAGTTCGGGGCTGATCGGCGTGTCGACGATATCCAGCAAGGTGAGGCGGGAGGCATCGTCCACCTTGTGATTGGCAACCCATTCGACCAGGTATTTGACCAATGTTTTCGGGATGCTGCCGTTCACGCCGTACATCGACATATGGTCGCCGTTGTAGGTCGCCCAGCCGAGTGCCAGTTCGGAGAGGTCGCCGGTTCCGATCACGAGGCCGTTCTTCTGGTTGGCGACATCCATCAGCAGTTGGGTCCGTTCGCGTGCCTGGCTGTTTTCGTAGGTCACGTCATGGACGGACGGATCATGGTCGATGTCGCGGAAATGTTGAAGGCAGGCTTCCTTGATCGGGATCTCTTTCAGTGTGACGCCGAGGGAGCGGATGAGGTCGCAAGCGTTAGTATAGGTGCGGTCGGTCGTACCGAAGCCGGGCATCGTGATGCCGATGATCTGCCCCCGTGGCATCTTCAGAGCGTCGAACGTCATGACGGTCACGAGCAGAGCCAGGGTGGAGTCCAGCCCGCCTGAAATACCGACGACAGCCGTTTGAGCATGTGCATGGACGAGTCGTTTGGCAAGGCCGGCTACCTGTATGTGGAATATTTCTTCACAGCGTTCCTTCAAAGCCTCTCCGGAGGGAGTGAACGGATGCGGATCGACCGGACGCGTCAGGCTGAATCCGTCCGGAATCCGGACTTGGAAGTCTACAACCTGTGCCTTTTCCTTCGGTAGACCGGATGTGCCATACATGAAGCTGGTGTTGACTTGCCGGTCGTTCTGCAAAGTCTCTATGTCGATCTCGCTGATGACAAGCTGTTCTTCCATCGTGAAACGGGGAGATTCGGCAAGCAGGTTGCCGTTCTCGGCTATGATCCCGTTACCGGCAAAGACGAGGTCGGTGCTCGATTCGCCGAAGCCGGAAGAGGCGTAGACATAGCCTGCCATGCAACGGGCGGATTGCTGGCAGATCAGCGAACGCAGGTAGGCGTGCTTGCCGATCAGCTCGTTGCTGGCGGAGAGGTTGAAGATGATGTTGGCTCCTTCCATCGCCAGCAGGGAACTGGGGGGGACGGGAACCCAGAGGTCTTCGCATATCTCGATGCCGGCAGTCAGCCGTCCCGAACGGAACAGCAGGTGGCTGCCCATCGGATATTCTTCTTCCCCGATGGAAATTGTCGATTCCCGAAGTTCCGTGACAGATGTGAACCAGCGTTGTTCCTGAAACTCTTTATAGTTGGGCAAATATGTTTTGGGGACGACACCCCGTATGGCTCCTTTCTGGAAGACAACGGCGGCATTGATCAGCCGGTTTTCCGTCCGTAGCGGAACGCCGACGATGGTCAGGATATCCAGGTCGGCCGTGTTGCTGACCAACTGGAGCAGTGCCTCTTCTGCGCCATCGAGCAACGTCTGCTGGGCGAAGAGGTCGAGGCAGGTATAGCCGGTGACGGACAGTTCCGGGAAAGCGATGATCTGCACGCCTTTTTCCGATGCTTGCCGCATCAGTCCTTCTATTTTTTCTATATTATAAAAACAATCCGCTACCTGTACAAGCGGTACGGCGGCGGCAACTTTTACAAATCCGTAGTTCATATTTGTTTATATTTGTCTTATAGTTTTTTGAGCTTGTCGGGGTTCTGACGGCAATCCCATAATAAAACGACTTGTATCGTGTGATCGTTTTCTCATGGTATAGATAATTTTATAGTAGCCTTCTACCAGAGAGCGATACTGCTTTGTCCTGTTTGCAAAGGCAGGTTCTCCATTTCTTTGATACCTTTTCCTTCGCTTAATTCTTTTTCGGCAATATCGATTTCAGCATTTGCTTCGTCTATATTGAAAGCGATAGGGGATAGAGCCACCGGCTTTTTATTTAGTATCCGTTTTGTATATTTTTCCAGCTTATCCATCACTTCCAGACTGTCTATCTCGTCCAGATAATCGCGGATAAAGTTCTGTTTCCATTGTTGTAATTCCATTGCCGTTATGACGTAAACTCCTTTCTTATTGAATTATGCTCCAAAGGTATGCAATTCCTTTGTAATAAAAAAGAAGGGGATCCATACTTCACAGCACGTTCCCCTTGCAAACACAAAACAATCAACAAAAAACTATCTGATAAATAATAGTTCCCTGTATTTCGGCAATGTCCAGATCTGGTCGTCGACAACCAGTTCTAATTTGTCGATGTGGTAGCGGATGGCTTCCAGCATCGGGACGATCTTGTCGTGGTAGGCGATTGCCTTCTCGCGTTCGCTTTCGATCTTGTTAGCGACCTTGCGGGCTTCCACCATTTCATCGACCTTCTCTTTGATGAAGTTGGTGCGGTTGGCGATGTCTTCGATGATCTCCAGGTTGCGGGACGAAAGGGCGGAAGCCTTATCGGCAGGGAAGAGGTCTTTCATCTTGTAGACGTTGTCGATCAGGGAAGTCTGGTATCTGGTGGCGGTCGGGATGATGTGGTTCATCGCCAGGTCACCGAGTACGCGAGCTTCGATCTGGATTTTCTTCGTATAGGTTTCCCATTTGACTTCGTTACGGGCTTCCAGTTCCTTGCGTGTCATGACGCCGGTGGATTCGAACATCCGGACGCTGCTTTCTTTCAGATAGTTGTCGAAGATTACCGGCACGCTTGTCTCGCAGTCCAGGCCACGACGGGCTGCTTCGGCTTTCCATTCGTCACTGTAGCCGTTGCCGTCAAAATGGATCGCCTTGCATTCCTTGATGTCTTTACGTAGTACTTCGAGGATGGCGGCGAATGTCTCCTTGCCATCGGCAATTTTTGCATCGACCTCGGTTTTGAATGTCTTCAACTGTTCGGCTACGGCAGCATTCAGGGCGAGCATGGCGGAAGCGCAGTTGGCCTCGGAGCCTACGGCACGAAATTCGAAACGGTTGCCGGTGAAGGCAAAAGGTGAGGTACGGTTACGGTCGGTATTGTCGATCAGCAGTTCGGGGATACGGGCGATGTCGAGCTTCATGCCTTGCTTGCCTGCCAGTATCAGGTCTTCCGGTTCGCTTTTTTCGAGATGTTCCAGGACTTTCGACAACTGTGTTCCGAGGAAGCTGGAGATGATTGCAGGAGGTGCTTCGTTAGCTCCTAAACGATGGGCATTGGTGGCACTCGAAATGCTGGCTTTCAGTAATCCGTTGTGGCGGTAGACAGCCATCAGCACATTGACGATGAAGGTGATGAAGCGGAGGTTTTCTTCCGGTGTCTTGCCCGGAGCCATCAGCAGGATGCCTGTGTCGGTTCCCAGTGACCAGTTGTTGTGTTTGCCGGAACCATTTATGCCTTTGAACGGTTTCTCGTGCAGCAGGACACGGAAGCCATGTTTGCGGCTGATCTTGCGCATCAGAGCCATTACAAGCAGGTTATGGTCGTTCGCCAGGTTGCATTCTTCGAAGACGGGAGCCAGCTCGAACTGGTTCGGGGCGACTTCATTGTGGCGTGTTTTCAAAGGAATGCCTAATTTGAGCGACTCGATTTCCAACTCCTTCATAAATTCCATGACACGGGTCGGGATGGCGCCGAAGTAGTGGTCTTCCAATTGCTGGTTCTTCGAACTTTCGTGTCCCATCAGCGTACGGCCTGTCAGCAACAGGTCGGGACGTGCGGCATACAGTCCTTCGTCGACTAGGAAGTATTCCTGTTCCCAGCCCAGGTAAGCGTATACTTTCTTTACATCCGGATTGAAGTAATGGCAGACGTCTGTGGCAGCCTTGTTAACGGCTTCGAGGGCTTTCAATAGCGGGGCTTTGTAGTCCAGCGATTCTCCGGTATAAGCGATGAAAACAGTCGGGATACAGAGTGTGTCACCTACGATAAAAGCGGGAGAGGAGGGGTCCCAGGCGGAATAACCGCGTGCCTCGAATGTGTTCCGGATACCGCCGTTCGGAAAACTGGATGCGTCGGGTTCCTGCTGGATCAGTAGCTTGCCAGAGAACTCTTCGACCATGCCGCCTTTGCCATCGTGTTCGACGAAAGCATCATGCTTCTCGGCTGTTCCTTCGGTCAGCGGATGGAACCAATGCGTGTAGTGGGTGGCTCCCATTCCGATCGCCCACTTCTTCATGCCGGCAGCTACGATGTCGGCTGTTTCTCGGTCGAGCGGAGCGCCGTTGTCGATGCAGTCCGTGATCCGTTCGTACGCTTTTTCAGGAAGATATTTGAACATCTTCGCCCGGTTGAATACGTTCTGCCCGAAATAGTCGGATGGACGTTCGGCCGGAGCCGGTACTTCTGCAGCCCGTTTCTTGAAGGCTGTTTCTACTACTCTGAATCTTAACTTTGACATAGATATAATGATTTGATGTGATAATTTTCCAAATTAACCTGTGGATTGGAATTCATCGACTGTTAGCTTAGAGCAACCACTTCTTCAGCCTGCTCATGGCTTCCAGCGTGTCGTCTCTGTCTCCGAAAGCGGTGAGACGGAGAAAACCCTCGCCACCGGGTCCGAACCCCACACCGGGAGTCCCTACTATATTGACTTCGTAAAGCAGTTTGTCAAAGAATTTCCAAGAAGAGAGTCCGTCCGGTGTTTTCAGCCAGATGTAAGGGGCGTTTTCGCCGCCATACACCCGCAGGCCGCAGCTCTGGAGGCTTTCCCGCATGATGCGGGCGTTGGCCATGTAATAATCGATCGTTTTCCGGACCTGCTCTTTCCCTTCCGGGCTGTAGACTGCTTCGGCTCCTCGCTGGGTGATGTAGCTCGTACCGTTGAACTTCGTGCACTGACGGCGGTTCCACATCCGGTTCAGCGGAACCCGTTCGCCTGCCAGGGTAAAGGCGTTCAACTCTTTCGGAACAATCGTGTAACCGCAGCGCACACCTGTGAAACCGGCTGTTTTGGAGAAGCTGCGGAACTCGATCGCCACCTTCTTCGCTCCCTTGATCTCGTAGATAGAGTGGGGGATATTGGGATCTTGGATATAGGCCTCGTAAGCCGAGTCGTACATAATCAGGCAATCATTGGCAAGGGCATAGTTCACCCATTTCTTCAGTTCTTCTTTCGTAAGCGTTGTCCCGGTCGGGTTGTTCGGATAGCAGAGGTAAATGATGTCTACGCGGCGGCTGGGCAGATCGGGCACGAAGTTATTGGCTTCGGTGCAGGGGATGTAGACCACGTCGCTCCATTTGCCGTTTTCCAGCGTACCGGTCCGTCCGCTCATCACGTTCGAGTCGATATATACCGGATAGACCGGGTCTGTCACACCGATACTGTTGTCGTGACGAAGCATGTCACCGATGTTTCCACAGTCGCTTTTGGCTCCGTCGCTCACGAACACTTCTCCGGGTTCGAGGAAGATGCCGCGACTGGCATAATCGTTCTTGATGATGGCATCTATCAGGAACGGATAGCCTTGTTCGGGGCCGTATCCGTGGAATGTATCCTTGCTTGCCATCTCGTCGACCGCCTTGTGCATGGCTTCGATGACGGCAGGGGCTAACGGTTGCGTCACATCGCCGATACCCATGCGGATAATTTTCTTTTTGGGATGTGTAACCTTAAAACTGTTTACTTTCTTTGCGATGTCCGAGAACAGGTAGTTGTTTTGCAGCTTCAGGAAATGTTCATTAATCAGTGCCATATTCTATCAATAGTTTTTTGTTGTGTTTATATTTCCAGTTCCCCCTCGAATACTTTGACCGCCCCGCCAGTCATATAGACGTGTCCGGAACTTTCATCCCAATGGATGGTAAGAGGGCCTCCATCCATGACGACTTTGGTTTTTCGTCCGGTTTTCCCGCGCACTGCGCTTGCTACGGCTGTCGCACAGGCTCCGGTCCCACAGGCTTGCGTAATGCCGGAACCGCGTTCCCAAACCTTCATCCGTACTTCGTCTGTACTTAGCGCCTGGACAAATTCGACATTCGTCCGGTTTGGGAACAGCGGATGGCATTCCAATAAAGGTCCGATGACCGGCAGATTTATATTCGTGATATCTTCGACAAAAATGACAAGATGCGGATTCCCCATCGAGATGACCGTTCCCGTATAAAAATAGTCTCCGGCTTCTATTTCAAGGGCTGTTTCACCTATTACCGGACAGCCCATGTCGACCGTCACTTCGGTTACCTCTTCGTGGGGACCGGAAAGTTTCCGGGTGGTCAGTTGCAACTCCTTGATGCCGGATAATGTTTCCAGCGTAATGTTTTTTTTGTTCGTCAGTCTTTTGTCATATACATATTTGCCGATACAACGGGATGCATTTCCACACATCATGGCTTCGGAACCGTCCGCATTGAAAATACGCATGCTGAAGTCGGCGATTTTTGATGAACCGATCAGAACCAGTCCGTCCGAGCCGATCCCGGTATGGGGAGCACTCAACCTAATGGCAAGCTCTTCCGGGTTCCGGACCGGAAAAGCCATTGTATTCACGTATATGTAGTCGTTTCCGGCTCCGTGCATCTTTGTAAATCTGATTGGTTCTGTCATTTTTATCGCTATTATTTTGTTTGATATGTCTTTTTGTTTTATTACAATGCAAATATACGACGTTTTGATATTTTTGATATGCAAATTATGTCTTAATGTATAATAATAATGTGTTTGTGATGAATTGTTATAAATAGGGCTGTTTTATGTTATAAATAGTAATGAGGATACTTGTTTTATCTTTGTTATTGTAAGTTGTTCTATGCGAGTGGCTATCTGAGTTTATGATGAGGACTTTTGGTTTTGGAAGGATGGGAAGAAATTCTGACTGCTGATCGACACACCTCCTGAAAGATTTCATGAGGTCAAAATAAAAATTCGCTTGCTATTTGTTTTTTTGGCACGGGTTACACGAGGAAAGAATAAAAAAGTCCATGTAATCCGTGCCTAAGAGAAATCATATAGGTATTTTGATACAGTTCCTTAACCGGCATGAAAGAGGTTATTTTTGGAATATCTCCGGATATTTGTTGATGAAATAGATCGGGGTGCAACTCCAGGCATGGCAATAGCTATTGATTACGAAGAAGCCATAGGGGGAAAGGTAATCATTGTTCGGGTCATAGACTTCCCAAAAGGTATCGGCTCCCCGCTTTACCATACTACCCCAATAATCGGTAATCAGTTTGCGTGCTTCTTGCGGCATGCCGCATTGCAGAAGGGCTTCTATCACATAATGGTAAGCATAGGGGCAGCCCGGATAGCAAGCGTCGGGCATGGACATGACGGTAGCCATTGCCTTAGCCCCTTCTTTTTTGTCCAGTGTGTTGGATAGGATCATCCAAACTTGCGACAGATAGGAGATTTGTTTGTCTTTGCCGCTGACCATTACTCCTCGCTTCTTGTCATAGAAATGTTGGCGGGCAGCTTTCTTCATCTTGCCGGCTATTGTCGGCCATTCGCCGGCCTCCTTTTCTTTGCCTAACATTTTAGCCAATTCGTAGCTGTGTTGTAGGGCGAAAATCGTTAGTCCTTGCATGGAAGCCTGCCGGTCATATCCGTCTTTCCAGTCGAATACCAACCAGTATTGAGGTTTCTTGTCCATGTCATAGATCCATTCCGGTGAAAACTGGCGAAGTGCTAACTCTATCTGGCGGACAACAACAGGCCACAGGTCATTTGCTGTTTCCATGTCCCCCGTCTCTTTCAGGTATTCCAACAATGCTACGTTATAAATGAGGCAGTAGTCCAGTGTGTGCGTGCCGTATTGCGGATGGGGTTGAGGCTTTTCGAGCAGTGTGGCATGCAGCAAGCCTTCGTCGTTGGCGAAGGCGGCGAGCAGATACAGGCAATGTTTGGTCAGTTCATGGTTCTTGAACGTATGGACGTTTGCTAATGCTTCGAGATAGAGGTCGCCGATCCACAGGCGGCGATCCCGTTTGGGGCCGTCTTCATAGACAGTCTGCATGCATTCTTTCAGGGTATTCAAGCCTACTTTATATATATCCCGGACCAGGGGATCGGTGGTAGAGGCTAAAGCCGGTGCTTCGTTGGTGACGGAGGTTTGTGTCTTGAAGGTCAGTTTGTCGAACACGAAGTCGAAACTGCCCGATATGCCCAGCAGTTCGATTTTCAGGTAGCGTCCTGCCAGGCGGCGCGGGATCGTCATCTCGTGGGGGACGCTCATGACCGTCACGATCTCGTCCTGCACCCAGGAACGGGCCAAACCTCCCTTATAAGGTTCGAGCGGGGTGTTCAACTCTCCCGGAACTTCTGCAAAGGTGAACTTAAGCCGGACGGGTGCGTCTGCTGCTTTTAATCCGGACGGTTTGATGGAGAAAGTGAGATAGCCGGTATAATGATTGCCGAAATCCAGGGTAATGGCTGGATGCTTTTTGAACGGCTCGTTGAAGAGGATATCCGGTTGTCCGGCATCTTCCATCCGCCAGCCCTGGAATGCTTTTGTGTCCTGTACGGAACGGACGACTTTGACGGGAGAAATAGTCTGATAACTCAACTCCGGCTTGCAGGCCTCAGCTTTCCGGAGCCATTCTTTACTGTCGCTGAAATACGTGCTTTGCGCCAGGCAGGTCGATCCCCAAGCGAATAGGGTAAAGCCTGCGGTCAATAAGATTTTCTTCATTCTTTATAGGGGCTTAGTAAATGGTTGCTTTGTTTGAATGATGCTTTATCGGTGAATAAAAACCGCCTTATTCCTGTGCTGGGCACAGGATCGCGTTATAACTGGCCGTAGATAATGCCTGTTCTTTTGCGATCCCGTGTCGAGCGTGGAAACAAGGCGGTTAAGTCTTCATTCGCCGATAGGTTACTTCGCGTTCTCGATGCGGAACGAGTAGCTATAGTTTTTGTTCTTTTCAATTTCATAATGTGGGCGCGGGCCTGGGCCGCAACTGCCGTTTCCAATACCACGCTGGATGCAATCGAGATTTAGAATCACTTCCGCACGGCGGATATTGTCGAGGTCATGCCCGTAAGTCAGTTCCCACAGTTCCGGATCGGTGAAGTGGAGTGCGCTGAAGTTCAGGTGGTCTTTAGATGTGATTCGGATACCTTGGTTATCGAGGCTTTTTAGCGTCAGCCAGCGTACATCGTCGCGGTTACCCATCGACTGGGCACGTACGTAGGCTTCTTCCATTCCAGTCACGGTGTTCTTGTACAGGCCGACATAGGCTGCATTTTTGCGGTCCCAATAGTTTTCAATCGGGCCGCGTCCGTACCATTCCACCTGTTCGAGTGTCGGGTTCAAAGCAACCTGGAGGCCGAGGCGAGGCAGGTTGAAGTCGTTGCCAGCTTTGAAAGTCGCGTCTACATCGACCGTACCGTTTGCATAGACTGTATAGGTGACGTCGAATGGCAGTACCACTTTTTGGGTTCCGCTTCCTACGGTAGCTTCCAAGCTCGTGGTAATGGTCACCGACTTTTTGTCGGTGGCCTGCTTCCAGTCGAATGCCTGCTTTTTGACGATGGTCGGCAGATAGTCCCGTTTATCATTGTCCATTGCACGGAACCAGTTGAAATCGAAACCTTCCTTATTATAGATCATATCCGTACCGGCATAGCGTAAAGAAACCATCTTGCCCGTCTCTGGATTGAAAGCGATGAAGAATCCCGGAGCGCGAAAACCGATCTGCCCTTTTTTTTCTTCGACTTTCAGTGTGTCGTTGAAAGCTGTGTCGACAGGAGCTACTGCAATCTTTCCGGTCAGTGAATATTGTTCGGAGGCTACTTCGTGCCCGGCATTCGCCCAATTGCAATCTTTTTTCAACCGGGCTGACAAGTTGAGGAAGTATTCACTGCCGGCATCCAAAGCCGTTTTATAAGGAATCGTCACTTCGATGTCTTTGTTCGGAGCTGCATCGCCTAAAGATAATACGCCCGATTCGACTATTTGGCCGTCTTTCAACAACTGCCATTGTAAATCGAACTGATTCAGATTAAGGAAATCGTAGCGGTTTTCCAGCTTCACTTTACCAGCCTTCAACTCTACCGGTTTGAATTTGATATATTGGTACACTTTTTTCACTTCGATCAATTTAGGAGTTACCTGGCGGTCGGGAGTTACGATACCGTTACAGCAGAAATCAAAATCGTTAGGTTTGTCGCCGAAGCCACCGCCGAAGTAGTAACGGTCAGACAATTCGCCATATTTGTTGATACCCTGGTCCACCCAGTCCCAGATACAACCGCCTATCATGCGGCAGGAATGGTTTTCGATATAATCCCAATATTCATCGAGGTTACCGATCGCATTACCCATTGCATGCGCATATTCGCAAAGGAAGAACGGTTTGTCGCTCTTCTCCTCGTCCTGTTGCTTCATCGACTCGATGGAAGGATACATTCGGGAATCCATGTCGGCGATCCGGTTTTTGCCTTCATAATGGATCGGACGCGGATCGAGTTTGCGGGCTTCCTTGTATACGGTGTCGAAGTTTTTGCCGTCACCGGATTCGTTACCCATAGACCAGAAGATGACGGACGGGTGGTTCTTGTCACGCTCGACCATGCGAACCATACGGTCTACATAGGCGGGTAACCAGCTTTCCTTGTTGCTGATCGAATGGTTGCCGTGACACTCTATATCGGCTTCGTCCATCACGTAGAGGCCATAGTAGTCGTGTAATGCGTACATCTTGGCATCGTTCGGATAATGGCTCGTGCGGATCGTGTTCAGATTATAACGCTTGAAAAGCAATATATCCTCGATCATCGACTCGACCGGAACCGCTTTTCCGTACTGAGGGTGGATGTCATGGCGGTTGGCTCCTTTGAAGAACACCTGCTCATTATTGATATATACCCGCTTGTTCTTGATCTCGATTTTGCGGAAACCGAATTGTGAAGACATAGCTTCTAGTGTTTTGCCAGTCTTGTCTTTCAGTTCCAGTATCGCCGTGTAAAGGTAGGGAGTCTCGGCAGACCAGAGATGCGGGTTCTTGACTTCGACGCTGGCCGTGTTGACCGTTTCCTGTCCTTTCCTGATGTCTTTGACAACATCGGATATAAAGGCCACCTGTTTGCCGTCTTGGTCCAGCAACGTGATGTCGACAACCGCTTCGTCCACTGTTTTGCCATAGTTCGTCACGTTTGTACGGACATTGAATATCGCCTTGCTCAGGTCATCTCCTGTGAAGGAAGCGGTCAGATAGTAATCGCGCAAGCGCAGCTTGGGAGTCGCGAACAGATAAACATCGCGATGGATACCGCTCAGGCGGAACATATCTTGGTCTTCCAGGTAGCTGCCGTCGCTCCAACGGTACACTTCGACAGCCAGGACGTTCTTTCCCGGCTTTACATATTTCGTGATATTGAACTCTGCGTCGTTATTCGCTCCCTGGCTGTACCCGACTTTCTTTCCGTTCACCCAGAGGTACATTGCACTGTAGACTCCGTCGAAATGGATAAAGATTTCACTTCCTTTCCAGTCGTCCGGAATATTGAAGTCGCGGCGGTAGGAGCCGACCGGGTTGGGTTCGTCCATAATCGTGTATCCTTTCTTGCCTTGTATGAAAGGAGGGTTGTTGCGATGCGGATACGTGATGTTTGTATAAATAGGAGTACCGTATCCGTACATTTCCCAATTGGAAGGAACCGGAATTTCTTTCCAGCCGGAAACATCGTAGTTCGGTTTATAGAAATTGACCGGACGTTCGGACGGCTGTTTTACCCAATTGAATTTCCAGTTGCCGTTCAACAACTGGTAGCGCGGCGAGTTCGGGCGAAGCCAGGCTTTGCGGTAGTCTGGCGAACTTTTCAGGCTTTCCACGGAAGGGAAGGGGACATAAGTCGTATGCCCCGGCTCCTTGTTGATAGCGAAGATAGTTTCGTTCTCCCAATCCTTGTCACTGGAACTGCGCAGGGCCTCCTTGTCAATTTTGATGTTTGACCGGCGTAGTGTCCAGTGTTGTCTGGCACTGGTCGAATCAGCGACAAGCTGGAGAGCCGCTTTTCCTGGTTGCCCGTCGTCACTGATACCGAGGTTCAACCCGTTTGTTATGTTGGTGAACGTGTAGGTGTTTCCGCCTATCTTCGTGAGTTTCCAGAATTGGTTCATATTGGTCGCTCCGTTGTCCCACTGGATAACCGGGCCCGGTTCTTTCGTGTTGTTGTTGTCCACGCATTTATCGGAGAGGGGCGTGCAGATCTTATAGACCCCATAGCCGGGAGTCGTCAGTTGCCATACCTGCGACACGCGGTTCTCCACACGGTTGTTGATGAATATCTGGGTCCCGTCGTCTTCGCTGTCTTGATTGTCGAGAACCAGGTTGTTGCTGCTTACGATCTCGTAATAGGCGTTGGGATCGATTTCTTGTGAATGTCCGGTTCGGGGAAGCATGGCCATAAGCATAAGCATGGCGAAGAGCGCCCCAGTAGAAATTCTATTTTTCATGTTGATAGATTTAATAATGCATCAAATGTACGAAAAAACGATTATTTTTGTAATAATTAAATTGCAAAATCATGAAATACGAGAGTAACAATTTTCAGTTTGAGGCAGAAATGCCATGGGAATCAGCGGGTGAAGGTGTCGTTAGGCAAATTATGGGTTATAACGACAACCTGATGATGGTCAAAGTCAAGTTCGAAACAGGAGCAATCGGAACGCCGCATACACATCCTCATACGCAAACGACTTATGTAGCGAGTGGTGTGTTCGAGTTCACGACGGACGGTGAAACGAAGATTGTGCGTCCGGGCGACGGCGTATATATGAAACCGGGTATTCTGCACGGTTGCATATGTTTGGAAGCTGGTGTTCTGATCGACACGTTCAGTCCGATGCGGGAGGATTTCTTATAAATGGCAGGAATCCCATTTGTACTGCGAAAGTAGCCGGAAATTCGTATTTGTAATAATAATTGATAATTAAAAGGAAACAAAAAAACAGACATAGTTCGATTAGAACTACGTTAATAATGATGCAAATCTATAAAATAAATCCTAACAAAACGGGTTTTTGTATTAATTTTTATTACCCGTTTGAACCTTTTTGCCAAAATAAGGTGTGTTTTGGTTGTTGATATGGATTTCGTTACTTGAAAAACGCCATAAAAGGAAATAGTTCTAATCGAACTTAATCAAATTTTAAATTTATGGCTTTAAACGAACCTAAAATGCGTAGCATTACCGGCAAATTAGTCGCTAATAAGCTGACGGAGCGTGATGATGACTTTTCTTTTAATGTAACTTATCAGGCAAATCGTTCAGTCAAAGACTTATGCAAGCTGGCTGCAACGAACAGTAAATTTACGGCGTCTGAGTTGGAGAGTGCCTATAACGACTTGATGGCCCAGGCTAAGATAGAACTTTACAATGCTTCTACCGTAGAGTTCGGGTTTGCTAATAATTCACTTGGCGTGGACGGTCCGTTTATAGGTCCGGATGCCAAATTCGATCCGTCGGTCAACAATGTAACTTTACGTTGTTCACCCCGTATCGAATTTAAGGAAGATTTGAAAAACATCAGTGTGATTGTCGCCGGTACGGAAGAAGGATTGCCGACCATTACGAAAGTTGTCGATGTGGCAACCGGCAGTGAAAATCTTCGGATCACTCCGGGCGGTGGTCTTAACGGCGAAGGCAACCGGGTGAAGATAACCGGTTCTGAAGGGCAGACGGTCGGCTTCTTCTTCGTGTCCGATACGGATAAAACGGAAATCCCTGTCCCGGTTTCTGCTTTACTACGCAACGACCCATCTTTTTTTTCATTTATCATTCCTCAGTTAAATAAGGGGGCTTACTATTTGGAGGTTGCGACTCAGGCAAGCACAAATTCAAAGAAGTTGTTGAAGGAACCCCGTCGAAACCGCTTCCCCTATCCTTTGTATGTGGGAAATATTCCCGGAGAAGAAGAACGTCCGGGTGAATTATAATTTGTTCCGGTCATCGGCACTGAACGGTGCTGGTAACTGGCACCGAATGGTCTTGACTACTGGCATCCAGCGATGCCGGTAGTCAAGACTGATTAGTATTATTAATCGAATTTTTATATAACAGAAAAATGAAAAAGATAAAAACAAGTATTTGTGTTTGGTTAGCTCTTTCTGCTGTGTTTATGACCGGATGCTATAATGATGAAGATTTATGGAATAAGATTTCGGGATTGGAGAACCGTATCGAAGCTTTGGAAACCTGGCAGGCTGCGGCCAGTAGCAATATTGATGCTCTTCAAAAGTTGATGGACGAAAATGACTATATCACGGATGTCACTCCTGTGGTTTTAGGCAGTGATACGGTCGGTTATACGATACGTTTTAAGAATCAGGAACCGGCTACGATCTATCACGGCGAGAAAGGCGAAAAAGGGAATACCCCCCTGATCGGTATAAAGCAGTCGGAAGATGGAAATTGGTATTGGACGCTTGACGGCGAACTGATGAAAGATTCTGAAGGCAATATAATCGGCGCTAATACACAGAATATACCTCCTGAATTGAAATTAGGAAGCCAATTGCCGGATGATGCCATTCTGATTGGTGGGGGTAAGAAGAATGATACTGCCGTTTATCTTTCTGTAGACGGAGGCAAGCAATGGGCGAAAGTCTCAGGTGAGCGTGGCGAAACGGGAGAACAGGGTCCGACCGGCTCACAAGGTCCTGCCGGTAGCGGTGGTAGCGGTGGTAGCTCGTTCTTTAGCGATGTGAAGGTCTATGATGACTATGTGGAATTTATCTTGACTGATGGAACCCGGTTCAGTATGCCTGTCACAGTTGAGAATTATATCGATATAAATGATATAGATTGGGATAAATCCAACGTGTGGAAAGTGATGGATGGCGATAAGCAGGTTGCGGAGATCTGTAAGGAAGGGTTCGGCCGTATTCCGGGGCAAAATGGCGTGACTTATCAGGTCGTAGCCGTTTATCCTGTAGGTGAAGATAACAAGGTAGACCTTGCCAATGGATATATAGCGAAATATTTAGGAGGTGCTAAAGGTAGTAGGAATATTGCCGGAGGTAACATCGGTTGGACAATGCGGGATAGTTATGAAAATGGCAACGTGTCACCTCTTGCAGCTTTTATTGCGGGAACTGGAGGGAAGGAGGAAATCTCCAAATTGATGATTACATCATCTAAAAATGTCAAGGAATGCAAAAATGGGATTGATAAGTATAAGTTAGAACCCTATACCATTTCGGATGCTGACGGTATTGAGTATCCTATTGTCAAGATAGGAGCGTCTTATTGGATGAGAGAGAATTTGCGTGCTACAAAGTTTAAGGATGGAACTTCTTTGGTTTATCAGCGGAGCGCAACGGATGACCAAAAGTCTCAAACTGTTTATCTTAACGAATATTCGACAGGTACTCAGTATCAGAAAGCAGCTATGTATGATTATTATAAGAAAGATGATAGTTTTGATGTGGAAAGTCAGAGCGATGAGGTGAAGAAACGATATGGTTTGCATTATAACTTTTCGGCTGTGGCGGGAGATTACGATCCATATGTCCAGAATCTTGGTTCAGATTACAATATTCTTTCACAAGATATAGAAGGACAAACTAGTAATAGTCTTTGCCCCGAAGGGTGGCATATTCCGACAAGTTTTACGCATGGTGTATTTGGAAATTATTATGCAGACATGGAATATATTGATTATATTTTTGGCTTTGACTGGTGGCATATGATGGCTTCTAATGTGGCGGAAAATAAAGATAGTCGTGATTGGGCGGCTGCTCAATGGTGGAAGTCTGGTGATAATACTCCTGATAATTTGAGTGGACTCTCACTTTATGCTGTGCCTGCACTGGGACAGACAACAGGGTTTGGTAAAACCAATACTCCTAAGTTTAATTCAACGGAGTTAGAAGGAACTGTCTTATTTTGGGTCGATATCTTGTCAAAGGGAATTCCGATGCTTCCATATTTGGATGGCGACAATGATATGATTAATAATAATGTCTCAGCGGCAGCAGTCGGAGCTTGTTATTTCCCTATCCGTTGCGTGCGGGATTAGTGAAGGCCATATAAAAACAGAAGCAAACTTCAGTTTAGAGGTTTGTTTCTGTTTTTTATATAACATACAGATTTGAGTGTGTTTTGTTACGGAGATCGGTATGTCAGTATGCCGCTTCATGTACCCCTTTCACCGCCCGTCCGCTGGGGTCGTTCATGTTCTTGAAGGCGGTATCCCAAGCGAGAGCTTCGGCGGTGGAGCAGGCGACGCTCGGTACGCTCGGCACGCTGCGGGCGGCACTTTCACTGGGAAAATGCTCTTCGAAGATGGTACGGTAGAAGTATTCTTCTTTGTTCTGAGGCGTGTTGATCGGGAAGCGCCGGGCGGCATTCGCCATTTCAGTGTCGCTGACGGCTTGGGCGGTCACCTTTTTCAGCGTGTCGATCCAGCTGTAGCCGACGCCGTCGGAGAATTGTTCCTTCTGCCGCCAGGCTATTTCCGAGGGGAGCACATCGGCGAAAGCCTCGCGGAGAATTTTCTTCTCGATCACGCTACCGGGACACATTTTGGCTTCAGGGTTGAGGCGCATGGCAATATCGAGAAACTCTTTGTCGAGGAAAGGAACGCGACCTTCCACACCCCAGGCACATAAGCTTTTGTTAGCCCGTAGACAGTCATACATATAGAGTTTGCTCAGTTTACGGACGGTCTCTTCGTGGAATGCTTTCGCATCCGGGGCTTTGTGGAAATAGAGGTAACCCCCGAACACCTCATCCGCCCCTTCGCCGCTCAACACCATCTTTATACCCATCGACTTGATTACGCGCGCCAACAGGTACATCGGAGTGGAGGCGCGGACAGTCGTCACGTCGTATGTCTCGATGTAGTAGATCACGTCACGAATGGCATCGAGCCCTTCCTCGATCGTGTAGTTGATCTCGTGGTGGACAGTACCGATATAATCGGCCACTTTCTTGGCTGCCACTAAATCAGGCGCTCCTTTGAGACCGACAGCGAAGGAGTGCAGCTGCGGCCACCATGCATCTGCCTTCCCTTCGGTCTCGATGCGTTTGGCTGCGTATTTTTTGGCTATGGCGGAGGTGATGGACGAGTCCAGACCGCCGGAAAGGAGTACGCCATAGGGCACGTCGCTCATCAGTTGGCGGCGTACGGCCGCTTCGAGGGCATCGTGCAGTTCCTCTACGCTGGCAGGATTATTTTTCACGTTATCATATTGCATCCAGTCGCGGATATACCAGCGGGTGAAATCCTTATCACGGCTATAGAAATAGTGTCCCGGAGGGAACTGGCCGTATGCGGTGGCGAAGCCTTCGAGCCCTTTCAGTTCGGATGACACAAGGAGATGCCCTTCGTCGTCGTGGCCGATATAGAGGGGGATGACGCCGATCGGATCGCGGGCGATCAGGTAGCAGTCGTTCGCTTCGTCGTAGAGAGCGAATCCGAAGATCCCGCTCAGCTTTTCCACGCATCCCACGCCGTATTTGCGGTAGAGGGCGAGGATGACCTCGCAGTCGCTTCCGGTCTGGAATTCGTATTCGTCTTTCAACTGTCCGCGGAGTTCGCGATGGTTATATATCTCGCCGTTGACGGTGAGGATCAGTTTGCCGTCTTTGCTTCTCAGCGGTTGTCCGCCGGATGCAGGATCGACGATGGAGAGGCGTTCATGGGCGAGGATGGCGGTTTTTCCTTGATAGATGCCGCTCCAGTCCGGGCCGCGGTGACGGATACGTTTACTCATTTTCAGGGCTTGCTGACGAAGGTCGGCGGCGCTGCTATGGATGTTGAAGATTGCTGTAATACCACACATGGGAATTATGATTTATGAATTATGATTTATGATTTATGGGGGTGCAGGTATTTGTCGATAGCGGCTGCTGCTTTGCGACCGGAGGCCATGGCACGGACAACGAGGCTGGCACCGCTGACGGCATCGCCTGAGGCGAAGATATTGGTGTCGGCTATCCGGTTGGTGCCCGGATCGACGGCGATGTTGCCGCGTGTGTCGACGGCGATGGAAAGTTCTTTGATCAGCCCTTCCTGTTCGGGGTGGATGAAGCCCATCGCGAGGAAGACGAGGTCGGCTTCGATTATTTCCGTACGGCCTGTCTTCCACATTTCGGGATGTCCGCCGTTTTTCGCAGGCAACCATTCCACCTCTTCGACTTCGACGCCTTTCAGTGTGTTCTTTTCGCCGATGAAACGGACGGAGGCGAGGTTCCAGCGGCGGATGCATCCTTCTTCGTGGCTGCTGCTCGTTTTCAGCACTTGCGGGTACAGGGGCCAGGGAGTTGTCGGGTTATGTCCGACGGGCGGCTGGGGCATGATTTCGATTTGCGTCACGTTAGCGGCTTTGTGGCGATTGGCTGTCCCGACGCAGTCGCTTCCCGTGTCGCCGCCACCGATGATGAGGATTTTCTTGCCTTTGCAGTTGATGATGTCTTTAGGCGGGATGACGATGCCTTCGAGGATACGGTTCTGTTGTGACAACAGTTCGAGGGCGAAATGGACGCCTTTCAGATTACGCCCTTCGATGGGGAGGTCGCGCGGCACTTCGGAACCGATGGCGATACAGACGGCATCGAACGTCGAGGCGATCTCTTTGGCGGATACTTCGTTGCCGACCATCGTGTTGACTTTGAAGACGATCCCTTCCTGTTCCATCAGCCGGATACGGCGGTCGATGATGTTCTTCCCTAATTTGAAGTTCGGAATACCGAATCGGAGCAGGCCGCCTGGGAGTTCGTATTTCTCGAATACCGTTACTTCGTATCCCCGGCGGTTCAGTTGGTTGGCTGCTGTCAGTCCGGCCGGGCCGCTGCCGATCACGGCTACCCGCTTGCCGTTGCGGATGGGGCGGACCGGTTGGATGTATCCTTCGCGAAAAGCGGCCTCTACGATGGAGGCTTCGTTCTCGCGTATCGTGACAGGCTCGTCACAGCTCAGTTTCAGCACACAGCTTTTCTCACAGAGAGCGGGGCAGATGCGTCCGGTAAACTCCGGGAAGTCGCAGGTCTGCTCCAACACGTGGAAGGCTTCGCGCCATCTGCCTTTATAGAGCAGGTCTTGCCATTCGGGTTGTTTGTTACCTAACGGGCAGGCCCAGTGGCAGAAGGGCACGCCGCAGTCCATGCAGCGGGAAGCCTGTGTGCGGCGGTCGCTGCTGTTGAGCGTTTGTTCTACTTCGCTAAAGTCGTCGATACGTTCATGAACGGGACGATATCCGGCTTCTTGCCGGTGTATGGTGAGGAATGCTTTCGGATTTCCCATGTTGGTAATTGATTGTTTATACTGATACTTTTCTTTTCTTCGTAATTCGGCCCGGATGGGTAGGGGGGAACCTTGTAAGGACGGTGACTCCTCACGCATAAGGACGGTCGCTCCTCACTTGCCGGGTACGTATCCCTGCCGTTTAGTAGTCGCGCTGCATTTCAGCGATTTTTTGTTGCAACTTCTTCATCTGCTCTTCCTGCAAGACCTTTTTATATTCGATCGGGACGATCTGTATGAATTCATCCACATACTTGTTCCAGTTGTCAAGCATTTTGCTTGCGAGGTGACTGCCAGTGAAATGGTAATGTTTGCGGATCAGTTCGTGCAGTTCCTTGCGTGTCGTGCTGTCTTCGATCAGCGAGAGTTCGACCATCTCCATATTGCAGTAGTAGTCGAAGTCTCCTTCCTTGTTCCACACATAAGCAACACCGCCGCTCATGCCGGCGGCGAAGTTGCGCCCTGTACGTCCGAGAACCACCACGCGTCCTCCGGTCATATATTCGCAGCAGTGGTCACCGACTCCCTCTACGACGGCGATAGCACCGGAGTTACGCACGCAGAAACGTTCGCCTACACGTCCGTTGATATACACTTCGCCGCTTGTCGCCCCGTACATCAGGGTGTTTCCGGCAATCGTGTTGTTTTCGGCTACGAAGGTCGACCGTACCGGAGGCATCACGCTGATACGTCCTCCGCTCAAGCCTTTGCCTAAATAATCGTTGGCTTCTCCTTCGAGGCGGAAGTTGACACCGTGCGCAAGGAAGGCGCCGAAGCTCTGTCCGGCCGAACCTTTGAATTTGATATTAAGCGTATGTTCCGGTAATCCTGAGTTGCCGTATCGTTTGGCAATCTCACCGGAGAGCATGGCGCCTACCGAGCGGTCGGTGTTGGCTATGGCATAATCCAAAGAAATCTCTTGTCGGTGCTCGATGGCCGGCATGGCATGCAGGATAATGTCCTGGTCTTTTACATGTCCGGTCAAGTGGACCTGCTCTGCCGTATGACGTATGGCATTTGTAGCAGCCTGTGCCGGGATGTGCAGCAATTTGGAGAAATCGAGCAATGCGTATTTGCCGGATGCAGATGGCGTGGGTGGGCGCTTATCGATCAGGTCCGTACGCCCGATGATGTCATCCAGCCTTTTGAAGCCCATCTCCGCCAAGTATTCCCGGACCTCTTCGGCGAGGAAGGTGAAGAAGTTCACCAAATATTCGTAACGGCCGTGGAAACGTTTGCGCAGTTCCTCGTTTTGGGTGGCGACACCCACCGGGCAGGTGTTCATGTGGCATTTGCGCATCATCACGCAGCCCAGTACGATCAGGGCGGAGGTGGCGAAACCGAACTCTTCGGCTCCCAACAGGGCCATCAGGACGATGTCGCGCCCGGTCTTCAACTGTCCGTCGGTTTGCAGCCGGACCTGCCCGCGAAGGTTATTCATGACCAGTGTCTGTTGCGTCTCCGACAATCCCAGTTCGGGAGGCAGTCCGGCGTAGCGGATGGAGCTCATCGGAGAAGCACCTGTTCCCCCTTCGGCTCCCGATATGACGATGCGGTCGGCTTTAGCTTTTGCTACGCCTGCTGCAATTGTCCCGACACCGCTTTCCGATACCAGCTTCACGCTTATTTCGGCACTCGGGTTGACATTTTTCAGGTCGAAGATCAGTTGTGCTAGGTCTTCGATCGAGTAAATGTCATGGTGGGGAGGAGGAGAGATCAGCGAGATACCTGGAATGGAGTGGCGTGTTTTGGCAATCACGTCGTTAACTTTGAATCCCGGCAGCTGTCCACCTTCACCTGGTTTTGCGCCTTGGGCGACTTTGATCTGTATCTCTTCTGCATTCACTAAATATTCAGCGGTTACGCCGAAACGTCCGGAGGCCACTTGTTTGATGGCGGAACGGAGGGAGAGACCGTCTTCGCGGGGAGTGAAACGGGCGGAGTCTTCGCCTCCTTCCCCTGTGTTGCTGCGTCCATGTATCTTGTTCATTGCTATTGCCATCGTCTCGTGCGCCTCTTTGCTGATCGAGCCGAAGCTCATGGCGCCCGTGACGAAACGCTTCATGATCTCGCTTACTGGTTCCACATCTTCGATCGGAATGGATTTTCCCGTTCGGAAGGTCAGGAAATCTCGGAGGAAGATTGGTGTATCCTTTTCGTCTACGAGATGTGTGTATTCCTTGAACTTCTTGTAGCTACCCAAACGGGTTGCCTGTTGGAGGGCTGAGATCGTTTCCGGGTTCCATGCGTGTTTCTCGCCGTCTTTGCGGAAACTGTATAGCCCTTTGTGCTCAAGAGTCAGACTGTCTATTGTCCCTCTAAAGGCCTGATGATGCAGGGCGATGGCGTCGGCGGCTATCTCTTGCAGGCGGATACCGCCTACACTGCTGGCCGTCCCTCCGAAATAGGCATCGGTAAGTGCGGTCGAAAGGCCGACTGCCTCAAACAGCTTGGCGCCTCGATAGCTGCGGATCGTGCTGATTCCCATCTTGCTCATGACCTTGAACAGACCTTTGCAAAGCGCTTTGATGTAGTTCTTGCGTGCCATTTCGTAGTTGAGCTGTATTTCCTGCCTGTCCACCAGATCTTGGAGGATGGCGAACGACATATATGGGTTGATGGCGCTTGCTCCGTAGCCTAAGAGCAAGGCTGCGTGCATCACTTCGCGCATTTCCCCAGTCTCCACCACCAATGCGGTCTGCACACGTTTTTGTGCGGAGATCAGGTGGTGGTGCACGGCGCTGACGGCAAGGAGTGAAGGGATAGGGGCATGGGTTTCGTCCACATCCTTATCGCTCAGGATGATGTAGTTCACACCGTCTGCGACAGATTGTTCTGCTTGCATGCAAAGCCGGTCGAGGGCGGTTTTCAGTCCTTCGCAGCCCTGCGATACTTCGAAGAGCATCGGCAGCTTGACGGACTTGAAACCTTTATAGCGGATGTTGCAAAGAATATCTAATTGCGTGTTGGTCAGTATTGGGTGAGCGAGGCGTACCATCTTACAATGTGCCTCGTTCGGTATGAGGATATTACTTCCTACAGCACCAATATATTCTGTTAGGCTCATGACCAAATCCTCACGGAGCGGATCGATTGGCGGGTTCGTCACTTGGGCGAACTGTTGGCGGAAATAGTTGAACAGCAGTTGAGGATGCTCGGAGAGGACGGCCAGCGGTATGTCGTTTCCCATTGAACCGACCGGCTCCGTGCTGCCTATGCACATCGGGGCGATGATACGCTCGATGTCCTCGCGGCTGTACCCGAAAGTGCGTAGCATCCTGTCATATCCGGCAACGGTGTGCGGGACGTGTCGCCCGGACTTCAGTTCGTCCAGTTCCACCCGGTTGTTTGCTAGCCAGACGCGGTAGAACTGTGCGCCAGCAAGCTGCTTTTTCAGTTCGCCGTCGTAATAGATCTTGCCTTCTTCCGTATCGACCAGCAGGATTTTGCCCGGTTGCAGACGCCCCTTTTCCTCTATTTCATCAGGTTCGAAGTCCATTACGCCCACTTCGGACGCCACGACCATCATGCCGTTTTTCGTGATCAGGTAGCGTGCCGGGCGCAAGCCGTTGCGATCGAGCATTCCTCCGGCATACCGTCCGTCGCTGAAAAGCAGGGCGGCCGGGCCGTCCCACGGTTCCATCAGGATGGAATGATATTCGTAGAACGCTTTCAGGTCTTCCGATATCGGGTTTTTTTCGTTGAAACTTTCCGGAACCAGCATCGCCATGGCATGTGGCAGGCTCATGCCGGACGCCACGAAGAATTCCAGCACGTTGTCCAGTGAAGCGCTGTCGCTCATATCCGGCTGGATGATCGGGCGTATCTCTTCTATATTCGGGATGCGGGGAGAGGACAGGACGCTTTCACGTGCTTCCATCCAGCCACGGTTGCCCCGTATCGTATTGATTTCCCCGTTGTGTGCCAGGAGGCGAAACGGTTGTGCTAGACTCCAGGTCGGGAATGTGTTCGTGCTGAAGCGGGAGTGGACGAGTGCCAGTCCGCTTGTCAGGTAGGTGTTGGTCAGATCAGGGAAATAATGGCGAAGTTGCATTGATTCCAGCATGCCTTTATATATGATGCTCTTGGTGGAAAGTGACGCTACGTAGAAATCTTTCCTGTTCGGTATATCGGATGCCGCCATCCGTTTCTCGATTCGTTTGCGGATGATGTATAGTTTCAGTTCCAATACTTGCTGGTCGTCACATCCGGTGATGAACACCTGTTTGATATCCGGCTCTGTATCCCGTGCGTCTTTTCCTAAGATGTCCGTGTTGACAGGTACTTTGCGCAGATGCATTAAGGTCAACCCTTCCTTTTCGATCTCTTCGATCATGATACTGAGGATAGCCGAATGCTGTTTCTCGTCTTTCGGAAAGAAGACTAATCCGGTTCCGTACTTACCTTTTTCCGGTACGGGGATGCCTTGCAGTAAGATAAACTCGTGTGGAATTTGTAACAGGATGCCTGCACCGTCGCCAGTCTTGTTATCTGCTCCTTCTGCCCCCCGGTGCCGCATGTTTTCCAATATTTTAAGGGCTGATTCCACTATGCCGTGCGATTTACCGCCGTGGACGTTTACGACCAGTCCTACGCCGCAAGCGTCATGCTCGTTGGCAGGATCGTATAATCCTTGTTTATTGTTCAAATTGCTCCTTATATCCATTGTTAGTTGACCTTATGTTTGTAATGTATTTGATTTGTTTATCAAATTGATTGGCAAATATATGTTATTTGTTTCAAAATGTAATAATATTGAGTGCGGATAAGGAGAAGCTTTTTTATTCTATAGATTGGTTTGTTTCTATTTGAAAGTGTTTTGCTGATTTGTGTGACAATTTGTAATAAAACTATTATTTAATTCTTTCAAATAGAAAGTATATTGTATTCTTTCGATACGTATTCTTGGAGGATAATAAAGGAGAGGATGGAATGAAATTTACCGGATGCGACCTGCCGCAGACGATACAGGGATGCGCACTCGTCTGCGGCAGGCAATGTATGTGTCAGGTTACACCTGCAATACCAGAATAAAGCGGCTGCCTTTTTTGTATTCGGGGTCTATGGACAGTGTGCCGTTCATCTTCGAAGCGATTAGGGAGCAGATGGGTAATCCCAGTCCGTCTCCATCAGTCAGATCCTTGATTTCAGTAAAAGGCTTGAAGATCGCCATTTGCTTTTCGACAGGGATACCCGGACCGCTGTCGGTAACGATGAACTGACAGATATGGGCTCCTTTCTTCTTGAATTCCAGCTTGATTTTGCCTGATGTCGTGTAGATCGCCGCATTTCTCAGCAGGTGTAGCAAGATGCGTTGCAGCTGTTCGGCATTTGTCTTGATTTCGATCTTTGGGATATCAGCAGTGACTTCAACGTCCGGACGGACATCCTCTTTTACCTGTTCCATCACTTTCTCGCAGAAAGAGCTGACATTAAAAGATTGTGCTTCGTAGGTTTCCAGCAAGGAGTTTTTCAACAAAGAAAGTTCTTGTATATGATTTCCGAACTGTTTTAGGGCATCGATACGGGCTTGTATGGCTTTTGCTTGTCTGGGTGCTGTGATTTGTAATCCGGCTACCGATTTGCTCATTTCGTCTAGTGTCGGTTCCATCTGCGCCGATATACTTTGGATGAATCCGGTCTGTTGTTCGCTGTGCTCGGTGATGGTCTGGATGATCTTCTTCAACTTCCGGTTCAGGAGTATGAAGCGTATGACCAGAAATGCCAGAAACGCCAATGCGGCAATTAGGATGGCGGCTAACGTGCAGAGCCCGGCGATGATATACTGCTTGGCTGATAGCTGGTCTTCTTTTTCCTGTATCGTTTGCAGGCTGCTGTCGTATTTTTGTTGCAGGGCACCCAATTTGTCCTCTGCGGTAAGCATTTTTACGGAATCGGTCCATACCATATATTTCTCGTAGGTTTGCTCCAGCAACGAGATATTATTGGCTTTGCGGGCAATTGCGATCAGATTTTGATAGCATTCGTCGATTTTGCCGTATTCCTTTTTCTCCCGGTATTGGCTGATGAGCTTGTTGAATGCTGCGTCTCCTTCTTTTTTCTGTTCGAAGATATAGAAATAATCGGTTTTTGTGTACAACAGTTCTTCGGTAAGTTCGGGATTGCCTGATTCTTCGGCCAGGTTGTCCAGCATGTTAAGCTGGAGCTGTGCTTGCGCGGTGTTTCTTAGCTTGATGTACATTTGTAGGCGCTCTTTTGTTATCCCAAAACGCAGGCCGTACAGTTTCTTTTGCTCTGCATGTTCCTGATTTGCCACTATCTGGCTCATTTGTCGGCAGAGGTCGAACGCTTCCTGATAGTAGTTCTCGCGGTGATAGAGGGATGCCGCCTGTGTACCGCATTCGATTGCCTGCGTTATTTTTCCTTCATTTGCGTAATCCTTGTATGCCTGGATATAAAGATAGCGGGCTTTCGTATAGTCTTTGTTCTCAAAGCTACTTTGTGCCTGTTGCTTGAATTTGTCCGCATTGTTTTGTGCCTGAAGGGAAACACAAAAACTGATAATGAGGGTGATAATAAAGTAGTAAATTCTCATAATTTGAATTTTAACGTTAGACAAATATATGTATTTCTTTGTAATAGGGAATATGAAAATGTGAGATTTCTTAGTCAAGAGCCAAGAGTCTTAGAGTTCTCTCGGCTTCTCTTCGTCCGAAGGAGTGGTCGTATCTCTCGTTTTCGGCAGGAGATTATTATCAAAATGACAATATGGGAAAGATAGTCGAGAAAGGATTTTTTTGGTGTGGTTGCTTGAGGATAAAAGAAAAAATGTATTTTTGCTACAAAACAAAAATGTAGCCCATGAAAGACATAACCTTTGTTGACCTGGAAGTAACGCTGAACACCTGCCGGGTAGTGGATATCGGAGCTGTCCGATCCGACAGAACTCTTTTTCATGAAAATTCCTTTGATAATCTGTTGCTTTTTTTGCATCAGGTACCTTATATTGGCGGGCATAATATATTAAAACATGACCTTTCTTATTTGAAACCTCAGTTTGAGAAAGCAGGCTGCCGACAACCGAAAATAATTGATACGCTCTATTTATCCTCGTTGCTGTTCCCGGAAAAACTGCATCATCAACTGTCCAAGGATGATAAGTTACAGGCTAATAAACCCAATAACCCGGTAAACGATTCGCTGAAATCGTTGTTGTTATTCGAGGAAGAACAAAACGCTTTTGAACGCCTGGATAGTATGCTGAAAATGATCTATTACGGGTTATTACATGATACGGATGAGTTCGGCGGCTTTTTTGATTACATAGATTATGCACCGGATATTCTGGATGATTTATCGGGTAGTATCCTTAAGCGTTTCGATAAAGAAATATGTATATCTTCTCCGCTTGCTGAATTGATCACCTCTTATCCGGTGGAATTGGCTTATGGCCTGTCTTTGATTAATTGTTGGAATAGCAGTTCCGGCATTCCGCTTTGGGTATTGCATAATTACCCGAAGGTAGGATGGGTGATGGAGCGTTTGCGGGATACGCCTTGTGAAAATAACGAATGTGCTTATTGCAGAGGAGCATTTAATGGTAAGGAAGGACTGAAATATTTTTTCAAATATGATTCGTTCCGTACTTATGAAGGAGAAGATCTGCAGCAGAAAGCGGTGAAGGCTGCGATTGAAGGAGAATCTCTTTTGGCTGTTTTTCCGACAGGCGGAGGAAAATCCATCACATTCCAGCTCCCGGCTTTGATGAGTGGTAAACGGATAAAAGGACTTACTGTCGTTATCTCTCCCTTGCAATCCCTGATGAAGGACCAGGTGGATAACCTGTGGAAAAATGAAATCATGGATGTTGTTACCATCAACGGGATGTTAGACCCGGTGGAACGTGCCCATGCTATCCAAAGGGTGGAAGAAGGGTCGGTTTCCATCTTGTATATATCGCCGGAGTCGCTTCGTTCGAAAACGATAGAACGGTTGTTGGTCGGGCGGAAAGTGGTTCGTTTCGTTATTGACGAGGCACACTGTTTCTCAGCTTGGGGACAGGATTTCCGTGTGGATTATCTATATATAGGTGATTTTATACGTCTGTTACAGGAACAAAAAGGAGGGAAGCAGGCGATACCGGTGTCCTGTTTTACAGCCACTGCCAAGCAGAATGTAATACAAGATATCAAAGACTATTTTTTCGAAAAGCTAAATATACGCTTTAAAACATTTTGTTCGGGAAGTACCCGCAAAAATCTAAAATACAAAGTTTTCAAGGTAGAAAATGAAGATGAAAAATATGGACTGTTACGGAGTATCATTGAAGACCATGATTGTCCGGCTATAGTTTATGTTTCCCGTACCCGTACGGCAGCCAAAGTTGCCACGCGCTTGCGGCAGGACGGTTTTTCGGCCGGTACTTTTCACGGAAAGATGGAAACCCGGATGAAAACATCCAGTCAGAATGATTTCATAGACAATAAAATCCGGATAATGGTCGCTACCTCTGCTTTTGGAATGGGTGTCGACAAGAAAAATGTCGGTCTGGTGGTTCATTACGAGATATCGGATTCATTGGAAAATTATGTGCAGGAGGCTGGTAGAGCCGGGCGTGACGAAGCGATCGAGGCGGATTGTTACGTCCTTTTCAACGAAGAGGATCTGGACAAGCACTTCTATTTGCTAAACCAGACCAAACTGCGTATTAAAGAGATACAGCAGGTTTGGAAAGCGATTAAAGAACTTACCGGTTCCAGGATTTCGTTGTCAGCTCTTGAACTTGCCCGTAAAGCTGGTTGGAATGAAAATATTCTGGACGTGGAAACGCGTGTAACCACTGCAATAGCCGCGCTTGAGGAGGCCGGTTATATTCGGCGGGGGCAAAATAATCCGTGTGTTTTTGCTGATAGTATCCTTGCGAAAACAGCTCAGGAGGCTATCGATAGAATAACAGTCTCTTCACGTTTTGATGACACTCAAAAGGAAGAAGCTATACGCATCATCAAAAAATTAATTTCGACGAGAAGCCGCAAGCATGCAAATGGCGAGATCCCGGAATCTCGTATCGATTATATCTCGGACCATTTGGGGATATCTCGGCAAGAAGTGATGCTGGTCATTCGCTTGTTGCGGGAAGAGAATATTCTGGCAGACGCTTGTGACTTGACAGCTTATATAAAAAAAGGTGAAAACAGCAATCGTTCGCTTGAAACAGTCCTTCTTTACAACCGTCTTGATGAATACCTTTTATCCGTTTTTACCGCAAAAGAACAATCTTTCAATCTGAAAGAGCTACGGAAAGAAGCCGAGAACGAGACTGGAAAAAGTATTTCGCCAGATAAGCTAAGCAGACTCCTTAATTTTTGGTCTGAAAAGAACTGGATCAAACGGATATACTTGGATAAAGCGCATAATTATGTCGCGATTGCCCGTACCGGATCGGTCCTCGATCTGGAAGAACTGACGGAAGGGAGGCATCTCTTGTCTGATTTCATCATTCGTTATTTGTTTGAGAAAACAGGACAGTCCAGCGAGCTGGAACAGAGCGGAAATATTTTGGTCGAGTTTTCCATGCTTGAGTTGAAAGAGGCGTATGAGAAGGATGTCAAGAAACAATTGTTTGGGCATACCATTCGGATGGAAGACATTGAAGATACTCTTTTGTATCTTTCGCGGATAGAAGCCTTACAGATCGAAGGTGGCTTCTTGGTGTTATACAACCGATTGCAGATAGACAGATTGGTTCTGAATAATAAGATGCAATATAAACAGGATGATTATCATAAACTCGAACTGTTTTATGCCAATAAGATCCAGCAGATTAATATTGTCGGTGAATATGTACGGAAAATGCTTTCCGGTAATAGCGATGCATTGGAGTTTGTTGACGACTATTTCCAACTGAATTATTCGTCATTCCTCCAAAAATATTTCCCTGGTAAACGGAGGGATGAGATTAACCGGAAAATGACGAATACCAAACTTCAGCGGTTATTGGGGGAATTGTCCGAAACACAATTGGAGATTGTCAAGGATGACCGTCCCGGTTCTATAGTCGTCATGGCGGGACCCGGAAGTGGAAAGACACGTGTACTTGTTCATAAACTGGCTTACTTGCTGTTGGAGGAAGATGTCAAGCACGAACAACTCTTGATGCTGACCTTCTCTCGTGCTGCTGCGAGCGAATTCAGACGACGGTTATGGGATTTGATAGGGACTGCTGCTGGTTATGTTGAGATCAAGACTTTTCACTCTTATTGTTTCGACCTGTTAGGGCTGCAAGGTTCTTTGGAAAAATCATCTTCCGTAATTATCGATGCCGTGGGAAAAATAGACAATGGGGAAGTAGAGATAAATCGTATTACAAAAACGGTTCTGGTGATTGATGAGGCGCAGGATATGACTGAAGACGAGTTTGCACTGGTGGAGGCGCTTATTCGTAAAAATGAGGACTTGAAGGTGGTCGCGGTAGGTGACGATGACCAGAATATTTACAGTTTCCGTCGTTCGAATTCCCGATATATGAGAAAGCTGGTCGATGAATACGGTGCTCGTACGCATGATTTGCTGGTCAATTTCCGAAGCAAAAAGTGTTTGGTTGAGTTTGCGAATCGTTTTTGGGAAACTATACCTGAAAGAATGAAGCAGTCGCGGATCATTTCTCATGACCAGGATGAAGGTGAGGTCCGTATCGTTCAATACCAGTCGCCGAATATGGTTATACCATTGGTGCAGGATATTTGTGCAACCTCTCTAATCGGAACGACCTGCGTATTGACTCAGACAAACTGGGAAGCGATACAGGTTGCCTGTTTGTTGAAAGATAAACGTATGCCAGTCCGTTTGATTCAGTCGAACGAGGGTTTCCGTCTGTGCGATATGGATGAGATGCGTTTCTTCAACCGGATTTTAGGATCGCAAGCGGAGGTTCATCTGATAGATGAAGTATGCTGGGCTGAGGCAAAACAAGCTATTAAAAATGAATATTGTGAAGCTGCTTCTTGGGAAATTTGCCGGGGGATTATTCAGAATTTCGAACAACTTTATCCCTGTAAGTATCGTTCGGATTGGGAAACGTATCTGTTTGAATCGAAGCTGGAAGATTTCTATGCCGTTCGGGGAGAAACTATCGTTGTTTCTACGATTCACAAGGCAAAAGGGAAAGAGTTTGATAATGTCTTTCTGCTTTTAAACGATAATAGGGATTTATTAGGGGATAATCAGCCTGTCACGGATGAAAAGAGACGTGAGATTTATGTAGCACTCACACGTGCCAAAAATAAGTTATCGATCCATTTGAATCGCTATTATCCGGAAATTTTCGGCAATGAGGAAAAAATTATCCGGTTCGATAAGGCTTATTATCCGATGCCGGAACGTTTACTGTTCTTGCTTACGCATCGCGATGTATGGTTGGATTTTTTCAAAGATGCAAGGAGGCAGGAGTCGATTGGAAATCTGAAAAGTGGCATGCCATTGCGGTTGATGGAGGGCGGTTGTTGCGATTCGTCGGATAAGGAAGTTGTCCGTTTTTCAAACAGTTTCAAAAAAGAGATCGAGAAATGGCTGGATAAGGGATATGAACTGAAAGAGGCACGCGTTAATTTTGTCGTGTATTGGAAAAAAACGGGAGAAGAAGAGGAGGTAAAAGTTCTTTTACCGGAAATAGTGTTGGTAAAGGTGAGAAACTTAAATGTTTCGGAATTGATGATTTTATAAATGTGGAGGATGATATGAAAATACTGGAAACGGAACGATTGTTATTACGGGGATTGGAACAAGGAGATTTTAAGGATGTGTGCAAACTATTGCAGGACGATGAAGTCATGTATGCCTATGAAGGGGCATTCAACGATCAGGAAGTGCAAAACTGGCTGGATAGGCAGTTCGGACGGTACCGGCACGACGGCTTCGGTTTATGGGGAGTGGTTGAGAAAGGTAGCAACGAACTGATTGGGCAGTGTGGTATTACTTATCAGGAATTTGACGGAAAACGAGTCCCTGAAATCGGTTACCTTTTTAGAAAAGAGTTTTGGCATAAGGGCTTTGCTATCGAAGCTGCTGTCGCTTGTCGGGAGTATGCTTTCCATACGCTTGGTTTCGAAGAGGTTTATTCGATCATACGGGATACCAACATTGCTTCCCAAAAAGTAGCGCGGCGCAATGGCATGCAAAAAGTGGCAACCTTCATAAAGCATTACCGAGGGGTGGACATGCCGCATTTTGTTTATAAAGTCAGTTTGTGTAAATGAGAAATCCAAAAGCGATTTCCCAGAACAAAATCGCTCTGATAATGATTATATAAAAAAGCCTTTTGCTTTCTTACGATCTGTATGTGATGAAAGGGTTTTTTCTTTTTATTTGGTAGATTTGTTGAAAGAATATTGTTTTATAGAATAATTTAACTAAATGGTAGATAAAATGATTATTTCTATTAATGTGTCAAATAAACTCCGTTTATATGAACATTATGTAATATAATGTAAGTATCTTTGCAGTCGAAATAAACAAGATAGAACCAAATGGAAGTACTTAAACACGAGTGTGGAGTCGCCATGGTCCGGTTACTAAAGCCTTTGGAATATTATCATCAGAAGTATGGAACCTGGATGTATGGACTCAATAAGCTCTATTTGTTGATGGAAAAGCAGCATAACCGCGGTCAAGAAGGGGCCGGTTTAGCATGCGTCAAGTTGGAAGCTAGTCCCGGCGAAGAATATATGTTTCGGGAAAGAGCATTAGGCACAGAAGCCATTACCGAGATATTCGCAGCCGTTCATGAGTATTACAAGGATTTGCCGCCCGACAAACTGAACGATCCGCTTTTTGCTAAAACAAACCTTCCCTTTGCAGGAGAGCTTTATATGGGACACCTGCGTTACAGTACGACCGGGAAATCCGGTATTTCCTATGTCCATCCTTTTTTACGCCGTAACAACTGGAGAGCCAAGAACCTTGCTCTTTGCGGTAATTTCAATCTTACTAACGTACAGGATATTTTTGAAGAGATAACAGCCATCGGCCAGCATCCGCGTGCCTATGCCGACACTTTCATCATGTTAGAACAGGTGGGGCACCGTTTGGACCGTGAGGTCGAACGCCTGTACCGGAAGTACGAAGCCGAAGGAATGAAAGGAATGAATATCACCCATGCGATCGAGGCGAATGTCGATCTGTCGAATGTCCTGAAACGTTGTGCCCCGCAATGGGACGGTGGTTTCGTGATCTGCGGATTGACCGGGAGTGGTGAGTCTTTCAGCGTGCGCGATCCCTGGGGCATCCGTCCGGCGTTCTATTATGCCGATGACGAGATCGTGATCCTGGCAAGCGAACGTCCGGTGATCCAGACGGCCATGAACGTGCCTGCCGAAGATGTACATGAACTGAAAAGGGGAGAGGCACTGATCATCAACAAGCAAGGTAATTGGCATACGTCGCAGATCGTAGAGCCGAAGGAAAATAAGGCCTGCTCGTTCGAGCGCATTTACTTCTCACGTGGAAGCGATCGGGATATTTACCGCGAACGGAAACGGTTGGGTGAAAATCTTGTACCTGCAGTCTTGAAGGCTGTGGACAACGATCTGAACCATACGGTCTTTTCCTTTATCCCGAATACGGCGGAGGTCGCCTACTTCGGATTGCAGGAGGGCATGAACGAATATTTGAACAAGAAGAAAAAGGAATGGATCGCCGATCGCAGCCACCTGCTTCAGGAGGAAGAACTGGAACAAATCCTGTCCATGCGTGTTAGGTGTGAAAAAGTAGCGATCAAAGATATAAAATTGCGTACCTTTATTGCCGAGGGAAACAGTCGTAACGATCTGGCTGCCCATGTGTACGATATCACGTACGGAAGCATCGTGCCTTTCGAGGACAATCTGGTCGTGATCGACGACAGTATCGTGCGCGGTACGACACTCCGGCAGAGTATCATCGGTATTCTGGACCGCCTGAATCCGAAGAAGATCGTGGTGGTCAGCTCGTCTCCGCAGGTGCGCTATCCGGACTATTACGGTATTGATATGTCTCGTATGAGCGAATTTATCGCGTTCAAGGCTGCCGTGGCACTTTTAGTGGACAAGGGGATGGAATCCGTCCTGCTCGATGCTTATAAGAAAGCCAAGCGGCAGCAGGTTGTGCCGTGCGATACGACCGTAAATTGTGTGAAGGAGATTTATGCGCCTTTCACCAACGAGGAAATCTCGGCCAAGATGGTGGAACTGCTTACCCCCGTAGGAACACGTGCGAAGGTGGAGATTGTCTACCAGACACTCGAAGGGTTGCATGCCGCTTGTCCTGATCATCCGGGCGACTGGTATTTCTCCGGTGATTATCCGACACCTGGTGGTGTACGAATGGTGAACGAAGCGTTCATTCATTATATGGAAGAGGAATATTGGGGAATTGAAAAATGATAATTGAATATTGAAAATGACAAGAAAAACAGCAACATTGGTCTTAGATGATGGAAGCATGTTTCACGGCTTCTCTTTTGGTTTTGACAAGGCAGTGGCCGGCGAAGTGGTGTTCAACACTGCTATGACCGGTTATCCCGAAAGTCTTACCGACCCTTCGTATGCCGGACAGTTGATGGTTCTGACTTATCCGCTGGTCGGAAATTACGGGGTGCCTCCTTTCTCTATCGAAGAGAATGGCTTGCCTACCTTCATGGAGAGTGAGAAAATTCATGCGGAGGCGATTATCGTGAGTGACTATAGCGAAGAGTATAGCCACTGGAATGCTGTGGAAAGCCTTGGTGACTGGTTGAAACGTGAGAAGATTCCCGGAATCACCGGCATCGATACCCGCGCGCTGACGAAGAAGATACGGGAGCATGGGGTAATGATGGGGCGCATCATTATCGGCACCGTCGATAAAGAAGGTGAAAGAGGAAAGGTGAAAGGTGAAAGTGGAGGGGAAATACCGGATTACGGTAGCATCAATTATGTGGATCGTGTTTCTTGCAAAGACATTGTCGCCTACTTACCTGACGGGATCACCACCCATTACCTTGTAGGCTTCGACAACTTTCAATTTTCAACTTTCAACTCTCAACTCTTGAAGCGTGTTGTGCTTCTCGATTGCGGCGTGAAGTCCAATATCATCCGTAACCTTTTGAAGCGGAATGTTGCTGTGATACGTGTCCCTTGGAACTATGATTTCAATCACCTGGAATACGACGGGCTTTTCCTTTCGAACGGCCCTGGCGATCCCAATACTTGCGATGTTGCTGTCCGGAATATCCGCAAGGCATTGGATGGGGACAAACCGATCTGTGGCATTTGCATGGGAAACCAGTTGCTTGCCAAAGCAGGCGGTGCTTCGATCTATAAACTGAAGTATGGCCACCGCAGCCATAACCAGCCGGTGCGTATGGTGGGGACGGAGAAGTGTTTTATCACCTCCCAGAATCACGGCTACGCAGTGGATAATGGCACATTGGGGGCTGACTGGGAACCGCTCTTTGTCAATATGAACGACGGGACAAACGAAGGAATCCGGCATAAGACGAAGCCTTTCTTCTCTTCCCAGTTCCATCCCGAAGCATGTAGCGGACCGACCGATACGGAGTTTATCTTCGATAAGTTTATCGATTTGCTTTAGGAATTGGGACGACAGATCTAAAAATGTTAACGAATAAAAGAGTCTGAAAATGAAAGAAGATATAAAGAAAGTCCTGATACTCGGTTCCGGCGCCCTAAAGATCGGTGAAGCGGGAGAATTCGACTATTCAGGTAGCCAGGCTTTGAAAGCCATCAAGGAGGAGGGAATCCAGACAGTGCTTATCAATCCGAACATCGCTACGGTACAGACTTCGGAAGGAGTGGCAGATACCGTTTATTTCCTGCCCGTCACTCCCTTCTTTGTCGAAAAGGTGATTGCCAAAGAACGTCCGGATGGCATCCTGCTCGCTTTTGGAGGCCAGACGGCGTTGAACTGTGGTGTGGCGCTTTACCAGAGTGGTGTGCTGGAAAAATATAACGTCCGTGTACTCGGTACTCCGGTACAGGCAATCATGGATACGGAGGATCGCGAACTCTTCGTCCGCAAACTCGACGAGATCGGTGTGAAGACGATCAAGAGCGAAGCGGTGGAAAATGCCGAAGATGCCCGCCGGGCTGCTGCCGAGTTAGGCTATCCGGTGATTGTCCGTGCCGCTTATGCTTTGGGCGGCCTCGGCTCCGGCTTCTGCGACAATGAGGAGGAACTGGATGTACTGGTTGAAAAAGCCTTCTCTTTCTCTTCTCAAGTGTTGGTGGAAAAGAGTTTGAAGGGATGGAAAGAAGTGGAATATGAGGTGGTGCGCGACCGTTTCGACAACTGTATCACGGTCTGCAACATGGAGAACTTCGACCCGTTGGGTATCCATACCGGCGAAAGCATCGTGATCGCTCCGTCACAAACACTGACCAACAGCGAGTATCATAAACTTCGTGAACTGGCTATCTGGATCATCCGTCATATCGGTATCGTGGGCGAATGTAATGTGCAATATGCTTTCGATCCGGAGAGCGAAGACTACCGCGTGATCGAAGTGAACGCCCGTCTCTCCCGTTCGTCTGCGCTGGCCTCTAAAGCAACCGGTTATCCGTTGGCTTTCGTCGCAGCCAAGTTGGGACTGGGTTACGGCCTTTTTGATTTGAAAAACTCGGTGACGAAGACGACAAGTGCTTTCTTCGAACCGGCTCTCGACTATGTGGTCTGCAAGATCCCGCGCTGGGATTTGGGTAAGTTTCATGGTGTGGCTCGTGAGTTGGGGTCGAGCATGAAATCTGTGGGCGAGGTGATGGCGATCGGGCGCACCTTCGAAGAGGCGATCCAAAAAGGGTTGCGTATGATCGGACAGGGCATGCATGGTTTCGTGGAAAACAAGGAGCTGGTGATAACCGACATCGACAAGGCACTCCATGAACCGACCGACACCCGTATCTTCGTTATCTCCAAAGCGTTCCGTGCCGGATATACCGTCGATCAGATACACGAACTGACCAAGATAGACCGGTGGTTCCTGCAAAAACTCTACGGAATCATGTGTACCTCCAAGGAGTTGCATAAATTGACAATTGACAATGGACAATTGGCAATTAAAAAAGAATATCGCAATCCTGATAATTGTCAATCGTCCATTGTCAATTGTTCATTGCTTCGCAAAGCGAAACGGCAAGGTTTCTCCGATTTTCAGATAGCCCGCGCCTTCGACCTTGAGGGAAATATAGAAAAAGGTATGATGCAGGTCCGCCAGTTCCGTAAGGAACACGGCATCGTTCCGGTAGTGAAACAGATCGATACGCTGGCAGCCGAATACCCGGCGCAGACGAACTATCTGTATCTGACCTATAGCGGTACGGAAAACGACGTGCAGTATCAGGGTGACCACCGTTCCATCGTCGTGCTGGGTTCCGGAGCTTACCGGATCGGCAGCTCGGTCGAGTTCGACTGGTGTGGCGTGCAGGCGTTGGAAACTATCCGTAAGGAGGGGTGGCGTTCGGTGATGATCAACTACAATCCCGAAACGGTTTCGACCGACTATGATATGTGTGACCGCCTTTACTTCGACGAGCTGACCTTCGAGCGTGTGATGGATATCCTCGAACTGGAAAATCCGCACGGCGTGATTGTCTCGACAGGCGGCCAGATACCCAATAACCTGGCGATGCGCCTTGACGAACAGCATGTCAATATCTTAGGAACGTCTGCCAAGAGCATCGACAATGCCGAAGACCGCGAGAAGTTTTCCGCCATGCTGGATCGTATCGGTGTGGACCAACCGCGTTGGAAAGAGCTTTCGTCGATGGAAGATATCAACGAGTTTGTGGTAGAAGTGGGCTTCCCGGTTCTGGTCCGTCCGAGCTATGTGCTGAGTGGCGCCGCCATGAATGTCTGCTCCAACCAGGAAGAACTCGAACGCTTCTTGCAGCTGGCAGCCAACGTGTCGCAGAAACATCCGGTCGTTGTCAGCCAGTTCATCGAGCATGCCAAGGAGGTGGAAATGGATGCGGTGGCCGATAAAGGCGAGATTGTCATGTATGCCATCTCCGAACATATCGAGTTTGCCGGCGTGCATTCCGGCGACGCGACCATTCAGTTCCCCGCGCAAAAGCTATATGTCGAAACAGTCCGCCGGATCAAGCGTATCAGTAAGCAGATCGCGAAAGAATTGAATATATCCGGTCCGTTCAATATTCAATATCTGGCAAAAGGCAACGAGATTAAGGTGATCGAATGTAACCTTCGCGCGAGCCGTTCCTTTCCTTTCGTCAGCAAAGTATTGAGGATTAACTTTATTGAACTGGCCACTTGTATCATGTTAGGTTTACCTGTCGAGAAACCTAATAAGAACGAATTCGATCTGGATTATGTAGGTATCAAAGCTTCCCAGTTCTCCTTCAACCGCTTGCAGAAGGCCGATCCCGTTTTGGGTGTCGATATGGCTTCGACGGGCGAGGTCGGGTGTATCGGTGACGATGTTTCCGAGGCTGTTTTGAAAAGTATGCTTTCCGTCGGTCTCCGTATCCCGGAAAAGAATATTCTGCTCTCGACGGGTACACCGAAACAGAAAGTGGCCATGTTGGATGCCGCCAAGATGCTGGCATCGAAAGGCTACAACCTCTTCGCAACAGGCGGGACACACCGCTTTCTCGAAGAAAACGGCATCTCCAGTACGCGAGTTTACTGGCCGAGCGAGGAGGACATGGAACCTCAAGCACTCACCATGCTCCACGAAAGGAAGATCGACATGGTAGTGAATATTCCGCGCGATCTTTCAGCCGGTGAGTTGAATAATGGCTATAAGATCCGTCGTGCCGCCATCGACCTGAACATTCCGCTCATCACAAATGCCCGTCTGGCAAGCGCCTTTATCGAAGCATTTTGCACGCTGGGCATGGACGATATACAAATCCGAAGCTGGCAGGAGTATAAGTGATTTGTTACTTTTGGATCAAGTTCAAAGTAACAGAAATAATTATTACATTTGTGGTAATTAAAATAAACCAATATGAAGATAGGATTATTTATTCCCTGCTATATCAATGCGGTATATCCGGAAGTTGGTGTTGCTTCCTATAAATTATTGAAAAGTATCGGGTTGGATGTGGATTATCCGTTAGACCAGACTTGTTGTGGCCAGCCAATGGCAAATGCCGGATTCGAACATGAATCGGCAGGGTTGGCGCTGCGTATGGAAGAACTGTTCCGTTCGTACGATTATGTGGTTGGCCCTTCTGCCAGTTGTGTCGCTTTCGTGAAAGAGAATCATCCCGGTATTCTGGAAAAGGCAGGTCATGTGTGTATGAACAGCAAGAAGATTTATGATATCTGCGAGTTCCTGTACGATATTGTGAAGGTCAAGGAACTGAAAGCTGAATTTCCCCACAAGGTAAGCATTCACAATAGCTGTCACGGTGTGCGCGAGTTGTATCTTTCTTCTCCGAGTGAACGGAATATCCCGTATTTTTCTAAGTTGCGCGATCTCCTTTCTTTGGTGAAAGGCATTGAGATATTCGAACCGAAACGTATCGACGAGTGCTGTGGGTTCGGTGGCATGTTTGCGATTGAAGAACCTGAAGTATCCGTTTGTATGGGACAAGATAAGGTGAAGGACCACATGAGCACGGGAGCCGAGTACATCACCGGTGCCGACAGTTCCTGCCTGATGCATATGGAAGGCGTGATCAAGCGTGACAACCTTCCGATCAAAACGATTCATATTGTTGAAATATTAGCCTCCGGATTATGAGCACGAAACATTCAAAAGCGGCTGCCCGCTTCATCGGGAACCGCAAGCAGGAAGCCTGGCACGACGAAACCCTCTGGATGGTGCGTGCCAAACGGGATAAAATGAGCCATTCGCTTCCCGAATGGGAACGCTTGCGTGAACTGGCTTGTGAGATCAAACTTTATTCGAACAGTCATTTGGATGTCCTTTTGGAAGAGTTCGAGAAGAACGCCACGGCTAACGGAGCGATTGTCCATTGGGCGAAAGACGCGGCGGAACATAATGCGATCGTCGAGGAAATCCTGCAACAGCACAAGGCGCATACGCTGATAAAGAGCAAATCCATGTTGACAGAAGAGTGTGGCATGAACGATTACCTGTTCGGAAAAGGTTACGATATAATCGAGAGCGACCTCGGTGAACGTATCCTTCAATGGATGAAACTTCATCCCAGCCATATCGTGATGCCCGCTATCCATATCAAGCGGCAGGAGGTGGGCGAGATGATGGAGCGCGTGTTAGGTACGGAAAAAGGCAATTCCGACCCGACCTATCTGACGCATGCCGTCCGCAAAAATATGCGTGAGAAATTCCTGACAGCCGATGTTGCCATGACGGGAGCTAACTTTGCAGTTGCTTCGACCGGAGAGATAGTGGTCTGCACCAACGAGGGGAATGCAGATATGGGAACTTCTTTCCCGAATGTTCACATTGCGACGTTCGGAATGGAGAAGATCGTGCCGGATCGGGACTCGTTAGGTGTCTTCACCCGCCTGCTGGCACGCTCCGGCACGGGGCAGCCGATCACTTCCTACACTTCTCACTATTGTAAACCGAAAGAAGGAGGTGAGTTTCATATCATCATAGTCGATAACGGGCGGAGTGATATCCTGGCATGTCCCGATCATATCCGTACGCTGAACTGCATCCGTTGTGGCGAGTGTATGAATACTTGTCCGGTCTATCGCCGTAGCGGTGGTTATTCCTATACATATTTTATACCCGGCCCGATTGGGATCAATCTAGGGATGCTGAAAGATCCGGTGAAATATTCGGACAATGTTTCTGCCTGTTCGTTGTGCCTCTCTTGCTCGAATGTTTGCCCGGTCAAGATAGACCTCGGCGAACAGATCTATCGCTGGCGTCAGGACTTGGATAAGATGGGGAAAGCGAGTACGGAGAAAAAGATTATGTCCGGCGGCATGAAGTTCCTGATGGAACGTCCGAAACTGTTCAATACGGCTTTGATGTTTGCCCCGGTAGTCAATAACATGCCTCGTTTTATGATCTACAACGCTTTGAATGCATGGGGGAAGGGCCGTGAACTGCCAGCTTTTGCCAAGCAGTCGTTCAATGAAATGTGGAAAAGTAACAAGATAAAATAATACGACAATGAGTAGTAAAAACGATATATTATCCGCTATCCGCCACCACATCGGCAAGCGTTACGACAGGCCGGAACTGACGCTGGATGCCATTACTTACGAAGATAAAATCACCCAGTTTACAGACTCTTTGAAAGCTGCCGGGGGACAAGCTGTCCTGATGCAGCCCGGCGACGATATCAACGATATTATCCGCCACCATTTTCCTGATGCAACCCGGATTGCTTCCAATCTGCCCGGTATCACCTGTGCTACCTTCAATCCGGACGACCTCGATGATCCCCGCGAGTTGGACAATACTGATCTTGCCATCGTGGAAGGGCATTTCGGAGTAGCCGAGAACGGGGCTGTCTGGATTACCCGCCAGGTAAAGCATAAGGCATTGTATTTTATCTCCAACAGCCTGGTTTTGCTGATAGACCGCAATTCGATCGTGAACAATATGCATGAAGCCTATAAGCGAACGGAAAACATGACATACGATTTCGGTGCTTTCATCTCAGGCCCGTCTAAAACCGCCGATATCGAACAGGCTCTTGTATTGGGTGCACACGGTCCGGTCGGGGTGTTGGTGATGCTGAAATAGGGTTCTTCCCTATAGGAGTTAAAACCTGGAAAACAGAATACATTATGAAGAAAATAGCTTTGTTGATGCTTTTGAGTACTTTGTTTTCCTCTTATGCAGAGGCACAGGTACATACTACTTTTGAGATGCGTTATATCACATCCGACTCAAAAGCGGATGGAGAAACTGATTTTAGAGGAGAGACCGAATGGATGTCTCTTGACCGGCGGATCGACTTTCTGAACAAGTATGCCGCTTTTGCTTCCGGGTTTTATGGTAATCCCGGCCTGGATAAACCTCTTGTCGGAGATGGTGATGTACGACAGACAGTCGGACGGATAAAGCCTCAGCCGTTGACGAATATCCGGCAAACACTCCGACTCGTTGACTGGTGTGCATACGGTTATCGTGCCGGAAAAGCCGAAGAGGCTCAAAAAGCCTTTGCCGAATGGTCGGCAGCCGATGGGGCAACCGTGAAAGAGGGATGCTTGATTTTGAAAGATTGTGAAGTCGTAAAGACTCTGGCCCCTCTCCAGTGGCGTTTCCGGTTGCATTTGGATGTAAAGGATGTGGGAGAGGAATGCACGATTGTTTTTCATAAAGGGGAGAAGCCTCTTCTCTCCACCCGTCTGACAGATCGGATATTCTCATTGTCGTCGGGTATGAACAGGGAAAGCGGGTATTATGATTCTACAGTTCCCTTGCATCTGGAAATATACGGAGACTTTGCCAACAACCGTTTTTTCGTAACGGTAAACGGCGAGTCGCTCTCTTGTCTGATGGAAGAGACAGATATTCGTGAGATTGACAAGGTAGTGATCCATTCGAAAGGTAAAACGGAGATAGACGATATTTCTCTCTTTAATTTTGTTGAGGAACGGACAAATAAGCATACTCCTTATTCTTCTTCTTTACTTGTTAGCGAGGATTTTAACGATGTATTACCGATGCAGGGGTGGCAATTTCTTGACTATGACGATAGTGCTTGGGAACAGGTCACACTGCCATCATCTCATGGTGGTTTGCAGGAAAAGGAGGAGAGCTATTATCTGCGGAAAAAGATTTGCCTTGCCGACTTCGAGCGTGCCGTGCTTAAGTTGGAAACAATAGATCCTGGCGGTGAGGTTTGGATAAACGGACAGCCTGTTGCCGTGGTTAACAACCGGCATCCGTATGATTTGGATGTGACGGAGTATCTGCAGCGAAATCAGGAGAATATCATTGCTGTCCGAGTAAAACCTTATAAGGCGGATCACCGGATGTTACACTCTCCATCCGATCCGTATATAGGTTGGTTCCTGGGACGTGCGACATTGGTCCTGACGAACCGTTGCATGATTAAAGATGTCTTTGCACATACCGCATCACTTGACAGAGTTGCTCGGCAGGTAAACAGGGTGCTTTTGCAATATTCCGGCGTCTATGCTTTCGAGGGGAGTGTAGAAGTCAACTACTATCCCTGGTTCCCGGTGGAAGGGGAAAAGGTTGCTACCGTGAAGCGGGATATCGAAATCCGCCCGTCTGTCGATAATGAGATCGTATTGGAAATACCAGTCGAAAATCCTGCTTTATGGTATCCTGAGAATCCGAACCTGTATCGAGTGGAAGTGATCTTGCGTGATAAGGGAGGTCGCGAGATAGACGACTATATGCTGACGACCGGTATCCGCACCATCTCCCAGAAAGACGGGAACCTGTATGTCAATAACAGGCCTGAAATACTGAAAGGTGCTCAGATACTGGGTTCGAGATATCCGATCGAGACTATATCGAAAAACTATAAGTGCGTGTCCGATGAAACGATTGCAAAAGACCTGATGATGATCAAGGAAATGAATGGGAACCTATTGCGTCTGCATGTCCATGCCGAAAAAGACACGACAGACGGTATCAATGATCCTCGTTATGCCGAATATGCGGACCAGTTAGGAGTCTATCTTCTTTGGCAGACTGCCGCCTGGATTAGGGAAGGGGAAGCTTGGAATGTTGATTTTGAAGGTTATCCGAAGTTTATGCGCCAGGTCTACAACCATCCGTCTATCGTTATGTGGGAGGCAAGCAATCATCCGAACCGTTTTAAGTTGCACGACATATCTGATTCACATGATTTTGTGACAAAGGTTTACAGAACTTTGAGTGCCGTAGATACCAGCCGCCTGATCTCACCGACCTCTTTCTGGCAGCATATGCACTATGGCAATTACGACGGTTCGCTCGACAAGGAGGGTAATCCGATCGTTTCTAATCCTGTTTTAATGGAAAAATTGATGACTCGCGGAAGTCAGGATGCCTATACAGGCTACGGAGCCAAATGGACGGCCCTCAGAAAAGCTCCCAATAAATGGGCCGCTTCCTGTCTGGCAGCAAACGACAAGGCTTATTTCAACTTCGAACATGAGGAATCTGCCGCACAACCGAACTGGATATTGGCGGAGAAAGAGCCGTGGTTTGAGGTCCAATCTTATGAATGGGAGTATGAGAAAGGTAGTATCGGCCGTCTTCTTGATGCTTCGGAGTGGAGAATCAGCCAGGCATTTCAAGCATTTGCAGCTTGGGAGTCTATGAAGAAACAGATTTTGATTGGCTATGACGGCTTTTCCTGGTGCAGCCTTGAATCGGGGTCGAATATGTTCACATATCAGAAGCCGTTGACCGATCCGTTTGGTGTACCCAAACTTGCCTATTATGCCAATAAATCTGTTTTCCAGCCGATTTGGGCAGGTAGTGGCAATGTAGATGTCGTATATGGTCCGGCCGATCGCATTTTTCCGGTGCTGTTCAACTTAGGACAGACCAAAACTGTTGATCTTATTATCGAACTGAAAAACGATAAAGGAAAAAGGATCGACAGGAAAGTTTTTAAAAATATACAGGTCGCTGGTGGCAGAACGGTTGTAAACTTGGATAGTTTCCGCTTTAAAACAGTCCCGGACGGATGTTATTTTCTTGTATATACGGTAAAAGAACAGAACCCTCCTTACAGTCGTAAATAGCTAAAGAAAACAGGGTAACGCAGATCTTGCCAATTGAGCGGATTTGCATTACCCTATATTTTCTGTTGTTACTGATCTGCATTTCGTTTATTAAACAACGAAGCGATCCATAACATCAGAATGGCTCCGACTGTTGCCGTAATCAGACTGCCGATAATACCGGAAGCTGCAATTCCGAGTAATCCGAATACCCAGCCGCCCAATACACCGCCGACTATTCCCAAAATCAGATTGATTATTACTCCGAAGCCACCGCCCCGCATGATTTTACCGGCCAGAAAGCCGGCTGCTATACCTATGATAATGTACCATAAAAATCCCATAGCTTTTAAATTTTATGTTGTTATTGTATATATAACCGTTCATGGAGGCATGAAGTTTATTGCAGTAAAGGATTCCCTTTTCAAAACACCGGTGTTTTGCATGCAAAACATATATGTTTCGATTTTAAAACACCGGTGCTTTGAAACAGCTGTCTGAATCTATTTTATGAATTATGTGATAATACTTGGTAAAAAGATTATCTTTGTAACCGGAAGTTACGAAAAGAGTGTAATTTATTGGAAATGAGCATTGGGTAATCGCTCATA